>JAEEGJ010013866.1_pt1 | contig 19366 bp, 18 predicted proteins | sample 8958761 | NCBI WGS metagenome assembly JAEEGJ01 (sample SAMN16246546, study PRJNA631951) | gut metagenome | biome: gut microbiome; feature: rumen; material: RS-attached | host: Bos | place: Iran: Karaj | collected 2018-10 | reverse complement strand
CTGCTGTGTAACAAGGCTGTACGGACCCGTCGACCGTGCATGGATCTTATCATCCACCAGGTGGTGAAGCTTCAGGAAGTACACCCATCCGACCGTAACGTCGTTATCGAACTTTTCACCTGTACGGCCATCGTACATTTCGCTCTTGCCGTCTTCACGCAGACCTGCCTGACGCAGGGTGTCGCGGATCGTCGTCTCGTTTGCGCCGTTAAAGATCGGCGTAGCGACTTTCCAGCCCAGAGCCTGCGCCGCATAACCAAGGTGGACCTCCAGTACCTGTCCGATATTCATACGGGAAGGAACGCCCAGCGGATTCAGCACGATATCCAACGGTGTGCCGTCTGGCAGATACGGCATGTCTTCCCGCGGAAGAATGCGGGAAACAACGCCTTTGTTGCCGTGGCGGCCAGCCATTTTGTCGCCCACCGAGATCTTGCGCTTCTGCGCGATGTAGACACGCACCACTTCATTCACGCCGGGATTCATCTCATCGCCCGCTTCGCGGGTAAACACCTTGACGTCGACAATGATGCCGCTCTCGCCGTGCGGAACTTTGAGCGACGTATCACGCACTTCACGCGCCTTTTCACCGAAGATCGCACGCAGCAGACGCTCTTCTGCAGTAAGATCGGTCTCCCCCTTCGGCGTGACTTTTCCTACCAGAATATCGCCGGCAGTGACTTCGGCACCGATCATGATGATGCCGCGCTCGTCGAGATACTTCAGTGCGTCTTCACCGACACCGGGAATGTCGCGTGTGATCTCCTCTGGTCCGAGCTTGGTATCTCGTGCGTCACATTCATACTCTTCCACATGGATGGATGTAAACACATCTTCCATGACCAGACGCTCATTCAGAAGGATAGCGTCTTCGTAGTTGTAGCCTTCCCAGTTCATATAACCGACCAGGATGTTTTTGCCGAGTGAAATCTCACCATCTGCCGTACTCGGTCCGTCAGCTATCACATCACCCTTCAACACGCGGTCACCGACAGAGACGATCGGGCGCTGGTTGATGCAGGTGCCCTGGTTGGAACGGGCAAACTTGATGAGCTTGTGGTTTTTGTTTTCTCCGCTGTCATAACGGATAGCGATGTGCGTGGCATCAACATCAGTGACAATGCCGTCATCCTCGGCGAGAACACAGACGCCGGAGTCGACTGCGCACTTATGCTCTATGCCGGTGGCTACGATCGGCGCCTGGGTGGTCATCAGAGGAACGGCCTGACGCTGCATATTGGCGCCCATCAGAGCACGGTTGGCGTCGTCATTTTCCAGGAACGGGATCATGGCCGTGGCGATGGAGACCATCATCTTGGGACTGACATCGATAAAGTCCACTTCTTCACGGTTCACGGAGATCGTGTCGTTCCTGTGGCGGCAGGTAATACGCCTGTTAAGCAGGCATCCGTTCTCGTCGACCGGCTCGGAAGCCTGTGCAACGATATACTGGTCTTCCTGATCAGCCGTCATATAGATGATCTCGTCAGTCAGACGGCAGGTCCCTTTCTCAACTCTGCGGAAGGGTGCCACCAGGAACCCGTACTCATTGGCGCGGGCATAGGAAGCGAGATAACTGATCAGACCGATGTTCGGGCCTTCAGGCGTCTCGATCGGACACAGACGGCCATAGTGGCTGTAGTGAACGTCACGCACGTCAAAGCTGGCTCTCTCACGGGAAAGACCGCCGGGGCCGAGGGCAGACATACGGCGCTTATGCGTCAGCTCGGAAAGCGGGTTCGTCTGATCCATAAACTGGCTCAGCGGCGAAGATCCGAAGAACTCTTTGATAGCCGCCGTGACCGGACGGATATTGATCAGGCTCTGCGGCGTAACGATATCGAGATCCTGCAGTGTCATGCGTTCGCGGATCACGCGCTCCATGCGGCTGAACCCAATGCGGAATTGGTTCTGCAGCAGTTCACCAACACAGCGGACGCGGCGGTTGCCGAGGTGATCGATATCGTCGGCTTCGCCCATGCTATGGGCCAGGCAGTTAAGATAGTTGACGGAAGCAAAAATATCATCGGCCACGATGTGCTTTGGTACCAGCACGTCTACATTTTGGCGGATGGCGTCTTTCAGCGCGTCCGTGTTTTCACCATACTGCTCGATGAGCTGGCGCAGCACGATGGCACGGACCTTTTCCTTCACGCCGACTTCCTGCGGATCGAAATCGACCAGCTTGCGCATATCGACCATGCCGTTGGAGAAAACACGCACCTTTTTCCCGTCGACGACTACATCTACTGCTACAACACCGGCGTCGGCAATAGCCATAGCCTTATCCTTGCTCAGCACTTCGCCGGCTTCTGCGAGAAGCTCACCGGTATCAGGATCGGTCACAGGCACAGCCAGCTCGTATCCGGAAATGCGCGGATAAAGCGAAAGCTTCTTGTTGAACTTATAGCGGCCGACATTTGAGATCTCATACCGACGGCGGTCATAAAACAGACCGTCGAGCAAGGTCTCCGACGACTCGACCGTGGGAGGGTCGCCCGGGCGCAGCTTGCGGTAGATTTCGAGAAGGCTATCGTCGCGGGACGTCGCACCGTCTCTGTCAAGCGTGGTAATAATGCGCTCGTCTTCTCCGTAGATCTCACGGATGCGCTCATTGGTGACTGCGCCGACAGAAGTCTCGTTTACACAGCTGAGCCATGTCTCTGGTCTGTTCTCATCAAAGGCGCCCATCGCCTTCAGAAACAGTGTTATCGGAAGCTTTCGGTTTTTATCAATACGGACAAAGAACATATCGTTCCCGTCAGTCTCATACTCGAGCCACGCGCCGTGATACGGGATGACTGTAGCGGCGTAGATATTGAGCATGGACTTGTCAAGATCCTTATCGAAATAAACGCCGGGGGAACGGACGATCTGCGACACGACAACACGTTCGGCACCATTGATGATAAAAGTACCGCCTTCGGTCATGACGGGGAAATCTCCCATGAAGATCTCCTGTTCCTTGATCTCCTCCGTCTCCTTGTTGCGCAGACGCACACGAACCTTCAGGGGCTTGGCGTATGTGGCGTCACGCGCCTTGCACTCTTCTTCCGAGTACTTGGGAGCATCGTTCATGGAATAGTCGATAAAGCTCAGTTCGAGATTTCCGGAGTAGTCCGTGACGGAATCCACATCGCGGAAGACTTCCTTCAGGCCCGTATTGAGGAACCATTCATAGGAACTCTTCTGGATCTCGAGCAGGTTCGGCATATCCATGACTTCCTGCGTGCGGGCAAAACTCTTGCGCAAAGTCTTCCCGTAGAGAACATCTGTTGGCATTGGCATACTCTCCTCATGTTGCAAACGCCCGGGTGCGTTGAAACTTTCGTTTCCTCAGGCGTTGATTTTCCTCGCTGCTGATGCTATAATGAAAGCGTAATGATAGTGGGGTAGTATCCTCTTCTTACGCACATAAAGCAAGATATTTTACCATTAATGCAAAGCAAAGTCAAGCTTTTTCTTATGAGATTTCAGGTGGGGGCTCATGCTCCTGCCATTCTTTTTATCCGAAAGGACAACCGGTTTTATGGATTGGATCGTTATAATCGCGGTACTGCTGCTGGAAGCAGTACTCGCGCTATGGCTGCTGTATTCCAGCCGGGTGCTTATAAATACAAAGTCCTGGGTGATCGCAGTCTTTCTTCTTGTCCTTGCATTGGGTACCCGTGCCGCTGTTTTTGATTATGAGACGCTGGATTATCAGAATTTTCTGGCACGCTGGGTTGATTTCTTTCGTGAGTACGGCAATTTCAAAGCTCTGCGCTATTCTGTTGGTAACTATAATATCCCGTATCTTTATTTCCTCGCTTTCTTCTCGGTCCTCAAGGTCAATGATCTTTTTCTTATCAAACTGCTCAGCACACTGACGGATATCCTCCTTGCCTGGGGTGCGCTGTTGCTCTGCAGTCTGGTCTGTGACCGGCCGGGCCGAAAGCTCGCCTGTTTCTTCACGGTCCTGCTGCTGCCCTCGGTATTTCTTAACAGCGCAGTGTGGGGCCAGTGCGACAGTATGTATGTCGCTCCCCTGCTGATCGGGATCTACTGTGCGCTGAAGGATCGACCGTGGACATCAATGATCCTGGCTGCCATCGCTTTCGGATTCAAGCTTCAGGCAGTGTTTCTGCTGCCTATTTACGGTGTCTTCCTTCTGACGGGAAGGATCAAGCCGAAGCATATTCTCGCTTTCCCCGCAACGTACCTTGTACTGGTGCTTCCGGCTGTGGGTTTTGGACGGCCGTTCTGGGAGACCATCACACTCTACTTTTCACAGACAGGAAGTATCGGCAGCGGTCTGAACTACAACTCCCCTTCCATTTTCTCTGTGTTTGTGAATATTCAGAATAAAGAGGCAGCCGCAACCACAGCCATCATCTTCGCCTTTGTCTTTATGCTGAATGTTCTTGCCGTTTCCTGGGCAAAGCGCGAAAGCCTTACCGACCGCGCCATTATGGCACTGACTCTGTTGCTTGCCATTGGCATTCCTTTTCTTCTGCCCCACATGCACGAGCGTTACTTTTACGGAGCTGATATCGTATCGGTAGTGCTGGCGTTCACGGCACCCGCCTTCTTTGCCGTTCCCCTCTTTGTCCAGTTTGCCTCTCTGCTCGGATATCACGCCTATCTGAAAATGCGCTATCTGCTGCTGATGAATTACGGCGCTGCCGCGCTCGTCGTGGCTTTTGCGCTCACAGTGCTCTGCTTTCTCTCTTCTCTGCAGGATCCTCCGAAGAAAAATCACCGGCGTAAACCGGTGAGAAACACCCCTGCAGCAAAGCCCAAAAAACAGAAAAAACCTTCTTGACAAGAAATGCCATTCTGTGTATAATTGCTTTTGCCTTTAAGGGCATATGCGAGAGTGCTGGAATAGGTAGACAGGCACGTTTGAGGTGCGTGTGTCAACCGACGTGTGAGTTCAAGTCTCATCTCTCGCACCAAACCCCGGGAGCCAAGCGGTTCCCGGGGTTCTTTTGTAAAACTGCGAAAGGAGTTTTCTTATGAGACCGCTGGAAGGAATCCGTGTTGTTGAGCTTGGCACTCACGTTGCCGCTCCCATTACCGCAAGGCTGATGGCCGACTGGGGTGCGGATGTCATCAAGGTAGAGCCGCCGAAGGGTGAGGCTTACCGCACTGTCGGCATCTCCTGGAAGATGCCGAACAAGGAGGATAACAATCCCATTCTGCAGACCGGAAACGCCAACAAACGCAGCATCAGCCTGAATCTGAAAGACCCTGCCGGCAAAGAAGCATTTCTGAAGCTTCTGGATACCGCCGATGTGTTTGTCACCAACACGCGTGCACAGGCGTTGGAACGTCTCGGTCTGGATTACACGACTCTGAAGGAGCGATGCCCCCGTCTGGTATACTGTCTCTGTACAGCTTTCGGTCTGACCGGCCTGGATCGCGACGGACCCGGTTTTGACACCGCTTCTTACTGGGGCCGCGGCGGTATGCCGGCTGAGTGGACCGTAGCAGAGAATATCCCTGCCCGTCCTCATCCCGGCTTTGGTGACAGCACCGTCGCCTCCGCCATGCTGGCGGCCATTCTTGCCTGCCTGTTCCGTCGGGAAAAGACCGGCGAGGGTGATTTCGTCACCGCTTCTCTCTACGGAACCGCATTATGGCATAACTTCCACGGGCTTGTAGAAGCGCAGTATCCCGGACACGATGTTCCTCTGAGCCGGTACGGTGCTGTTCGCCCGCTGACTCCCGTATACAAGTCTCAGGACGGGAAAGCATTCTTTATCATCGAGCAGTTCTATGAAGAAAAAGCCGTTCAGTTCTGGACCGATCTCGGCATGCCGGATCTGGCTGAAGATCCCGCCGTTATTACCTACGCCGGTTACAACGCCGACAAGAAAAAAGTGATCGATCTTCTGGACGACCGGTTCGCGCAGATCCCATATGAGAAGATCGATGAAGTATGCAGCAAGCTGAACATGGTGCACGCCGTGTTCTGTACGCCAAAGGAAGCATTGGCTGACCCGCAGGCCTGGGAGAACAACTATCTGCGGAAGGTCAATCTGGAAAACGGCGATGAATTGATCCTGCCCTGCACGCCTGTCCAGTTTGGCAGTTTTCCTGAAGCCGATTTCAATCTTGCGCCGCATCTCGGTGCCAACACCAGAGAAGTTCTGCTGTCGCTCGGTTATTCCGATGAGCAGATCACTGAGTTGGCCGCCTCCGGCGCTGTTAATACGCACGGAAACTGATTTTGCCGGAGAACAGCAGAAAAACCAATGAGGTATGGAGCATGAGGCTGTTTATTGCCGTTCTTCTTTCACCGGAGATCTGTGAAGCGCTCTCAGATGTGCAGGATCGGCTCTATCGCCGCGGCGTACGTGGCAACTATACGAATACGGAAAACCTTCATCTGACGCTAGCCTTTATCGGCGATTATTCCGACCCGCATGCCGTATTGGAAGCAATGGCCTCTGTTCCGTTCGTCCCTTTTCCACTGGCACTGGAGGGCATCGGCTGCTTCCGTGATCTCTGGTGGGCGGGCATCCGAAAAAGTGACGCGCTTGAAACTTATGTCCGTCGTCTGCGGCATGCTCTTTCGGAAGCAGATATCCCTTTCGACAAAAAACGCTTCTCCCCGCATATCACGCTGATCCGTAAAGCGGTCGGAAGACTGCCCGGAATCAGTATCCCGACAGAAGAGATGCAGGTGGAACGTATTTCGCTGATGCATTCAGAGCGCGGAAAGCAAGGCATGGTCTATACAGAAATCGATTCAGTATTATGAATATATATCTGCCCGGTCTGTCAAAGACCGGGCAGGTTTTGTTTTTCTTACGATCTGTTTTTCCCGTCGGGCGACCTTTTCTGAAGCTTTCTCTTTCTCCCGTCCGGTGTCACGATATATGTGTTTTCGAGCACCTGTTCAGCACCGCGGCGCCACTCGGCAATGTATTCTCTGCGCAGCTCGTCGCGCTCAGCCAGTTCCTCTGCTGTGAGCTCCCTCTCTTTTGCGATCCGGGCAAGCTCATTGATACGGTTCAGCTTCTCCTTGATCATGTCTGCTCCTGCGTCATCTCGCGCACGATCATAGCCAGGTCCATTTCGCCAAACTGGCCGACGCGTTCCGGGTACTTTTCCTTATACTCCAGGAGAAGATTCTTCAGCATGGTTTGCTGAACGAAGCTTCCGTCGCCGGTCAGAACACAAAACAGCTCACGGCTCGTCATTTCCGTCAGTGGTTTCATCTCATTGCTCCCATCATTATCTCACATAAGGACTTCCGTGGCTGTTTTTTCCAGCGGAAGCGCTTTCCGATATCGCTCAAGAAATGCCGCAAATCCGGCGGTCTCCGCTTCGTCAGCCATCAGCGTGCTTGTAGCAGCGGAGGCAAACACCTTATTGTCAAGGTAATCTTCCAGCGATTCTCCGTCATCCTTCCACAGCATAAATGCTGCGAGCAGAGCCATGCCATACGGGCCGCCTTCGCCCGCCGTCTCCATAACAGAGACCGGAGCTCCGACTGCCGCTGAAAGCATCCGCTGCCCTACTCCAGGCGTTTTGAAAAAGCCGCCGTGACCGTAGAGCTTATCGATAGCAACATGCTCGGTCTTTGTCAGAATATCGAGCCCGATCTTCAGCGTTGCAAGAGATGACAGCAGCTGTGTGCGCATGAAATTCGCCAGCGTGAAGCGGCTGTCTGGCATCCGGGCAAAGACGGGACGTCCTTCGTCCAGGTCGGTAACTCCTTCGCCGGAGAAGTAATTGAAGTTCATCAGACCGCCGCACTCGGCATCTCCCTCCAGAGCCTTGCGGAACAGCAGTGTGAACAGCTCACTTTTATTCCGCGGCGCACCGATCGTATCGGCAAACTCCGAAAATAGATTTACCCAGGCGTTGATGTCGCTGGTGCAGTTGTTGCAGTGCACCATGGCCACCGGAGCGCCGGCAGGCGTCGTTACCATATCGATCTCGCGATGGACTCCCAGAGCTTTTTCCGTGACGATCATGGCAAAATCGGAGGTTCCGGCCGAAACGTTGCCCGTACGCGCACGGACAGAATTCGTTGCCGCCATGCCGGTGCCTGCGTCGCCCTCACAGGGAGCGACGGGAATGCCTGCCTGCAGTACGCCGGAGGGATCGAGAAATCTGGCGCCGGCTTCCGTCAGTGTCCCTGCAGGCTCACCCGCCACAAGCACCTTCGGCAGGACGGTACGCAGATCAAGCCCTGTCAGGGCGTTGAACTTCTGTACCATGCCTTCATCATAGTCGAGCTTCTCGCTGTCGACAGGGAACATGCCGGATGCTTCGCCGATACCCATCACATTCTCGCCGGTCAGAACAAAATGCACATACCCGGCCAGCGTTGTGAGACTGGCGATGTCCTTCACATGTTCTTCTCCGTTCAAAATAGCCTGATACAGATGAGCGATGCTCCAGCGCTGCGGGATATTGAAACCGAAAAGGTCCGTCAGCTTCTCTGCCGCTTCCCCGGTGATCGTATTGCGCCAGGTGCGGAATTCAGCCAGCTGCTTTCCGTCTTTATCAAACGGCAGGTAGCCGTGCATCATAGCCGACACGCCGATCGCTCCGACTGTTGTTAGTTCCACATTAAATTTATCTTTTACATCAGCAATCAAAGCAGCAAAGCATGCCTGAATCCCGGTACGAACCTCTTCCAAAGAATACGTCCATATGCCGTTTATCAGCTTGTTTTCCCATTCATAATCGCCGGAAGCGATGGGAAGATGATTCTTGTCGATCAGGACCGCTTTGATGCGGGTGGAGCCGAGCTCAAGGCCCAACGCTGTTTTGTTCAGTTCCATAAATCGTCATTTCCTCCCCGATTTTTATTAGTTTCTAAAGATGATTATACAAAAAATCAGACGTCATTACAAGCAGATTTAAACAAATAAACATACGTTTATATCACCGAGAATAAAGCAAAAACAACATTTTGATAATTCTTTTTTTCTTTACAAAAGGGAAAAAACACGATACATTATTAATAATTCATTCTAAATGTTTTCTCTTGAGAGGAGCCTTGTTTTCATGCCTTCCTTTTTAGATCTTCTCAAAGAAAAAAACAACTTCATTTTCATCGGTGAGACCGGCAGCGGGAAGAGCGAAATCGCGCTGAACGTCGCCACGATGCTGACGCTGCGGGAAGGGTACACGGTACACTTGTTCGATTTGGATCAGACAAAAGCCATGTTCCGATCCCGCGACGCGGAGAATGACATGGTAGCGCGCGGAGTAACCGTGCACTATATGCCGCAGCTGCTGGATACACCGGTATTGGTACCCGGGATCATCCCCCATCTCATCAGAAAAGACAGCCTCAGTGTGCTGGATGTAGGCGGAAATGAAAACGCCGCGCGCATGGTCGGATGCCTGTCAGACTATCTGACCGGGGAATCTACGGCTGCATTCTATATTCTGAATCCCTATCGCCCGTGGTCCGGAAGCATTGAAAACATCCGTGACACGATGATCACCGTTCTCAACGCCTGCCATATCGAGACAGTATATTTCGCGGCGAATCCCACCATCGGTCCAGACACAACTGCAAAAGACTTTCAGAATGGTCTGGATCGTTTGCTGCAGGATATCCCGACGGAGGAACTGACCGGAGTGTTCGTGCGGGAAGATCTGATAGAGGATCTTGAACAACTTCCCGGACTTTGTTATCTTCCCCTTCAGCCTTATCTCGTATACCCCTGGCAGCGGAAGTGGTGAACCGCTTCCCTGCGCGGATATATGGATATATTAATAACGTTCAAAGGAGAGAGAACAGAATGCCAAAACTTGTCATCAACGCCAACTTCTGCAAGGCCTGCGGCTATTGCGTGATGTTCTGTCCGAAAAAGATCCTGAAGCCGGGTGAAGAGATCAATACTGCCGGCTATCCTTTTGTGGTACAGACGGATCCGGAGAGCTGCATCGGCTGTGCGATCTGCTGCACGATGTGCCCGGAAGGGGCCATCGAGCTCTACAAGTAAGGGGGCAGAAAAATGAGCAACAAAGTATTTATGAAAGGCTGCGAGGCGATCGCGGAAGCCGCGGTCCGCGCCGGATGCCGGTTTTATGCCGGCTATCCCATCACCCCGCAGAATGAGATCCCCGAGTATATGGCGAGGCGTCTGCCTCAGGTGGGCGGCATGTTCGTGCAGGGTGAGAGTGAGATCGCCTCCGTCACGATGGTTTACGGCGCCGGCGCCGGCGGCACACGTTCGATGACTTCCTCCTCCAGCGTCGGCATCAGTTTGAAAAGCGAAGGCATTTCATACTGTGCCGGAGCGCAGGTCCCGATGGTATATGTAAATATGCAGCGCGGTGGTCCCGGTGTGGGTACTATTCAGGCCGCACAGCAGGATTATTTCCAGGCGACCAAAGCCAGCGGTAACGGCGGCTTCAAAATGATCGTTCTCGCACCGGCGACAGTGCAGGAAGCGGTCGACATGACATATGAGGCGTTTTCCCTTGCGGAACGCGACCGCAGCCCGGTCCTGATCCTGGCGGACGGCGTGATCGGCACGATCATGGAGCCGGTCGTACTGCCGGAGATGATGAGTGAAGAAGAAGTGGCTGCCCACAAGCAGGCCCAGCGCGAATGGGCCATCGTCGGCCACAGCCGTGATGAAAAGAGAGGATTCCTTGACCCCGGTTACTGGTCGACGCTGATGCAGGAAGAGCATTGCAAAAACCTCGACGCCATGTACCGCGGCTGGGAAGAGAACGATGTGCAGGTGGAAGAACTGTATCTGGAAGACGCTGAAGTGGTGATCGTGGCATACGGCACCTCAGCCCGCATTGCCAAAAACGCTATTGAGAGAATGCGTGCACAGGGCCGCCAGGTCGGCATGATCCGTCCGAAGACGGTCTCTCCCTTCCCCAAAAAGTCGTTCGACAAGATCAACTACGACATCTGCAAATGCGTGCTTGATGTGGAGATGAGCATTCCCGCTCAGATGATCTATGATGTTGAGCTGGCTGTCCGGGACCGCTGTCCGATCGACAGCTGCCTGCGCAGCGGCGGCAACCTGGTAGAACGCGATGACATCGTAAGCAAAGTGCAGGAAATCCTGAACGGAGGTGCTGACTGATGGAAGCTGTCTATACGAGAACCAAGACCCTGAACGGGAACCTTCTGGGTTTCTGCCCGGGCTGTATGCACGGCACCGCCTTCAAACTGATCGGTGAAGTGCTGGAAGAGATGGGGATTGACAACAAAACGACATGCATTTTGGCAATCGGCTGTTGCGGTCTCGCCCAGGAAGTGGTAAGCTATGACTTAGCCACTGCTCCGCACGGGCGTGCCGGCGCCGTCGCGACCGGTCTGAAACGTTCGAACCCGGATACGGTCGTCTTTACCTATCAGGGCGACGGCGATCTTGCGTCCATCGGCCTCGCGGAAACGCTGCATGCGGCCAACCGTGGAGAAAACATCACTGTAATCTTTATCAACAACGGCATCTACGGCATGACAGGCGGGCAGATGGCACCGACAACGCTGGTCGGCATGAAAGCCACTACCGCTCCCGGCGGCCGTGATCCCAAGCTCCACGGATATCCGCTGCATATGTGTGAGATCATCAACCAGCTGACGGCGCCCGTGTATATTGAACGTGTCTCCTGCAACAACCCGGCCAATGTGCGGAAGACCAAAAAGGCTATCCGCAAGGGATTCCAGAATCAGCTGGACGGCAAAGGCTATTCCTTTATCGAGATCGTTACCAGTTGTCCGACGAACTGGGGCCTCAGCCCGGAGAAGAGTCTGCAGTATCTGGAAGAGAAGATGTTCGCCGAATATCCGCTCGGCGTCATCCGAGACAACTGAGGAGGTGCCGGGATGGAACTGAATCTTATGGTTGCCGGATTTGGCGGCCAGGGCGTTATGGTGATCGGCAAACTGCTCAGTGAGTCGATCTGTGAATCCACGGACTATCATGTCACCTTCTTCCCTTCCTACGGAGCCCAGCAGCGCGGCGGAACGGCAAACTGCTATGTCGTCATATCAGACGAGGAAGTCGGTTCGCCGAAACCCAATCTTGTTGATCAGCTGATCGTGATGAATGACGTCTCAATGGTGACTTTTGCCAAGAACGTCCGCTCCGGCGGCGTGATCTTCACCAACAGCACGCTGGTAAAAAGCGGCGCCGGCCGGGACGACGTGACAGTCGTCCCGATCCCGGTGACCGATATGGCTATAGAACTCGGAAGCCTGAAGGTCCTCAATATCATCATGCTCGGCGCTTACATTGGCTATACAGAGCTTGTAGCTGAGGACCTGGTGCTGGACTGCATCCTGCATGTTCTCGGCAAGAAGCCGGAGTTTATCGAAATGAACAAGACCGCTTTCTCCCGCGGGCTGGATGCCGGAAAAGCAGCCAAAGCAGCGCAGAGTTAGTCTCTGAAGTACGATCCGTTTTATCAGCAAGGTCTTTCCCCTGTCCTGGACTGCAGGGTTAAGCATAGTAGAAAAGAGAATAATCAGGAGGTTCAATTATGGAAAAAAAGCAATCCACCTTCAGCATCGCCCTCGGTCTGGCATGCGTCTGGATGGGCACTCACTTCGGACCCGGTGTCGCTTCCGGCACCCAGCTGATGACCTACTGGGTCAAGTACGGTCTCTGGGGAACCCTGTTCAGCGTGTTCGCCATGTGCCTTCTCGGCTACTGCCTGTACTGCTCGATGGAGTTTTCCCGTATTTATAAAACATACAACTACGGTTCCTGGATTCAGGGCGTATTCGGTGTTTCCTGGGTAAAATATCTGTTCGATATTTCTTTCATTATCACTATGATGACTGCAGCCGGCGGTTCTCTGAACGCTATTGCCACCCTGCTGCTGAACCAGTTCGGGCTGAACTACTGGCTCGGTGTTGCGCTGATCGTGATCCTGGCCGCTCTGCTGTGCGCCTTTGGAGCCAAGCTGGTTTCCAAAGCATCCACCTATATGATGTATCTTGTCATTGCAGTGCTTGCCATGATCATCATCGTGACCGCGTCAACCGGCAAACTGAGCCTCTCGCAGGCGATCGCCAATCAAGCCAGCAACCCCGGCATCACCCTGAACCCGCTGAAAGCCTTCTGGAGCGCCATCGTCTACGCTGCTTTCCAGGCCACCGTTATCGCTAACATCTCCTCGGTCGCCATGCAGCTTCCGAACCGCTCCACTTCCAGGAAGGCTGCCATCATCGGTATCTGCGGCAACGCTCTCATGCTCGTCGCGCTGAGCCTCTACCTGCTGAGCGCCACTTCTCTCACTGACTATAATGTGATGGATCTCAGCGCCAATCCCCTTCCTTTCTATGGTATCATGCACCACCTCAATTTTGAATGGGCTAAAGTCGTTTATGTTCTCACCGTTTTTGTGGCTGTGCTTTCCACCGTTGTCGGCTTCTGTTTCGGCGGTCTTGCCCGCTTCTCCAAAATCTACCGAACGGAAGACGAGAAGACCCCCGGCAAGGACGCCTGTCTTGTCGCTGTGCTGCTGATTCTATGTGCATTCGCATCCAAATTCGGCATTGTCAAGCTGGTCTCCACCGGCTACACGATTCTTGGTTATGTCAACCTGCCAATCCTGATCCTCCCTGCACTGTTCCTGGCCGGACGCAAGATCAAGAAGAGCTATCTGGCAGAGCATGGCATTGTCGATCCCGGCGTAGACGAGTGATTCCTCTTTTTATAGTGCGTTCTCCTCTCTGGGAGAACGCACTGTCTTCCCTGACGGTTCTTTTCTGAAGTGTATTTTCAAGCAACAATTGTATTGAGGAGATAACTTACCATGAAAATTGCCATTCTCGGCAGCGGCGCCGCCGGCAGCTGTTTTGCATCCTTTCTGAAGCGTGGTGGTGCCGATGACATCACTCTGATCGATATGTACAAAGCACATATGGATGCGATCGCTGAAAAAGGCCTTACCATGACGACCCCGCAGCTCGGCACCTTTACTCAGGCCGGGTTTAAAACAGCCTATACAGCTGAAGGTCTCCCTAAGATGGACATTCTGATCATCATGGTGAAAGCCAATCAGACAGAAACCGCCCTGACCGGTGCCTCTGACTGCATTGGAGAGAACACTGTAGTTGTCACCCTGCAGAACGGTCTCGGCAATGAGATCGCGATCCAGAAGTTTGTTCCGTCTGGCCGTATCATCATGGGTTGCGGCAACATGGGCACCGAGCTTCCGGAACCTGGGCACTGTGTCGGACGCCCTCATGAGGGAACAAACATGTTCTTCGGTCCGGTCGAAGCGAGCGACATGACGGATAAAGCCGGCCGGTATCTTGAGGAATGTTTCCGGAAAGGCGGACTCTGTCCCCTGTTCACTGATGAGATCCGTACCTATATCTGGCAGAAAGCCACTTCCAACAGCGGCAATAACACCGTATGCGCGATCACACGTCTCAAGATCAAAGAGACCAATGCCGATCCCTATGCCTTTGCGCTGACGGTGGGCATCTGGAAAGAGGCTGCTGCCGTAGCTGAGGCCATGGGCATCCACGGTATCTGGGAATACATGGAAGCTGACGCGCCAAAAGTTGTTGCTAGTTTCGGCGATTATTATCCTTCCATGGCTCAGGATATGCTCATCAATCACCGCCAGACCGAAGTAGATTCGCTGACCGGCGCCATCGCCTACTATGGCAGACAGGTCGGTATATCGACGCCTTTTTGTGATGTGCTGACTCTGGTGGTAAAGGCTATCCAGGGTAACTACGATAAGCAGTATCTAAGATAATGGATATCCCTCTTCGTGCAAACGGAACCCCTGCCTGACGGCAGGGGTTCCGTGCGTTTTGTTCTGTTGATTTGACCAGATCTTTACAGGCCGGCATCCAGAGCTTCCGCCCGGCGCAAAATCTCCTGTACGAATTCGTCGCTCCATACACCGGAAAAGTGCAGCAGGTCGATAATGGAGAACCGGTTGCGCATCAGATGGCAGTTGGTAATTGCCCAGGTCACGGTATCTCCGTCCACCGGATAGTTCAGCACACTGTAGCGGCAGGGAGCTCCCGCTTCGTGCATGCAGGCGGCAATGTATTCCGGCTTCTTCACCCAACCTGCGACCTCGGCTTTGAACTCATCGAAGTTATTCAGGAATGCCCGGAAGTTTTCCTTATTCGCATGCCATTTGGTGAGCTTCTTCTGGTAATCCGCCCAGCACTCGTTGGCAGCAGAGTGTGTGTCATCCAGCCAGTCGAAGGCGGCTTTCACCTTAGGCTCCATTTCCTCGAGCGTCGGGTAGCAGGTATCGATATCGACCGCCTTGGGATCGAATTCATGCAGCAGGTAATCCCACAGAATGCAGGATATGATGCCGGATACGGCGACCTGTGTGCCGTGGTAGCAGATGCCTGTTTTCCGCACACCGGAAGACATATCGATCAGATGGCTCATCACATGTTCCGAGCCGGAAGCCGGAGAGCTTTCATCGGCAAGGCCCATGGAAAATCCACTCAGGGTCAGCACATTGGCAAGGTCACCGATCACTTCGGGATCGCAGGCTTTCAAGCGGGCTGAATTCTCCAGCAGCCGTTCGCACTGCGTGCGAATCATATCCGACGGCGCCGTATGGAAGTTTTTGCCCATACCCAGCACATTGCCAAGATACCAGTCGACCGGAGCCGTCCAGGTGGCGATCAAATCGCCATAGCCGCTGACATTCATTTCTGCGGGCGCTGCGGTCACGATATCGAGATCTATGATCAGGATGCTCGGGTAACGGGAATGGACCGTACGTTTGACGCCGTGAATGAGCATGACAGAAGAGTTGTCGGAAAAGGCATTGACCGACAGTGCTGTCTGTACAATGATGAGCGGTTTCGGTGCCTCAGGATCGGCATAAAACGTGCCGTATTTACACAGATCGCAGATCGTGCCGGAACCAACGCCGACCACGCAGTCAAAATCGGGCAGCTTTTCCTGTATCTTTGCCGCGTTCTCCGGTGTGCAATGAACGATGCTGTCCGGCTCGCTGATCATGAGCCATTCCACCGAAAAGTCCTTCTGCAGCAGGCTGAAGATCTTTTCCTTTATCGCCTCGCCAGCTGTGTCGGTAATAACCGTGGGCCCGGTGACCATGAGAACCTTTTTACCCTCAGTCAGTGAGCGGACGGAATCACACAGTTTTTCCGATGCGCCATGCTCGATGATGACGGCTTTCATATCAATATCGTGGAGTTTTTCCGGATGCTCCTGTTCCGAAACGATCACGCGAAGTTCATCCAGTTTCGAAGCATCCGCTTCCACTAAACGCTGATCTAACATTTGTTTTCTCCTCACTTTGACAATGTACTCAGACGGGCGTATCCGTCAAACGCAAACAGCTGCGGAACGCTCTCATCTCCGTGAACAGTCACGATCTCCGCCAGGAAAAACGTATGATCCCCTGCTTCCGCCGTTTCTTTCAGCCTGCACTCAAAGCAGACCCTGCTTCCGGCAACAAGCTCCGTTGAGATTTCAGTGGCAGGCATCAGCCGGATCCCAAATTCCTCGGCCTTATTTACGGTGCGGCCGGAACATGTCCCACAGTGAAGCGCTGCATCCTGCAATTCTTCCCCTGGGATGCTCAAGCCGAATTCTCCGGTCTCTGTGATCAGTGAACCGCTGAGACCTTTTTTGCTCAGACACACACCGAGCATCGGAGGGTGATTGGAGAGATACGTCCACCAGGAGACCGCCATCAGGTTTGTGATACCGTCGGCCCGCCGGGTGGACAGCAGGCCGAACGGTGAAGGCGCAGTCAGGCGCTGGGCCTGGCCGATGGATATTTCCTTCATGCTTTATTTTGCTTTCATGTAATAGGCAACAGCAATCAGATTGTCGCGGAAGGAGCCGGTGGGAACGAATTTCTTCTCAAACAGGGCGGAACCCATCGTGAAGGTCCAGGGTCCGATATCGAACATAGTATCGATCCTGGCAAAGCTGTTGATGCTGCCGGCAATGCAGATCTTGGCCGGAACGGCGGCACAGAAATCATACGCCAGTTTCTCACCGTCGATCACATGGCGATAAGCAAGAATGTCAAAACCGGTGATCCCTTTCTCCATCAGATCTTTGGCGTTCTGGATGATCTCTTCATTGGTGCCTTCCAGGATGCTGGGGCTGCCGGAGACTTTGCCCACGAACGGCAGGTAATCCATACCATTGTCCTTCAGCAGTTTGGCGACACTGTCGTAGTAGAGAGTGCCCATGAGGTAGTCAAAACCGCAGTCGATCGCAGTCTGTGCGCCATCCAGGCAGCTTGCCTCATCGTATGTCACTACTTCGAGGAAGGTGGTCTTGCCGGCGGCTTTCATCGCGGCAACAAGTGCCTTCATCTGATCCTTCGGCAGACCGACGTTTTTAAAACCCCAGTATTTGACTTCTTCCAGGTCTTTGCAGGCTTCAAAAACTTCTGCCGCGTTCGGGACGGTCACGTCATGGTGGGTAAGCATAATGATAATGTCGGGTCTCATAAGAAACTCCTCCTTTAAGTAATATATTTGTGATTTGCCGGAGTATCTCCTTATCGCGCGTTTCGCGCGTTTTGGCTTGAATCATTGGGATCAAAAACCCAAAGCATCCAAAATATTACGGTTTTGCATGAAAAAATGCGTAAAAAAATGATTCTTTCGGATTTCTGATCCTATACAAATTGCGCGTTTCGGTATAAAATATAATTTGTTTTTGTCAAATAAGATTTCAGACAGAAGGTGAAAGAATGAAAACTGTCCTGCGGGAAGAACGGATCATCGGACTTCTGGAAACCAGAGGTGAGATCTCTGTTCACGACCTGAGCCGACTTCTCGAGGTCTCTGTCTCCACACTGCGGAAGCAACTTGCTCTGATGCAGGAGAAGGGGCTGGTGATCCGCACCTACGGCGGCGTTATGTCGGTCAACCGCGTGCCGGACGAGACCTTTGAAAGCAAAGTCCATAAAAATGTAAGCGAGAAGCGTAAAATGGCCGAAAAAGCACGCTCTTTGATCCGTTCCGGCAATTCTATAGCGCTGGGAAGCGGGACTTCCGTTTTTGCCCTGGCAAACCTTCTGGACGATCTCTCCAGCGGTGTGATCTATACCAATTCCATGCAGGCGGCCGACTATTTGTGCCACTGCACCGGTCTGGATGTACACATCAGCAGCGGTATCATACGCGGGCGGACCGGAACGATCATCGGCATTGAAGCAACTGAGTACTTCCGGGAACTGAGAAATATCGACTACGCGTTTATCGGCTGTGATGCCATCAACAGCAAAGGCAACGTCATGAGCGACAATTTGTCGGTCGCGGCGGTAGAGAAGCACATTCTTCTCTGTGCCAGGAACAAGTACATTCTGTGCGACTCGTCCAAGCTGGGTCAGACAGCCGTTGCCAGCATCTGCTCTCTCTCGGATTGCGACGCGCTGATCACTTGTCCTTCCAGTTTCCCGGCAGCTGAGCGCTACGGCGATCTTACCCGTCTGCTCTTTGCCTGAACACTGCCGTTAGATTCCTGCCATCCTTCGGGGAACGATGTCCCCGAAGGATTCTTATTATTCAGAAAGCTGTTCCAGAATGTTCTGTAATCTTTCTGCTTTTTCCAGGTTCTCCGCTTTGCCGGTTCCTTTGAAATAATCTGTCAGCGTTTCACACACAGAACGGTACGCATCCCGATCGTTTGGAGAAAGCTCTTCCGGATCCACCGCCACTGCTTTGTCATAAGCTACATCGAAGTCGCCTCTTTCCAGGCACGCTCCGCTTTCTATAAATGCCTTGGTATCTGGTTTATACCGCTCCATCCAGGTAGGCACGATCATAAGCTTTTCTGCCAGCACATAATTTCCCTGATAAGCTGCCATTTGAGAAAAGGATCCCGCCATCAGCAGCACAAACAGAAGCAAAGCTACACCTAATACGATCCGCCACCAGGTCATTCTTCCCAAGGTACGATACGTGCGGTCATATCGGATTTCGCGGTAAGCAGCATATTTGTTTTCCATTCGCTTACTCCCTGACGGTTCTTATACGCGGCTGAAAGTAATTCTGTGCCTAGAATGATCCAGCTCCTTTGGTCTACATGGGTCCCAAAAGGGCATCGGGGAGCCATGTGCAGAATCCGGGGATATAGGTAATCATCAGGACGACTATAATATCGACAACAATCATTACCAGCATCCATGGAATCAGCTTGGTGACGCCTGTTTTAACAACAGTAACCGTGACAAACAGATAGCTGCCTACCGGTGGCGTCAACCCGCCTATAACGGTACACAGGGTAAAGAAGAGTCCGAACTGAACCATGTTTACTCCCATTCCCTGCAGCAGGGGATAGACAAGCGGAAGCACAACAGGCATAACGGCTACAGGCTCCATAAAGCATCCGATCAGCAAAACAAACGCGCCGACCAGAAGCATGATCACAGTAGGATTTCCGGA
>JAEEGJ010013862.1_pt1 | contig 19371 bp, 13 predicted proteins | sample 8958761 | NCBI WGS metagenome assembly JAEEGJ01 (sample SAMN16246546, study PRJNA631951) | gut metagenome | biome: gut microbiome; feature: rumen; material: RS-attached | host: Bos | place: Iran: Karaj | collected 2018-10 | reverse complement strand
GTAAAAGCAAATAAACAAATAAAATATATAAAATCGAAACGAATTCGTTTTAATTATTACATCAATCCTTATTCCCCCTTCTCCTCAGGAGTTATCCTAGCGATGTAGGTGGAAAGCGTGATTACGCCGTCGATGCAATAGGTGCCGCTCTTCTTCACGGGGTTGGCCATGGCGTCCAGGAGTTTCTTCACCTTGGGAACGTCCTGATAGTCGCTCAGCAGCTGGATCACCTTTTCGTAGTTGTACTTGTTCATCGCCTCGTACAGGCCGGGGCAATGGACGGCGAGGGAGTCCTGCTCCCACACTTCGTTCTTCTTAAGGTAATTCAGGAGTTTGGCATTCCTGGTATCCACCACAACGGGCTCCTCAACCACGGGTTCGGGCTGAGGCTCCGGCTCTTCCACCACCACGGGCACGGGTTCCTCCGGTACAGCCTCCGGCTTCGGAGATTTACCCGGTGAACTAATAGCCCAGATAATCAGCGCGAGGGCGGTTGCCGCGGCGAATCCGTACAGGGCGCCCTTCAGAAGAGTCTTTTTGCCTCCAGCACTGCTATCGAAGTGGAGAGTATCGTCCTTTCCCCACACATAGCCTTCCAGCGGCGAAGAGGATTTATCGGCCTCCTCCGGAAGAGTGATATCGTACTCCTTGCCATGGGAAATCACCTTGTACTGCACTCCGGTGACAATCTTGTTCAGGGACACCACCACCGTATCGTTATTGGAGAAACGGATTGGCCCTTCATAAGGTTCGTATCCGCTGGCCGATACAAGGAGCTGGGACGATTTTATCTCCGACTCGTTCAGGGCATAGGCACCGGTTGCCAGGTCCACTCCGTTCAGGACAATACGGGCCGACGGGATGGGCTCGCCGCTTCCGGCCGAATCCAGGATCTTGAAATTGTTGCGGGACAGGGACTTTTTCCACACCGGGCTGAAACCTTCGGGGAAACTGCACTGCTTGTAATCCTCGTTGGAGGTTATGAGGATGGGAATCTTGTCGAAACCCTTCTTGAAAGCCAGCAGCGTTATGGACGAGCCCTTCTTTATCTTTACGGGGTCCTTGAACTGCAGGAAGCCCATGGGAGTCTGGTACAGCAGCGAAGCATTGGGACCAAGGGCCGATGATACCTCGGAGGCCGATGGCGGTATGAGCACGCTCATCGCTTCTATCGGCATACGGGTTAAATCTTTCATGCTGATGGCCGGAGTTACCGAATCCGCCGCATCCAGGATGATGATTCCCTTGAACTGGAGATAGTATTCCTGATACCTGCCGCTTCCCAGAATATCTTCTATCGGATAGAAATCAGTCTTCCTGAAAGCGTAGGCGCCTTCCCTTACGGAAGGAGTATAGTCTATGGTAACTGGCTTGCGGGGATAATTCCTGGAAGCAAGGGCCTGTATCTGCTGAAGCGATATCGACTCCTTGAACAGGAGACCTTTCACATCCGCCAGAAGAGCCGACAACTCTTCCCCGCTCACATCGCAGTCCGACGGAATGTACACCCATGCAGCGACATTGTCTCCTCCACGGCCTTGAAGCGAGCGGACCATCGTCACAAGACAGCCGGTTTTGCAGAAGGAAAGGAAGGTGACGACCTTGTTTTCATCCACCCCGTTCAAATACTGGAATACATCGCGGACATCGCGAACGTACGACACCCATACCCCCGTGGAAGTAGAAACCGGCTCTCTTTGCTCTGCCGATGTATACTTTATAGCAATGTCGATTTTGCTCATAGGTATTTTTTACGAATCACGCAAATATACCTAATCTAACTTTAAACTCCAAGAATTCTGCGATATTCGGATAAAAGTTGTATTTTTGTGACATGACAGACAAAAAGAACTTATGGATAAGCATGGCGGCATGCTCGGTGGCCGCGCTTGGTATTCTGGCGGTATTACTGTTTGGGGTTAAACCTTTCACCGCTGCCGAAAGGCGAATCATAAACCAGAGCGGAAACGTGATGTACGTTACCGTGATGCCGCAGGACAGTGCGGTGCTGCGGGCCGTCTCCGTGGATCTCTCCGCGAGGGAACTGCGGTCCGAAGAGTTGAAGACTCTTGCCGATAAGATGCTTACCACCGTGCAGGACCCTTCGCAAGACGGCGTCGGCATTGCAGCGCCCCAGGTGGGAATCAACAAACGGGTTATTTGCGTTCAGCGCTTCGACAAGCCCGGCGAACCCTTCGAGGCCTACTATAACATACACATAGACACCCTGATGGGGCCGCTAAAGAGCGGGCGCGAAGGCTGCCTGTCGATTCCCGGATATTACGGCAGCGTTCAGCGCAATGAAACCGTGGTGGTACGTTATGTGGATCCCTCCACACTGGCCCCCGTCACGGATACCGTCCAGGGCTTCACCGCCGTAATCTTCCAGCATGAAATAGACCACCTGGAAGGCATTCTTTACACAGACCGGGCAGATTCTCTCTGGCAGACAAACTAAAACTACCTATTGATATGTCACTCAAAAAGATTCTTGCAGTTTCGCTTCTTGCGGCTGTTTGCATTTCCGTTTCGGCACAGGAGGTCCCTTCATTCAGGGATCCCGGATACAAAGGGAGCGTGGGTATCGCAACCGTTGCCATCGGCCCTGGCATCGAAACATCTCACGGCTGGATGATTAATGAAACCCATTATGTAGGTGCCGGCGCCGCAGCATGTTTCATCTTCCCTATAACTCCGGTTTTCAAAGAGTTTATCGAGTATCAGGTGTATTTCAAGAAAAGTGATAGCACTCCGTTCGCCGGCTGCCAGATTGGCGCATACCAAACCTGGGGCATTGACGAAGACGGCTCATACCAGAGCGGCATATTCATTGAGCCTCGCGGCGGCTGGAGCTGGCTTATCGCAGGCCGATTCGGCCTCACTCTCTCCGGCGGCCTTATGCTCAACCCCACTACAAACTTCATCCCCATCCCCAACATCCACCTGGCCCTGGAACTTTAAGTCTCCCCTGCCCGTATTCGGCATCACGGCCCGAGGGTTATTAGCGGAGTGACAACGCGCACTGGAGGGCGCAGTTGATGCCGTCCAGGGCCGATGAGACGATGCCGCCGGCGTAACCGGCGCCTTCGCCGCATGGGTACAGGCCGGGAACATCCACGTGTTCGAGGGTTTCGGGGTCGCGGGGCAGGCGCACCGGAGACGAGGTGCGAGATTCAACGCCCAGCAGAAGGGCGTCGTTCGTGTAGTAGCCGTGCATCTGGCGGTCCACCTGCGGGAAGGCACGGCGGAGGCGCAGAGCCACATGTTCGGGGAGCAGTTCGTGAAGGGGCGATGAAAGCGCGCCGGGATGATAGGAAGTCTTGGGTAAATCCTTGGAAACTATCCCGCGGCAGAAATCCTTCATGCGCTGGGCGGGAGCCTGAAGTGGATGCGTGCCGCCATTTTCGGAAACCCACTGGTACATCTTGCGTTCCACGGCCTGCTGGAAATCCATCAGGTGGAACGGACCGTCGCCCGGAACGTCTTCCGGCTCAATCTGCACCACCACCCCTGCGTTGGCCCATTTGGAATTGCGGGCACTGTTGGACATGCCGTTCAGAACCACAGTGCCGTCCTCTGTGGAAGAAGGCACCAGGATGCCTCCGGGGCACATGCAGAAGGAGAAGACTCCCCTGCCCTCCACCTGCTGCACGAAGGAATACTCCGCGGTGGGCATAAACGGCTGATACTTGCCGTGATAGCGTATCTGGTTAATCATCCACTGCGGATGCTCAACGCGTACGCCCATTGCAAAGCCCTTGGCCTGGAGAGCCCAGCCGTTGCGCTCGAACAGTTCGTATATGTCTCGTGCGGAATGCCCGCTTGCAAGAATCACTTTTGAGGCGCGGTACACCGCAGAGCCGGCGTGCACTTCGAAGCCGCCATCGGCCTGCTGAATATCGGTTACCCGGGAGTCGAAATGGTATTCTCCCCCGTGCTCCTCCACGCAGAGGCGTATGTTTTCCACGATTTGAGGCAGTTTGTCCGTGCCAAGATGCGGATGGGCATCCACAAGGATATCCGGATCCGCCCCGAAGGCAACCAGGCCGTGGAGCACCTCGCGGATATCGCCTCGCTTGGAAGAACGCGTGAACAGTTTTCCATCGGAAAATGCGCCAGCGCCGCCCTCCCCATAGCAATAGTTTGAATCCGGGTCGATAACGCCTTCAACGGAGAGCTTTGCCATATCCGCCTTGCGCCGATGGACGTCCTTACCGCGCTCCAGAATCACGGGCTTGAGGCCCAGCTGAAGCAGTTTCACGGCGGCAAATAGCCCAGCAGGGCCCGCCCCGATGATGATTACCGGCTGAGCGCCGTGCACATCCCGGAACTCATCCAGCTTGAACGGCTCGTACTGCTCCCCCTCCCGATACGCCTGCACGCGGTACCTGTACAGTATATCCGTGCGTGCATCCACGCTCCTTCGCACAACCTCCACGTGGCCCACCTTGTCCGTCTTCACGCCCAGGGCCTTCGCCGCAGCCTCGCGGAGCTCCCCGTCGGAGAGTTCCTTGCCGATCTTCTTCGCTATCTCGAATTCTTTCACACCTTCAGGCTATCGAAAATAAAGGGAAGGATGTCATCCACTTTCGCAAACTTCAATACTTTGGAATTACCTATGAGAATGATGCTGAAGGGCCTTCCGTACTTGGACTGATACTCCGCCATCACCTGCCGGCAGTTGCCGCAAGGCGTTGCCGGCTCATCACACGGCACGCCATTATCCGACGCCACGATTGCAAGCGTATCAAACGGCGTTTCCGGGTAATTTGCGCTGGCAGCGAACATTGCCACGCGTTCCGCGCAAAGGCCTGCGGGATAGGCAGCGTTCTCCTGGTTGGCACCCTTCACGATTGTGCCGTCCGCCAGGCGCAGCGCGGCACCTACCTGAAACTTTGAATAAGGAGAATAGGAGCCTTTGAGAGCCTCTCGTGCCGCTTTTGCGAGTTCCTGGTCCTGCGGTTCCAGTTCCAGCTCCGAGGAGAATTCTTTATAGTCGATAGTGAGACGTTTATCAGCCATAGTGCGAAAATCAATCTTGCAGTGTCCCACAAGATAGGAATATTTTTTCAAAATTGTTAATTTTGCGGCAGAAAAGTTATGGATAAGGGCAAAATCAAGGTATGCGTGGGGCTTTCCGGCGGAGTGGATTCGTCGGTGGCGGCGTATCTCCTCAAGCAGGAGGGCTACGACGTCTTTGCCATGTTCATGCAAAACTGGCACGACGCGGATTCCACCCTTCACGGAGACTGCGAGTGGGAGGAAGACCGCTTCGTGGCAGAGATGGTCGCCCGCAAGATCGGCATACCCTTTTACTTTGTCGACCTTTCCAAACAATACCGCCAGAAGGTGGTGGATTATATGTTCGACGAGTATTCTCGCGGACGCACCCCCAACCCGGACGTCCTCTGCAACCGAGAAATCAAGTTCGACGCCTTCCTGCAGGTTGCCATGAAGTACGGGGCCGATTATGTCGCGACCGGCCATTATTGCCGCAAGGAAGTCCTTGCCGATGGCACCTGCCGCATACTGGAAGGGGCGGATCCCAACAAGGACCAGAGCTATTTCCTTTGCCAACTGTCCCAGGAACAGCTGCAAAAGGCCCTCTTCCCCATCGGCGATTTGCTGAAGCCCGAAGTACGCCGCATCGCCAAGGAAGCGGATTTGCCATCGGCCGATAAGAAAGACTCCCAGGGAATATGCTTCGTGGGAAAGGTGGATCTTCCCACATTCCTTAAGCAGAAACTGGAGTCCCGCGAAGGCCAGGTGGTGGAAGTATTCGATGCCTGGTACGCGCAGAACCCGCTTTTCCTCCAGCAGCAGGAACTGCTAACGAGCATTCTTAAACCGGGCGTATCTTTGGAACGCACGGTGCGTTACGCCCCCGAGGAGAAAGTGCTCACAAGCGACGGCGAGCCCCTGGGCGAATGCCCGTTCACGGATCCCGCGGCGCTAACGGACGAACAGTTGGAAGTGCTCGCAGAACCTTTGAAGTACGATCTCACTTTCGAGACGGAAACCTACCGCAGCGGAAAGAAACACATCAAGAAAACACGGTATAAAGCCAACCCTTACGGGGCCATCGTGGGCACCCACGAAGGGGCCCAGTTTTACACTATCGGCCAGCGCAAAGGACTGGGCATCGGAGGGCACACGGAACCCGTTTTCGTCATTGCAAGCGATACTTCAAGTAATACCGTATATGTTGGTGAAGGCCACCAGCACAAAGGCTTAAGCAGATTTTGCCTCGCCATCAATCCGGACGAGGTTCACGACATCTCCTCCGGTGCCGTTTTGGCGCCCGGCGAAACCCGCCGCTGCCGCGTTCGCATCCGCTACCGCCAGCCCCTCCAGAGCGCCACTCTCATCCGCCGCCCCGGCGCCCTCTACATCCTGTTCGACAAACCCCAGCGCGGCATCACCGCCGGCCAGTTCGCCGTCTGGTACTCCGGCACCGAAATGCTCGGCAGCGGCGTCATCCGTGGGTAATTTTGTTTTTTCGCGGGGAATACGTATCTTTGCAACGGGAAAGTCTTACACGACCAGCTCCCTCTGAAGCCCCCCAGGGCAGGAATGCAGCAAGGGTAGGAGGTTGTAGCGGTGCGATGTAAGTAGCTTTCCCTTTTTTTGATTATGATCGCAGTATACACTATAACTTCCGCCCTGCACGACCAGGTTTCCGTGGGGCGCCTTTCAGACGAGTTCCTTCAGAGCGTGTTTCCCGCAGGGGATTATGTTTTCCGCGGAAGCGATTTTGCCGATTGGGGCACGCACGCCTTAAGCTTGATATATGTACGCACGGGCGGAGCGGAGGGCATTTTCCGTCAGCTTCTGCCGGAGATGCTCGCTCGCGGAACGGAGCGTTATTACCTGCTCACATCCGGCAAGAGCAATTCGCTGGCGGCATCGCTTGAGATTCTCTCCTATCTTAAGCAGCAGGGGCTCAAGGGCGAGGTTTTGCACGGTAGCCCGGAGTATCTGCGCGGGAGGATATCGGCCATCTCCAAGGCCATCGCCGCACGGGAGTATATGAAGGATCTGCGCATCGGCGTCATCGGCCAGCCGTCGGACTGGCTCATCGCCAGCAAGGCCAGCCCTACCGCAATTCTGGACAAGCTGGGACTGCGATTGACGGAAGTGCCGATGGAGGAACTCCTGCAGGAAATCGAGAAGGCACAGGGCAGCCAAGCACCCGCGGAAGAGCCCATGGCGGAGCGTGTCCGCAAGGCTTATCCGGGTGCGGTACAGGTGTATAACGCACTTAAAGTTCTTGTTGAGAAGCATGGCCTTGGAGCATTCACACTCAGGTGTTTCGACCTTCTCACGGAAGTGGGCAATACCGGCTGCCTGGCACTCGCGTCCTTCAATGCCGACGGCATCCCCGCAGCCTGCGAAGGCGACGTTCCCGCACTGCTCTCCATGATTATCGCCCAGGCCCTCACCGGCACCACCGGTTTCCAGGCCAACCCGGCGCAAATAGACGCGGAAACAGGGCGTGTTCTGTTCGCCCATTGCACGGTTCCGTTCAATATAGTGAAGAACTGGCAGTACGATACTCATTTCGAATCCGGCATCGGCGTAGGCATTCACGGCGAACTTCCAGAAGGCCCCGTTACCGTGTTCAAGGTGTCGGGAGATCTTTCCCGCCACTTCATAGCGGAGGGCGAACTGCTTAATAATCAATACGAAGATAATCTCTGCCGAACACAGGTGGTGCTTCAGTTGAGCCCGGCCGATGCGCGCTACTTCCTCACTGATCCCATCGGCAATCACCACATCATCATTCCCGGCCTTCACCGGGCCGCCCTGGAGGAACTCCTTTAACTAGAAATCCGCCATGCGGGAGACGGGGGCCACGTCGAGAGGGGTGCGAACGCCGGCGCGGAACTGGAAGGCACCGGCCACCGCGATCATTGCGGCATTGTCCGTGGTGTAGCGGAGCTGAGGGAGATAGGTTTTCCAGCCGCGGCGGGCGCCTTCTTCCAGAATGCGGGAACGAAGGCCGCTGTTTGCCGCCACTCCCCCGCCGATGGTGATCTCGCGGATTCGAGTCTGGCGTGCCGCCTTGACGAGTTTGTTCATCAGAATATCGATGAGCGTCTTCTGGAACGAAGCGCACAGATCCTCCTTATTGTTCTCCAAAAACGAAGGATCCTCCTTCATCCGGTCCGCCACGAAATACAGCAGTGACGTTTTCACCCCGCTGAAGCTGTAGTCCAGCCCGGGAACGTTGGGTTTGGCAAAGGTGAACCGCGAGGGATCCCCCTGAGCAGCCAATTTGTCTATCACCGGGCCTCCGGGATAACCCAGCCCCAGCATTTTTGAGCACTTGTCGAACGCCTCCCCCACCGCATCGTCAATGGTCTGGCCCAGGATGTCGTAGCTGAGCGGACTGTTCACGCGCACAATCTGGGAATTGCCGCCGGAAACCAGCAGGCACAAATAAGGAAAAGCAGGCTCACGCACCTCGGCACCGGGCTCGCGGATAAAATTCGCCAGAATATGCCCCTGAAGATGATTCACCATCACCATGGGCACGTCCAGCGACAGCGACAGCGCCTTTGCGAACGAGGTTCCCACCAGCAGCGACCCCAGCAGCCCCGGACCGCGCGTAAAAGCTATGGCCGATATCTCCGAGGCCTTCACCCCGGCCACCTCCAAAGCCCTCGACACAACGGGCACGATATTGAGTTCATGCGCCCGTGAGGCCAATTCCGGCACCACTCCGCCATAATCCTTGTGCACCTGCTGCGACGCAGTCACATTGGAGGCCAGCACCCCGTCCCGAAGCACGGCTGCCGACGTATCGTCGCACGACGACTCTATCCCCAGAATAATTTCTGCCATAAATTATCTAATTCCCCCAAAATTTTATATTTGCACGGCAAATATACGCAAAATTTGCTTATTTTTGTAGGATTATACAAGATTGGAAGTGAAGAAAGCGCTGCGCATAACGGCAATTGTACTGGGCATCATACTCCTGATTGTCCTCGGCGCAGTGGTTGCCATCCAGCATCCGAAAGTGCAGGGCGCGCTTGCCAGAAAGGCCCTGGAACGCTTCCAGGACAAGTTCGACGGCACATTCGAGTTCGAGGAACTCTCCGTGAAGCCCTTCGACGCAGTGGTCCTCCGGAACGTGGTACTGCTGGACAACAGTCCCCTCCCCGGCAGCGGGGCGGATACTCTCGCGAAGATCGGCTTCCTCTCCGCAAAGTTCTCAATCGGAGGCCTCTTCCACGGCGACGCCTTCTATCTGGACAAGACGCTCATCAAAGACGGTGAGTTCAACCTCGTCACCGAACCCGGGGCCGATGGCAAAAAGAGCACCACCAACATAGAAAGAGTCTTCCGCATCAAGAGTAGCGGCAAGAGCAACAACGACTGGGGCAACCTCCTCCACGCCCGCAAAGTGGAAATCGAGAACTTCCGCTACACCATGAAGCTGATGAATGACGGCACCTTCAAGCGCTCCACGGGAAGCCACATCAACTTCAACGACCTGGACCTCATCGCCAACATCAGCGTCCGCAACCTGGACGTCAAGGGCGGGTACGTGAAGGCCGAAGTAAAGCACCTGGACATGAAAGAGAAGTCCGGGTTCTGGCTAAAGAACGCATCGGCCAAAGTGAAAGTGGGAAAGGAAGCGGCGCTCATCGACAATCTGGTGCTCCAGGACGGCGAATCGGACCTCCACCTCAACTACCTCCGTTTCCTGGGAAAGATCAAGGACTACAGCGATTTCATCCACAGCATAAGGATTCAGGCCGATATCGCAGCCCCGTCCGTCTTCGCCATGTCCACCGTGAGCCACTTCGGGCCCAACATGGAAAGGCTCACCTTCCGTTCGGATCTCAAAGGCCGCTTCGACGGCACCGTAGACAATTTCAAAGTCTCCGATATCGACTTCCACGAACTTAACAGCAACACCTCCGGCATTATCAACGGCGGCATGACGGGCCTCCCGGACATCAACCGCAGCGTGCTGGACTATGATATCAAAGGCCTCAGCTTCAACATGACAGGCCTGGAGAAATTCATCCAGACCTGGGCCCCGGGAGTGCGCCTTAACCTTGGCAAAATCGCCCAGAAAGAAACCTTCCGCTTCAACGGAAGCGTGTACGGCCCGCTGGACAACATGGCCATAAAGGGCGATGCCACGTGCCAGGCGGGCAAGGCATCGGCCGATCTCAAGATAACCGACGTCCTGGACCAGAGAGCCCCCATCGGAATCGCCGGCACCCTGGATACGGACAACCTCGACATCGGCAGGATCGTCGGGGCGGATGCCATCCACGGTCTCACCGCCAAGGCCGATGTGAACGCCACGCTGGGCAATCCCCTCACGGCAGACTTCAAGGTGCAGGCCTCCCGCCTCCACATCCTGGACTACAACTACTCCGACATAAAACTCACCGGCACCTACGACGGCAAGTCGATGGACTGCAACCTGGTGAGTTCGGATCCCAACCTGAAGATGTTCATGAACGGCGGCCTGTCGTCCAGCGAACGCACCGGCAACACCGTGTACAAGGCGGATCTGTATCTTGCTAAGGCAGATCTCCATGCCCTGGGTATCGACAAGCGTGAAGACTCTGCGATGAAGGGAGAAATCCACGCCAACATCACCCAAACCTCGTCCAAGGACCTTCTGGGTGAGATTTCCCTTGTGAAATTCAACATCTTCGACAAAACCGGCTGGCACAACCTTGGGAACGTGAATATATCGGCCTATAATAACGTAGACCAGCAGAAACACCGTTTCAACTTCACCTCCGGCTTCGCCAACGGCAACTACATGGGCAGCGAATCCATCCTCAAGTTCATCGAGGACATCCAGGAGCAGACGGTGCGAAAGGAACTCTCCGCCGTGGCAGACCGCGGGGCCACCAGCCTCAGCGCCGGAGACTACGAACTGAACTTCAACGTTCGCGACGCCTCCGTCATCACGGAATTCCTCGCCCCCGGGGTGAGCATCGCAGACGGCACATCAGTCAAGCTCAAGACCACCCGCGAGGGGCAGCTGTACTGCCTGGCCCGTTCCGGCAGGATCAGTTTCGGCTCCAACACCATCCGCAATCTGGTCGTGGACGTGGACAACATGTCCGGCGGCCTCAGCGGCTCCATCAAGGCATCGCAGCTGAAGCTCGGCGGCATCGACCTCCGGGCCAACAACTGCAAGCTCCAGGCAAAGGACAACAACGTATACATGAATTACACCTTCGCCGGCGCGCAGGGCTCGGATACCCGCGGCGAGGTTGTGATGACCGGCAACGTAACCAAGGACGAAAAAGAGGGCACCGTGATAAGTGCCACCGTCCTGCCTTCGGTTTTCAGTTTCAAGGGCGAAGACTGGCGCATCACCTCAGACCTCATCACCTATGGGGCCGATGGAGTCAAGGTGCGAAAGCTTAACGCCATCAGCCAGCTCCAGACCATCAACGTGGACGGCGGGTATTCATCGACCCACAGCGATACCCTCCAGGTGAGCCTGAACCGCTTCGACGTTTCCCTTCTCAACCACTTCCTGATGAACGGGAAACTTGCCCTTGACGGAAGGGCTTCGGGTACGGCAAAGGTTCTCTCCGGCAAGGAGGGCTTCGCCGGCCTCACCGCGCTTCTCACCGCGGAGGATGCCATGATTGCCGGGAACAGGGCCGGCGACATCCACCTCTCCAGCGCCTGGAACAGCGCCCACAAGCGCTTCGACGTGAACCTTTACAACAACCTGGACGGGATGAGCAGCATAGAGGCCGATGGCAACTACGTCCCCTCCTCCAAAGAGCTCCTGGCGAATCTGAACCTGAGCAAGTTCAACCTCTCGTTCTTCGCCCCCGTGCTGGAGAGCGTCTTCAGCGAGTTCGCGGGAGACCTGTCCGGCAAGATCCAGGCATCCGGCACCCTGGACGACATCCATCTCAAGAGCAAGAATACCTATTTGGAGAAAGGCCGCATGACAGTGGCGTTCACAAATGTCCCGTATAAAGTGGAAGGCCCCGTATCCGTTACCGACGAAGGCCTCATGTTCGAGGATCTGAGCGTGAAGGACTCCAACGGCGGCACCGGCACCATCGGCGGCGGCATCCTGTTCGGCGGGTTCAAGAACGTTCGTCTGGACACCCACCTCAAGCTCAACCGCATCAAGGCCCTTGGTATAAAGGCGGGCCAGAACGATTCGTTCTTCGGAGACATATCGGCAACCGGAAAGGTGGACATCACCGGCCCTCTCAGCGACATTCTGCTGGACATCGACGGCACCACCACTGGAAACGGCAACCTGCATATTCCGCTCAGCAATTCCTCGTCTGACAAAGCTGGCAGTCTTCTCACCTTCACCTCCGGGGACGATGACGACCTGGACTACGACGACAACGACATCATGGAGGAAAGCAGCGCCTCCCCCAAGAGCGGCAAGAGCGAACTCACGGTGAAACTTCGCGCCCGCGCAACGCCGGACGTGGAGGCATGGATCGACATCGGCGAGAATACCCTCACCGGTGTTGGCAGCGGCATCATCGACATAGAATCCCGTTCTTCCGACGGGGCATTCCTCATTAACGGAGATTATACGCTGAGCAGCGGCAATTTCCACTTCTCGGCGATGAACCTTGTGAGCCGCGATTTCGCCCTGGAAGACGGGTCCACTATCCGCTTCAACGGCGACATCATGAATTCCGACCTGAACATCAACGGCCTCTACAGCACCAAGACAACGCTCAGTAACCTCCTTGCCGACAGTACCAGCACGCGCCGAACCGTGAACTGCGGAATCCACATCACCGAAAAACTGAGGAATCCCAAGATCGACCTCAGCATCGACGTACCGGATCTTGATCCCACCACTCAGGCGATGGTGCAGGCGGCGCTGAACACCCCGGACAAGGTGCAGAAGCAGTTCCTGTACCTCCTGATCGCGAACACCTTCCTGCCCTCGGAAGAATCCGGAATCACCACGGGAGGCTCCTCCATGCTGTTCTCCAACATGACCAGTATAATGTCCGGGCAGCTGAACAACATCTTGCAGAAGCTGGAGATACCTTTGGACCTTGGCCTGAACTACCAGCCTAACGAGCGGGGCAACGACCTTCTGGACGTCGCTCTGTCCACGCAGCTGTTCAACAACCGCGTTATCGTGAACGGCACCATAGGCAGCCGCCGCGGCACCGGAACCGGCGCGGCGTACGGCGATGTCACGGGAGACCTGGACGTTGAAATCAAGATAAACAAGGACGGCTCGCTGCGCGCGAAGCTCTTCTCGCATTCGGCCGATGCCTACACGAACTACCTGGACAACAGCCAGCGAAACGGCGCCGGTATCACCTACCAGCGTGAGTTCCGCACCTTTGGGCAGTTCCTCCGCGACCTGTTCTCCACCCGCGAACAGCTCCGCGAACGCCAGCTCGAAGAGCAGCAGGACACCTCCAGCCACAGCGTCCGCATAGACACCACCGGCCACGCCATTCCTTTGAAATGATATGGATAAAGGATGTTTATATTTGATTCCCTCCCCACTTGGTGAAGGCCCGGTGGAAGCGGTGCTGCCGGCCGGGGTGCTGGCGGTTTTGCCGTCGCTGAAGTGCTTCGTTGTGGAAGAGGTGCGAACGGCACGGAGATTCCTTTCCGCAGCCGGCCTGAAGGGGCACATCCAGGAGCTGGAGTTCCACACGCTAAACGAGCACACGCAGCCTCAGGAGGTGGAGGCGCTCTCCGGCCTGTTCGATGGCGGGCGCAACGTGGGGCTCATCTCTGAGGCAGGGCTGCCCGCAGTGGCAGACCCGGGCGCGGCGCTGGTGGCGCTATGCCATCGGCACGGAATCAAGGTGGTTCCGCTCACGGGGCCTTCCTCGCTGATGCTCGCGCTCATGGCCTCCGGCCTCAACGGCCAGAGTTTCGCCTTCGCCGGCTATATCCCCGCGAAAACAGACGAGCGCAAAGCTGCAATCCGCCGGCTCGAGAAGCGCTCCCTCTCGGAGAACCAGACGCAGATTCTCATAGAAACCCCCTATCGCAACGATTCCCTCCTGGCAGATCTGGTCTCAACGCTGGATCCCCGCACCAGGCTTTGCGTTGCCCTTAACATAACCTGCCCGGACGAATTCATCCAAACCCGCACCGCTGCTCAATGGAAAAAGCAGCTCCCCGTGCTGGGCAAACGTCCGTGCGTATTCCTATTCCTTGCATGAGCCACAAGATTGCGTTCACAACCCTCGGCTGCAAACTGAACTACGCCGAGACCTCCACCTACCGCCGCGGTTTCGAAGCGGCCGGCTGGGAAGTGGTGCCGTGGACGCAGAAGGCCGACGTATACCTGGTGAACACCTGCGCGGTAACCGCCGTCGCGGAGAAAAAATCCCGCAACCTCATCCGCCGCGCCCACTCCCTCTCCCCCGACGCCCGCATCCTCGTCACCGGCTGCTACGCCCAGCTCCGCCGCTCCGACCTCGAATCCATGCCCGGCGTCTGGCACGTCTACGGCGCCAATGAGAAATCAAAGATTATTGACTTAGCTAAGGATAAAAACTTTTTCTTGGCTTCGGGAGACTCTTTGATGTCCGGGGAACTCCATTCCGTGCGTAGTCAAGGCGACATCAGTCGCCCCGGCCGCTCCGTGACTTTTGCCTGCAAAAGTTGGAAAGGACTTGAGGCCGTCGGGGGTTTGGGGCCGAGCCCCAGTATATATGCCGGGGGTGGACACGTCCCCGGACATCAAAGGTCTCCCGACAACGCCTTCGAAAAAGTATTCGGGGCGTATTCTACTGGAGAGAGGACAAGGTCGTTCCTGAAGGTGCAGGACGGGTGCGATAATTTCTGCGCATATTGCACTGTGCCGTTTGCCAGGGGTCGCAGCCGCAGTTTACCTGTATGCGAGTGCGTGCGCAATGCGCGGGAAATAGCGTCGCAAGGGATTCGCGAGGTGGTGCTCACGGGCGTGAATACCGGAGATTTCGGGCGCGGAACCACGGAGTCGTTCCTGGATTTGCTCAAGGCACTGAACGATGTTTCCGGCATAGACCGCTACAGGATCTCCTCCATCGAGCCAAACCTCATCACGGAAGAAATCGTGGACTGGATCGCTTCCGGCACCAAGTTCCAGCCCCATTTCCATATACCGCTCCAGAGCGGAAGCGACACGCTTTTGAAGAAAGTGGGCCGCCGTTACGACACTGCGCTGTTCGCATCGCGCATCAACTACATCCGCTCCAAAATGGGCCCGCATGTCTTCTTCGGGATAGACGTGATTGTGGGCCTGCCCGGGGAGACGGAAGAACTCTTCCAGGAAACCTTTGCATTCCTCCGGGACGTAGTGAAACCCGCGTTCATCCACGTATTCCCCTACTCCCAACGCCCCGGCACAAGAGCCGCCGAATGGCCTGGCCAGGTACCGGAGAGCGTGAAAAAAGAGCGCGTGGCAGCCCTCGAGGCACTTTGCGCTCAGCTGCACGATGAATTCGTGCGTAGCTGCAAGGGGCTCAGGGCGGAGGTGCTGTGGGAATCGGCACGAAAAGACGGGATGATGGGAGGATACACCGGCAATTACATAAGGGTGGAAAGGCCCTGGGACGCATCCAGGGTGAATACGCTGGAGGAGGTGGTGCTATGACAAGGCTCACATTCCTTGGCACGGGGACGTCGCAGGGCGTGCCCATCATCGCATGCCAGTGCCCCGTCTGCCGGAGCACGGACCTCCGGGATAAGCGGCTGCGCGCATCGGCCTACATCGAATACGAGGGGCTGAAGATCCTTGTCGATGCCGGCCCGGATTTCCGCTCCCAGATGCTCGCCCAGGGCGTAACGCATCTGGACGCGATTCTTCTCACCCACAACCATAAAGACCACACCGGAGGGCTGGACGACGTTCGCTCCTTTAATTATATAGATAGGAAGGCGGTGGAGATTTACTGCGAGCCCCGGGTGCTGAAGTCTCTGCAGGTGGAATACTCCTATGCCTTTGCGGAGCACAAGTACCCCGGAGCGCCGGAGTGGCACGTGCATCTTATCGACGAGCGTCCCTTCCGGGTGGATTCGCTGGAAAACACCGGCGACCTGGAATGGGTGCACGACGTAGGCTATTTTTACAGACAGGCCGATGGCTCCCTGGTCCCATCGGACAATGCGGTGCGCGAGGCATCGCGCGAGCAGCCCAACATCATCCCCATCCGCGGCTACCACGACGACATGCCCGTCCTTGGCTTCCGTTTCGGACGCATCGCATATATCACCGACATGAGTTCACTGCCGGATGGTGAGTTGGTTAAGCTGCAGGGCCTGGAGCACGTTACCCTTAACACCGTGGGCTACAAAAAGCACCACTCCCACTTCTCACTGGACGAAGCGCTTGAGCTCGCGGGCCGTATAGGCGCCCGCTACACCTGGCTCACCCACCTCAGCCATGCCTTCCCCCGCCACGAGCAGTTCTGTGCACAGTTGCGGGAAATGTGCCTTCAGCGCGGCATCGGCTCCATCGTCCAACCCGCCCACGACGGACTCGTGATTGAAGGCTAAACAGCCTCCGGTGCGCCTAACCATGCTGTCGGGTGGATGGTTGGGCGCATTTTGGGCCGTTTTTGCGCCTAACCATGCCAAGCGATGGACCTTTAGGCGCATTCTGCCAGTCACGTATCAGAGTCTGTGGGGTTCAGGTGCATAAGGCCATTGTTTTGCACCTGAGTGACTGTTTTTGTGGGGTTCAGGTGCACAGAAACCACTTTTTGCACCTGAGAAGGCCGGAGGGTCAGATTTCGGAGGGAGGAGGGACGTCGCAGTCGTCTATCATTACGCGGAGAACGGCGGGCCAGTCTTTGGGGGCGGCGGGGCCCAGGGCAGTGCGGATGCCCTGCAGAGTGTATGAGCCGGGGTGGTCTTGAGTCCCGGAGGCAGACCCGGAAACGAGCCCGTCAATGATTTCACGAAGACGTGCCTTGAGACGGTCCGGGGAGCGGTTCTCGCGGCAGAGGTCGCAGCGGCCGCAATCGTCGGGTTTTTCTTCGCCGAAGTAGCGCAGAAGGAAGCGGGTGCGGCATTCAGAGGTCTCCTGCACGTATTCTATCATGGTGTCCACGCGGCTGCCGAAGGTGCTTTTCAGGAGTTCGTAGCGCTGGGGGCTCAGCTGGACATTGCCGGGATACAGGCGGTCGTGCAGGACGTATATTACATTCGCATGAACCGTGGGGATGTAGCGGATAACATGGTTCACGCTTAAGCCGTACAAAAGCTGCCGCAATTCGGAGATGGACAGGCCGCATTTGGCGGCGATAAAGCCCTCGTCGATGGGAACCGCGTAGGAGAAGAGCCCCGTGTATGTGCGCATGAGGGCTTCAAGGAGGCCGGGCATGCGGGGATCCGGAAGGTCCACGCTGTACAGGGCTTCGCGGGCTACGCTAATCATAACGCGGGTGTCCAAATCCGTGTCTTCCGCAAAGGCCCAGTGGCCTTCCCGTTCAAGGTATTTGATGGCGTAGTACACCGGCGCCTGCTGCAGTTTGAAGCGCTTGCAGAACTCCGGAATGTCTATGCGGATTTCCCTGCCGATGCCTTGCTCGTACGGGATATCGGCATATATGTGAACCTTGTGATAAATGTCTTCCAGATACTCCAGCGTGGGGAACGACGCCTCCTGGATCTGCCTCAGCCTGCGGATATCGGTGCTGTTCCACAGCAGCACCGCCCATGAGTGCTGCCCGTCCCGGCCGGCACGCCCCGATTCCTGGAAATAGGCTTCCGGGCTCTCGGGGATATCCGCATGAATTACGAAGCGGACATCGGCCTTGTCTATTCCCATTCCGAAGGCGTTGGTACAAACCATTACCCGGATGCTGCCGGATTTCCACTGCTCCTGGCGCTGGGCCCTGAGCATTGCCCCCATCCCGGCGTGGTAGAACGACGCGCTAACCCCCGCCTGCTTCAGCTGGGCCGACAATTCCTCCGCCCCGGAGCGGCTTCGCACGTACACGATGCCGCTGCCATCGACACCGTTACACACCGCCAGGATCTGGCCCACTTTGTCCTGCGCTTCCCGCACGATGTAACTGAGGTTGGGGCGCTCGAACCCGCCCTTGATGATGTTCCTCTCCCGGAATTCCAGGCGCTCCATTATATCGTCGCACACAAGCGGAGTTGCCGTGGCAGTGAGGGCCATCACGGGGGCGTCCACCCGTTTTCTTATAAGGCCGATGTCTAGGTACGACGGGCGGAAATCGTAGCCCCATTGGCTTATACAGTGGGCCTCATCCACCACTATCATGGATATGTTCAGGACGCTGAGATACGCCTGGAAAACCCTGGTTTTGAGGCGCTCCGGGGAGAGGTACAGGAACTTGTAGTCCCCGTATGCGGCGTTGTTCAGGGCAAGGTCCACTTCGCGAGGGCTCATCCCGGAATGTATGGCGATGGCCCTCACCCCGCGCTCCTTGAGATTTTGCACCTGGTCCTTCATCAGGGCGATGAGGGGCGTCACCACCAGGGCTATTCCCTCCATCATGATGCCCGGCACCTGGAAGCACACGCTCTTCCCGCCGCCCGTGGGCAGCACGGCCAGCACATCCCGCCCCTCCAGGGCCTGGTTTATGATTTCTTCCTGCAGGGGCCGGAAACTCCCGTACCCCCAGTAGGTTTGGAGAACCTCATTCGCAGTCATACTCCTGCAAAATTACTCAATAATCCCGAAATGGAAATAATAAAAAAAAAAGAAGTGTTTGTAATTAATGAAAAAAGAATTACCTTTGCAGCAAGGAAAAGACCTGCGTAGCATGAAGGCTTAAGTTCCTACTTGAGTGGATTAGTAGTGCTAGTGGAGCTTTTCTTTTTTTTGTACCCTTTTCTTCATAAACTCCGATGAAACAAACTTCCAGTGCCTGTATGGCATTGTCCAGCGTGACTTGGTATTATCTGGCAGTGTGGTATTACTGATATCGAAATCCGGGTCGCAACAAACATCTTTTATTAGGTTAAGAATGTGATTGAAAAGATCTTCCTTTGCTTTTGTCTTATTTCCAGGTGCTTTGTTACTATTTGATATAGCAAGATGCTTGTTGTTAAGATGAAAAGACATAGCACCAAGCACTATATCCATACATTGCTGGATAGTGTGTTTGTGGGAATCTATTTCAACGATGTCCTCTGGCCTGATTATTATTCTTGCTTTTTTGAATAACCATAGTTTTTGCAGGTGGCTGAGATGCGACCGAAATGCAAGATTCTGCCTTGTGGAATCAGCTATTTGATCAAAGAACAACCTTAAGTAGATGGCTTCTTCTTTATTTTCATTATGGTATACTAACCCAAAGGCGTGTTTGATGAATTGATAGTAAAGTAGGTGGTACTTATTTGATGTACTATTCGTGATCGGCTTATTCGGTATTTGTGAAGTCTCAC
>JAEEGJ010013859.1_pt1 | contig 19376 bp, 15 predicted proteins | sample 8958761 | NCBI WGS metagenome assembly JAEEGJ01 (sample SAMN16246546, study PRJNA631951) | gut metagenome | biome: gut microbiome; feature: rumen; material: RS-attached | host: Bos | place: Iran: Karaj | collected 2018-10 | reverse complement strand
AAAGGTTCTTCACTTTATAGCAGTAACCGTCTATCTCGTGAAGAAGCTTCTTATTGTTATGTTTCTTTATCCTGTGTTCTTCCGAGAGTATCATGTTACATACCCCTATCTCTATGTGACAAATGAAAGCTGCGGTCTTGCCGATATATCGCTGTTATGTACTGTTACTTCCTTTAAAGCATCGAGTATCTTATGTCGCCAATAAAAGGCAGTTGTTACCGATATGGAACATTCTTCAGCAGTTTCATTAAGCGTTTTTTATCCGACATGCATTTCAGATACTGAGCCCAAACACTCAAGTTCTTTCTTGTGCCTGACGTGATAGAACAGGAACTCGTGATAAACGACTTCTTGTAATCAAAACAAAGGAACTGCTGTACACTATCTTTACACATTCCGTTTCTAACGACATGAGAACCTTCGCAATAGATACATGCATTACCATCGGCAATACGTGTTTCGACAAGGAAGTCATGTAAATTGTCGTCATGTACATTTACATTGTTGGAAAGGGGCGTTTAAAACACAATATGGTCAGTGAAGGATAATTTCTTATATGCAGCAATGATTTCATTCAATTCTGAAATCTTTCAGGCTCCCTAAACAACAAACAAATGTTCTATTCATATGATAGAACTAGTACGATTGTTTGTCAACTATGAAGTTTAAAAGAGCCAATACTGTTATGTAAAAAATAGTTTATAATACTCTTTGTATATTCCATATATGGAGTGAGGAGTTGCTATGAAGGTTGTCAAGACGATTCTCAAAGTGTTGCTGGTAATTGTAATTGTGCTTGTAGTTCTTGCAGCAGGCCTGCTCGGATGGCTTACAGCCGTCGAATATAAACCTGCTGATACCGAGGACGTTAGGATTACTTCTCTGCATCCACAGACAAAGGAACTTGAAGTTGGTGATGAGATAAATCTTCTGGCCTGGAATATCGGTTACGGTGCTTTGGGCGATAATGCCGACTTTTTCATGGACGGCGGAAAGATGGTCTATACGGCTGATGAAGCCAGAGTCAGGGCGAATCTTTCTGCGATAGTAGATGAGATCAAATCCAATGATCCGGATATCCTTCTTATTCAGGAGATCGATCTTAACAGTGACAGAAGCCATCACCTGAATGAGACTTCATTCTTCTTTAGTCTCGGATATAACAACAGTGCGTTTGCAAATAACTTTAAGGATAAATACGCACCTTTCCCGATCCCGCCTATGGGCAAGATCGATTCGGGAATCGCAACATTCAGCAGATATCCCACAACATCTGCGACAAGAGTCCAGCTTCCTTGTCCGTTCTCTTGGCCGGTAAGGACATTTAATCTTAAGAGATGTCTTCTTATCACGAGGATCCCTGTTAAAGGCGGCAAGGAACTCGTAATCGTTAACCTCCATCTTGAGGCATATGATGACGGTGAGGGTAAGGCAGCACAGGCACAGATGCTCATGGATGTTTTCCGTGAAGAAACAGCAAAGGGCAATTACGTAATCGCAGGCGGCGACTTTAACCAGAGCTTCTCTAACGTGAAGAATGACTTTGCCGTATATCCCGAGCAGTGGCAGCCTTCATTTATGGATGTTTCTCCTTTTGCAGATGACGGAGAGTTCCTGATGGATTCAAAGGTAGCTTCATGCAGATCGCTCTATAAGCCTTTGACAGGAAACGAAGGAACGCTGCAATACTATATGATCGACGGTTTTATCGTATCGAAAAATATCCGCGTCGAATCATATGAAGTTAAGGATCTGGGCTTTATTAACAGCGATCATAACCCGCAGATACTGAAGGTCGTACTCGAATAAAACGAAAGATAAACACCAACAAAAAGCCTCCCTAAGATTAGGGAGGCTTTTTGCGTGCTTCACTTTTATGGATAAGAGGTTTTGATGTCTGATCACCCTTGAGACAGGCTCAAATTCTCTACTTATTCAATTAAGACACAGAACAATTACAGCTGTGCATCGATCTCCGAAGTGACCTCTTCAACTGAACTGTTGTGAGCTGTGACTGAAGATGCGGCGGATCTTGCCTTGCTAAGGTAAGTGCCGATACCCATAACGAGTACTCCAGCCAAGATTACGATGATGGCAATAACAAGAATCATCTCAACGAGGGTAAAACCCTTTTTTGTTTTTCCAATCCTTTTCATAGTAAACCTCCCCGATTTGTTGTGCTCCTTATGAAACAAATATATCATAGTTCGTTCACAATGTGTTCATATTTTTCATAATTTCGTCCGATTTGTATATCTTAACAAACACCGGAAACGGTTTTTGTGCAGATTGATGTATAATGCTTAATAATCAAGGGCTTTGGCACACTTTTTTCCTTTGAAAATATCAAACACGAAAACGATTTCTAACAAAAAACCAAATTTTGTAATAAAAGAAATCAGGCCTGAAATTCATAATTCTGTTTACAATTTGTTAATAAAAGTCTGCCGAAACAAGAAAAAAGAACAGATTGTCAAATACAATAAAACAAGGTATACTTTCAAAGTTCGAAAACGGATGCTTAGCTCAGCTGGCTAGAGTACCTGCTTGACGTGCAGGGGGTCACAGGTTCGAGTCCTGTAGCATCCACCATTTTCTAAGATTAACCTAAAAGCGGTTTGGCGATCGGAATATAGTCCGGTCGTTTTTTATTTAGAGTTAATTTTTTCTATATATTAAGTATTTGGTAATAAATAGTTCTTATTATTTTTTCTTGACCAAATATCAATATCGGTTGATAATCTGAAATATATTGGATACGGAATCATCAACTGATTTCCTGTCTCTGATTCTATTGTTTGGTGTTTATTTAGATATGATTGAGTTTTTGACCAAACATCAAATAAATATAATGATGATCCTGAGCAGTATGTGCGGCGTTATTGCTGTTTTTGTGCTGTTCATGAAAGCTCTCCCTAAAAAAAGACGTACTGCCCTGTTGGCAGTTGAGATCTGCTCAATGGTTCTTATGCTGGCTGACTGCTTTGCATATGCATTCAGAGGAGTACCGTCCCTTGCGGGTTTCTGGATCGTCAGGATCAGTAATTTTTTGGTCTTCACGCTGAATATTGCTGTCTTATATGCATTCAACGCTTATGTCATCAACTTATATGAAGATACAAACAGCGCTAAAGGCTATAAGAGACTTAAGGTTGTAAACTATTTAGGTCTGGCCGGTGAGGTAATGCTCATAGTATCCCAGTTTACAGGCCTTTATTATTCTTTCGATGCCCAAAACAGATATCAGAGAGGTCCGGGATTCATAGTAAGTTATCTGATTCCGGCAATTATGCTTATTTTGCAGGTAACAGTTATCGTCCAGAACTATAAGAAACTTCATCCGATAATAAGCCTTTCCCTGGTTTTGTTCTCGTCATTCCCGCTTACTGCTTCTATTCTGCAGTTAAAGCTTTATGGCCTTTCGTTTATAAACTCGACTGTTGCCGCCATGGCTTTACTGCTCTACCTGTTTGCCTTAAAGGATATGAATGAATCCATTGAGCGCGCAAATGATCTCAGGATCGAGTTCCTGACGGCCGAGCAGCAGAGTATGAAGAGACTGTTTGAACAGACGGCAGAAGCCTTAGCTTCCGCAATCGATGCTAAGGATAAGTATACTCACGGTCATTCTTCGAGAGTCGCCGGCTACTCAAAGATGATAGCTAAGCTCTCGGGCAAGGACGATAAAGAATGCGAAGAGATCTATTATGCAGCGCTCCTTCACGACATCGGCAAGATCGGTGTTCCTGATGAGATCATCAATAAAAAAGGAAAGCTGACAGACGAAGAATACGAAAAGATAAAAGAGCATACGACTATCGGTAAGGAGATCTTATCCAGTATCGTCGAGTTCCCTTATATCAGCATCGGTGCCCATCACCACCATGAGAGATTTGACGGAAGAGGTTATCCGGAAAAGCTGAAGGGAAGTGATATACCTGAACTTGCAAGGATAATTGCAGTAGCTGATGCTTATGATGCAATGACGTCCAAGAGAAGCTACAGAGACCCGCTCCCTCAGTCAACTGTCAGACAGATATTCATTGAGGAGATGGGCGGACAGTTTGATCCCCAGTTCGCAACGCTTATGATCCACATGATCGACGAGGACCAGGAATATGCGATGCGCGAAAAAGAGGATGTAAAGGAATTCGCCGGTAATGATGAATTCAGATTTGAAGGTTTCAGGGATGTGCATACAGAAGGCATCCTCGCAATCCCTGACCACAAGGTTAATATCCGTATAAGGATAACACCGTTTGAAGGTCACAAGGCAAAAGACTGCCAGCCTGTACTAGTGCTCTTTGATGCTTTGGACGGCAGAGTCCACACAGCAGATAAATTATCCGGAGAGCTGCTTTATACAGAATATGTCGAACTCAAATATGACGGCAATTATAAATTAGGCGAAGCAAGAGTTGTAAAGCCTGAAATCTTAAATATGAAGTCTTCTTCGGCCATCGCGGATAACAAAGCATTCAGTGAATATGAGATAGAAGCAGTAAGGCATAAAGACCACATGCTCATTAAACTGATCGGTGATGACAAGATGGTCGAATATACTGTTGCTCTTACTGACAGTACAAGATACTGCTATTTGAGTTTTTCCGGTGCTTATTACCATCTGAATGTCATTTCCATAAAGCGTTCCGATGAAAAGATCCCGGAAGATTACATACCGCGTATTGCCGAACTGGTTTCCTATATTGACGGAGAATCAGGCGATGTTCCCAATGTCCAGGTTGACGGCTACAGGACCGATGCAACAGACGGAGTGCCGCTCAAAAAGACAATGGAAATCGATTTCCACGCAAAGAGCCTTCCTACGGCAAGACTTATCTGGCATTGCCCGTTTGTATGTATTTTCACTTCTTCAAACGGAAAGGTCACTGATGAAGACTACAAAGAGTTTGCACTGGTAAGACTTGACGGCGAAGTCTGGGAAACCGGCGACTATGCATCTAATGAAGTTATTATTAATAAGAACGACAAATTTGACGGCTGGGATCATTGGAAGAAGCTTAACAAAGATGGTTTTGACTGCCACGTCTCACTAAAGCGTGACGGTAAGAACATTACCGTAATTACCGAAAACGGCGGCATCCTCCTTAAAAGCATTACGAAGCTCAAAACAGAAGATGACACCGTTTATGTTGCTCTCACGGGAGACCAGAGTGCGATCACCAAAATCTATTTCAGAACAGAGGATTAACCGGTTCTGATCTTGCTTAAGAAAAGCTGCCGCAACTAAGTGTCAAATGCCTCTATGGCATACGCATATAATTGACAAACGGGCTGATAAAAAATACAATCGATTTTATACGGCACATGTCTTATTTAAGGACATTTGTCTGCATTTCTAAAGACCAAGGGGGTTTCCAATGAGCACATTCGAGAGAACATTCAACGGCGGCGAGGTCATAATCAGAGAAGGAGACAGCGGCAATACATTTTTCCAGCTTTTGGAAGGCAGAGTAGGTGTTTTTAAGAATTATGATAAGGCTGATGAGGTTCAGGTAGCTGTTATCGAACCCGGCCAGTATTTCGGCGAGATGGCTGTAATTGAGAACTATCCCCGCAGCTCTACAGTAGTTGCTATAGGCGATGTTAAAGTCGTTGAGATCCCTGCTGAGGCTTTGAACGAATATTTTACACAGAATCCTGATAAGATCCTTTCCATCATGGAAGTATTCGGAAGCAGAATCAAGAAGATGACTGATGACTGCAACGAAGCTAAGAAGGCTTTAGACGACGTCAGAAGAACAAACTCCAGAGATAAGTATCTCGGATTCTTCGCTCAGATGGCACAGCAGTCCATTTACCTTACATCAAAGAATTTCAGACTCGAGCGTCCGAGTGCAGAAGAGCTCCGTGCAGCATCCAAGCTTATCCAGAGTTCAGAAGACGGTGAGACATATAATTACGGTACGATCATCTTCAAGGAAGGTGACATCGGCAAGTGCATGTACATTCTCCACAGCGGCAAGGTCGGCATCTACAGCAAGTACGGCCAGGTAGACGAATTGAAGCTCCAGGAAGTTGAGCCTGTTGCTTGCTTCGGTGAGATGGAAATGCTCACAGGCGAAGGCCGTGACACAACAGCAGTTGCTGAAGTAGGTGATACACGTGTTGAGATCATCAATGCAGATTCACTCCCCAGCCTCTTCCAGTCCAGTCCTGCAAAGATCGACATGATCCTTAAGAGCCTCTCATATCGTTTAAGAAGCATCACATACGATTACTTCAAGGCATGCAAAGAAATCTACGATTTCAATAACGACTGATAAAAGTATTATTTGATTACCCGAAGGCTGTCTCAATAGTGGGACAGCCTTTTTCTTTTGCTATAATGTCTGTGGAGATTTAATTTATGACTGATATCTTGATCGTAGAAGACAATGAGGAATTGGGTGCGCTTATAAGGGATTTCCTTATAAGGGACGGTTATTCTATCTCCTGGAAGACTACAGGTGAGGAAGGTCTTATAGCGCTTAGAGAAGATAAGTTCCGCCTGGTCCTTTTAGATGTAATGCTCCCGGGCTTTGACGGTTATGAGACACTTCGTATGCTCAGAAAGGATATGGGGATCCCTGTCCTTATGATGAGCGCGAAAAATGACGACCAGAGCAAGATCTTAGGCCTTGATGTCGGCGCTGACGATTATATCGAAAAGCCCTTTTCATTTCCGTTCCTTTCTTCAAAGATAAAGGCAATTCTGCGCCGCAATTATGATATGGCACAGGAACATAAGGAACTTACATATAAAGATATTAAGATCGATCTTGATGATATGACAGTAAGAAAAGGTGACAGGATAATTCCGGTCAACGGTAAGGAACTGGATATCCTCGTATATTTCCTTAAGAACCCTGATAAGGTCATAAGAAAAGAAGTCCTGTTTAATGCTGTCTGGGGTTCTGACTGTTTCTCGGAGATATCGACACTTACAGTTTATATCAGATGGCTCAGGGAAAAGATCGAAGATGATCCTAAAGATCCTAAGTATATCCATACGGTATGGAGAGTCGGATACAAATTCGGTGAGGCAGCTATCTGATGCGTAAATATATAGGAAAGTATATCCTGCTTTTCGTCATATGCCTTGCGATAGGCATATCTGTCTGTTGCTTAATTTCTTCTTTAAATAAAAAATCCGAAGGACAAAGAAATACCCTGATGAACCGTGTCGCAAACGAGATGTCTTCAAAAGATATCGGAGACATTGAGACTTCTTTGGCTGAGCTTATAAATAACAACGACTGGGCAAAAGAATATGGCAGGGATAACATTCCTACGGATATAATTTTTGTGAGATCCGATGCTGAAGAAGGTCCTTATGCGCAGTTAGGTGACGGAGACTCGGTCTGGAGCCTGTCAAAAGACGGCACTGTATATGGATTTCTGGTCTTTTCATTCAAAGAAAACAGCATGGAGAGGACTATTGTAATATGCGAAGCAGTAGTAGCGGCATGCTTTATTGTTTCAGTATTATTCTTTATTTATATAGACCGCAAAGTCATCATGCCGTTCAACCGGCTCTCCGATTATCCTGAGCGCATTGCGAAAAATGAGAATGCCGATGCTCTTCCCGAATCCAAGAACAAGTACTTCGGAAAATACATATGGGGAATGAACATGCTCCGTGACCGTTTATCGGGTGATAATAGAAAGCTCCGTCAATTGGAAAAGGAACAGCTGACGCTCGTATCCACGATCGCTCATGGTATCAAGACTCCGGTTGCAAACATCAAGCTCTATTCCGAAGCGATCAAGAGCGGCCTTTACAGGGAAGATGGCACGCCTGATTCGAAAGACGCTGAAGTAGCTTCTAAGATAACCAAGAATGCCGATGACATAACAGATCTTGTTAAGGAACTTCTGGAGAGCGCTTCGAAGGGCGTAGTCGTTTTCGAGCCCAGGATCGAAACATTCTATCTTACGGAGATCGAAGAATTCATTAAGCGTGAATACGATAACCGCCTTAATGTTTTAAGGATCCCTTATAAGATCGATATGAAAAGCCGTGTAATGATAACTTCGGATAAGACCGGAATAATCCGCATTCTTGTACAGCTTTTGGATAATGCGATCAAATACAGTGACGGCCGCGGCATAAGCATCACAATAGATAAGAATGAAGACGGCTATATTTTCTCGGTAAGAGATACCGGCAGCCGTATACCTGAAAGCGAGATGCCGTATGTGTTTAACAGCTTCTGGCGCGGCTCTAATGCGGATGAGGTAGAGGGCAACGGACTTGGTCTTTATGAAGCCCAGTTCATAGCAAGAAAGCTTGGCGGAGACATAGCTGTCCGCTATCTTGAAGAGACTGAAGAAACGGAGTTTGAAGTATTTTTGCCGCTTTAAGGATTTTTGTATGACGAAGCTCCCGAAAGAAGCTGAACAACCTGTAAATTGAAATAATGACCTAATTTGATACACTTAATGTGTAGGGTCTAAGTTATGCTTCTTCATTTAATGGGGATAAGACCAATGAGAGAATTAGTCAGGTATACATGTGCGACTTGCGGCGGCGCTCTGATCGTTAACAGAAGCGAAGAAGTATTTAAGTGCCCTTTCTGCGGAAATGGTTTCGATGCTGCCAAAATGCATAAAAGAGAGATCCTGAATGATGCGGAAACAAACTTGAAGCAAATGGAGTTCAATGCCGCCAAAGATAAGTTTGATTCCATTCTGAAAAGTGAACCACAGGATTTCGATGCTCTTAAGGGTATTGTGCTCTGCGCGGGAAAACTCAGAAGTCTCGAATCTTTCCAGTCGATGGACAGGATTAGGTCCTGTGAGTGGACGGGCATGGTTAATGAGCTGACTGATGTAAAGAAGCGCGCAAAGAAAGAAGATGTTCCATTTTTTACAAGGATCGGAGAACTGCTTGTTACCATAGAAGAACAGACCAGGCTCCAAAGTGAGCTGACTAATGCAGAAAATAAATCCAAGAATGAGATTGCAAAACAAAATCAGACAGAGGAAAGCGGTCGTGGATTACTGTACTTTTTCATGTTCCTGTTTATACTGTTGACTCTGGGAGTTTTCGTAAGCGGTACCCCCGTATCAGGCATATATTGTGGCCTAGGATGTGCTGTTTTATTTATAATTATTGTAGTACTGGTCAAGGTGACGGGACATTTTGGTAGTAATTCCCATAAAAAGAAAATGTATTACATCAGGAAAGAGTTAATTGAAACCAGAAAAAAGCTCGATGAGATTGAGAATAAGTATGACAACTATTACCGTGAGTTATTGTTGATGGATCATTCCGGCTCGGATAAGCAGGCACCGGTGTACAACTCGCTTCAGGATTATTCAGAGGAGCAAGGATATGGATAACAGTATCAAGGTGATTTGCACTCAATGCGGTGCTGAACTGCTCCCTGACAAGGAGAATAAGATCTACAGATGCACTCACTGTGGCGTGGCGTATGGAAGCTCGGTCATCTTTGACAGGGATGCTGCATCCAAGGCCAGAAAATCCTTAGCGATTGGAGAATTTAATGACGCAGACATATGGTACAAATGTATTCTTATGACATGCTCCTACGATTTTGAAGCATTGCGGGGACGCATCCTTTGCGCGGGCAAATGGAAATCATTTAACGATGTTGAGGATCCTTCCGCTTTATCAACAGTCAGGATCAAGAATGTCAGAGAACGTGCCGAAGAAGGTAAACTCCGCGCATGGGAGAAAGACAAAGAGTTTTTTTCACTTTGCATAAAGCTTATCAACACGTTTGAACTCCTTTGGAAGAAAGAGACGGAGATCAAGCCTGTTAAACAAAAATGGGAGCATTACAAGAGATACCAGGATATTTTTGCTGAATATAATGTTTACGAGCCGTTATTAAGTTATTCTGCAACCCAATCTACAGCTAAAGACCTCGACAGAAAGCTTAAACCGCTTATCGAAGAAAGAGACAAGATCAAAAAGGGCCTTTATAAAGTGCGCAAGGCTATAACAGATTTTGAGAACAACAGAGGAAAAAGTTAACGAATGATAGTCATCTGGCAACATGCTCAATAACGCCAAATTGTTTTGTTGTGAAGAAAAAGACGGTTTTCTGAAGTAAATACATAGTGTCTAAATTAATTGATTTCAGATGTTTTTATTGGTTTTCGAAAATGGAAACTTTTTAAGGATTTTTTAATAGTTTAGTTTCAGAATAGTGCTCGTAAACGGAATAAAGGAGAAATTTTATGAGTACTGTTATTGAAACAAAAGATCTTTGTAAGACTTATATTGTCAACAAACAAAGTAATAACGTATTGCAGAACGTGAACTTCTCAGTTGAGGAGGGCGAGTTCGTTACAGTCATGGGACCGTCAGGTTCAGGCAAATCCACTCTGCTCTATACTGTCAGCGGAATGGATAACGTAACTGCAGGAAGCGTCTTCTTCGATGGCGAAGAGATCACTTCGATGAAGGATAAGCAGCTTATCAACTTAAGACTTCTTAAGATGGGCTTTGTCTTCCAGCAGATGTACATGATGAAGAAACTCAGCATCATTGATAACATTATCCTTCCCGGTTTTCAGGCAAAGGTAAGACCCAGGGAAGAGATAAGAAAAGATGCAGAAGACCTGATGAGAAAGCTCGGCATCATTGATGAAGCTGACCGTGAGATCACTGAAGTATCAGGCGGACAGCTGCAGAGAGCCTGCCTTTGCAGAGCACTTATAAATCATCCGAAAGTTATATTCGCAGACGAGCCTACCGGTGCACTTAATTCGAAGGCATCTGGTGAAGTCATGGACAGACTCCTTGAGGCTAACCGCATGGGAACAACGATCCTTATGGTTACCCACAGTGAGAGAGTCGCATCGATTTCCGACAGGATCATTTATCTCGTGGATGGAAACATCCAGGGTGAACTTCACTTAGGAAAGATGAAAGACGATGATCTCTCAGGCAGAGAACGCAGGGTAAGAAACTGGTTGGGAGAGATGGGCTGGTAATATGTATTTTCGAATGTTGAAAAGGGATATTAAGGATAAGCCGGGTCTTAATATCGTCACCTTCATTTTTATGGTTGCGGCCGTTACTTTTATGGTAATCGGTTCGACACTTATTTACGCTATGTTCGTCGGCGAAAAGAAAACATATGAGAAATGCAATTCTTCAGATGTTTTTGTCAGACTTGACCAGAGCATAAGCGATAAGGAAGGCCTTATAGAGCGCTTCATGAAAGATGTAGATAAATCGCCTGTTATAGCTGATTGTGTTCATGATGAGGTTGTTATCACAAGCTTTACCGGTATTGAACTTATCGGAGAAAACATTACGGATCATGTGCATTATTCTTCAAGCATGATCATTACGGACATACCGGATAAATACGATATTCCGATCGATTTTGATAACAATTACTTTGAAGTGCCTGACGGATGCATAGCTGTTTCCCAGACATTAAGCAACAGATTCGGCATCAAAGAAGGCGAAAAAGTAAGGCTTACGACACAGATCGGAAATGTATACGAGTTTACGGTAAGCACGATCTATAAGAATCCTTCGGTAACCCAGATAGACAACATGTATCTGTCTGATCATGACAAGGAGATCTTCTATTCGGAATGCCCGAGAAAGCACGATCTGTTCATCTGCACGGCTCCGCCGGGAATAAAGGACTATATCTCTACATTAAGAGATTCCACAGCTGACCTTATGATCAAGTATAAGGAGCAGAATACGGACGGTTATGCTTCCCGCGCACTGTTCCTTAATAACGACGGACTTTTTGCGATCATAGTGACATGCTGCATGCTCGTTGTAGCTGTTGCGATCATGGCTATGACTATGATCACTATAGATTTCAGCCTTAAGTCAGCAATAAAAAGAGAAGAACGTGAGATCGGTATGATGAAGGCTATCGGCGTGTGGTCATTATCTTACAAGACGCTCTTTATAGTTAAGTATCTCTTTTTCGCTGTGTTGGGCGGCATCATAGGACTTCCTGCAGGATTCTTGTTAAGCAAGCTCCTTTTTAACAAGTTTGTTATGCACATCATGTATCCTGATGTAATGATGATGATCATAATCGGTGCCATTGCGAGCATTACGACTATTCTCATCATTGCTCTCTTCAGCTTTTTCGCGCTCAGGAGAATGAATAAGATCAGTGTCATTGATGCAATTCACGGCGAGAACAGGGGCGAGAGATTCAGCGCAATTCCCGGTCCTTCGCTTAACAAAAAGAAGCACTTGTCTGTTCCGCTGTTCCTTGCAGTCAGTGATATCTTGAGAGGCTTTAAGAGATATATTCTTCTTATCGTTGCGTATGTCCTCGGCATCTGCATTGTCATGTTTGTCGTAAGACTTAACGATACGATCATGACACCTGATTATGCTTATACACATTTCCAGCAGGGACAAATGGACTTTTTAATCACGATCGATGATGACTATTACTCAAAACTCATCAGCGGGCAGGGCAGTTTTAAGGGCGTGATAGATGTCATTAATTCTGATTTTGAAAATAATGCCATTCCTGCTCACATGGTGACCTATGAATACGGCAGCGGTCTGTTTAAGTTTGAAGACAAGGAAACTGTATGCCAGCTTATGTGGACTGATGCACCTTCTTCTGAGATGAAATATATTGAAGGAAATGCTCCGAAGCTCAGGAACGAAGTTGCTATTGGCTACTACACAGCTAACGAAAAAGGAATAAAGATAGGTGATACTGTCAGTCTGGAGTATGACAAGTATGAAGATGACCACGTTACGTTCCATAAAGTAACAGAAGAATTCATTGTTACCGCATTTGTAGACAGGTTCGGTAATAACACACCGATCATTATCATGGGTGATGAATTTGAAGGCTCGACCGTTTTCGGAGGTAATTTCTTCAGCTGCACGATAGATGCGCCCGCATCACAGCATAATGCAATAATCGAAAAGATGCAGGCTCTTTATCCGGGCGGTGAGGTCACAGTCCTTCATAATAACGAGATAATGCCGCATTATCTGGTAGGCTACCAGGAGATGTTCAATCTCATAATACTCATTGTATCTTTGGTATGTGCAGTGGTTTTGATACTCCTGACCTCGCTCTATGAAAATATCTTCATAGATGAGGAGACATCTGATATTGCGCTTCTCAAGAGTATGGGATTTGGCAGAGGCGTTATACGCGCATGGCACTTCTTCAGGCTGATGCTTCTGTCTTTATTTTCGCTCCTGCTCACATATGTATTCATGGCAACGGCAGGAAACTTCCTTATCGGAAATCTGTTTAAGAGCATCATGAAGAGCGGTGATTTCAATCTCAAAGTGCTGCCGCTGAGCAACTTTGTCATCATCCCGGTATGTGTTATTGCGGGCCTGGCTCTGGTTACCTATCTGATGACGAGGATCACAAACAAGATCCAGATCTGGAAAGTGAGAAATGAATAATGAAAAAGACATATAGATTAACATCAATATTTCTTCTGGGTGCGGTGCTCCTGTCGGGCTGCGGCAATAAACCTGCAGTTATAGTTAATGAAAATGCGGTCATAAAACCCGTTGATTCATATTTGACCAAAGAAGTCCGTGAATATAAGGATGAAGGAACCATAGAAACACCTATATCCACTTTATCTTCTGAAGACGGTCTTTGTGTGATCAAGGTAATGCCAAGCTATTATGATGTCACATTAGATTACGAAAAAGGTGACAGGGCAAGTGTCGGAAAAGCCTACGGTACTTTGATAAGAGAGCAGATGCCTGATTATATCGACATCATGGAACCTTATATTTACGAGAATATAAGAATGGCATACAACGGAAATTATACTGAGGCAGCAGTCGAAATGAGGGAAAAGATCCTTTTCGATTCTTACCGTCAGGAATATAAGGATGAGATCGCAGCCTTTGCAGAGGGAATATCAGGAGGCATTCATGGAATCTCTGAAGACGGCAAGCTGAGCTACGAAGAAGCAGTCCTTGCCCAGATGATACCTGACGCCTTAAGGCCCACATGCTGCAGCGCTCTTTCTTTGTGGGGAAGCAAGACCACCACGGGCGACAGGATAACGCTCAGAAACCTTGAGTGGAATTTAGGCTCTGATAACCAGATGGGAAAGATCCATGCCGTAACTCACATGAAGAACGGCGATAGATCTCTTACTGCAATCTCAGTTTTGGGACTCCTGGATATCATCTCCGGAATCAATGATGACGGTGTTTTTGCAGCAATCCTTGATGTCGGTTCCGTGCAGGATGAAGCTTATGTCTGTGAGGGCAGAAAGTGCTATACGATGGAATTAAGATTCGCTCTCGAAGAATATTCCACAGCGCGCGGCTTAGGTGAGTTCATGGTCAGTGAGAGCGGCAATTATACATGGTGCCATAACCTCATCATCTCAGATGCCGACGATTCGTTCTGCGCAGAAGACTGCGTAAGCCAGGTCGTAGAAAGCGGTAAGGGGAAATCTGTTCTTCGTGACTGCAACACGCCTATACATAAGGGACTTTCCTGGGACAGCCCTGATTCACTCTGCGTAGTTAATTCATTTGCGTCAGAGGGCAACCAGGACGGATTCAGCGGCTCGGGTTCAAACATCATAAGATTTGCAAAATATAACCAGTGGGTAAAAGGCAAAGATAAGTTTTCAGTTAAAGATGTTAAGGATCTCATAACCCAGGAGATCGTTGAACAGTATGCTGTCCAGAATGTCCATAGTGCAGGAAGCGCGCAGCTGATCCTTATCGACTACCGCACGGGCTCAGTACAGGTGGCTTTCTCTGATTCTGACGGTGTTTCTGACAAACCTGATTTTATCGAGGTGGACGTGATAAAAAGATAAAGATTTGTACAAATAGGGTCCTCTTGTTTTTGGTATAATGACAGAGTGTCTAACACGATTTGCGGAAATCGGCGGAAATCTTTTTGAAGAGAGGACCTTTATGTACAATCTATTCATTAACACAGGCAAGGAACTTGGCCACATTAATCCTGAGATCCAGGGACACTTTTCTGAGCATCTCGGAAGATGTATCTACGAAGGCGTTTATGTCGGAGAGAATTCCGATATTCCCAATACCAACGGCATGCGTAACGACGTTGTCGAAGCGTTAAAGGAGATGAAGATCCCTGTTCTACGTTGGCCCGGCGGATGCTTTGCTGACGAGTATCACTGGAAGGACGGCATCGGTCCCAAGGATTCACGTAAGAAGATGATCAATACCAACTGGGGCGGCGTTACTGAGGACAACAGCTTCGGTACACACGAGTTCATGGAACTCGCTGAGCAGCTAGGTTGTAAGACATATGTCAACGGCAACATCGGAAGCGGCACTGTCCGCGAGATGAGCGAGTGGGTCGAGTATATGACCTTTGATGGCGTATCACCGATGGCAGACCTTCGAAGAGCCAACGGCAGGGAGAAGCCTTGGACGGTCGACTATTTCGCAGTCGGCAACGAGACATGGGGATGCGGCGGAAACATGGTTCCCGAATACTATGCAAATCTCTATAAGCATTATCAGACTTTTGTTAAGCAGTATAATCCCGACAAGAAGATCAAGAAGCTCGCTGTAGGTCCTACAGACAAGGACTACAACTGGACAGAGACGATGCTCCGCGAGTGCTTCAGACAGCAGGGCACATACCCTCAGAACTTTGGCTACATGGACGGCCTCACACTCCACTATTACACACTCCCTTACGACTGGGATCACAAGGGTTCTGCTACTAAGTTCAATGACAAAGAGTGGTATATGACTCTTGCTAAGACTTTCGCTATGGAAGAATTCATCGAGAAGCATTCTGCAATCATGGACAGATATGACCCTGACTGCAGGATCGGTCTTATGGTCGACGAATGGGGTACATGGTATGACGTTGAGGAAGGCACCAATCCGGGCTTCCTTTACCAGCAGAACACTATCCGCGATGCTCTCATCGCATGCATCAACCTCAATATCTTCAATAAGCACTGCAAGCGTGTAAAGATGGCAAACATCGCGCAGCTCGTAAACGTTCTTCAGGCAGTTATCCTTACTGAAGGCGACAAGATGGTCAAGACCCCTACATACTATGTATTCAAGATGTTCAGCTGCCATCAGGACGGCGAGCTTTTGGAGAGCACTCTTAACAGCTCAAAGATCGGTCTTGAGGACCAGTATATGGTTCCGAACCTCCACGAGTCAGTATCGAAGGACAAGGACGGTAAGATCCACATCACTTTGGGCAACCTCTCCTGTACGGATGCTTACGATGTCGCATCTTCTCTCATGGGCGAGAGCATCAAGTCCGTTAAGGCTACAGTCCTTGCCGGCAAGATGGACGATTACAATACGTTCGATCAGCCTGATGTTGTTTTCGAGAAGGCATTCGACGATATCAGCTTTGAAGGCGACAAGATCACATTCAAGATCCCCGCTTCAAGCGTAATGCATATCGAAGTCGAGATCTGACGATGCCAAAACCCTGTACGCGCTGCCTTTTAAAGGATTACAGCAAGGAAGTCTATGAGCGCTTGATAGTTGAAGGCCTAAAGGCACTTCCCGCTGAAGATCTTGCCAATGGCAACGTTACGGCTGCCAGGCTCAGCGTCTGTGAAGCGTGCGAAAAGCTTAACCAGGGCACATGTCTTGCCTGCGGCTGCTATGTCGAGATCAGGGCGGCGCTGAAGACCGGGAAATGCCCGTATTCGAAATGGTAATATTCTGTGGGCGGTGTCTTTTGGAAGGCACCGCCTTTTATTTTGGGTGGGAGTATATAATTGTTGGCCTAAAAAATACCCAACAATTATATAAAAATGGCTTTTTATGTAATTGTTGCCGTTTTTTTGAGGCGAAAATTATATAACTCTCATTTGGCAAGAAAGCGACTTGTAATTTTTCTTCAAAAATCTGCCTAAAATTACAAACTAACAGATCTGCCGCGGCGCTACCTCATTCCAATTATCAATCAAGTTTTCTTTATGTTATATTATCTTGTATGGAATAAGGAAAGGAAAAGATAATGGCAGTACTATGCAGTAATTGTGCAGGAAAACTGATCTTCAATCCGGCTTCGCAGAAGCTGGAGTGTGCTAACTGCGGTGCAGGATTCAGGCCGGAAGATGTCAGGGATACCGGCACTGATGTCAGTTCGAAATATTACGACACGAGAGTCTATACATGCGGCCACTGCGGAGCTGAGATCATTACGAGCGACACGGAGTCTTCGACATTCTGTGTTTATTGCGGCAACCCTGCGATCGTTTTCAGCAGAGTTTCCAAAGAATACAGGCCGGACGGCATCTTACCGTTTAAGATCACGAAGCTTCAGGCGCTGGATAAGATAAGGAGCAGATTCGAGAATAATCCGATCGTGCCCAAAGAGATCGCAGGTTCGTTTAAGTCCGAAAACATGCGCGGCATATATGTACCTTACTGGATCATAAATGCGGATTACCAGGAAGCTGACTGGATCAGCGGCACGGTTAAGCGCGGAAAATCGAGTGAGACCAGATACTATTCAAGAGCTGGCGAAGTCAAGTTCAAAAATGTTCCGATAGACGGCTCGAGAATCTTGAATGATGATGTCAGCTTAAGGCTTGAACCGTTCTATCTTGAGGACTCGAAAGAATTTGATGAGGACTATCTCAACGGTTTCTATTCGAACACTTCTGACATGGATTTCATGGATCTCCGCGAATCGGCATCGGAAAGATGCCATAAGCTTTTCGCTGACGAGGTGGTAAAGAGCATTCCGAAGAACGCGCGAAACGTTAAGATAAGGGACAGCATATATTGGGCCGATATCCAGGATGATCCGATCTACATGATGTTTCCGGTGTGGTTTTTGACGTTCAAATATAACGGGAAACCTTACACTGTGCTTGTTAACGGACAGACGGGGAAGGTGACGGGAACGCTCCCCTGGCTGCAGAAGAAGATATGGGGAATAGCCATTGCGACATTTATCCTTGTTATAGCATTTATCGTTGCAAGCTTCTTTATCATAAGAGGAGGAGCGCCGGAGATCATTACGTTCGTGTGGACATGCGGCGCTGCTGCACTGTTATGCACTTCTACAATCAGTTTTTCTGTCGGATTCAGAGGACTTCGAAGGATACTAAAGAATCTGAGGCTTTCACAGTCTGAAGCGATATTTAATTTTGTAAAGAGGAGGCAGAGCTGATGGATGAAGCATTGAATTCACGTATTTTCATGATGTCTGTAATGGCTATTGCATTCCTAATCTTTACAGGTATCTCATTTGCGCTGCTTATAACATACAAGATCTTAAAGAAATACAGTGACATCGGTGATTCTTCGTGCGATATTAAAGAATATTCAGCAAGAGGCATCCAGTATAACCGCATGATCGACGATGCGGTTACGAATGAAAAGTATTTCCTCTTCGCGGACTACGGCGTAAATCCATATGCCGAAAAGAAGCATAACATTCCTGAAGTGCTTCTTAAGAATGCGGAAAAAGACAAACATCAATTTGAGAATCGAGGTCAGGACAACCAATGAAAAAAGGCATTATATTTGATATGGACGGTACCGTCTGGGATTCTTCCGAGAACGTTGCAAGATCATGGACTGTAAAGGTTCATGAAGCGGGATTTACTGATAAGACCGTAACCCGCGAAGACATCCAGAGAAACATGGGTAAACCAATGGATGCGATCGCAGATAACCTTTTTACTTATACTGAAAAGGGGCCTGAGAGAGATGCGTTGCGCTTTGCCTGTGAGAACTATGAGAATGAGTATCTCAGAGAGAACGGAGGCATTCTCTACGACGGCGTAGTCGAGACATGGGCAAAGCTCAAGGAGATGGGCTACCACAACTATATCGTCAGCAACTGCCAGGCAGGCTATATTGAAGCGTTTTTGGAGTTCTATCACATAGCTTATGGTACTCCCGAAGATCTCATCGAAGATATCGAATGCTACGGAAATAACTTCCTGCAAAAGGATGAGAACATTAAGCTTTTGGCAGAAAGAAACGAACTGACAGAGGCCTGCTATGTCGGCGATATCCAGAGTGACTACGATGCGACGGCAAAGGCCGGTCTGCCTTTTATCCATGCTAAATACGGATTCGGCACCATCAATACCGAAGTCCCTGTTATAAACAGTTTTGATGAGCTTACAAAGGTTGTTCCTGAAGTAATCGGCTAAGAAAGTGAGGACATGATTTATGCCAAAAGACGAGATTTCCATTCCCCCTATCCTTAAAATCGAGAGAGGCGTTACAGCCAATATCGGCGAGTACTTGAAAGATGCCGGATTCACGCAGGTCGTTATCCTCTTCGGCAACGGGCTTACGGACATGTTCGGCAAGACGGTCTTCGAATCGTTTGACAAGGCCGGCGTCAAGGTCCTTCATCACCAGGAGATGGATACTGTTGACTTCAATGACATAACGGAGCTTG
>JAEEGJ010013857.1_pt1 | contig 19380 bp, 19 predicted proteins | sample 8958761 | NCBI WGS metagenome assembly JAEEGJ01 (sample SAMN16246546, study PRJNA631951) | gut metagenome | biome: gut microbiome; feature: rumen; material: RS-attached | host: Bos | place: Iran: Karaj | collected 2018-10 | reverse complement strand
CCTGCAGAACATCCTATTCTGTTCGCGCCTGCTTCAATCATTGATATTGCAGTTGCCCTGTCACGGATTCCTCCGGCTGCTTTTACACCGACATCTTTACCGACAGTCTCACGCATAAGCTTTACATCTTCCGCTGTTGCACCGCCTGTTCCAAAACCAGTAGACGTTTTGACAAAATCTGCGCCAGCTTTTACACAAACACGGCAAGCCTGTGCTATTTCGTCTTTTTCAAGATAGCAATTTTCAAGGATAACTTTTACAAGGCCTTTGCGGCCCGATTCTTCCGAAGCTTTCTGAACAGCAACGACAACTCCGCTGATATCTTCCTCAACATCATCCCAACGGCCGTCTTTCACAGCTCCGATATCGATTACCATATCAACTTCAGTAGCACCATCTTTTACTGCTGAGCCCGCTTCAAAAGCCTTTGTATCATGATTACATGCACCAAGGGGAAAACCGACTACAGTACAAATTTCGACATCAGTACCTGAAAGCATCTGTGCCGCTTTCTTAACCCATACAGAATTTACGCATACAGAAGCGAACTTATTTTCAGCCGCTTCTTTACAAAGCTTTTCGATATCCGCAGTTCGGGCAAAAGCTTTTAAATTCGTGTGATCTATCATTTTTGCGATTTCTGAGTTTGTCATATTATCCCCCTGGCTGATTCAGCGGCACCAACAGGCGCAACTGAAAAAAAACGATGCCGCAAAAACAGCACCGTTTGAAACAAATCGTAGATTATATGCCCGGCACGACAGAAAACTTATTGTTTCGGACAACGTACCGAGCAATTACATTATTTCTTGTATGTCTTACAGATAGCTTCAAAAGAAGCAACTTTAAGAGCAGCGCCGCCAATAAGACCGCCGTCGATGTCTTCTTTTGCAAGAAGGTCAGCTGCGTTCTCTGGCTTCATTGAACCGCCGTACTGAATAACAACTTCGTCTGCTACAGCCTTGTTGTAAAGCTTTGCGATGTGGTCGCGGCAGAACTTGTGGATAGCTTCTGCATCGTCCGGAGTAGCTGTCTTACCAGTACCGATAGCCCAAACAGGCTCGTAAGCGATTGTTACGTTCTTCATCTGCTCTGCTGTTACGCCAGAAAGGCCTGCAGAAAGCTGGAATGCGCAAACTTTTTCTGCGTTTCCTGCCTCGCGGTCAGAAAGAAGCTCGCCGATGCAGAGAACAACTTCGAGTCCCTGCTCAAGTGCGCGAATTACCTTCTTGTTGATAAGCTCGTCGCTCTCACCAATTTCGTGGCGGCGCTCTGAGTGACCAAGGATAACAGCCTGGCAGCCGATGTCCTTAAGCATCTCGCAAGAAACTTCACCTGTGTGTGCTCCGTTTCCAGTTGCCGCAACATCCTGTGCAGCAAGAAGAATATTTGAACCTTTAACAACCTGTGCTACTGCATCAAGGTAAACATAAGGTACACCAATCATGTACTTGTTTTTTCCGTCTTTAAGTGCCTCAACAAGACCTTTTGCAAGCTCTACAGCCTCTGCCTTGTTCTTGTTCATTTTCCAGTTACCGGCGATATACGTCTTTCTCATATATGTCTCCTTATATAATGAAATAGTAGCGAATTCCGCAAACAAATTCAATCAGTGCTAATTATTGCAGGAGCGTTCGAACATCAGTTCCGAAATTACGCGCTCTGCGTTCTTTCCTTTCCGCTCGAACTTTGTTTCAGGCCGCCATTCCTGATGCGGAGCAAAGCCTTCATATCGGTTTTCAAGTCCTTCTGTCGCATTAAGCTCTTCCAGTGCAAACTCCGCGTACGGCAGCCAGTCTGTCACCATATACAAATAGCCGCCTTTTTTCAGCTTGCTCTCGATAAGTTCCGTGCGCGGGCGCTGTACGAGCCGCCTTTTATGGTGCTTTTTCTTTGGCCAGGGATCCGGAAAAAAGATATGGAATGCGTCAACAGAAGAATCGGGTATCATGTACTTAAGAACGTCCATAGCATCATGCTCAACTATGCGTAGATTCGTAAGCCCTAAATCGCGGATGTCGCCAAGAAGCTTTCCTACGCCCGGCGTATGAACTTCAAGCCCAAGATAGTTTTTGTCTGGGTTTTCAGTAGCAATTATACCGGTTGCTTTTCCCATTCCGAACCCAATTTCGACTGTAACAGGGTTATCGTTGCCAAACAAAGCCGCAAAATCAATTGGTTCCTCTTTGTAAGGGACGCACCATTTTGCGGAAAGCGTTTCGTAATCACGTCTCTGTGCGTCCGTCATACGTCCTGCACGCATCACAAAAGTATGGACAGTACGCATCATCACATCAGTTTTTTCTTTTTCCATTTTTCACTCGCTTTTAATGTACACAGCAGGCATAAGATAAATGGCGTTCACATCAACATTCAAAACATATTGGCGATAATATTCCGCATCAGGATACGCTTGTTTTACGCTCTCTGCAGAGCTGAAAGTTTCGTTATATGCGCCTGTATAGAGTACATTGCCGTTCTTACCCATAACAAGATATTGCTTGTCTGTTTTGTTCAGTGCTGTAGAAGCGTATTTGTCCGCATCTTCCTGATTTATCGTAAAAAGAGCGTCCGTTGTTTTACCAGCTTTATCCTCATACACAACCTGATATACAGCTTTTTCGAATTTGAGTGAGCCCGGCATACAGAAAGAAGAATATCCGGCATATTTCTTTTTTGACGAACTTGAAGAAACAACATCTGCAGGTTCAGCCGTCCAGCTCATTCCGCTCGTCGTATTTTTAACAGTTACTGTTTGTATGCGGTTGTCACCCGAAGAAACTTCGGCAAAAACTGAAAGCTTTACAGTAGGCGCTGAATTCTTTGAAGAATAATCATAGACAAGCTGATGATGGACTGTGGAAATTTTTATATTGACATCTGAACAGGAAATTGCAAAAAGAAGAAGATACGCAAAGAAACACAATCTTGCAATATTCTTTTTCAATTGAGTCCTGCCCCTCACTAGAAATTGAAAGTAAGATTTATAACCGTAAGATCGCTCGAAGTGAATTGATTTACAAGAGATTCGAACTTAACGTTGACTTTTTTACAAGCCTCATCAAGATAAGAAAGATAATAAAGTCCAAGGTCTGTTCCTTCCTGTCCCTCCGGAAGCTCGCGGTAGAAGTCTATAAGAGACTTCTTGCCAGTATCGGCGGACTTTTTCTCTTGAATATTCTCTTTGAACTCTTGGAATTCATCGTCTTTGTTGTAAAGCGTAATCTGAAGCCTTCCCTGCTTACCAATAGAAAGCGAGCCTCCGCCCAGTTTCCACGCAATAAACACGAGCTCATGGTTGCGCTCAAGTTCTGCTATAATCTTTTGGCGGATTTCCGGGTCGTACAAAACCATATCGCTCTGTTCAATGCCACGGTACAGCTTTCTTGCGACTTTGCGCATATTCGCGTTTTCACAGTTCAAAGCAAGCTCCATAACCATGAGCGAAATATACTCAGCTATCTTGCTCTTCTCCATGTACTGTGTAAGCAATGCCCTTATACCGCCAATCATTTCCGGGAAACCGGGTTTTTTGAAGAATTTAACGATGATATACCAGTTAAAAAGAGAAAGCTTATTAAGAAGTTTTTCCGTCATAAGAAGATAGACGTTTTTTTCTTCTGCTGAAAGCTGTTCATTGTTTACAATCGTTTCGTAAATTGGTTTAAGAATCTCGTCTCGTGCTTCGTTTATTATGTGCTCGCTGTTAGCCATGCGCGTACGAAGTACACTGTCTGTCATCTCCGTCTTTTCGTCCAAAAGCTGTGACGGATTAGCGCGGTTATGTTTGTGGACACAGTCCGCAGCAAGAAGGACTGCTCTTACTTCCCTGTCAAACTGTTTATAAAGGATTGAATATACAACGAGTTTTGAAAGGTCCATTATCTCCTGGCGGGAAGAAACGAACTCTGGCATAGAAATTTCTATTTTAGATACATAATCCAGAAGAATAAGGCTCTGTAATGACAATGGAGCAAAGGATGTAAATGAAATTCCGCTTTCATCAACATTATCAGCTAAACGAAACCTGACTAATTTTTTATTGTGGCTTATAAAATGAGATATACCGGATTCAGTAAGAACGACACGTAGCGGCAAATCCAACATAAGTTTCTTTTCTGCTGACATGCTAAAAAAACTCCATCTACAAAAAAACTTTTAATAATCTAATGTGATTTCTCCCACAATTTTATTATAAGTAAAATTAAAAAAAAATCAATTACAAAAAAACAAATAGTGTCGTTTAAAAAATCGGTTATCTTCCGTAAATCCTTTACTTCGATAAAATTTTATAGTATTATATCAAAATATGACACGACAAAAAATCCCGGCGGCGCCATCCATCAGAAGGCTTCCGTCTTACTTACATATAATTCGTCAAGCCGAAGCTGAAGGCGATGAATTTATTTCTGGAACACTGATTGCAAATGAGCTTCATCTTGAACCTATTCAAGTTCGAAAAGACCTTGCCATAACAGGCATTGTCGGTAAACCGAAGCGCGGCTACCCTGTTGTCCCGCTTATTGCGGCAATAGAGCATTTCCTTGCATGGGACAGCAAGAAAAATGCCGTCATAATCGGGGCTGGAAATCTTGCCACGGCTCTTACAGGATATCAGCAGTTTCAAGCTCATGGACTAAACTTTGTAGGTGCATTTGACACTTCTGCTGATAAAGTCGGCAAGAGTATTCACGGCGTTCCTGTTTTTCATATAGACTCTCTTAAAGAACAGACAAATAAACTGGGAGCAACTATAGCTGTTCTTACAGTTCCATCAGAATATGCACAGGAAAGTGCAGACCGCGTTGTAGATGCCGGTATAAAGGCTATATGGAATTTCACAAACCGTAAGCTTAAGCTGCCTGATGATGTTGTTTGCCAAAGAGAAGATCTTACATCAGGCTACGCGATGCTCTGCGTTATGATGGGAGAATAACCGTACCATGCAGCAAAACAAAACGGAGTATCAGGCGGAGCTGCTTGCGAACCGTCTTGCCAAGCGTTATAAGCACTTGAAAAAGTGGGCTAAACGTACCGGCGTTTTCTGCTTCCGTCTTTATGACCGTGATATTCCCGAAATCCCGCTTGCAATTGATATATACGAAGAAGAACCTTACCCAGCGGAAGGCGATAACAGCAGTGAAACCAGGATATTCGCACGCATTTCGCTCTATGAACGCCCATACGAAAAGCAGGAAGCAGAAGAACTTGAATGGCTTGATGCAATGGAAACTTCTGTCGCAACCGTGCTCGGAATTTCAAAAGATGCGATAATAACAAAGGTTCGCAAGCGTCAGAGCGGAGACAGCCAATACGAAAAAGACACCGGTAAAACTTTGTCTTTCATTACACGAGAACAAGGGCTTCGCTTCAAAGTGAACCTTAGCGATTACATCGATACAGGACTTTTCTTTGACCACAGGCCGCTCCGTCTTAAAGTACGCGAAGAAGCTGCCGGCAAACGTGTCCTGAACCTTTATTGCTACACGGGAGCATTTTCTGTTTATGCCGCCGCCGGAGACGCACTTCATATAGATTCTGTGGATCTTTCGGCACGTTATTTGGGCTGGGCAGAAGAAAACATGCGTCTTAACGGCTTTACTGACAAAAAGAAGTATCGCTTCATAGAAAGCGACGTAAAGACATTTTTGGAAAAGTGCGCTCCGGCGGCGGAAAAACGCGACGTGGCGGGGAAAGGCGCGAACAGCGGTAAGCCTTCGAACGGCGACAAAAATGCCGGATATGACATAATAATTCTTGATCCACCGACATTCTCTAACTCAAAGAAAACTGACACAATGCTCGACATAAACAGGGATTGGCCTTCGCTCATAAAACAGTGCGCTGCTCTTCTTGCTTCTAACGGAGTGCTTTATTTTTCAACGAATTCACGAAAGCTTGTGTTCGATGAGAAAAAATTACCAGAAGGTCTTACTTCAGAAGATATAAGCAGCTCAACTATCCCAGAAGATTTTAGAAATGAGCGGATTCACAGAGTTTGGAAGATACGGAAACCTTCTACTCGACGTTGCGAGCTTGTTCACGGATATTTTCCAGAGCATCCTTAGCGGCTATTACAGCACGCCCTACTTCTATAAACTGATTTTTCGATCCTATTGTGTTTATCTCTCTGTTCAGTTCCTGGCAGATAAAATCGATTTTCTTTCCGGGCGCAGGATTGTTTTCCATTTCAGCTTTCAGTGCGTCTATATGGCTCTGAAGGCGAACAACTTCCTCGTTTATCGTATATTTTACAAGGAGCGCAGCTGTTTCTGTCATAACACGCTGTTCGTCTACTTCATCGCCAAGGACTTCCTTGAAACGTTTCATTATGTTCTCGCGGAAAAGCCCTTCCATCTGCGGAATCCACTCTTTGAAAAGCTTTTCTGACTCTTCAATCTTCGTAAGTTTTTCCAGGAGGTCTTTTTTAAGATTAGCACCTTCTCTGTCGCGGTCAGCCGTAAAATCGGTCAGTGCGTTGCAAAAAACAGGCTCTATTATAGCCCAATAGCGTTCCGGATCCGTGTCTTTTTGTATAGAAAGAACACCTTCCTGCGCAGCAATCAGCTGAAGCGGTATTTGCTGAGCACCAAGTCCGCAAGCAGAAGCAATGTTTTCTATCGCTTTTTTATACGCTTTCGCAGCGTTTTCATCTGCCTCAACGGTAACTGCGGCATTTTTTTCGCGTAGTCTTATTGTTACATCAACTTTTCCACGCAATATTGAACTGCTGCATTTTTCGCGGATTCTGTTCTCAAGTCGTCCTAAAAAAGACGGTATATTAACAGAAAGGTCAAGAAATCTTGAATTCCACGATTTTATCTCTACGGAAACGCTTACGTTTTCATCGACTTTTTCTTTGTAGGCATAGCCTGTCATGCTTCTCATCGTTTTGTTCTCCAACTTATTTTTTTGTATTCAGTTTGTCAAAAACTGCTTTTCCAAGCTTCCAGTTATCGCCAGCGCCCATCGTTATAAAAAGATATCCCGTCTTTCCCGCCGGCAAAGGTTTCGAAAGTCTTTCAAGCACATACGATTCTGCATCCATTACTTCTTCAAAATACTTGACGTTTTTGTGGTGCGCGCTCGTTCTTGCAAACAGGATTTTGCCGTTAACACCGCCGGAGTAAACTTCTCTAGCCGACGGGTAAATCTTGTGCAAAATGACTTCATCAGCGTCACCGAAAGAACTGGCAAAGTCTTCGAGCAAAGCGGCGGTACGCGTATATGTGTGCGACATAAAATCAACGATTATAACTCTGTCGGGGTAAAATGAACGGAAACCGTTTATTGTCGTTTTTATAGCCGTCGGATGATGGCCGTAGTCGTCTATAAATACGCAGTTTCCAGCCTCGCCTATTATCTCGCTACGCCGCTTTGCGCCTTCGAACGAAAGAAGCGCGTCTTGCAGTTTTTTAATTTCGTTGGCGGTAATGGCTCCTGTTGCATCGTCGCCTGCACCTGTCGTACAAGCATCTCCGGCGGCTCCTGCAGAATCATTGCCAGTACCGGTGGCGCGGTCAGTTTTCAACAGCTCTATCGATAGCGCGATAGCGGCGGCGGCATCAAGCACCTCGTGGTGTCCCGGTATGCGCACGGCAAACTCTTCGTTATAACCGTTCAGCGTAAAATACTGCTTTCCGTCTTCTATTCGGCCGAACACAATGCCGTAGTCGCCGGGCGCATACTCGCCATACGGAATAAACTTTATGTCATCGCGCTGAAGCCGCACGTTTTCTACTGCTTCACAGGCACCCTTGTCGTCTGAACAATAAATAACTGTGCCGTTCTTTGGCAGCAAGCAAAGATAGTCAACAAAAGCCTCAAGAATATCGCTGTATGTAGGATAGTAATCCTCATGGTCGCTTTCTACGCTTGTAAGAACGATTTTCTGCGGGTGGAACGCCATAAAATGACGCTGATACTCACATGTTTCTGCGACAAAGTATTTATGGCCAGCCGTAAGCGTGCAGGAGCCGCCGAATGACTTAACCGCGCTTCCGGCAAGGATTTGCGCCGGTAAGCCAAGCGAGCTTATAAGGGTGCCGGACATTCCGGTTACAGTCGTCTTTCCGTGGACACCGCAGATTCCAACGCTATAAGAAGCGGCAGACACAGCCCCTAATGCTTCTGTATAAAGCACGCACTTTACGCCTTTTGCGCAGGCTTCTATCAAATCAGGATTTACATCAAGTTTGTATGCTGATGAATAAACAACGATATCAGGAAGCGGTTTTCCATTTCCGCCAATATTGTCTTTTGAAAATGGAAGAGGCTTTATCCCAAGCTTTTCTAAAATTTCATCTGTATAAAATCGTTCCTCAACATCACTGCCAGTAATAACAGCACCTCTTGCAGCGCAAATCTCAACAAGAGCCGCCATACCGGTGCCTTTTATTCCGACAAAATGCATACGGAAACCGTTCATTCTTTCTGGTAAAAGTAATGTATTTGACATGATAACGATATTTTAGCGGAAAGGGAAAGTCTTTTCAACGGCAATAAAAAAACCGGCTACAAATATCTGTAACCGGTTTCATGGTTTTCGTAGAACTATTAGTTAAATCCTAGTTCTTGCGAATCTCATTCTGATACTCAAGCTTCTTTGCGCTTGCAAGCTCTGCTTCAAGGTCAGAAAGAGCTTTAATAGCACGAGAATCATGGAAAATATCACAGATTTCCTGCATAAGCTCTATAGCACCCTCAAGGTCGCCCAATGCCTCGCGAAGAATAGCAGCATTGTAGCCTGCTTCAAGATATCCGCGTCTTGCATAGATTTCTTCATATTTTGAACATGCAAAATCGATATTTCCAGCTTTTACCATTTCATCTGCATAAGCCATGTCCGGGTCGTCCATTGAGTCAGAAAGCAGTGAAAGTGTCTTTGTAACTGTGTACGGCTGAATCTGTCTCATGATTGTCTCTGCAATTTCCATGAAAGGTTGGCGTCCCATATCGTAGACAGACTCTACAGCATCAATTTCCTGGTGTTCATAAGAATCTTTCTCAACTGGGATTGTCTTTATAGAGATAACCTTGTTCGTAGCTGTGTCAACAATCTGATACATAAGCTCAATCTTCAGATGGCGGTAATAATATGTAATCATCATTCTGCCCTCTGCATAGTTGCGCTCACGAACAACGCTTTCTATAGATGTTTCGAACTTTGTGATAGCTCCTGTAAGATAAACATCGCAGCGTGGTTTCTTTCCAAGTGAAATTGCATTTGAAACTGTTGCAGAGTCTACAAGATCAAGATATTTTGAGTTAACAAGTCCTTCCTGCAATGTCGTTGTGAGCAAGTGTGTAAGCTGACGTCTGTCCTCATCATCCTGGTCATAGTACCAGTCATGCATACCAAGATATTCCATAACATCAATAACAGCCTGGGATACACCGCCCATAGCAGATGTGGATTTGGCCTGGAATGGAAGGATACCTACAGATTTTGCGCCGTTAAGATCGAGTTCGGCAGGTCTTTCGACTTCAACTGTAACTGTTGTAGCACAACCTGTAAGGCTCAATGCCAAAGCCAGTACAACAATGAGTAAAAAGATACTCTTCTTCATAAATAGTTTACTCCTTAAATGGAACTGTAAATAAACGAGAAACTCTCTTAATAAACTATTCTATCACGGAAAAGATGTAAAATCAACAAGGGCACCGGGATTGTTGATTCTACTATGAAGATATATAATGTTTTGTATGGAAAATAATGATGTTTCAAAAATTCTTTCTGACTGGCTCGATTCATATTTAAATTTTGAGCGTCTGCCAAAAAAGAACATATTCTGGCTCGATACAATTGAGTTTTTATGTAACAGGCTCAACAATCCCCAAAACGCATATAAGTCCATACATATAGCTGGCTCAAAAGGAAAAGGCTCCGTCTCGGCATTCGTGTCGTCTATTATTCGGGAAGCCGGCTTTTCCTGCGGCCTTTACACATCTCCGCACATTCAATATCTTATTGAACGCATAACGGAAGCTGGAAAGGTTTTCCCAGAAAAAGTTTATGACGAATCTTTCCGCGAAATGGTTCCGCGCGTTGAGTCAATCATTCCGGAGCAGCTTCCGAACGAACGCGAGATTACTTGGTTCGAGCTTATTACGCTTTACAGCTTTTTATGCTTCAAAAACGCCAAGTGTACGTGGGCCGTGTTCGAAACAGGTCTTGGTGGCAGGCTTGATGCAACAAATATAATAAAACCCGAAATGTGCATAATAACACCAATCGAGCTGGAGCATACCGAGTATTTGGGGAACACTATCCCGCTTATAGCCGCAGAAAAAGCCGGCATCATAAAAAAAGACACACCGGTATTTGTGTCGCGTCAAAAAAGCGAGGCGCTTGATGTTTTCAAAAACAAAGCATCACAAATGAATGCCCCGCTTTTTTACTACGATGATTTTGTGCGCGCCGTTGAATACGAGCTTCCTGATTACAATGACAGCAAGCATGACACGATGAAAGTATGGATTGACTGCGGCAGTCTTTTTACACGTCCATTAGAAACAAATCTCCGTCTTATTGGTAAAGTACAGGCAGAAAACGCAGCACTTGCAGCCGCCGCAGTAAAGCACTTAATGCCAGATATTTCAGAGGAAGTTATAGAACGCGGGCTTTCAAAAGCAGAACTTCCAGGACGGTTTGAGATAACGATAAACCCATACGGCTCAAATAAAATGATTCTTGACGGAGCGCATACTGCAAACAGCCTTTGTGGAACGGTCGAAACATTCAAAAAGACATTTGGCAACGGAAACCTTCTTTTCGCATGCGCGGAGGACAAGGATATGAACGCATTGGTTCACGTAATTCTTGATGCAGACTGTCCGTTCCACAAGATTTACCTTACGCGCCCCGGAGAACTTAAAAAATCTGATTTAGGCCGGCTTTCCGCGTATTTCTTTGACTATCTTTCTACAAGAGACGACTTAAAGGACAAGATTTGCTGCATTGTAGAGGCTGACTACAAAAAAGCGATAGAAAACGCGATGAGGGAAGCCGGAGAAAGCGGAGAACAGCTTCTTGTAACGGGGTCTTTTTATCTTGTTAGTGAGGTCAAACAAACGCTGAGTGCTTTTTTGTCCAAAAGCGAATAAGGGATTCGCACATGAAAAGGCGTTCCGTCTTTTTTTGTGAATGAAAGCCCTGACGCGAAAAAGAGCATGTCACCATGTGTTTCAGGCGCTCTGTCAGAATCTACGCGTCCATAAATCATATCGCCAAAAATCGGAAAGCCTGAATATGCCAAGTGAGAACGTACCTGATGACGGAAGCCTTCGTTTATCCGGCAAACGATGCGGACAAGCTGCTTCCCGCCGAACTGAATTCCGCCGTTCTCCGTACTGACGACAGCAGACTCAACAACTTCTGTCGAATACAAGCGAGAGCCAGCTTTTTTCTTATCCGCAGTAGAGCTTCTGTCGTCTTCAAAAACAGGTTTTACCGCAGCGCCCTTCTTTCCGAACGGTCGGAACCGGCTTGTAATCACTTGATTAGAAGGGAGTCTGCCGCCTTTTGACAAACTGTAAGCAGTGTACTCCTTCACGAAGATCCCTGCTTTCCGGCATTCCTCTATGTGGCGGAAAAAAGTATCTTTACGAGCTATTAACAATAACCCGCACGTTTCAGTATCTATTCTGTGGATAAGACCGCCTTCCCCTGCTGTTTTCCCGCTTACAGAAAGCACGTCAGGATATTCTGAAGCGACTGCTTCGAACACAGAAAAAGAGCCGCCTTCAAGCGGTGCAGACGGAAGTCCGCTTCCTTTTGCTATTACAAGAAAATCTTGTTTTTCTGCGGCTATAAACCATTTTCCGCGTTCTGGAATCCGGTCGCATTCGATTATTTCTGCCATCAGTCCGGCTCCTTCACAAAAACAATTTTCTCCCATTTTTCGTGAAGCACTTTCAGAATGCGCTTAAAACGCACAGGAACAGGAGCCTCAAAGCTTGACATTTCCTTTGCGCCAAGAAGTCTTATACACAATTTCCGAGCATGAAGCATAAGCGTTGCATCGGGAAAAAGCGCGTCTTTCCGAGCGTATACAGGATCCCCTAGTATCGGGCAGCCTATATACCGCATATGAACACGTATCTGGTGCGTTCTACCTGTCTTTAATCGCAGCCTCATGAGCGAATACGGTCCATAAGAACAAATGCACTTGTACTTTGTCCATGCAAATTTACCGACAGCCGGATCGGACGACGTTGTAAACCGTTTTCTGTTCTTCGGGTCTCGTACAATCTGTGTTTTTATGTTTCCTGAGGCTTCGGGCGGCCTGCCCTTTACAATTGCGATATACTCTTTTTTGACGCGCTTTTCCTGAAACTGCTTCTGAAGCCAGTCTTCGCTTTCTTTGTTCTTAGCCGTTATTATGACGCCGGACGTATCTTTATCGAGCCTATGCACAATACCGGGTCTTCGCGGATCTTTTGAAACTGCTTCCGCATCAAAAACGGAATCGCACCCCCAATGGAATAAAAGCGCGTTCACGAGCGTTCCAGACCAGTTTCCCGCTGCCGGATGCGTCACCATCCCTTGTTTTTTGTTTATTACGGCTGTGTTTTCATCTTCATAAAGGATATCAAGCGGAATATCTTGCGGAAGAATATTCTCCGGGACAGGGTCTTCGAACTGAATCTCTACGTTTTCTCCACCAGAAACTTTTACAGAAAGCTTTGATTTTTTGCCGTTTACAACGACAGAAAGCACGCCGTGTTTAAGACGCGAACGGCTCATTTTAAGAAATGTGGAAGCATATATATCAAGACGGCACGATTCTGCTTCAAAAAGCGATGAATCGACGCAAAAAACAGCTGTCTCCATAAACTAGTTTCCTGTCTCCACAACGACAGATTCTTGCTGGCGAAGCCGCTCGTTTTCAGAGTTTTCGTCGGCTCTTTTTCTTTCTATGCGTGATATTACATAATCTACAATGCCGATTATAAGGCTTATAATTCCGGAAGATATGAAAATACCGATTTGCTCGTCGCTATTAAGGTTTGCGGCGGCAGACGATTTTGCGAGCGGATTCGGCAGATAATCGGAGTCAAAACCGTTTTTAGCATATCTGAAAAACGAATAGCCTATTGTTACACCAAGAGTTACGAATGGAAGTGTACCGAAAGTAACGATTTCTGAACGCCTTAAATCTATTGTCCAAGACGGGAACTCATCTTCTTCGTATGGAGCGGGAGTATGTGCTTCTTCAGCGAACACACAGAAAGAGAAAGATATTAGCAACAAAAGGGCTATAAGCTTTCTAGGCATAGTTTCTTTCTCCAAAAAGAGCAGTTCCTACCCGGACGAGCGTAGAACCTTCCTCAATGGCAATTTCAAAATCTCCTGACATTCCCATAGAAAGCTCGTCGAGCGGCAATGACGGGAAATGTCTTTTTACTTCATCGGCAACGGTTCTAAGTTTTTTGAACGAGTTTCTTACAACCTGTTTGTCATCAGTAAACGGAGCCATCGTCATAAAACCGGCGCAAACAATACCGCAGTCAGAAGCCTCGCCCGCTTTCTCTACGGCTTTTAAAAGTTCGTCCGTGGAAAGGAAGCCTGACTTTGACTCTTCGCCGGTATGGTACTCGAAAATAAGGCGGAGTGTCTTTTTTTTACCCTCTTCAGAAAGTTTCCTGCACTGCTTTATTATCTCGTCTATAAGCTCAATTCTGTCAACAGACTGAATACAAGAGACATACGGAACAATCTGCTTAACTTTATTGCGTTGTAATGAGCCTATAAGGTGAAGCTCAAGTCCCGGATAAGATTCAAAAAGCGCAGGAAACTTTCCGCAAGCCTCTTGCACCCTGTTCTCGCCAAAAAGCCTTTGCCCGGCGTTGTATGCTTCTATTACAGCCTCCGCAGGATGAAACTTGCTGACTGCCATAAGCTTTACGGAGCCTTCGCTTCTTCCCGCCCGACGCTCTGCCTCATGTATTCTGTTTCGGACAGCTTCAAAATTATCTTTTATGCTCATTTTTTAATCAACTCCTTTTAATTGCGCTTCATTACTTTGTTCCGAGCTTCTCATACATCTTGTCAGAAAGCAGCAAAAACTCATCAAGCGTCAGTGTTTCAGCGCGTCGGGCGGGCTCAACGCCAGCAGACTCCAAAACAGCGGCTGCTTCCGCGGCCGAACCTGCCAAACCAGCAAGATTATTTTTCAAAGTCTTTCGTCTCTGTAAAAATCCAGCTCTAAGAACTTTCATAAATGTTGCAGGATCCTTACAGCGTGGAAAATCGCTTTTTTTAACCATTTTCACGGCTCTGGAATCGACGTTCGGCCGCGGCCAAAACGAACCGCCGGCCAAATCCATGACATTCGTAACGTCATAAGCCCACTGGCAAAGCACCGTGAAAGAAGAATAATCTTCTGTATCAGGTTCTGCCGTTATGCGCTGCGCAACTTCTTTTTGAACAGTTATAACAGCCTCGTCAAAACGGACTCCGGCTGAAATCATATCCGCTACAATCGCGGAAGCCACATTATATGGCAAATTCCCGAAAAAACGCGACGCAACGCCGCACTCAGAGCTTTCTTTTTTCCACGTCTTAAGGACATCGCCTTCAACAAGACGAAGTTTTTGTCCTTCAAACGCTTCTTTAAGGACAGCAGCAAAGCCCCTGTCTATTTCGAAAGCTGTAACTTCTGCGCCTCTGTTAAGGATTTCAGAAGTCATTGAACCAAGTCCGGGACCGACTTCCCATACAGTCATGCCTTCCTCGACATCAAGGGCATCTATAAGTCTTTTCCGTGCAGCTGCATTTACAAGAAAATTCTGTCCGAATTTCTTTTGCATAGCCATTCCGCGTTCTTCAAGAAAAGTTTTCAAAGCGGCAGGCGAATCATAATCTATCTTAAAACCCATATTCTATATCCTGATGCAAGGAATCCTTGCAAATAAACGAACTATACCCGAAAGCACATTATAAAGCATTGATATTATACAACCAACAGGCTGTAAAAGAAAAGGCATTGATAAAACAAACGCTATTGCAACAATTCCGCTTGTAACAAACGCAGAAGCTATTGGAGATACGACGGCAGACGCGATAATTGCCGCAGGAACTACAGAACCGAACGAAACTATCGTTACAGGGAGCGTAAAAAGCTGTGCTCCGGCAGACGCAGAAATAGCTGATGATACCTCAATAGGGAAAACGCGTGAAAGCTTTTGCATGAATAAATAATTTCCGGCATAAACGCCGCATAGAGCAAGATACGACAGCATGAATGCAAGGCTTCCAGAATCTTCAGGAGAAATTAGGATGTGTATGATAAACGCAAGAGACAGCGTTTTTAATGGAGTTGTCTTAAAACCGAATAATGACGCGCAAAAACCTATGCTCATGCAGATAAGCGCGCGGCGTAATGACGGAGAAAAGCCAGCGAACCATACGAACAAGAATGCCGCCGACAGCGATAAATATGGCGAGAAGCGTTTTCCGGCAAGTTTTCCGGCGGACTTTTCTGAAAGCCCTGCAAAAAGCGAAAGGTGCATTCCAGAAAGCGCGAGTATGTGAGAAAGTCCTGCGTTCCGGAAAGCGTCTGAAATAGATGAATCTGTATATTCACGGGAGCCTGAGATAAGCGCCAGGAGAAGTCCGCCGGCGGCACCCCAAGCCGCTAGGAGCCGCTTTAGCTGGAGGCGGAGAAACGCGCGTATGTATGGCAAAACGCTTTCCCAGCTTACGTCTGTTATGTGCTGTACGGAAAACGCGGGTCGTTCTATGTTGCCGGAAAGAAGCGAAAGACTGTCGCCGTCAGCAATGCCTGAATATAACACTTCCGCTTTCAGCCGGCAGCCTTCCTCAATTAGCGGCGCTTTTTGTGCATCTGCGACATTTGACGCAGAATAAAGCTTTCCAGGATACAAAGCTTCCACGTCGGCTGCCGGCACATACAGCGTAACCTTGCCTGTGCACGCCGCGCGCGTCGCTTTTGAAGCAGCTTCCGTAACGGAAAGCACGACTGAATAGCTTTTACCAGATGAAGTTTTTACAGGAGATGAAACAACTGTTCCGTAAATGGATGTAATTGATTGTTCGTAAAGAACACAAGAAAAAGGATTTCTGTTATATACAGGTAATATGCCCGTATATAACAGAATTACAACGCAAAGTGCAATTAACTCTACTCTTCTTTTTACCACTTAAGTCCCGCCAAAGCAATGCGGGAAGCCTCAATGACTGCGTCATCGTAAGGCAGATAACCTACATAAAGCAAGTTATCGAATGCGACTTTATCACCAAGAGCGCCCAGCATTTTAATAACAGACAGCACTAAATTGCTGCTGTAGGGCTCTCCGTTTTCTGCCTTGACGTTCATTTCTCCAAGATAGTCAGAAAGGACAACGCCTGCGTCGCCTGAAGCAAGCTCCACAAGACCGTTCATAACATCTATGAAGGAACTTTCACTGATATAACCTGACTGAAACTCTTTTTCTGCCACTTTGAACAAGTTCACGATAACTCCAGATGAACGAGTCCAAGCAACGCGACGCAGCTCACTCAACGCCTCAAACTGCAACGTAAGAATATGAGACTCAGCAGAAACAGATGTCCCCATATATGTTATTGCATTTGAGAGTGCCTTTTCGGCAATTTCTGCCTTAAAAAAGTCAGTATCTACGTCATTTTTTATAACAACACGGAATGCAATCAGTTTTTTCTCCGGCGTTCCGCTGTTCAAAATTGAAATTATCTCGTTCTTATAGTCAGGTGAGAATGCTAAAAGCGTTTCCTGTGCTTTTTTTGTAAGTATTTCAGGCAGCTTTTCGTCTACGGCAAATTCGAACAGTACACGGACAGATGACAGGCTCTTTATGCTGCCCAACGCATCGATTATGTCAGAAATGCTTTTTGTATCGCCTGAGGAATAGTTTTTAAGGCAAGACAGAGCAAAATCATTCATGCTTTCCACAAACTCATTATCTGGTTTGTAGTTTTTTATAACATTCATGACCGCAATCTTAACAGTTTTGTCTGAATATGTATAAAAAAGTGAACACAGTGTTTTTGCAAGGTTAGAATATCCGGTTATGCGTGAAGAATTCTCGATGATTATCCTTGTAAGTTTAATCATTCTTGCATCTTCTTGTAATATAGGCGAATATGATTTCACAAACTCAAGTGCGTCAGTGAATATTCCGTTCACAGAACCGTCCATTTCAACAGCTTGCTGAACTGTTTCTATCTTGTCGGTAAGGCTTCCGCCATAAAATTTTATCTCAAGCTCTTTAAGCTTACTGTTCTGCGCTTCGGCTCCGCACAAACAGACGACAGATATAAATAACAAAATCAAACAAAGTTTTTTACTCATCTTTTATGCCTCCTTGTCAGCGTTTTCATCGTTATAACTGATGTTTTCCTCATCGGGGAACGCAAAATCATCTTCTTGCGTTTCATTATTTTCATCTCCGCCCATATTAATTTCGGGTGGAACATAATCATCCTGAACAGCCCTTGCATCACTTTCTTTCTGATTTTCGTCAGCCACAGAAAGCGTTGGTGGGATTTCTGCTCCAGGAACATTTCCTGCAACGGCAGCCAACGCATTTATATCCTCTTTTGCGTCTTCTTCTGCCTGAATAATAGCTTCTTCCCTGTCCCTGTCGTCTTTTGGCATAACATTATACACGTACGACAGTATGGCGTTTTTCGTTTCCTCGCTGATGTCAATTCCTTCAACATGAAGCCGGGATTGTTTCATCGCGCTGTTGTACTCCACCGCCCTTACGATGCCGAACATGATAATAACCCTGTCGCCAAGCGGGAACTGAAGCTTCAGTGTCGTATTCTTCCGACCTAAGCCACCAATGCGTACCATCGCGCCGTTTTCTGAAATATCCTCGATAAGGCACTTCAGTCCAGGTTCAGTCTCTACGCTCGTTTGGCTCATTCCTTTAACAAAAACATATAATTGAGCGAAAATGTTACACGCGCACCTTACACTCTTTCGTTTTTGCGTTCTGAGCAATGTTTCTGTATGGGCAAGATAAAGCGAACTTCTTCCGCTGAACGTAAGCGCGTTTCGTACAAGCGTATCAAAAACATAACCGGCATCGCCAGCTCTGTTAAGATAAATGCTTATTGTTTTTCCGACCCATTCCTTGCTCGGTATTACAACTTCACCGTTGTTGTTTACAGGAAGAGATATAACAAGCTCCCTGCCAACGCTTGAAACTGATGAAGAAAAAACACCGCGTCCTTTAAGAACTACGCGGATTCTTTGTCCTGGATCAAGTCCTTTTGTCGTTTTAAGACTCTTGCTGTTGCGTGGATCTAGCTCAACTTTCGTTCTGTAGCGATAAAGTTTGGTAAGAAAATCTTGAACGGATGGCGTATTTTCTGTTCCCTTTTTGCGAGCATTACTCAAAACGAATGCAATTCCACGGTTAAGGGCAGGAATTGACCAGTACAGAGCAGATGGCTCTTCCAGCTGTGCGGATGCCGCGACTTTATATAAAAGGATTATCTCCTTTAATTTAAATCCAGAATCCATTCCGGTAGTGAAAAAGTTAATTTCTTTTTTCTTTAAAACTAAAATTCTTGATATACCTATAATGACAAGTAATGCCACTATAACGAAAATTACTGTGTACAAAAGTATTCTCCATCTAATATAATAGCATGAGAAAAGAAATATTCCAATAATGAAAACCGATTTTTTACAAAAACACGCAGATTTCTTCCTCATTTTTGTGTTTTTCGCCATTCCACCTGTTTTAAACAACAGTCAACCGTCTTTTTCGCCTGCCATGCCTCTTCTTTCGCTCATCGTATATGTCGCTTTATCTATATATATCCTTATTAAAAGTAAATTCGGAAAAACCGATTTTAGATCTTTTTCTGTTGTTACATCATTCGCGCTTTTATGTATGCTCCTTTTGAATGCGAAAATTTGGGATTTGGCAACAATTCTTTTTAGTGAATCACAAAGCGAAGTGACGAAAACGATATCTGAAGGTTTCTTGGAAAATGCTTACATAGTTTTTAGTCTTTTTGTGTCTGCGCTTTATGAAGAATTGCTTTTCAGGCAGTTTTTGCCAGAAGGAGCTTTACGTGCTGTAAACACAAAAATCGCACGTATATGCACCGAAATTGCGGTCGTAATGATATTTGCCCTAGGGCACAGATATCTGGGCATATGGGCCGTTCTTAACGCTTTTACGGCTGGATGTATACTCCGCTTTTTCTGCATACGGACAGGTTCGTTTATTTCCGGATTCGTCGCTCACTTTGTGTATAACGTGATTGTGTTGTTTCTTTTATAATTTTTTTCTATGTTTTTATATACTGCTATTTTAAATTTACTTGCGGATCCCAGCGACGACAAAAATTATGGCAGCTCCCTAAAAGGGCAC
>JAEEGJ010013855.1_pt1 | contig 19384 bp, 19 predicted proteins | sample 8958761 | NCBI WGS metagenome assembly JAEEGJ01 (sample SAMN16246546, study PRJNA631951) | gut metagenome | biome: gut microbiome; feature: rumen; material: RS-attached | host: Bos | place: Iran: Karaj | collected 2018-10 | reverse complement strand
AGGCGCTTCTGCCCGACCCCGCATCGCTCGGACCGCGCACCGTGGGCAAGACCAACATCGGCTGCATCTTCACTGGCGTGAAAGACGGCAAACCGCGCAACCTTTACATCTACAACGTCTGCGACCATCAGGAGTGCTACAAGGAAGTGGGCTCACAAGCCATATCGTACACCACAGGCGTGCCCGCAATGATTGGCACAATGCTGGTAATGAAAGGTTTATGGAAGAAACCTGGCGTGTTCAACGTGGAGGATTTCGACCCCGACCCGTATATGGAGGCACTCAACAAATGGGGCCTGCCGTGGGTTGTCGACGAAAACCCGACGCTGGTGCCGTAAGACGGTTAAATTTGACAACGGACTACAGACAACAGACTACGGACTACGGTTCGTGCTGTTGTCTGTTCTTCATATTAATGACGCATCGTCACTTATAACTTATAACTTTCAAACTTACAACTGAAATGGACCTTCGAACGCCGTGCTATATTATTGATACCGAACGCATTGAGAGCAATCTAAAAATCTTGAAAGGCGTTATGGACCGCACTGGCTGCCGCATATTGCTTGCGCAGAAGGCGTTCAGTTGTTATGCGTTCTATCCGTTGATAGCCAAATACTTATGCGGCGCAACGGCAAGCGGGCTCTACGAGGCGCGGCTCTGCCACGAGGAAATGCCTGGCGGCGAGAACCACATCTTCTCACCCGCTTTCAAAGAATCTGATTTTGAAGAGATTACCAAAATATGCGACCATATTGTCTTCAACTCGGTGCGGCAGTTGGAACTCTACGGCGCACGGGCACGGCAGCGCGGACTGAACGTCGGGTTGCGGGTGAACCCCGAAAAATCGACGCAGGAAGGCCACGCCATCTACGACCCTTGCGCCCCTGGAAGCCGTCTGGGCACCACTCTGCAGGAGTTTGAAGACGGTCTGAAGCGGAATTCGCAACTTCTGCAACTGCTTGACGGACTGCATTTTCACACTCTCTGCGAGCAGGATTCCGACGCTTTGGAACTGACGCTCGACGCCTTTGAAGCCCGATTCGGCAGCTGGCTGCCAAAAATGAAATGGGTGAACTTTGGCGGTGGCCACCACATCACCCGCCCTGGCTACGACATTCCGCGCCTTGAGCGCTGCATTGGCCGTATGACTGCCCGCGGCCTGACGGTCTATCTTGAGCCTGGCGAGGCCGTTGCGCTCAACGCTGGCTATCTGCTCACCACGGTGCTCGAAGTGCAGCGCAAAGAGCAGCCTGTGGCCATCATCGATGCATCGGCGGCGTGCCATATGCCCGACGTGATTGAAATGCCCTACCGCCCGCCCCTTGAAGGTAGCGGCGAGCCTGGCGAGAAGCCCTTCACCTACCGTCTTGGCGGCCCCACGTGCCTTGCTGGCGACATCATCGGCGACTACTCGTTCGACACCGAACTCACCGAAGGTCAGCAACTTACATTCGGCGATATGGCCATCTACTCAATGGTGAAAAACAACACCTTCAACGGAATGCCCCTGCCCGACATCTACATCAAGGAAGGCACCAACTACCGACTCTGGAAAACGTTTGGGTACGAGGATTTTAAGGGGCGGATTTAAGTGTGACGATTGGCTCGCGCTGATAACTCGCACAGACGACACAGCCCCGATTGCTATCGGGGGCACAGATTAACACAGATTTGTAGGGACGCAATGGTTGCGTCCTTTTTTTATGAACACTGTCCCGATTGACATCGGGAACACAGAAAACACAGCCGCAAACACAGTCTATTTGACTTGAACTTGCGGCTGTTGCTTGTCGTTCAACTATTTCTTATTCAATTCATTCAGTTTCACAGCGACATTTGAATAGGCTTTTTCAATTCTGCCTGGAACCGTGTAATCAGCGCTACCTTCAAGCCGTTTTACATTGACACTGCATACCACATTTTTAGTCGAATTGTCAACAATATCTATTGTTCCGAGTATGTATTTGGCAAACCTGCCATAAGACCCCATATATTGCCATAACTCAACAACTTTAAAGATTATTGTATATTTAGCATCTTCATCTTCAGTTATCTTCAAACCTTTTGTCGTTGCGTTAAAGTATCTAACAAAAGCATCATAAGAAAGTTTATACCTTTCAGGGAATTTGTCTCCAAGACGTTGCTTGTAGTTTTCTTTACCTTCCCAAGTGGTTTCATCCAAATCCAACACGAATTTTGCTGTAGCCACTTCTTTCAACACCGTAATGTTTCCGTAAGCGACTTCGATTTTCTTTTTGCCGAAAGCATTTGTAAAGCAAAATACAAATGCCATAAATAACAAAATTTTTTTCATTATTTCTATTTTTAAATTGTTAATTATCAACGTTAACATACTTGTATCTTGCACCCCAATCTATTGCTATACGGGCAAAAAAGGAATTAACTTTTCCAACTTCGGTAACTGTACTTTTACCTTTGATTGTTTCATAGTTGTATCCTTGTAGCAAATAACCAGCGGATATATGAAACTTTGAGAAACGGACACCAAATGAAGGTGTGAAATATACTCCTTCATTATCTCCAACGGAATAACCTAATCGTACATCAAGAAATGGAGAAATGCCTGACTCAACAAAATCAAATCTGACATTAGCAAACAATGGTATCATAATGACATCATCATTATCGTTATAATAATCATAAAATCCTGCACCACCGCCAACAAACAATTTTGAATTCATTTGATAACCGTGAGCCGACAAAAAACCGATTTGGTTAAATTCCGTGTCAGAATCATCCTTTCCTGTACCAATATTTATTTCACCGAAGCCACGGTAGCCTTTGTTCGGGTAATTGGTTTTTAGTTCTACAGGCTCCGCCAGATTGTTTTTGCTTTGTAATTGCTCTTTAGCAATCTTTTCCACTTCATCCATTTGATATACAAAAACATTTTCGCCTGATTGGATTTTCAATGAAACATTTGGAACCTGCTCGATTATTGTTCCTTTTATCTTGCTTCCGTTTTTCAAATAAACAATGTCACTTCCTTTTTGAGAATAAGCCGTTACACAAAGCAACAACAATAATGGTAGTATAAATATCTTTTTCATATTCAAATAATTAAACAATAATATATTATATCATTTCCTACTCGTAAGGCTTTTCGGAAGCGCCGCATCAGTGGAAAAAATGCACACATAAAAAAAGCGTGATACTTTTTCGTTTTCATCAGAATTCTTGAGGTCTTCGACTACCTATTACTTATTCAACTACAACGAAGAAAGTTCACGCCATACGGCGCGAAACACATCGTTGTTTAATCCAATAAGTAATTGTGAAGTCATTGAAGTTGTCGAAGTTCCAAGAATTCAAGATTAAACTACTTGCTTTTCCCTATTTAAAATATGTACATTACTATCTGTTTATTTCATTGGCAGTTATAAGTTTTTAATCATACTATATCTTTTATATAAATCTCTTTTGTTTCAACATATTGTTGCAAATCAGAATTCAAATATTGACTTCTCTGCAAACGGAAACAATATTAGCAAATAATACTTGAAACGACAAAAACTTTCATTTGGTGATTGTCATACACAATGTTAATGGGTATTAATCTTTTCCATATGAATGGCCCAAAGGCCTTCGCAAACCAAGTAATCGTCGTATTTGCGGAAACCTTCGCTCGAATAGAAGCCGCAGGTCACGTCGTCGTCGCGATAGGAACAGAGCCACTCGCGGGTGCTGGGGAACATCGATTCCAAATGGTGCAGCAACTTGCGTCCAATGCCTTGCCGCTGGCAGTCGGGCGACACCATCAGCCGCCCAATGTAGAGCGAGCCGCCGTCCATCTTTCCGCTGACCGAGCCGACAATGCGGCCATCGTCCGACACCATTTTCAGCGTTGTGTGGCTGTCGAAGTGCGCGTAGGCATCGTCAATGGTGGCGGTCATTTGCGGAATGGCTGCAAACTGCAGTTTCCGCGCCACAGGCGCAAACGCCTTGTATTGCAGTTCCAAAAGTTCGGGAACGTCGTTCCGTGTTGCGGTTTCGATTTTCATAATGAGTTGATTATCAATTGTAGTTCTTCAAGAAACTGTGTCGCCTGGCCGCCATCCATCTGAACGTGGTGAAACTGGAACGATATGGGCAGAGTTGTTTTAAATAATCCCTTGCGGTAGCGGCCCCACATCAACATCGGGTTGCTGAACTTGTCGGTGTACTGATTGACAATGCAGTCGAGTTCTGTGGCGGTCATTGCCGACGTGCCGACAATCATTGCGCCGTCTTCAAAACTGCTTTCGCACGATTCGGCGGCCACCTGCGTGCGGGTTGCGTAGTCGGCGTTAAACCGCTCTAAATCATCGCTGTACGGAATGTCGCAGGAATTGATACCGCCACGCGCGTTGTTCACAATCACGTTAATGGCCAAACGGTCGTAGCGGAACAACTTTCCGCCTTCGGGCAGAGTGTAGAATTCGTCAATCTTGCTTGCAGCCTTGCCCGCGCACCAACACAATAGCATATTGAACTTCATCCGCCTTTTGCGGCTAACCTTCTGAACGCGTGTAACATCGAAGGTTTTGGTGAGCGTCACCATAGGCATTGGCGAAGTCATCCAAAGGCTGAAAGCCTGCGCGCGGCTGGTCTCTTTCGGGTCAATTTCGTGCTTCATATCAATCAAACATTCAGTTCGAATGTCTTCACCCCTTCTGAGGACGCCGTCTCTTGAAAACCGACATTCTTCAAATAGCGGGCATGATACGCACTGCCTGATATTGCAACTATCTTCTTGAAACCGTGCTCTTTAAACACACTTCGATTGTCATTAAACAGGAATTTGCCGACTTTAGAATCGCGATACATCGGAATCACATAGTCAAGTTCAACCAAGAGCGTGCCATTGCCCATGTCGTTGGCCAGGAAAATGCCGGCAATGTTCATGTTGCGCACAATCATAAACGAGCAGGAATACGGGTGGCCGCTGAACGTGAATTCAGGAAAATTCTTATCAATATCAGACTTGTAGTGGGCAAGGAATGGCTCCACTAGGCTGTCGTCGTTCTTGATTGACAGCAATTTAAAGACATGCTTCGAGAATAGGCCCTTGGTGATATGCACAATATTAACGCAGGAAATGGCGGCATTCATCAAAGCCACTGGATAAGAGCCGATTTTCAGGCCATAGATGATATAAAGAATGCAGCCTATTGTGTTGAGAATGCGCAACTTAATCACCGAAGTCATCATCATGGCCAGCAGCAGCAGACATGACGCCACATAGCCGATTATCTCTACATTGCTCATAGGTTATTCTCGTTATTTTCAACAACTTCCGATTCCTGCACATCGGTCTTGCGCCCGAGTGAGATATTTTCGAGTTTGCCTATCGGACGGAAGAAAACATGATAGAAATGGCTGATGAACCGCGTGCGGATGAGCGGTATCAGCACCGATGTGGTCAGAATGCTGACAAACACTACGTTATAGACAATTGTCTGAATCTCAGAGCCTTCAGGTATGCCGTATTGAAGCGGCAGACCAGCCAAAACGGCGGCGGCCAATCCTTTGGGCACCATTGCCGACATAACCGATTTGTCCTCCCATCTGATATCGGTATCGCGCACCAAAAGACGAGTAGAGAAAAGTCTTGCCAGATAGATGGCTCCCACCAGCGCCGCAGCAATAATGAAGAAGTACGACGACTCGAACGGAATTGACATTCCCAGATAGACAAAGAAGTAGATTTTCAGCAAGAAGACTATTTCGCTGTAGAGTTTGCGCTCCAGTTCGGTGATGATGCCGTCGGGCAGTTTGCTCTTCATGCGTTCGGGCAGGCGGATTTTGCTGTAGTTGCCCATCACAATGCCGAAAGCCAGCGCTGTGATGGCACCGCTGAACCCGAAATATTCGGCCAGACCGTAAACAATGAACATGAACGCGAAGGTGGTGAACTGCGTGTTGGGGAACGTCTTAATCCAGTTCATCAGGCGCAGCCAGATATAGCCCGCTCCTATTCCCAATGCCGATGCCAGCACCAGCGACGAGATAAGCGAACCTGCTATCTTGCCAATCTCGACAACGCCAGTTGAATAACTGCCCAAGAAACTAATTGCAAACACGATACACAACACATCGGTCAGTGCCGACTCAAGCACCAGAATGGTACGCGGCTTGTCGCTCATGTGAAGCAGGCTCACCATTGGTAGCACCACTGCCGACGATGTGCCACCCAGAATAAATCCTGTGATGAACGACAGCAGCCACGAGTAATGCAGCATATAGTGCAGCAGCAGCCCCACAATCATTGCCGTGATAAAGAAGAAACTGATTGTCAGTTTGGAAGCAGTGCGCATGGAACCCCAAATGTTCGAGAGTTCCATATTCAAGCCGCCCTCAAACAAAATTATGATAAGCGCCACACTTGTAAGCACTTGCCCCAACATTCCAAAACTGTCGACCGATGCCAGTTTGAATACTGGACCGATAAGTATGCCCACGATAATCAGAATGAGCACATCAGGAATGCGCGTCTTTTGATAGAGTATGGTCAAATAGTGCGAAAAGAAGTAAAGCAGACCAATACAAATGATGGTTATTTCCATAGTATCAATATTTTACAATGTTGTTGCCCGATGAGTGGCGCCATAGGCCTCTCCCCGTCCGAAACGTTCAATAAAATTACAAATTCTACGAATAATCAAAACGTTTTCGGGATTTATTTATGGCTAATTGGTTTTGTATGTGCTTTGGCTATCGAATGCAGCTAACGGTTACTGAACCGAAAAACTGATATATTTGTCGTAAGAAATGATGAATCAAACTATGCAAATAAAAGACACTCACGATTTTACTCCCGACCAACTGCAAGATTTGTTTCTGTCGGTTGAATGGTCGTCGGGGCATTTCCCTGACAAGTTGGTGGTTGCAATGCGAAATTTCAAGACTGTTTATTCGGCGTGGGACGGCGAAAAACTCATTGGTATGATTTGCGCCATGGACGATGGCGTGATGAACGCCTACGTGCACTATCTGCTCGTGCGCCCCGAATATCAGGGCAAGGGCGTCGGGCAGCAACTTGTTGAACGGATAAAAGCGAAATACAAAGATTATCTGCGAATTGTGGTTGTGGCCTACGACAAGGAAATCGGCTTCTACGAGCACTGCGGATTCAATCGCGCCACCGATGCAAGTCCGATGTTCATCACCGAATTGTGGACCTGACCACGCAAAAGCACCCCATTCGCAGCGCGGCAAATCATTTTTCACTACATTTGAGAATCGACAAAGACATAATATGAAAAAGGTAATCGCAATATCTCTTATCGCATTATTTGCCACAGCAATCTCATGCACCAAAGAGAGTAAGGACGGTGATTGGGATCCAATGAAACTATCGAAAAATGAAATTGTATTCCCTGCTGAAGGCGGAACCGACTCAATTAAAGTAACAAACTACAGCAGTTGGTGGATTTCATCAGTACAGATAGGCAAAAATTATTATTGCGATGATTCTCATTCAACCAAAGCCGATTGGATGGAAATTGTTGTTCCCGATGACAAACGAAATTGGGTTTATGTGACAGTCGGCGAAAACACTACCGATAGTTTGCGCAAGGCAACTCTAGTAATGACTGCAGGTGACATTTTTAAAGACATATCAATAACACAAAACAGCAAATAGCATTTAAAAAATCAACAACTATGAACCGTAAACATCTTTTTATTGCTGCCGCACTGGCAGTTATGGCTTTTGCGCCGCAAGCGCAGGCACAGCCCGCCCAAGGCGATGACACCCCTACTCTTGAGTTTGTATGCGAACTTCACGTGAAATTGGGCCAAACCTACACTGTTGGACAGACAGCCCACGGCGCTCGGGTGGTGATTCCCATCACAGGCGGAACATTTGAAGGCCCCAATATGAAGGGCACAGTGCTTGAAGGTGGCGCTGATTATCAACTTGTTGACCAAGCCAAAGGCCGCAACGAGATTGAAGCCATCTACTCAATCAAAACCGACGACGGCGTCTTCATCCACATCCGCAACTGCGGCTTGATTGTAACCGGCAAAGACGCTGATGGCAAACCGAGCTTCTACTTCCGCTGCGCACCCAAATTCGAAGCGCCAAGCGACAGCAAGTACGACTGGCTCAACAACTCGCTTTTCCTTTGCAAACCGGGCGGCTTCAACCCCGATGGAATAAGCCTTCGCGTTTGGCGAGTGCTTTGATTAATTAATTAATTAACTAATAAAAAATGCCGCAGATACGCTTGTGTCGTTTCTGCGGCAATTTGTTTTTATTGGTTTAGTGCCTGTATTTACGTCTTCATCTTTTTCTTCTTGGCTGCGGGGAATAGCACATTATTCAGTATTAGCCGGTAGCCTGGCGAGTTTGGATACATCTCGAGACTGGTTGGCTTGTCGCCCACAAAATGCTGATAATCTTCAGGATCGTGGCCGCCGTAGAATGTCCATGTCCCCTGCCCGAACTCGCCGTGAATGTAGCGTGCCTCGCCAATAGCCTTGTTCTCGCCCATCACCAGCACATTCGGCTTAAGCAGCGAAGAGTTGAAGGCTGTGGTCTGCCCCATAAAGCCGTGGATGGTGTTTTCGTGATTCTGACAAAGCATGGTTGGCACCGGGTCCCACTTGGCCGAGAACTCAAACAAGGTGAAATAGTCGTCGTCGCGGGACACACGGCGTGTCGATGTCACATCGATGTCGGAATATTCGTAGATGAGCGGATCGCGCTCAAGTGTGAAATTCTGAAAGGCGAAAGTATTGTCAAAGTTAAGTTTTGCCTGGGCATTAGGATCCATGCCGTCGCCATCGTACATCTTCTCGCAAATGTCAGTTTCAGCAGCGGCAAGCGCAACGTCGTAAGAATCTGTTGCAGAGCACATTGCAAACAAAAATCCGCCGTTAGCGACATACTGCTTGATGGTCTGCGCCACAAAAAGTTTGAGTTTTGACACCTTGTTGAAACCCAGATTACGCGCTTCAATCTCGGCATTGCGTACCTGGCTCGTGTACCAGCCAGTGTTTTTGTAGGCAGCATAGAACTTGCCGTACTGCCCCGTAAAATCTTCGTGGTGCAAGTGCAACCAGTCGTATTTCGACAGTTCGCCGTTGACAATCTCTTCGTCGTAGATGACTGTGTAAGGGATTTCGGCGTAAGTGAGCGCCATTGTTACGGCATCGTCCCACGGCAGTTTGTCCTTGGGCGAATAGACGGCAATTTTAGGCGCTTTCTCAAGTTTCAACGCATCCATGTTCACGTCTTCGCGGCTGATTTCGCTCAAAATTCCTGCTGCTTTGGCATCGGCAAGAACTTCGAAACTAACATTACGGATAACGCACTCTGTTTCAACGGCTTTGCTGTAGGGTATCAGGAAACTACCGCCGCGATAATTGAGCAGCCATTGTGCACTGATTTGATTCTCGAGCACCCAATAAGTTATTCCGTAGGCTTTCAGATGGTTGGTCTGTGCTTCGTCCATCGGGATGAGCAGACTGAGCGCAAGAGCCTTAGTGCTGAGCATCGCGGCAACACTGATTATCAATATTTTCCGAAAGCCAATCATATCTACGGTTTAAAATGGCACGCTATCGGTCGGCGAAATTCCCATCGGAATCTGCGACGGTGTGGTCTGAGCGTCGAAGTCGGTATTAGGCTTGAAGTCAGAACCGCTGGCGGCTGGTGCCGATTCAGCGGGCTGAGTGGCGGCGGTGCTGTTCATTTTCGAGTGATAAGTTTGTGTTGTCTGAAGGCCGCCCAGCGACTCAAAATCGCAGAACCGAGTGAACTCGCTCTTGAACTGCAGAGTCACGTCATCAACAGCGCCGTTACGGTGCTTGGCCACAATAATCTGAGCAACGCCAATCAGCGAATTGCCGTTCTCGTCAACTTTAATTCCGTAATATTCAGGCCTGTGAATGAAAATAACCATATCAGCATCCTGCTCAATGGCACCCGACTCTCGCAAGTCGGACAGTTGCGGACGTTTGTCGCCACCACGCTGTTCAACGTTTCGGCTCAACTGGCTGAGCGCGATGATTGGAATGTCGACTTCCTTGGCTATCGCCTTAAGGTTACGCGAGATGGTGCTCACTTCCTGCTCACGGCTCTGCACATTGGTGCCGGCCGACATCAACTGAAGGTAGTCGATAATGGCTATTTGTATGTTGTGAAGTTTTTTCAGGCGCTTGATTTTCGAACGGAACTCACTGATTGACAGCGCCGGCGTTTCATCGATAAACATTGGCGCGCTTTCAAGCGGTTTAATATTTTTAGTAATACTATTCCATTGATCTTCGGAAACCCGCCCCGACTTCAGCGCTGAACTTGGAACTTCGGCCGTACTACTTATTATACGGTTCACCAACTGCACCGACGACATTTCCAGCGTGAAGAATGCAACCGGAATTTTACGGTCGACAGCCATATTCTTGGCCATCGAAAGCACAAACGCGGTTTTTCCCATAGCCGGGCGCGCCGCAACAATCACCAGGTCCGAAGGCTGCCAGCCAAGTGTAAGATTGTCGAGCGCTGTGAAACCGCTGGGCACACCAACCATTCCGTCATCGCGATTTTTTGCATCAAGCAATTTGGTATAGGCGTCGCCAACAACCTGAGCCATGCTCTGCACATCGCGTTTCACATTGCCGGTAGTCAACTCGAAAAGGTTCTGTTCGGCCGAATCGAGCATAGCCTGCACATCTTCAACATCTTCAAAACCATTACGCTGCATTTCGGCGCCAATGCGGATCAACTCGCGCTGGACGTACTTCTGCGCAATGACTCTGGCGTGAAACTCAATGTGCGCCGTCGATGCGATACGGTTTGTGAGATAGGCAAGATACGACGGTCCGCCAACAGCATCGAGTTCCTTATCGATTTTGAGCCGCTGCGCCACCGTGTTGATGTCGATCGGCGTCTGCTTGGCCGACAAACGTGCTATGGCATCGAAAATCTTGCCGTGCTCTTCCTTGTAGAAATGTTCTGGTTTCAGTATTTCAACCACTTGCAGAAAAGCATCGTTCTCGAGCATAAGCGCGCCCAAAACCGATTCTTCAAAGTCAATGGCCTGCGGTGGCACTTTCCCAGTCCCTGCAAACAGGCTCTCTGTCGGCTCAACTTTAGCCGGTGTGAATTTCTTTGCCATAAAAATTATTTTTTCGATGACACAAAATTAGGCGGGCAAGCGTTTGCACACTAAAAATATTGGCTATTTTTATAAACAAAAACGAATAAAACTGACATTGAATATGATAGTCCGCCCAAATGCAAAAATTAACATTGGTTTGAACATCGTCGAAAAGCGCGCCGACGGCTTCCATAATCTTGAAAGTCTGATGGTTCCGTTCGGTTTGACCGATGAACTGAAATTAACAGAGAACAAGCGCCACGGTGCAAAAAAGTTCGAGTTGGTGATTGACGGCCTTGCTGTGGATGGTTCGCTCGACACTAACCTTGTGAGCCGCGCCTACCACCTGGTTAACGCCGACTACAGTCTGCCGCCGGTGCGCGTCGTGCTCAAAAAGCAGATTCCGCTGGGCGCCGGTCTGGGTGGCGGCTCTGCCGACGGCGCATTCACCATCACGGCACTTAACAAGTTGTTCGACCTGAAACTGAGTGTTGACACAATGCAGCGCTACGCCGCAATGCTCGGCAGCGACTGCGCCCTTTTTGTGCAGAACAAACCGGCCTTTGCCACAAGCCGCGGCGAGATTCTCAAACCGGTGGACATCAATCTGAAAGGCTACTCGATTGTGATTGTGAAACCCGATGTGCATGTGAACACCGCGCAAGCCTACAGGCTGCTCACACCGCACCGTCCCGCGACGCCCATCACCGACCTGCTCGACAAGAAACCCGAAGAGTGGCGCGGCAAGATGGTTAACGATTTCGAAGCACCGATTTTTGAGATGTTCCCGGTATTGAGCGAGATAAAGACCGCCTTGTACAATGCCGGTGCGGCCTACGCATCAATGTCGGGCAGTGGCTCGGCCATCTACGGACTGTTTGCTGGCAAACCCGACATCAGCACACTGAAATTCGAGAATTGCTTTGTTTGGGAAGGGAAGTTTTAATCAGCGGTAATTTCTTTCGCAGTGTCCGAATGAATATTTTGCGGTTATATTGACATTTCGCCCTTTCGGGTTTTGTGAGAAAACCACAAATAAAAATCCCCCGCCATACAGCCTTAACTGCACGACAGGGGAATTTTTGTGATTGTACAGCAATGATGCATACCCATTGCCGCGTGAATAATCTTTTAATTAGCTTGATTATCCAAATAAATTTCCAAAGTGTTCACTGAATTTGGGAATGGACCGATTAAACCATTTATCTTGCTTTCTCCATTATTTGGATAGTATATCTCGCCAATAGTAAAACCATCAAGATAATTGCCATTAAGTTTCAGGGTATAGTAGTGATTATTATCCTCAGCATGCAATAGTATTGTCAAGAAAACTGGCGAGTAAGCCGGGACCTTAAATGTCGCAGTCTGTTCACCTTTATTAACACTCCATTCTTGACCTAAGAATTTAACGATTCCTACATTATCACTACCTCCTTCAATCGTAAGATTCACTGTTGCCAATGGCATATCTCCAAAATTCTGAGCGATTTCATCAACATCAGCTTTGGTGTACACATTTGTTTTCAAAGCAAATTTGTCATCCGCCTCTGACTTCGTATAATAGTTTTTAAGCTCACCTGATGTCGTCACTTTGGTACTCGGGCTTACACACACACCGCGTACTGATTTTGCCTGGGTACGTCTCGTACGGGAAATGGGGTTAGGATGCTTACCATTATACGAAAATCTGACATATTTTGCATGAATATAATCACAAATACTCTCACCATCAATCACATCTTCAACCTCGGAATCTGTGAAAAGTGAGCTTGTCCAATATTGCATCGCCGTACCATACCCGTAATGGTTTTTATTACTTCCTGAGGCAGGCAGAAAAATGTGCACATCGTTAAATGAGTATGATGCGGTTGGCTCCTGATGTGTATTTATCGAGGTTTCGGTAAGTGGAAAATTAAACTTGCCTTTATCGTCAGCCGCTTTCACTTTGTATACAATGTAACCTGCACTGTCAGTACTGTTGTAATTGCCAGTCCATTCAAAATAGCAATTGTCAAGAAGTTCGAACCATTGGTCGGCTGTTGGCATAATCCATTCACCTCCCATAACTGCCGATGCCGCATCATCTTCGTTTTCAAGAGTGACTCTGCCATCCTGAAGCCCATACCTTGCATATAGTGTATATTTATTAAAAGCTAAATATCCATCATCTACAAAAAATGCATAATTACGCAAAGTATAAGACTCCTTTTCCTCGGTCTCGCCCCACGCAAACACGCCACCATACTCCTCGGGGCGTGAAGCACCCACGTTGCATGTAGCCCAAAGTGTACCACTCGGAAGTCCTAAATCAACAAAATCGTATCCGTTTTCAGTTGTGAACAGTTTGTTGGTAGCGTCATCAATCTTGGAATCAACTTGAGTTTTCGAATAATAATCAGCTAAATTGACACCAGTTTCTGTGGCAGTAAGATAACCTCGGCTTTCAAGGTCGGTTTGAGTAATGTAATTCGCATCGTTGGTAAAAGCGCCGACATTGGTTGGAATAGCCGGAATATCTGTTTTAAGGGCGTAGTCGTTGAGCGTGGTGTTGATTTCGGTTTTGTTCACAAAATTCAGCACGGCCTGCATGTCAACGCCATTCAAAATTTGCGCCAACTGTGCGGCGTCAATACTGGCGGCTTTATCAGCATATAGTGCGTAAGGCACGCTCATAAGCTGGGTTGTGTTCTCGCCGTAAGCACTCTCTGTTTTCAGGAAACAACTCCCCTTGCTCCAATCAATCTTGGCAAAACCAGCGGCATCAACACTGCCGACAGTGAGTGTGAACAGACCGTTGGCATTAGTCTTGGCGCTGTGTTTCTCAGTAAAAACTGCCTTGGCCGATTCAAGATTGGCACCCTGAAGAATGGTGACGTTGACTTCGACTGTCTGGTTAGCAACTATGGCGTTCTGCGCATCACGCACAACAGCCTGATAACTGAAGCCCTGCGGGGCCTGGGCGAAGGTTGCGGCTGCTATCAGCAACGCGGCAACCACTGTGGTAATTTTTCTCATGATTTTAAAATTTATGAATTGTGATTTATGATTTTTGACTTCAGACTACAGACATCAGACTGTGTCCCGATAATTATCTGGATAGTGAATCCGCGAATCGTCTGCATTCATTGTTAATTGTTCTCTGTTAATTCTTTACGATTTTAAAGGTTTTGACCATGTTTTTTCCATTGTCAACGCGCAGAAAATAAACACCTTGTGCAAGGTTGCTCATTTCAATGCTGGTTTGCACATCAATAATGTTGTCTGCGGCAATGGCTCGGCCGTTGGCATCGGTAAGCGAGTAACGCAGATCGGTGTCGTCAACGCGCAGCACAAGGCGGTCGGTTACAGGATTGGGGTAAACAGCGGCTTCGAGCGTAACTTGGCGGTCATCGACACCATCAATAATGGTGATTTCGTAGGCCTGCTGCACACCTGGCGTAACGCTACCTTTATCGGACACTGCCACATCAACAAATGTTTGGCCAACAGTGTAACTGACTGTGCCAGCCTCACCGCCTGCGGTGGCAACTGCGGTTTGGGCATTGGCTTTTGCGCCAATCAGCGCCACAAAAGCCATCAGTAAAATCAATCTTCTCTTCATAGAAAACTATTTTAGGTTATACAATTTATGAATTAACTCAACATTGTTTTTTATACCAAGTTTGCGGTAGATATGGGCCTTATGCGAATCAATAGTGCGCTTGCTGATACCAATCTCATCGGCAATGACTCTTGACGATTTTCCCTTACAACATTCCTTGGCTATTTGCATTTCGCGTTCCGAAAGTATCAAATTCATTTTTCAAGCATTATAAAAACGTTGCAATTATCAGATAATCGCCCGTTTTTGTCAATAGGTAATTATACCTATACAGCCATAAAATATTGAATGATAACAAAATATTTTTCCAACCAAACTTATCCAAACTAAACCAAATTTGATGGGATAAGTTTTGAGGGGCGTTTGGTTAGGGATAAATCGCCCGTTAGGCGCTCCCCGAAATCCTATAACTTCACTATTCCGTGTTTCACGGCAAAAAGGATAAGCTCGGTGTTGTTGCAGACGCCCAATTTCTGGTAGATGGCCGATTTGTGGTTATCGACGGTCTTTTTGCTGATACCAAACTCATCGGCAATCTCTTTGCTCAGTTTGCCTTGACAGCTGGCGGCGACAATCTCAATCTCGCGCGGCGAGAGCTGAACATCGGGCTCTGAATTTTCCACCGGCCCGGCATCGGGAATCGGGCTTTGTGCCGCTGTGGCGGATGCAGGTTCAGCAATAACAGTCTGCACACCTGGCGCGGGTTCGGCTGCGGCCTGCTTAGGTTCGTCAGCAGTCTTTTCGGCTGCCGCAACTTTTCGCGTACCGCTCATAAACAGCTCGCGCGCCAATTTCTCGGTGTGCTCAATGTCGCGGCGCATACGGCGAATAATGAACACGAGAACCAAAGCTATAAATATGGCAGTGAGCACAATGACAAGCACAATAAGCGCACTCTGCTGCCGTTCAATGGTAACTTGTTGCTGCGCTATTTCCCGTTCTTTTTCGGCAGTGGCATAGCGCACTTCGAAATCGGCTATCTGCTGGCTAATCTGCTCATTATAAAGCGAATCGCTGAGAGACAGCGTCTGCTTGTAGAGTTGCGGGCTGTTGCGCAAGGCTGCAAGAAAGCGCAGGGCATCGAGTTTTGTTTTCCGCTGCCCTATTTGCTCGGTTATCTGCAAGCACTCGGCAGCCGCTTTTTCGGCATCGGCGTTGCGCCCCAAGGCCATGTAATTCTTTGTTTGAGCTATAAGATTGATACTCAAGCTTGTATTATTACCAATAGCTTTCAGTTTTTCGGTTGCCTGCGCCAAACAGGTTTCGGCTTTTTTGTAATCGCCGCTCTGCATATAGGCGGCGCCAAGCTGCGACAGCCGAACGGCCACCTTGCCGGCGCGGTTGCCGATTGAATCGAGTTTATAGGCCTGAATAATGCTGCTAATGGCTTCGGCGTGCTTGTTTTGCGCCGAAAGAATCTCGCCAAAAACCGAATATCGGGTGGCAAGTATGAGCGAATCGTTGGCCAAAGCGTAATCAATCGAACGGCGCATATATTGCTCGGCGTCGGCAAAGAGCCGCTGGTGGGCAAATATGGCCGCCATAATCGAAAGCGAAGTCGAGATGCGCGCTGAATCGCCAATCTCATAATCGCAATCCAATGCTCTCTGCCCGAAATCGACAGCTTTATCGAAGTTTCCCAACCGCCAATAAGCGTAGGCCAAGCCATTATATGTGTCTGAGAACCAATATATTGAATCAGAAGGAATATTGGGCATCGCTTGCTCAAGATAGTTTACAGACGCCGAATAGTCGCCCGCATCGTAGCTGTCTTCATACTTTGCGTACAACTCTTCGTATTTTTTGACATTTGCGGCTTTCAACAGCGATAACGCACTGAAAATCAAAACCAAGGAAACAAGTATTTTTCGAATCATCACTTTTCTCTTTTTTCGTAAATATACAAGATTTGTTTTTCAGTCCACGTTTGCGTTTTCAGTCTGCGTCTGCGTTTGCGTTTGTGTTTTCAGTCTGCGTTAGTTTCATTCGTCGCCGTTCATCCAAATGTCGAGCATACGGCGGTCGCGCTTGGTGGGGCGGCCTGTTCCCGGGTCGCGGCGGCCGTTGATATCGGCGCGCATAAGGTCGATTTTCAGGATTTCCTGCTCGGGCGTCAGGTCTTCGAGATACTCGGGCACAAGTTTTGCCGACACGCGCGACTTGGGAATGCCCAAAATCTTGTATCGGTAAACCACGGGGTTCTTCTTCACCTCAACCACTTCGCCCACTTTTATCGGCCGCGACGCCTTCACGGTCATATCGCCAATGGTCACACGGCCCTTGTGGCAGGCGTCGGCCGCCTGGCTGCGAGTCTTGTAGAGCCGCACATCCCAAAGCCATTTATCGATTCTGATTTCGTCCATAATGGCGCAAAGGTAGGTTTAATTGGTGAATCGGTCAATTGGTTAATTGGGGAATCGAAAGGGTGAGAATGTTTTTATATAGTTTTTGGATTGCTTATACTTTTTTACATTTGCAAATATTGAAACAAAAACCAATTAAGATGAAAAGATTATTCTACATAATTGCTATTCTGATTGTTGCCGTATGCCTACAGTCGTGCAAACAGACGATGGATGGTGTGTGGACCTGCAAAAAAGTAACAGTTGTAGGCAAAAACTACGACGAAATGTCTGATTTTGCTAAAAAATTATTAGATGAAGACATCGGTGCTACAATGACTTTCAAGGGCAATGAAGTAATTGACGCACAAAAAAAACACGGCAAATTGGATATGGTGAAAGGCTATTATCATTTTAGCGACGACCAAAAAGTGATGACAGTCAATTTCAAGAAAGAATCTGTTGACGATGGTGCAACGTGGAAAGATCTCTTCAAAGGCTTGCCCGCTGACTTCGATTATCATATTGTCTCTCTTAATGATAAACAATTGATATTTCAATTTGACCAAGGCGATGGCGTCTTCTTTGAATATACATACGAAAAAGAATAACAATCAATGCTCTGCATCGACAAGTTTTTATAGCCCAATAAAATGTGCGGAATAGCAGGATACTACGCCATCAAGGGTGAACCCGACAAGCGGCAGATTGAACTAATGACCAACACGTTGCGCCACCGCGGGCCCGACGCTGGCGGCACCTATGTGGGGCCGAATGTGGCGCTGGGGCACCGCCGTTTGAGCATTATCGACTTGAGCGCGGTGGCCAATCAGCCAATGTTCTCGCACTCGGGGCGGCACGTGGCGGTGTTCAACGGCGAGATTTACAACTACCGCGAAGTGGCGGCCGAACTTGGCATCGAAACGCGCACAACGTCTGATACTGAAGTGGTTGTGGAAGCGTTCGAACTGCTGGGACCGCAATTTGTTGAGCGGCTGAACGGAATGTTCGCCATCGCCATCTGCGAAGTGGCCACGCAGCGCATCTGGCTTTTCCGCGACCGAATGGGCATCAAACCCCTATTCTACTACTTGAGCGACAGCACGTTCGCCTTTGCGTCGGAACTGAAAGCCATTGAGCAACTCGACGATTTCAAGCGTTCAAGGCGGATAAACCAACTGGCTGTCAACAAGTTCCTGCAGTTGGGCTACATTCCCGCACCCGACACCATCTACGAGAACGTCTTCAAATTCCATCAGGGGCACTACGCCGTTTTCGACGGGCAGCGGCTCACGCTTTCGCGATATTGGAACCTGACGGATTCGATTACAAATCAGCCGATTAAAGATTCTGATTCTGCTCTGGCGACGCTTCAGAATCTGATTGAGAGTTCGGTCAGATACCGCCTGATTGCCGACGTGCCTTACGGGACGCTGCTGAGCGGCGGCATCGACAGTTCGCTGGTGACGGCCGTGGCCCGACGCCTTTGCGGAACGCGCACCAACACCTTCTCAATCGGTTTCAAAGACAGCCAACACGACGAGTCAAAATACTCGGAACAGGTTGCACGACAGTTAGATACAAACCATCACTTGGTGATAATGGCCGAGCAGGACGCAATGGAACGCGTGGCCGATATGTTCTACTCGTACGACGAGCCTTACGCCGATTCGTCGGCACTGCCAACAATGCTGGTGTCGCAGGTGGCGGCACAGCACGTGAAAATGGTGCTCACTGGCGACGGCGGCGACGAACTTTTTCTTGGCTACGGAATGTACCGCTGGGCCGACCGCCTTGCCAATCCGTTGCTGCAAGCCGCACGGCGACCGCTTTATCAGGCTTCGCGCCTAGCCGCAAGCCGCTGGCAGCGCATTGGCAAAATGTTCGACTGGCGCAGCGGCGACAACCTTCAAACGCACATCTTCTCGCAAGAGCAATATCTGTTCACTGCCGCTGAAACAGAGCGCTTTACGCAATCGGCAAACCCGCCAATGCCGCGCTTCGACGCACCAAAAGGCAGCCGTTTGTCGGCCGCCGAGCAGCAGTCGGTGTTCGATATGCTCTACTATCTGCCTGACGACCTGCTTGTTAAGGTCGACCGCGCATCAATGCGGCACTCGCTCGAATCGCGTGTTCCGCTGCTCGACTACCGCATTGTGGAATTTGCCGTCAATCTGCATAAGTCGCTGAAAATTAATGGCGACACGAGCAAGTATCTGCTCAAGCAGGTGCTCTACAAATATCTGCCGCCCGAAATCTTCGACCGCCCGAAATGGGGTTTCAGCGTGCCGCTCTGCAACTGGCTTCGCACCGACCTGAAATATCTGACC
>JAEEGJ010013854.1_pt1 | contig 19385 bp, 14 predicted proteins | sample 8958761 | NCBI WGS metagenome assembly JAEEGJ01 (sample SAMN16246546, study PRJNA631951) | gut metagenome | biome: gut microbiome; feature: rumen; material: RS-attached | host: Bos | place: Iran: Karaj | collected 2018-10 | reverse complement strand
GAGTCCAGATGCATCATCACCAGCACGGTTGATTCTCATACCAGAAGAAAGTTTTTCCATGCTCTTCTGCTGGTTAAGATCCTGAATTCCCTGGGAACGCTGAGCGAACATAGCGCTCATATTGTGATTAATAACCATAATAATCTCCTTATAGCTTAGGTTATAAGATAAAACACATTGGTGGGTTTCAAACCACAACGTGGTTTATCTCACGGGTTTCCACCACCCTTATACTTGATTGTCGGGTAAGCAAAAAAAAAGTTTAGGAAAAATTCACAAATTTTTTTATTTTTTTTGTGCTATAATAAATAGTGTCATGCTGAACTTGTTTCAGCATCTATTTAATAGATCCCGAAACAAGTTCGGGATGACAGGGGAATTATGGATTATTTAATAATGGGTGCTGCAGTCTGCGTAATCATTGCGCTGATTGTCTGGTACATAAAGTATTTTAATAAGAAAAATCAAAAAACAACCCGCCAGAAGGCTATGCAGCCGGTAAAATGCCCGCTCTGCGACTCAAATCTATTTGTTGGGGAAAATATCATTTCCAAAGTCTACAGACCAATGAATGTTCCCGACCAGCTTATGATAGTAATGGGCTGCCCGCACTGCTATCCGCGCTGTGAACCCGGCTTAAAGCGAATCTGCCCTGTATGTCATAAAGAAGTTGCGCAGGATCAGAGCCTTACCGCCCGTCTTTTTAATAAAGCGCTTGGAAAAAAGCACGTGCATGTAGTCGGCTGTTCAAATTGCCACAAGCCGCGTGCGGACTAAGGTTTACTTCTTAATCTCAACAATAATGTTTGACTTTCACCCATTATACTTTATACTTAACGTTTAGGAGTGATGTCATTAAAAAACTGTTATTAGTTATTTTACATAGTGAGGCATGCTTATGACAGAGCAGAAGTTAGATGGTGACAGCAAAACCACAGTAAAAAAAGAAAAGAAACAGAGAAAAGAGTCTCTTCTTCTTAAATATGGTGTAATTGGATTTCTCGAAACTTTTGGTTTTATTGCAGTATTCCTTATTTTTATTGCAAGCAATATAAAAGCACCAATTAAAACCATTTATGATCAGTCTGTAGACAGTATTCTCGATTCTGCTGTTGATAATGTAGAAATGTGGTTTGAAAACCAGGTAACCGTTATGAATGTTTTTCAGCGTGCTATTGTTGATTCTACAGATGATCCTGAAAACATCAAAAGACGTGTTAAAACAGTACCAAAGCCTGAAGGTTTTGAATATGTAATGGTGTTCTGGGATACAAACACAGACGCAAAAGATGGTGGACCGGAAACCTTTAATACCAAGGGCGGAACCTCAAAAGCGGGTATTCTACAGCGAGAATATTATGTTAATCACAAGGATAGCGATGTTTCTGTATGGCTTGAATCTCCTCGAGAGGCTGCTGCCGGTGGTTATACAATGCCTCTTTTCGTAAAATCAGATTTTATTGATGAAAAAACGGGCAAAAAGATTACTGGTGGTTGTGTAGGCTTCCTTGAGCTTGAACCAATCACTCGTCTTGGAAAAACTTTCTATAATACCGGACGCATTTCAATTTATGATGATACAAGGTCGATTCGTGCCGGTGAAGATATTCTTGCAGACGAGGATATGTCTCATCTTGAGGTCTATTCGAAAACCATTAAGCTTAATAATAAAACCTGGACAGTTGTTGCATCTGTTGAAAAGAGTGAAATGCTTCAGATTTCATCGGGACTTAGAAGAACCTCACTTATTGAAGGTGTTGGAATTGCCGTAATTCTTGTTCTTCTTGAACTGTTTATCATTAAAATCATCATTGGTAAGTTTGCAGATATTAAAAAGAATATTGATGACCTTAACACTGGAGATAAGGACCTTACAAAGCGGCTTACAATCTATCATAACAATGAAATCTCTCTGGTAAAGAAATCTGTAAATACCTTCGTAAACACTGTTCATGAAACTGTAAGCGAAATCGGAAATGCAAACGCAAATCTTAAGCAGACTTTTGAAAATGTAAAAGGTCAGCTCGATGAAACTAAACAGCAGATGGATAACATTACAACTGAAATTCAGACTGCGACCGAAACTCTTGAAGCAGAGGATAAGAGCGTAACTGATACAAGTGAGCTTGTTGCGCAGATTTCTTCTAATATTGGCACCCTTAATCAGATGATTGATTCTCAGGTTACTGCCATTACTCAGGCTAGTGCCGGAATTGAACAGATGATTTCTAATATTCAGTCTATTTCAAGTTCTGTTGATAAGATGGCTGGTGAATTTGCAGAGCTCAATTCTGCAACAGCCGAAGGAATTGAAAAGAACCGTATTGTAAACGAGCTTTTGAACTCAGTTCTTGCACAGAGTAAAACTCTGCAGGATACAAACATGGTTATCGCAAGCATTTCTTCTCAGACAAACCTGCTTTCTATGAACGCCATGATTGAGTCTGCACATGCGGGAGAGGCCGGAAAGGGATTCGCAGTAGTTGCTGAAGAAATCCGTAAGCTTGCTGATACTTCTGCTACTCAGTCTAAGAGCATTGGTGAAAACCTTAAGCTGATTGCGGCAAATATTCAAAAGGTAGTAGAAAGTGCCGACTTGAGTAAGGCCAGCTTTGAAGTTGTATCTGATAAGACAAATAATACTTCTGAACTGGTTTATTCAATTAAGAGGGCAACAGAGGAACAGAGTGAAGGTTCTAAGAACCTCCTCGAAACTCTTGCAAAGATGAACAATATTTCTGTAAGCGTACAGCGTTCAAGTAAAAAGATTGAAGACCGTGCCAAAACAGTTCTTAATTCCATCGAAGGCCTTAAAGAGTCTTCAAAGAATATGGCCCAGAACTTCAACAAGATTGTTTCAACAACCGAGGTAACTCAGGAAACAACCAAGAACCTGCACCAGCTCACCGAAGACATGACCTCCGCCGTAAACAATATTTCCGAGCGAATTGAGGAGTTTAAGGTTTAACTTTGCTAAAATAAGAAAATCCCCCTATCAAACTCCTGAGAAATACTTATGTATATTAGTCTTATAAGTATTTTTTCAGGAGTTTTTTATGAAAAGATTTGATGGCTTTATGCATGGTGTAAACCTTGGCGGCTGGTATTCTCAGTGTAATCATACTGAAGAGCGTTATGACAATTTCATTAAGGAAGATGATTTTAAGAAAATTTCAGAATGGGGACTCGATCACATCCGTCTTCCAATTGACTATGAACTTGTAGAAACTGCTGATGGCCAGAAAATTGAAAAAGGCTATGAAAGAATACGAAAGGCTGCGCAGTGGTGTAAGGCAAACAATCTTAATATGATTTTAGACCTTCATAAGACCTGTGGTTATTCTTTTGACGTTGGTTATAAAGAGTCAGGATTCTTTGAAGATGAAAAACTCCAGGAACGTTTTTATAAACTCTGGGAATCACTCGCAGAAAACTTTAAGGATGTATTTGCCGGTTCAAATAATGAAATCTGCTTTGAACTTTTGAATGAAGTTACCGACCAGTCTTACTGCAAAAAATGGAATGCAATTGCTAAGACTTGTATTGAGCGCATCCGTAAGATTGCTCCAACTACAAAGATTCTTGTTGGCAGCTACTGGAATAACTCACTTGCTTCTGTGAAAGACCTTGATGAACCATACGACGAAAACATTGTTTATAACTTCCATTGTTATGAACCACTTTTGTTTACTCACCAGGGAGCACCTTGGGTTGGAAAACTGATGAATCCTGATTTCCGTTTCCCATTAAAATCAAAGTTTGCTGATTATATTAAGATGACTTCTGAAAAGGTAGGTCAGATTGGAACAGCCTTCGGAGCTTTTTCTCCAGATGCAACTGTTGATGTAAATTATTTTGAAACTATTTTTGCAGAAGCAGTTAAGATTTCCGAAGACAGAAATGTAATGCTTTACTGTGGTGAATATGGAGCTATTGAAAAAGCAACTCCAGAAGACACTGTAGAATGGTATAAGTTAATTTCAACCGTTTTCAATAATCACGGAATTGGCCGCGCAGCCTGGTCTTACAAACAGATGGACTTCGGTCTGAGCGACAGCCGTCTTGATGCTGTTCGCCCAGAACTCTTGAAGTATCTGTAATACGATTAGAGCTTTCCGCTTTCAGCAGCTCCAGGAAGACCGATATCTTTTCTGAAGAATGCGCCGTCAAACTTAATTGCCGAGATTCCCTGATATGCTTTTTCCCAGGCTTCTTTGAATGAAGAGCCGTATGCACTGCAGGCAAGAACACGTCCGCCGCTTGTAAGAATATCACCTTCGCCACGGCGGCCTTCTACACCACCGGCAATAAATACTTTAGCTGTGCTTGCATTAAGTATTGGCTTGTTGAAAGTAATTTCCTTACCTTTTTCATAAGCTCCAGGATAACCGCCGCTTACCATTACTGGTGCAACCTGATATCCAGGCTTCCATTTGAATTCGAAATCTTTGAGTGTACCGTTAAGAATTGCAGAACACATTGCAGTAAAATCAAAATCCATAAGAGGAAGAACTGCCTGTGTTTCTGGGTCTCCAAGACGTACATTGTATTCAAGAAGTTTTGGTCCCTTGCTTGTAAGCATTACACCAAAGAAGATAAATCCGCGATAGTCGAACTTTTCTTTGATAAGACCGTTGAGTGTTGGCTGAAGGATGTCTTTATCAAACTGCTTCATCATCTTGTCTGTAACATCATCAAGAGGACAAACAGCACCCATTCCGCCAGTATTTGGACCCTTAGCTCCGTCCATAAGACGTTTGTGATCACGAGCTGGAAGGAAAGGAACGATTGTAGCATTTCCACTTACAGCATATTCAGGAGTTACAGAAACAGCAGCGAGTACTGAAATCTCAACACCTTCAAGATATTCTTCAATAACAAGTTTCTTACCTGCATCACCAACTTTGCCGTTGCCCATCATATCCTGAACAGCAGCGAGGGCTTCGTCTACAGTAGCAGCAACTACAACACCTTTACCTGCTGCAAGACCGTCGGCCTTAACAACAATTGGTGCTCCGTGCTTTTTAATGTATTCACAGGCTTCGTCAATATTTGTAAAGGTTTCGCTTGAAGGACAAGCTACGCCGTATTCTTTCATGAATTTTTTAGAAAGGTCTTTACTGCCTTCGAGCTGAGCGCCTGCCTTTTTTGGACCAACAACAGGAATATCAGCCTTCCAGAATTCATCTGCGATACCGGCACAAAGAGGATCTTCTGGTCCAATTACGGCCATGCGGCAGTTTTCGTGCTTTGCAATGGCAACATAAGGATTTTCGCCTTCTTTGATGTAGTCGCAATTTTTAGGATTTACATTTACACATTTTGATTCAATAGCAGTACCGCCATTTCCTGGCACTACTATTACTTTATCAACAACAGAACTCTGAGCAATTTTCCAGCAGATAGTGTGCTCACGTCCACCACCGCCTACTACTATAATATTCATAAAATGATAATAACGTATTTTCAAATAAAAAAAAAGTCTTACATTCCTGTAAAGAATGCTCTTCGTCTATTCTCTCTGCCTTGAAGCCTACTGTACACTGAAAAGTAAATCTTCGTAGCTTGGGAACGGTTTGTATTCTTCGCCGAGGAGTGGTTCAATCTGGTCGGCAACGGCGCGAACTTCTTCCATAGCCGGAATAACAACCTTTGCGTAAGCGTGTGCGCGTTTCATCAGGTCTTCGATGGCACGTGTTTCTTCGTGCTTTGCAGCAAGTTCATCAGCCTTGTTTGAAAGCTCGTTTACGAGATTGTTGAGCTTTTCCATAAGCTTAAGACCGGCGTTACACATTGTCATAACGCGCTGCATCTTGAACTCTGTGTCAGAAAGAACGTTGAGATATTTGAAGGCTGCCGGGATGATATCCTTGTGAACCATCTCGAGCATGGTGTTTGATTCAATGTTCATTACCTGGCAGTATTTTTCGAGCTTGATATCGTAGTGGCTCTTCATTTCTTCTGGTGTGTAAATGCCAAGACGTGTGAAGAGGTCAATGTTTTTCTGATCGATGTAGTGTTCAATTGCCTTTGGAGTTGTGCGGTAGTTTTTGAGACCGCGTTTTTCTGCTTCTTCAATCCATTCCTGACCGTAGCCGTTTCCGTTGAAGAGGATGCGCCAGTGTGCGGTGATTTCGCGTTTAATCAGTTTTTCAAGATCTGCATTGAAGTCTTTTGACTGTTCAAGCTCATCTGCAAAGGCACGAAGTGTATCTGCAAGAATTGCATTGAGGATTGTATTTGGTCCGCTGATAGAAAGTGCACTTCCTACAGAACGGAATTCAAAACGGTTTCCTGTGAAGGCAAATGGAGAAGTACGGTTGCGGTCTGTAGAATCCTTTGGAATTGGTGGGAGTACATCTGCACCAATAGACATCTTGCCGCCGGTCTTTCCGTTGTAGTCTGTTCCGTCTTTGATTGCCTTGAGAATTGCATCAAGTTCATCACCAACGTAAATAGACATGATTGCTGGAGGCGCTTCGTTTGCTCCAAGACGGTGATCGTTTCCGGCAGAAGCAACAGAGTAGCGGAGGAGATCCTGATTATCATCAACAGCCTTAATAACTGCTGTGAGGAACAAAAGGAACTGAGCGTTGTCACGTGGAGTTTTTCCAGGTGCAAAAAGATTTTCACCGAGGTCTGTTGCAATAGACCAGTTATTATGTTTACCGCTTCCGTTTACTCCTTCAAATGGTTTTTCGTGGAGAAGGCAGATAAGACCGTGACGGCGTGCTACCTTTTTCATGATTTCCATTGTGAGCTGATTCTGGTCAGCAGCAAGGTTACTTGTAGTAAAGATTGGAGCCATTTCGTGCTGAGCAGGAGCGGCTTCGTTGTGTTCAGTTTTTGCATAGATTCCAAGCTTCCAGAGTTCTTCATTCAAATCTTCCATGTATTTGATTACACGCGGTTTGATGGCTGCAAAGTACTGGTCATCCATTTCCTGACCTTTTACAGGGCGTGCACCGAAAAGAGTACGGCCGCACATCTTAAGGTCTTTGCGTTTCTGATAGAGCTTTTCGTCTACAAGGAAGTATTCCTGCTCTGGACCCATAGTTGTTGTTACGTGCTTTGCCTTGTTACCAAAGAGTTTGAGAACACGAAGGCTCTGCTCGTTGATAGATTCCATTGAGCGGAGAAGCGGAGTCTTTTTATCGAGAGCCTCACCGTTATAAGAACAGAAGGCTGTTGGAATACAAAGTGTATGGTCTTTTACAAAAGGATAAGAAGTAGGATCCCATACAGTGTAACCGCGTGCTTCGAAAGTTGAGCGCTTACCGCCGTTAGGGAAACTTGATGCGTCCGGTTCACCCTTAATCAGTTCCTTTCCGGAAAAGCTCATTAAGATTTTGCCTTCATCTGCCGGCAAAAGGAAGGAATCGTGTTTTTCTGCTGTGATACCGGTGAGCGGCTGGAACCAGTGAGAGTAGTGTGTTGCACCTTTAGAAATAGCCCACTGTTTCATGGCTTCTGCAATTGAATTTGCATCTTCAAGGTTGAGCGGAGTTCCGTCTTCCATTGTATGCTTAAGTGCCTTGTAAGTCTGTGAAGGCAGCATTTCTTTCATAACAGTCTGGTTAAATACAAGACTTCCAAAAAGTTCAGGAACGTTTGTGTTGGTCATGAGGAACTCCAGGTCGCGCATCGTTGCGCTTTTTTTTACATTGTAGTGATTTACTGTGAGATTTGCAACTTTCTATGATAATTGAGATTTCTTGGCTTTTAATTCCTGCTTGCGTTCGTACATTTTCCTGTCAGCTTTTTCGAACAAGCGCATAAAGCCTTTTTCTTCCAAAGTTGCATAATCTGCAAAGCCAGAGGCGATGATAACACCACCGTTTGTAAGGTTTTCCTCAATTGTATTATTGAATTCTATGAGAATTGTTTTGTGATTTTTATAATCATCTCCAGAAAGGAAGACAACAAATTCATCACCACCGATACGATAAACCGGGCTGTGTTTAAAGCTGTTGCAGATAAGGCGACTTCCTTCTTTGATATATTTATCACCGGCATCATGGCCAAGAGTATCATTTGTCTTTTTCAAATCATTAAGGTCAAAAATAACAATACCAAAATCTTTAAGGAAGTCGTCTTCAATCTTCTGTTCAAAACTGCCTACATCTTCAAGGTAAGCCATTTTATTTTTAACGCCGGTAAGAGGATCTGAGTACGCCATTTTACGGGTTGTACCAAGTTCCATTTCCTGCATTTTTTCGATTTTCAAAATTGATTCAAGCTGTTCACGGCGAGCTTCTTTTTCATCTTCAAGAACGAAGGTATTGAGCAGACAGGTTCCAAGCATGCAGCCGATTGAATAATATGGAGAGTAAGGATCAAGTGCCTGCAGGGTGATAAAGATAATCATATCAATACAGAAAACCAGAATTGCCTGATGACGCCGTTTGATATTGCCCTGAGTTTTCAAGATGAGCGGAATCATGTAAATCATCATGACCAGACAAACCAGAACCTGTGTTGCAAGATTCAGATTTCTTGCAATAGAAGTATGATAAGTACCATCTTCTTCAAACCAGAATGCAATTGGAACAAAGAAGTTTGTAATAAGAACAATTATCTGGGCAATAAGGAAGATTTTTCCAACCCACAGAAGGATTTTTGCAAACAGACTTTTGTCATTCAGATAAAGGAAAACGTATTGAATCCAGAGCAAAACTGAGAAGGCCATGATAACAAAATAAAGGCTGGTTTCAACAAAGTTAATGACTTTTACATTGAGAATGTATAAAGGAGACCACAGCATATCGGCAATGTAGAAAGATGCAATGCTGTAAAGGAATCTCTTGTATGCCAGATGTGCAGGATCAAGGTCTCTGTTAGAGGTTTTGATCAGAATTGAGAAATTATTTATAAAAAGTATCAGAATCGCAAGAATTCCGATGCTTGAATAATACATGCCTTTAAACTCCCAAATTAACGACAGTGTTCTATAATTATACTATATATTGAAAATTATTAACAGAAAAAAATCACAAATGGCTTAGTAGGGCTTCGGGTGTAAGATTGTAGGCCTGTTCACCGATTTTGCGGGCTGTCAGTGCGTGATGTTCGGCAGCAGTAATGGCGGCGTCTTTTGCAGAGTAGCCCTGGGCGAGAAGGGATACGGCAAGGCCTGCTAAGATGTCGCCGCTTCCGCCTTTTGCGAGGCTTTGTGGTCCGTCTGCAACAATAAAACATTCTTCGTTTGCCGCAATAAAGGTGTTGGCGCTTTTTATGATTACAACTGTATTCGGATATTTCTGATTGATTTCTTTGCCCAGCTGGATTTTCAACTGAGGATTTTCTGCCAGTTCGCTTACCGGGCATTCTTTTTCAAGAAGATTTTTTACTAGTGTGACGAACTCTGCAAGGTGAGGTGTAAGGATGATTCTGGCGTTGTCGTGGGCGCTGAGAGTTTTTAAGAACTCGGGGAATTCGGGCGCGGTGAGAATTCCGGCGTCGAAAACGGCGGCGGGGCTTTTTTGAGAGGCGAACCAGTCTTTTATCTGCTGTGCAGCCGCGCTGGAAAATTGTGTAAAGCCTGAGCCTATAGAAACGGCAGTTGTTTTCTTAGGGATGGTTTCAGAAATCATTAAGGATGGAGAAATCTGAAATTGTGAGAGGTTTGAATCTGCTACAGGAAGAAGGGTTGTGAGTCCGCTTCCAAAGTTCATTGCTGCAGTGGCGGTAAGGATTGCAGCTCCGGCCTTGTTTCCGCAGAAAACTGTTGTGTGGCCGTAAGTGCCTTTGTGGGCGGCGCGGTCTTTGCGTACGGGGAGGCGGAGGTCGGAAGGTTCAATGAGGTAAGTGAGATCTGCGGAGGTTTCAATGCATTCATCACTTCGACGCCGTTCAGTGACCGTACTCTCAAATTTATCTCTAGAAATTCCTAAGTCAGCTACGATTATCTTTCCACAGACAGCTTTTGCCTTATCTGAATAAAGGGAAAGCTTTTGTGTTCCCATTGTAATTGTGTAGTCTGCGTGAAAATATAAGCCGGAAGGAATGTCGCAGGCAATCTTTATGGCCTTTGATTTATTTATTTTGTCTAAAAGTTGTTTTACAGATTCTGGGAGTTCGCCGTGAAAGCCGGTGCCGTAGATGCAGTCGAGGATTAGCTGAGTACCTGATGATTGTGGTTTCGACAAGCTCAACCACCGTGAGGTGGTGGTCTGTTCCTCGATAGTAATTCCGAGGTGCTGGCACATTTCGTACTGTGCTTTGGCTTCTTCGGCTGTGGGCGGTTCAAGACATAAAACTGTAATTTCACATTTGTTCTGTAAGAGTCTTGCTACGGCATAGCCGTCGCCGCCGTTATTGCCTTTGCCGCATAAAATCAAAATATGTTCAGGGGAAAAGTCCAGAATGAATTCTGCAAGCGCCTTAGCCGCATTTTCCATCATCAGAAACTGCGGTATGGCGTATTTTTCTTTTGCGAGTTTTTCGACTTCGGAAGGGTTAGAAAAAATTTTCTGCATGTTTTACTCAAAGATTTCTTTGAAAGTATTGCCGATGTCTTTGCCGGCCTGCTTAATATTTTTTCCTGCTTTCTTTGTGCCTTTTTTGATGGCTTCCTTATCTTTTTCAGCTTCTTTTTTAGCCTTAGCCTTTTTCTTTTCAAGCTTCTTTTTTGTGCGCTCAATTTTTCTGTTGAGGGCAGCTTCGCTCATGTTTGCATATTCGCCGGCATGAGTTTTCATTTTTGTAAGCTCAAGTTCAAGAGCAACAATTTCTTTTGTAAGGGCAGTATCAAGTGCAAACATTGCAGGCTGAACAAACATGATTGCAGCAAGAACTACAGCTATTTTCTTAGAAAGGTTTTTCATACAGACTCCTTATGTTTTGAAATGCGCCAGCAGACAATTGCGTAAGTGACAGCAAAAGCCATCATCAAAAAGCAGAGAATCTGACCGGTTGAAATATTAAGAAGAGATGTTGTTGTATAAATTGGTGCAGAAGAATCCTTTGCAATTCTATAGCCAAGGTCTGCATCTGGTTCACGAAGATATTCAATGAAGAAACGGAAGAAACCGTAGCCGCCGGCATAAATTGCACCGAGCATTCCGTCAAACTTTTTGTGTTTGCGGCAAAGCCAGATAATGAGCCAGAGAACAATTCCTTCAAAGAAGGCTTCGTAAAGCTGGCTTGGGTGGCGCGGAAGATTAACAAGTCCGCTTTCGCGAAGTGTCATTCCGATTTTTGCTGCAAAGTTCTGAACCCATGGAAGATTTGCAGAAAACTTTTATGCATCCGGGAAAACAATTCCCCAGGGCATGGTTGTAATGCGGCCGTAAAGTTCGCCGTTCAAAAAGTTACCGATACGTCCAAAGGTATATCCAAGCGGAATAGCGCAAACCATTGCATCACTGAATTTGATAAAGGAACGTTTTTTGACTTTGCACCATACAAGCATTCCGATAATTCCGCCAACAAAACCACCGTGGTAAGACATTCCCTGTAAACCGGTAAAATGTCCTGCAGAATCAAATGGCCAGAAAATAAGCCATGGCTTGTGACGGTAGAGTCCGCTTGTATCATAAATCAAAGTTGAAAAAACACGAGCACCAACTAAGAGGAAAATGATTCCGGTAAAGATAAAACTGAAAAGGTCATCTTCAGTTGTTTTGATTTTTGGAGAATTAAGGGCACCTTCTTTCCAGACCTGCTTTAAGAGAATGTAAGCAGTTCCGAATGCAAAGGCATACATAAGTCCGTACCAGCGCAGGAGTCCTAAGAAGCGAACATCCGGAAAAATCTGCGGGTGAATCCACGAAGGGTAGTTGATGTATAAAAACATGGTGCTTTCCTTTAAATCTTAAATCCCTGCTGAGAAGCTTTAATCAGCTTAGACTTGAGCAGGTTGTTTTCCTTTCGGAGCTGAGTAATTTCATACTGCTGGGTTTTAATCATTTCAGCAAGTTCGCTGATGCTAAGAGAACCGCTTGAAACAATATCATCAATACCCGAAAGGCGGAAGTTAAAGTCTTCATTTGCATCATCTTCAACATCCTGGAAATTGTCACCGTTAAAGCTGTCTGGATTAAACTCAGCATCAAATTCATGCGGAGGAGTCTGAATCACCTTATCAGCAATTCTATAAATAGCCTGGCCAAGAACAGACTGAGGTTTATAAACAACAACCGGCAGCTGAGAAGCCAAAGCCTTATCCTGAAGCATATCGCGGTACATAAGACCAAGATATTCAATTTCAAGACCAAGGTACTGATTACATGAAGATTTAATTCTTGTTGCGCGGTCAGCATCCTTAGGATCTTCAATCATGTTCATAACAAGACGAGGACGGAACTGCTGCATGCGGTTAATAAACAGCTGAGTTGTCTGAGGATCTCTCTGAGCGAGTCCCTGAATCAGCTGAGGAATATAAAGCTTCTGCATTGTAGTAGAATCTTTTTTCAGTTCATCAAGGAGTTCGCGGCCCGGAGTTCCCTTTTTGAATGTGGTGTACAAAAGACGGAACACAGCATTCTTAAGGAAAAGGTATCCGTTCAGGGTAGCAGTAACAGCCGGAGCAGAAACAATAATTCCCTGAGGCGAAAGAAGGAACATATCAAGAATAAACTGATGAGTACCTGCTCCAAGGTCAAGAATTACATAATCAGTATCAATATTTTTAAGATTTTTGATGAGCTTTACTTTCTGTAAGTGCTTAAGCGAAGTAAGGTCTGGAATCTGGCTGTCGCCGGCAATAAAACTTACATTCTGATAGTCTGTCGGCTGAATTATTTCGCGGAAATCATTTTTTTCTGTAAACCATGAACCAAGGCTGGCTTTTCCAGGTCTCTGACCAATTACAAGATGAAGGTTAGACGCTCCGAGGTCCAAATCTGCTAAAACTACTTTTTTTCCTTGTTGTCCAAGGGCAATTGCTAAGTTTGCAGAAAGAAGGCTTTTTCCTACGCCACCCTTTCCACTAGCTATAGGTATTATTTGTGACATAGCCTTGATTATACCACAATTATCTATAAAAAGGTAGATTTTTTAATTTTTGTGTCATACAATATATGATTATGAAGAAAATCATCAAGATTATCGCGGTAGCTTTCCTGCTCTGCTCATTTCAGTGTTTTGCCGAGTCTTCGGTCGAAAATGATTCAAAAATCACCAGTTTTCAGTACGTAAAAAAGCTTAATTCTGTTTTTGATTTTGTTCAGCAGAATTATGTTGATGAAATAGATCCAAAAATTCTTTATGAAGGCGCCCTCAAAGGCATGCTTGATGCAATCGGCGACCCGTATACCCTTTATCTTGATTCAGATTACATGCGCGATTTGAACGATACAACTTCGGGCAGCTTTGGCGGTGTTGGTCTTTCAATTTCTAAGGCTGCAGAATCTACTCCTTCTAAACCTGCCTACGTAGAGGTTGCTTCTCCAATCGAAGATACTCCGGGTGCCAAGGCCGGCATTCAGGCAGGCGACCTGATTTCTGCAATCGACGGACTTCCAACTCCAAGCATGACCATGAACGAAGTGCTTCAGCACCTGCGCGGAGAAATCGGAACTCCTGTTACCGTAACAATTCTTCGTGGAACAAGCATGAAGTTTGATGTTACTTTGATTCGCGCTCTCATTGAAGTTCCAACTGTAAAATACGGAATGATCGAAGGAACAAAAATCGGCTATGCAAGACTGATTCAGTTTACCCCGGATACAGCACAGCGCCTTCAGGATGCTTTAGACAGCTTTGAGAAAAACGGATATCAGGGGCTGATTATTGACCTTCGTGATAATCCGGGCGGACTCATTACCAGTGCCGTTGATGTAGCTGATAAGTTTATTGATGCCGGACCGATTGTTTCTACAAAGAGCCGACTTCTTTTTGAAAATACACAGTTTTCTGCAAACAAGGAAAAAACAACTGCACGCCGCGGAATCCCGATTGTAGTTTTGATTAATAAGGGTGCCGCAAGTGCTTCCGAAATTGTTTCGGGTGCTCTTAAGGATTATCACCTTGCATATCTTGTTGGCGAGCGCACTTACGGTAAGGGCTCTGTTCAGCAGGTAATTCCTCTTTCAAGCACAGACGGAATTAAAATTACAATGGCCCGCTACTACACTCCGAGCGACATGAATATCGACAAGATTGGTATTCCGCCGGATGAAGAAATTAAGAATCTGGCTGATTTTTCTGAGGAAGAAGAAAAGCTTTATGTTGATATGATTAAGTCTGAAATAATCAACAAGGCTGCAGAGGCAAAACCTAATATGACAGAGGCTGATATTGCGGCGGAAGCAGTAAAGATTTCCAAGGAATATCCACTAGATCTGAGATTGATTCGCCGCCTTATCCGTATTCAGGTACAGAAAACACAGCCGGCAGCGCTTTATGATTTGGATTACGACCTTCAGCTTAAGGCAGCTATAAAAGCAGTTCAGAACAAAGATTTTGAAACCATGCTTAAAAATACAAAGACTTTGCGCCAGCTTCAGGAAGAGGCAGAGGATGCTCAGGCAGCAGACGGCAAAGGTCTTACCGCAAGCAGCAGTATTAGAAAATAACCGAAACCTGGAATGCGGCAATTCATAGTTGAAAACAAACAGATTCACGACGGACTCATTCAGCTGGAAGGTAAGGACTACCGCTATCTGCGGCAGGTCCTTCGTGTTCGTGCCGGCGATATGATTAGTGTGAGACTACCGGACGGTAGTTTAAATAATGCCACAGTTGCCAGAATTGATGAAGGTGCCCGCCGTATAACACTTCAGCTTTGTGCGGGAACTGGAGAAACTATTACCCGCGGTGTTCAGGCAGAGGAGCTGACGGGCGCGGCTGGCGCAGACGGTAACAGCGCTTCCGGAATGGGCGGTGTTGAATACTGGCTTTTTCAGTTTTTGCCTAGACCTCAGAAGTTTGAGCTGATTGTTCGCCAGGCAACGGAATGCGGTGTTTCTGGGATTGTGCCGGTTGTCGGCGAGTATACGGAAAAGAGCAGTGCCCAGTCGCTGATGGGAGCAAAACGCGAACGTCTGGAACGAATTGTGCGCGAGGCGCGGCAGCAGAGCGGCTCTCCGGTGGACACAAAGGTTCTTGAGCCGATGAACCTTGAGAAGGCGATTGAGCTGTGGCAGACGGAAAGTACGGTGGTTGAGCCTGCGGTCCCTGAGCCTGGTCGAAGGGTCGAAACTACCGCAGAGCACCGTGAAGGTCGTGACGTTGCCTTTGTTCTTTCCGAGCGCGGCGACTGTGATGGTAACCTGCGCGCAACCGTGCAGAAGGCAGACTCAATAAAGCGCGCTGCAATTGCGGTTGGCAGCGAAGGCGGAATCAGCCCGGATGAGGTGAGACTTCTTGAAGAAAAAGGTCTTTTCGTTCCGGTTCATTTTGCCGTAAATATATTAAGGTGTGAGACGGCGGCACTTTATGGAATAGCAGCCGTTCAGTGTGAAATCATGCAGAGTAAACAATAGGTGGGGTATATAAAATGTCAATTAAACGCATTTCATTAATCGGGGTTCCTGTAGATGTAATACAGCCGGAAAATCTTGAAGCTGAAATTCTTGAGCTGCTCGCCAAACCCGGTACAAAGCAGATTGTTTTTCTTTCAATCTGGAATCTTTTGAAGGCTCGACACAAGGGCGTTTATTCTGAGTGTATTAAAAACGCTGATTTAATTATTCCTATTTCAAAGAGTATTCTTAAAGGCGCAAAGTTCCTCAAGAAGGATGTGCCTGTACGCTATAATCCGTTTGAAGCAGTAATCAGCATACTCTCAATTCTGGATTCACATTACAAAACTCTTTATCTTTTTGGTTCAAGTAAAAAGACAATCAATAAGGCAGAAAAAAATATCAAAGATACCTTCCGCAATCTTCGCGTAATCGGACGCTACGGCGGATATTATCCAAAGTCTGTAGAGGACGATATTGTTGAAGCCATCTATAAGGCACAGCCTTCTCTGGTTCTGCTCAGTGATGGAATCAAGGAGAAAAACTGCTGGCCGTATAAGAGACGAAATCGTTTTTCTACCAGTATCTTCCTGTACTACAAGGATGCCTTTGGAATTTTTTCAGAGCGCGTAAAGCGTGTAAAGGAATCAACCTTTAATAAAGGGCATGAAATATTTGTAGAGGTGCTTCATAACCCCTTCAAAATATTTTTGCTTTTGCCATTTTTGTGGTATATAATTGTTTTGGTTTGGTACAGACTTTTTAGAAAATAATAGGCTTTACCATTTTTGGAGAGAGGGGAACGTGTCTGGCGTTCATGGTTTAGTAAAATTGTCGTTGATTACAAAACGACAAGACATGATTAATTTTGTGGAGGCTATGTGTCCGGAGAATGTTCATCTGGCGATAGCCTCTGATTTTAATGCAATATCTTTTTCTAACACGAAGCTGCTGCTGATTGATGCTTCTATTTTTAACGATTTCAATCTTGAAACTCTTGAGTATGGTGAAAATTGTTCTGAGTTTTCAATCTGTATTTTACCTCAGGACATCCCAAGTCAGGTAACAACCTACGTAGAAAAATCATTTAAATACATACTTCCTTTTCCGTTAAATGCAGATTATTTTCATTCGTTTTATCTGCGGATGATGAGCACACTGGCGCATCTTCGAAACGATTACATTTCCGAAAAGCTTACACATCATATTGTACCGGATTCTTTCTCCGGATATTTCCTCGGCAATTCCGGAATCATCAAAAAGGTAAGACAGCAAATTTTAAGTGCCGCGTATTCCAGAGAGCCGGTTTTGATTCTCGGTGAAACTGGAACAGGAAAAACTACCGCCGCAAAGGTAATACACACACTGTCTGACAGGCGCGGAAAAAAGATGGTTTCGGTGAGTCTTTCAACGATTGTAGAAACACTGGCAGAGAGCGCCTTCTTTGGTCACACAAGAGGCTCGTATACAAATGCGGAATGCGAGAGAAGAGGATATTTTGAAGAGGCAAACGGAAGCTCGCTGTTTCTGGATGAACTGGGAGTTGCCTCGACCTCGCTTCAAGCAATGCTGCTTACAGTTTTAGAAACCGGAAATTATAAAAAAATCGGAGACAGCAGGGAACTGCACACAGATGTAAGAATGATTTTTGCTACAAATGCAGATATCGAAAAAATGCTTAATACAGGCTTGTTTCGCCGCGACTTATATTTCAGAATCTGTGACAACCTGATCCGCATTCCGCCGCTTCGTTCTCATAAGGAGGATATCCGGGGAATGATAATGCACTACCTTGATACAGACATGATGATAACCGAGGATGCTATAGAGCGACTTGAAAATTACAGCTGGCCGGGAAATATCCGTGAGCTGCACAAATGCCTGAGGCGCGCTTGTGTTAATTGCTCTGATAACCTGATTACAGCGGATTCGATAGACTTTGGTGAAATCAGCTTTCCTCAATAATCTGAAGAATTGACCGACCGAATTCTTCTGCCTTTCCGCGGCCAATTCCATACACGCTCAAAAGCTCAATACGCGATTTTGGTTTTTTTGCGGCGAGGTCTAAGAGAGTCTTGTCACCAAAAATCATGTACGGTGCAATATTCAAATCATCAGCCTTACGCTTACGCCATGCTTTAAGATTCTGGATGATTGCTTCGGCGCGGGTATCGTCGGCAGCAGGCTTTTCGGCATTTATGCGTGAAGCTGATTTTTTGATTCGTGCAGCGGAATCAGTTTTAAATACATTAGTTCTGAACGGGAGACGGAGTTCTTCATGAGAGGCAAGAAAGCGTTTGCCTTTTGGTGAAACTTCCAGAATGTTGTACTCGCCGGTCTTCATAATATAATTTTCTTCTGCAAGAAGATTGCAGAGCTCCATCCATTCTGATTTATCGTATTCAGTTCCAATGCCGTAGGTAGTAATTCTGTCGTGGCCGTTGTCTGCAATGCGCTGACTGTTCGAGCCCAGAAGTACATCAGTTACATAACCTGCACCAAAACGCTGGTTTGTACGGATGATGCAGCACAGAAGCTTTTGAGCGGGAATGGTAACGTCCATAAGAGGAGCTTCGCCGGCAGAGCAGATGTCGCAGCAGTTATCCGGAGCTTCGACAGAACCGTCGTGATTTGCCGGCTCATAGGCTTCGCCAAAATAGGCGAGCAGGGCTTTGCGTCGGCAGGTGTGGCCGGTTGCATAATTAATCATCCCTTTTAAAAGAATTTCATCCTTTTCTGGGGAAGCTGATTCCTGAAAGAACCAGCGGATTTTATGAATGTCTTGAGGACTGTAAAGAAGGAGCGCGCTCGAAGGAAGACCGTCGCGACCGGCACGGCCAATTTCCTGATAGTACTCTTCGATTGATTTTGGTAAATCGTAGTTGATTACATAGCGCACGTTCGGCTTGTTGATTCCCATACCAAAGGCAATTGTTGCGGCGATAATCTGAACCTCGTCCCTAATAAACAAATCCTGATTTTTTGTACGGACTTCATCGGAAAGACCTGCGTGGTAAGGAAGAATTGAGTAGCCTTCCTTGTCGAGTGAAGAAGCAAGCTCATCAACCTGCTTGCGCGAATTACAGTAAATGATTCCGCTTTCGCCGGCATGCTTGCGGATGCACTCAATAACCTGCGCCTTAGGATTATGCTTCGGCAGAACCTCGAGGTAAATGTTTTCGCGGTTGAAGCTGGAAATAAAAAGCTTAGGCTTGATCATTCCAAGATTTTCGCAGATGTCCTTTCGTACGTGCTCGGTGGCAGTTGCGGTTAGGGCGAGCATTACAGCCTTTGGAAAAAGGTTACGGATTGATTTTATTTCCAGGTAATCCGGGCGGAAGTCGTGACCCCATTGAGAAACACAGTGGGCTTCGTCAATTGTGATACAGCTGATTTTCAATTCAGGGGAGCCGAGGAGCTCACGAATTCTGTTTGTAGCAAGGCCTTCCGGCGAAACGTAAACAATTTTTACCTGACCGGATTTTATTTCCTCAGTGGCCTTGCAGTAGTCTTCCCAGGAAAGAGAGCTGTTTAAAAAGGCGGAATGGATTCCGGCAGTTTCGAGTGAGGTAACCTGATCCTGCATCAGCGAAATGAGAGGCGACACAACTACGGTGATGCCTTCGAGAATTAAGGCAGGCAGCTGATAGCACAGGGATTTTCCGCCACCGGTTGGCATGATGGCGAGGGTGTCGTGGCCCTTGAGTACGTTTGAGATGATGTCCTTCTGGAGTGGACGGAACTCGTCGTAGCCGAACACTGTTTTGAGAACGAGTTTAGGGTCTGCCTTTTCGAAGGCGCTTGCAACAATTTTCACGTAGTTATTATAGCACATTTGCTCTTGATTTATCCTCTTGTTTTTGATATATTTAGCAAACCTAGCCGGAGTGGTGGAATGGTAGACACGACAGACTCAAAATCTGTTGCGAGCAATCGTGTAAGAGTTCCAGTCTCTTCTCCGGTAACCGTAAAATGTCC
>JAEEGJ010013852.1_pt1 | contig 19387 bp, 11 predicted proteins | sample 8958761 | NCBI WGS metagenome assembly JAEEGJ01 (sample SAMN16246546, study PRJNA631951) | gut metagenome | biome: gut microbiome; feature: rumen; material: RS-attached | host: Bos | place: Iran: Karaj | collected 2018-10 | reverse complement strand
AGCCGGCGCAGGTTTCCACCTTAACGGAAGCGCGGTGTTCATGTTCGACGCGCACTGGGGCGTGAGCGCCGGTGTCGGCGTGGCGTCATACGCATCGAAAGCCAAGTTCAACAATATGAAAGAGAGCAGCGTGGCCTACGACACCAATCTGAATGTGTTCATCACTGACTCGGCACTGATGATAAATCCGGATTACATCTTCCATACCGAGTTCAAGAATTTCACCGAGAAGCAGAAACTGCTGCAGATTGAGATACCGATAATGGCCTATTATCAGTTCCCCATCGACGGCAAGTTTGATGTTGTGGGCCGTGCCGGATTCAAATTCGGCATTCCGGTAAGCAGCAAGTACAAGCTGATGAGCGGCATCTATGAGACCAGCGCCGAGTTCACCGACCTTAAAGGCAACAATCTGAATGTCGAAATCAGAAATCTGCCAGCCACCGAGATGAGAAAGTACGGTTTCTCGACCGTTGAAGCCGACAAAGAGAAGGGCAAATGCAAACTGAACCCTGTCAATTTCTCGATAGTGCTCGAAGGTGGTGCCACATACAAGGTCACCAAATCGCTACGCGCCTACGCAGGCATCAACTTCAGCTACTGCATGACCAACATCCACAAAGATTCGATCGAGCCGATTCTGACATCGGACCGCAAATACAACGGCACTCTCCATTCGGACCGCGTCGACCGTGCCAGCCTGCTATCAGTTGGCGCCAGCGCCGGTGTGATTTGGGACTTCTGGCTCGCTCATTACAAGACGAAACCGAAATTCTGAATCAAAAATATCAGATTACCACAGTCTATTAAAAATCAGCAATTTGTCCACAATTGCTGATTTTTCTTTTTTGTAGGTCCAATAATTATTGGTTACTTTGTGTGTTAAAAAAAAACTACTATGAAGAAATATTTAGCAATGGCTCTTTTAGCCGGCTCACTTAACACTTTCGGACAAGGTGAAATATATCTGAATGAAGGATTCGAACATGACGGTTCAATGCCCGAAGGGTGGTCACAAATATATTTAGGCAACATCTATGAAAAGCCCGAAGATTTGGCTTGGGAAGCAAGAGAAGGCGGTGGAAAGCCTGCCGGCAGTGAAGTCACCAAACCCGAACATGCACACAGCGGTGAATACAACGCAAGACTTTACTATCTGGCCGTTGAGCACATGCACAGCATGTATCTTGCCAGCCCGATAATAGATTTCAGTAATGCCCACAAGCCGCTGCTGACATTCTGGTACTCACAATATAAAGACCGTGCAAGCGCGACCGACTCATCAGAAATTGACAACTTCGAAATATCACTCTACTACAGAATTTTGGAATCTGCGGACACCACTTGGCAGAAAATCCGCGACTACCAAAGCCCAACCGATGATGACGAGCCGTGGAAGTGCGACTCAATATGGTTGCCGGAAATAATGACTGGTAAAAAGAAAATACAAATCGCATTTCTCGGCAAGACAAAAACCCTAGGTCACGGCTGCTGCCTTGACGACATCAAAGTTGAAGAGACTCAAATCACCAACAAGTATGTGGGTAACATAACCGCAACGCACCCAACCACCGACATCATCCCCACAAGTTCCAACGATAACACCATACTCAGACTGCGTGTACAGATTCTCGGCAACAGCGGTGTTTTCAACCTGAACACACTTACAACAACGGTTACCCAACTCAAACTAAAAGGAAATGTCCAGGAACCTGCGAATGCCATAAAAGCAAATGGTATCAAACTGTACTACACAGAAAGTGAAATATTTACCACAGACAATCTGTTGGCAACCACTTCGGTCGCCAATGGCAAGGCTACATTCAGCAACATCCATTTCGATATGCCTGCTGGTTACAACTACTTGTGGATTGCCTGTGACATTGACGATGATAATGAGCACCGATTCCGCAACGTCAAAGTGGATATGCGGATAGAACCGGAATCAATCAATATTGGCGGACTGAAATACCCAGCTTCCGTACTCGACCCTGCAGGTGACCGGACAATCAACGAGTCAATTTTTGTTGACGACTTTGAAAACGCAACCCGCACAAACAACCAATGGCCATTCTGGAAAGGTGAATTTGAGCGGGCACAAACGCTCAAAGAAGACAATCCTTCATACGTCGCAGGAAACAGCCACGGTGGCAACGCAAACCCGACCTACCCCCATGGTGGCGGTAACTGGATTATCGGAACCGACATAACCGGCAATGGCGACAACCCTGGCGGCATTGAAACCGGTGTTGGCAGCAAAGAATGCTACGTTGAGACTAAACCTTTCGACTGCTACTACTACAAAGGAATCAGCTTGATATTCTACCGCTGGTTGAACATTTGCGATTTGGATACAGCATACGTAAGCATCAGTACCGACGAAGGTACAACTTGGGAAAATGTATGGACCAGCACATCAACCATCCTCAACAAGAGTTGGACATACCAGAATCTCGACCTTAAAAATGTTGCCGACCGCACTCCGAGCATCAAACTAAGGTTTGCTCTCGGAAGCGCCGACCGCGAGCAGAACATGCTTGCCTACAGCGGCTGGAATATTGACGATGTAGCACTTGTAGGCACATTCGTCTATATGGATGCTGCCGTGACTGACATTGTTTATCCCGTAAGCGACTGCGGGCTTGATATGGTAAAACCAATCATCAAGATTAAAAATGCCGGTTTCAACAAGATTGAGACACCATTCACTGCTGAATATTCAATCGATGGCGGCAACACATGGGTCAGCGAAACCGTAACCGCTCAAATTGAGCGTGAAGACGATATTGAATACGAATTCAACACGGCATCCAACCTTAGCCAACACGGCTGGTACGACATCCGCGCACGCGTAATACTGGCTGATGATGAAGACAACCGCAACAACAACGCTCAGAAAAAAATCATTTCACTGCCATCTCTTGATATACCATACGCCGAGAATTTCAACACATACGGCTATTGGTACAACAACAGCGACAGCACTTGGCAGTACACTAAACCTGAAGACGGATCATACTGCTGGACAACACGTCCGGGTAACAGCATCTGCACTCTCGAAAGTCCATGCTTCGACATGAGCAGTGTTCAGAAACCAATCATTGAATTCCGCATGAAAGGCTACTCAAACTCTACCGACGGCCTAGCTCTTTACTACTCGACCGATCCAGGGCACGAGACTTGGAATCTTGTTCCTGCCTACCCGACCGCATACCCCCACGAATGTTGGAATTGGTATAACGCAAACAATATAGACGCTCTCAGCTCTGCCGGATGGAGCGACAATTTCAACAATTGGACACGTTTCATGCAACTGCTGCCCGATGGAGTTGGCGGCCAATCGTCTGTAAAATTGAGATTTGTGTTCAAAGCAGAAGACGCTGGAAGCAGCTACAACTATGCCATTGATGACATCCGCATGTATGAATCACCTGTCGATGCCGGCGTTGTGGCAATCAAGCCCGAAAGCGCCTGCCATCTGCTTAAGGAGCAACCTATTACAGTCACCATCAAGAACTTCGGTAACCGTGCCATCACTTCAGCCGATGACCTTACCGCAAGCGTCACCATCAACAACAAAACCACTTTGACACAGACTTTCCATTTGGATGAAAATGAAACCATAGCGGTTAACGGCACTAAGGATTTCACATTCGACCAAACGTATGATATGTGGTACAAAATGTCGTATGTGATGACCGCCACAACTATGATTGAAGGAGATACTCTGTTGTTCAGCAATCCAAGCAATGACGCCATTCCTACACCTGCAACCGCAACCGTTCTTGGTGAACCGCAATACGACCTTGGTGCCGACATTGGAACAATGTCGCCCGAGTCATTTGCCGTTGCTGCCGAAAAAACCAAAAACGGCAAATTCAGCGAATACAAATGGTTCTACGCTGATTCAATTGAAAATGGCAATTTAAAGACTGTTGGCACAAATTGGATTTTACCCGGGCTGAAAGAATTCGAGACAAACGAGAAAGAATACTACTGCTACATCAAAGTTAAAGTCAAAGGACAGGAATGCTACGAAAAAGACTCAGTAAAAGTCATTCACTCGCACTATGATGTAGGTATTGTTGAAGCTTCATCGGTTCTGACGCCAGCCACATTCTGCGGCAACAAGGATTTTGAAAACAAGATTAAAGTTACTGTCAAGAACTATTCTGACCAGTTTATTGTTGAGAAAGACTCTACAATCAAAGTCTGCTACCAGATACAAGATGCCGACGGCAAACTAATGACAGTCGCCGAAGACACCGTACTGAGCGCAAACCTTGCGGCAAACGGCACCTTCGACTACACATTCAAAAACCAACCTAAATTTGAATACTACGGAGACCAACAAATCAGTTATTTCACTCTGATTTATGCCGACTTGCACCATGATAACGACACGGTCACAAAAGACGTCACCGTTTATGCGCCAGCTGTAGCTGATATAATGATGGATGGTGTGGCTTACGACAGTATAACAACTATTTCCGCTCCGAAAGATATAATACTTTCAACAGAAGAGATTGCAAATGCAACTTACACGTGGCAAAACGGTGCCACGGGCAACACTTTCACAATTACTAGCAATCTGACACAAAAGTACTCTGTAACAGTTGAAGACGAGCATCACTGTTTCACTGCAACTGACGAAGTGTTGGTTGCAACCGATAACTGGAAAATTGCAGAATTACTCTCGCCGACTGACAACTGCGATCCTGTAAGCGGAGTTGACATTACCGTTCGCATTGAGAATAACAGCCTCAACACTTATAGCGCCGGATATAAAATTCCTGCAACAATTACTTTCGACAACAGATCCTTCAATGAGATAATCACACTCAACGAAGAGCTTTCCGTTGCTCTTTCCAACAACTCATATTTTGATTACACATTCAGCACAAAAGTTGACATGCAGAAAATAGGCGCATACAATCTTAGTGTGAAAATCAATCCTGAGCACGATATCAACCGCGACGACAACATTCTAAATCGAGAAGTTGACATTTGGGGCACACCGCGGCTCAATATTGGCCCAGACACCATCTTCACCCTGCGCCCCGATACACTCAGGCTGCGTGTTAGCTCAAGCTTCAATGGTTGTGAATGGTTCTATGACGGCAGATATGAAAGCACCCTGTCGAATAGATTTGTTTGCACCCCAACAAGCACAGTATGCCATGTGTTCGCCATAAATGAACATCAATGCTATGCAGACGACCAAAAGACCGACAAGTATGAATTCTACGCAGAGAATTACGGTTATTGCGCATCAGATACCGTTGTCATAATCAAAACAAACATCGATATCGAAAATATTGAATCGCCTATAGCCGCCTGCGACATTGAATCGTTCAACACCGTCAAACTGACACTCAGAAACAGCGGTCTGGACATCATCAAAAACGGCTCGCAATTACCCATAATGGTTAAAATCGGCGACAACGAACCTATTCGGAAGGAATATGTGATTCAAACACCATTCGAACCGTACGATGTTACAGAAACTGACATCACCGCAGTCATTCCGTTCGATTTCAATTTCGATAAGGACGAAACTTACTCTGTAACTGCTTGGCTCGATTGGGATATGGACCGATTCCATAAAAACGACACCATTTCGACCATCGTAAGCCAATACCCCACCCCCGACCCGTTCAGCCTGGGTGATGACATCTACACCACAAACCCGGATACCGTGGTTCTGCATGCACCTGCCAACTATTACAACTACATTTGGACTGGCGGGCAATCAAACACCGACATTCTAGCTGTAAGCTACATTGGCACACGAGTTTATGGTGTAAAAGTCAGCAACCAATACGGCTGTTCATATTCCGACTCGTTGGTTGTCGCACTCACCAATCCTGAAATTGAAATCACAAGTTTGGGATTCAATGAAGACATCTGTGAAGACAAGAACCTGACAAATGTGTCGTTCAACTTGAAAAATATAGGTACAGACATTATTGCCAAAGGAAGCCAGATTGATATTGAGTACAGCATCAACGGCGGCACACCTGTAAACGAGACCTACAAGGTTGGCCGTACACTCAGCAGCGGCGAATCGGTAATGATACCATTCAAGCAACAGGCCGACTTCCGCACTGCGGCATCATATGCATTAAACATCACTGCCCGCATTGCCGACACTGTGGCTGTGGAATCGAAAGACTACACTGTAACCGTCCACGAAAGCCCCAAAGTATCGTTAGGCAAAGACATTGCGACATTTGAGCAGAGCATAACACTGAATGCAGGCTCTGGTTATAGTTCATACTTGTGGAGCACTGGTGACACAACCGATAAGATTGATGTTGCAACCGATGGTGAATATTGGGTTAAAGCGGCCAACGCCTATGGTTGCCAGAATTCCGACACAGTCAAAGTCCGACTGATTCCGGCAACGGTTACCGTTTACGAGCTGAAGAGCCCCAAATCGGCCTGCAGCCTGAACAAGACGCCAATAACCATCAATCTTGTGAACAACGGCACAGAAAAAATCGAAAAAGGCACATCTTATGAAATTAAGTGCACCATCGATAATGACAGCACAGTCAGCTTTACAGACGAGCTGTCGGTTGACTTCGAGACAAAGAGCCGTTTCGACATCAACATGAACGACCTGCTGACAACCAACCGCGCTGGAATGCATACTCTTGCATTCACCATCAGCATCGAAGGTGCTGTTATCGACCAGTCGGATTTCGAGTTTGAGATTTACGGCACACCTGAGTTTGAATTAAAAGATGATGCAAACATTAGCTTCCCCTACACGCTTGCACCCACAACGTCGCTGGCCGATGCGACTTACAAGTGGAGCACAGGCGCAGAAACTAAAGCTATTGAAGTGACTGCCGACGGTACCTACTCACTCAAAATAACTGACGGCCACGGCTGCTCGGCCGAGAAATCGGTAACAATCAAATCAACAGGCATCAGCAACTCATCAGTTGCCAACATTGCCGTTTACCCGAATCCAGCCAACGACATTGTGAACATCGACTTTGGCGGACAAATAACCAATGGCTGCCAGATTTTGATTGCAAATGCGTCGGGACGGATAATATTCGCTTCGAAACAAACATCTGACATTATGCCGATAGCCGTTGACGACTGGGCTCAAGGTATCTATTTCATAAAGATTACAAGCAACAGCGACAGCCGCATAATCAAGTTTGTTAAAGAATAATATAGCAGAATCGCATAATTGGTGAACTGGTTAACCGAATTAGCCAGTTCACCTTTTTATAGGAACACCAATTCAACATTAACAGTGCGCTACTTTCTAATTCTCGACTACAACGGCACCAATTTCTGCGGATGGCAGCGCCAACCGAATGCCGACACCATACAGGAACGCATTGAGAAAGCTTTGTCGGCACTGCTGAAAACCGACGCCGAAATTACCGGTGCCGGACGCACCGACACTGGTGTTCACGCCCGCAACTACGTGGCGCACTTTGACTCGGATGTTGAGAATCTTCACACAGATACCGACTTCTTGTATCGGCTGAACTGCATTCTGCCATTCGACATCAATGTTCAGCGCATTGCAAAGGTGCCCCCCGAAGCGCATGCCCGTTTTGATGCCACTCGCCGCACCTACCGCTACTACACAACAACTCGGAAAGATGTCTTTGGCTACCAGTTTGCCGAAAAAGTCCGAAACTTGGATGTTGACGCAATGAATGCCGCGGCAGCCAAATTGCAGGAATACACCGATTTCACAAGTTTCAGCAAACTCAACACCGACACCAAAACCAACGACTGCACCATCTACGATGCCCATTGGGAAACAACCGGTGGCGAAATAGTGTTCACCATCACCGCCAACCGCTTTTTGCGCAATATGGTGCGGGCCATTGTAGGCACACTCTTCGAAGTCGGCTACGGGAAACTGACCATCGCCGATTTCTGTCGCATTATTGAATCCAAAGACCGCGGCCAAGCCGGGACATCAGCACCCGCAAAGGCACTGTTTCTTGAAAAAATCGAGTATCCGTACGAATTTTAGAAAATAAAAATCCCCAATTAGCATGTGCCATTTGGGGATTTATAATTTTAGTAAACTAAGTGTTTTCTATAATGCATCAGCCAGTTCCTTCAACGCTGCACGGCTTTCATCGGTAAGCGATGTTTTGATTGTAACAACCTTATCCAAAATGGTTATCTCTTTCATCGGTTCGAGCAAAGAGCGCATCGTGCGAGCTGCCGATGGTGCCCACGTGCCATTCTCAACCAAAGCTATGGTACGTTTCTGATAAGCCTTGTCGGACAAATGGCACAGGAAATCGCGCATCAACGGCATCACACCGCCATCGTACGACGAAGCGCAAAGTACCATACGGTCGTAGCGGAAAGCATCCTCAACACACTCGGCAATATCAGCACGCGAAAGGTCAGAAATTGCGACCATCTCTCCTTTCGCTTCAAGCATTGCGGCAAGTTCATCAGCAGCTTTTGCAGTATTTCCGTGCAGCGATGCGTATGCAATGAAAACGCCTTTGGTTTCAGGCTGATAAGCGCTCCAAGTCTGATATAAATCGATGTAATATCCAAGATTCTCCTTCAAAACCGGGCCATGCAGCGGGCAGATGGTCTGAATGTCGAGCGCGGCGGCTTTCTTCAGCAAAGTCTGAACAGGATTGCCATACTTTCCGACAATGTTGAAATAGTAGCGGCGAGCCTCGCAAGCCCAGTCGTCGGTCTCGTTACATAGAGCGCCAAACTTGCCGAAAGCGTCGGCGGCGAAAAGCACTTTTTCGGTCTGCTCGTACGAAACCATCACCTCGGGCCAGTGAATCATCGGCGCCATTATAAATTGCAAAGTATGAGCACCAAGCGACAGAATGTCGCCTTCTTTCACAATATCGACGCGACCAGCGAAATCAGTCCCGAAGAACTGCGGCAGGAAAGCAGCCGCCTTAGCCGAGCAAACAATTTTGCAACCGACAAACCTATCCATCACCCAACCGATGTTGGCAGAATGGTCAGGCTCCAGATGGTGAACCACAAGGTAATCAGGCTGGCGGCCGTTTAGTACGGCCTTCAAGTTTGCCTGCCACTCGTCGCTTTTGCGAGCGTCAACCGTATCAGTAATGGCAATCTTCTCGTCTTCAATTAAATATGAATTATATGCCATGCCTTCAGGCACAATGTATTGGTTTTCAAACAAATCCAAATCGGTGTCGTCGCAACCTATGTAATGGATTGACGAATTGTTTGTAATTTTCATAATATCAAATATTTAAACGATTAGAAATCAAAATTTTTCGGAACTAAAGATACTATTTGCAACCGAATGAAAGCATGGTTTAAGTTTTTTTTCAAGTTCTGATATAAAATAAACTATATTTACGCAAAGGGCGCGACTATTGGCATTTGGTTCGCACATTGTCGCAAGCCGCTGATAATCAATTTTATCAAACATTATAAAACATTGGGTTATGATAGTAAAACAACTTTCGGTTTTTCTTGAGAATAAGGCAAACAGCCTTTCAACCATGCTCGAAGTACTGACGGCACATGGAATTAATATGTCGGCTTTCTGCGTTGCCGACGCGTCGGACTACGGAATTGTACGGTTTATTGTTGGCCGCCCCGAGCTGGCCTACAGCATATTAAAAGAAAACAAATACACCGTCACGCTTACCGACGTAGTGTGCATGGTTGTACCCCACGAGTCGGGCGGACTGCACAAGGCTTTGAAAATCATTTCGACAAATGGCATCAACATTGACTATATGTATGCCTTTGCCGATGGTGGCAGCGCCAAAGTGGTTATCCGCAGCGATTCGAACGAACGGCTGATTGACATTCTTCAGGCAAACAAGATGCAACTCGTGGCTTCAAATCAAGTTTACAACGTTGACTGATAGCTACATATGAAAGACTTGCTAAAAATCAGCCGGAAGTTTTTCGGCACCGACCGCTTTGTGGAAATGTGCGGTGTTCAGATTGTTGAATGTCGCGAAGGCTATGCCCGATGCGAAGTTACGATTGCCGACAAACACCTTAACGGCATCAACGCTGTGCAAGGCGGATTGCTTTTCACCATTGCCGATTTTTCGGCAGCTGTAGCGGCATTCACATTAGGGCGCGTGGCGTTGTCAATAAACGCCGACATTTCGTTCTTCAGAAACTGCAACAGCGGCACATTAATCGCCGAAGCCACTGTGATTTCAGCAACAAACAATCTCTGCACATGCAGCGTTGATGTGGTATGCAACGATACAAAACTTGCGAATGTCAAGGTAGGACTGTTCCGCACAAAACAGGAAATACCAGAAGATTAAAGCATCGGACTATTGCTATAGAACAAATTAACGGAAACATTGTCAACAAAAAAAGGCTGCCCATTGGACAGCCTTTTTTGTTCATATCATTCTATTAATCAATACACCATAACACGTTTTGCAGCACCGGTGGCCTTATTGCGAAGGATGTAAATACCCTTTTCGAACTGACCATTCAGCACTGATGTGTTGTTGTTCTGGATTTCGACAGTGCCGCGGTAAACACCTGTCACTGTAAAGATATCGAATACGCCACTAGCAGCTTCGGCATCATCAATAATTGAAGTTGCCTTGTAAATCAAATCACCATCGTCAACAGGTTCGGTGCTGAACACCATTTTGTCGATGTTGCAGTATGCGCCATCAATAACCAATTTAAGAGTATGGGTTCCTTCAGGAAGCTCTGTCTTGGTCTCGCCTTTCAACACTTTATACGTATCCCAACTACCTGTATTCGGCACGTTAATTTTACCTGTAATATCGCTATCGTCAAGATATAAGTGGAATGCAGAGCCATTGGTTCCCGAAGATGCCACTGCCCCCCAGTAGTATTTTTGCGTATTCTCAACATTGACGGTATAAATCATCCATTCTCCTTGATTGGTCATACCCAAAACCTTACCGCCATTGCCCTTGTAAATGTCGACACCTTCAGACGTGCGGAACGATGCGTCGCCTTCGTTATCAGAACTATTATCGCTATATGTTTGGGCCACATAACCTTTACGCGCCTTATCAAACTCTTCAACTTCGATAACACCAGGAATTGCTGCTGGCGTACCGCTATATGCTTCGGTAAGCACTTCGTCGCCAGTAGCGGTCTCAAACACAATGTAGTCGATGTTGCACGATGAGCCTTCAATTTGAATGCGGATTGGATAAGTTCCGGCAGGCATTGGTACCAACGTGCGGCCCTTAATCTCGGTATAAGTCCCCCACGAGTTGCTTGCAGTCTGCGGAACATTGATGCGGCCTGTCAAATTGGTATCGCCCATGCGGATGCTGAAGGCAGAACCAGTGGTTCCAGAAGAGACTCTCGCCGTCCACATCATAAGCTGCTCGGCCTCAACCTTAACGGTGTATTGCATCCACTCACCCGAGTTGGTCCAACCAACAACAAAACCATCGCCATCGTTTTTATCGATGTCAATTCCGGCCACATCGCGATAGGTTGTTCCGTTTTCGGAATAGCCATGGTTATTGTCCGGGTCGCTGTCGCTATAAGCAATGGTGTTCTCGCCAAGGTCGAAATCCTCAGCTTCGAACTTGCCAGGCAGTGCGATTGGTGTGCCATGGAACGGTTTTGCTGGCTCACAAGCCTTGATGGTGCAACTGCGCTCGAAGAGTGTGCTGCTCACGCTGCTAAGCACCTGCATTTTGAATGTGAAGTCGCCGGCTTCAATTGGGCTCCACTCAAATTCGAAGGCTGAAGTGTCGTATTTTGCATAAAGAGCTGTGTCACCATTGAACCCTTTGTACAAGCGAATTTCGGCAATACCGTCAGCTGATGACGCCTTGCCTTTAACGGTTGTTTTATCGCCAATCAAAATGACATTCGCCATAGGTGATACAAATGCGTAATCGCTTGCCACATTGATAAGCGGGCTCTTTGCATTGAGTGCTGCATCAGACAGCATATACTCTTTTAGCCACTTATAAGCAGGACGCTCAACTCCGTTCTTAATTATGCCAGAATTATCCTCCCAAGTTGCACCATGAATGTACCCCCAAATTGTTACACCAGCCACATAGTCAGCTTCCCACATTATCGGGAACTGTTCTTTGTAGCGTGTTAGTTGGTCTTGGTCATTCGCCTTATCAATATCATATTCTGATATGAAAATTGGCAAATTAACGCCGTCGTGAATTTTTTTCAGAGCCTTTGCAAATTTCTCTCCTGTCATATCGTTAAGGTCATGCGATTGGCATCCGGCAGCATCAATAGGGCCGCCTGCTTCCTTGATACCGTTGATAAGTTCGATATACGCATCGTCTTGGCCTTCATATGCAAAAGTATTGTAGTCGTTATAGATAAGCACTGCGTTCGGCCAACGCTCACGAGCCATGATAAAAGCTTTTGCAAGCCAGTCGTAACCTGTTTTTCCACCTCCACCCAAGGCTTGTTTTATACGTGTTGCTCCGTAATTTGAGTGGTTTCCTACGGCTTCATTGGCTACATCGATATACTCCAAATCGGGCATTTCCTTAGCTACGGCGTCAAACCAGCGGGTGATGGCCACAAGCGTTTGCTCCGCATCCAAATTGTTCAGATAGCTCGGATATTGCGATCCCCAAAGCAAAGCATGAAATTTGAACTTGAAGCCGTGTTCCTTGCAAAATTGGAATTCTTTTTTTGCTGTAGTGAAATCGAATACACCTTCAGAGCGTTCAATTGACTCCCATTTAGTTTCGTTCTCCGGAGTAAGCTGATCCCACATTTCTTCATATTTATAACTGCCAACATTAGGCTGTATCTGCCCCCTTGTTGTAATGTTGCCCAAAAACTTGTTCGGGTTTTTGTTCAATTGCGCCTGGCTAGTCATTGCACCGAATAGCAAAGCGAGCAATAAAGCGGTTTTAATTTTCATAAACTTCTGTATTTTATTACGTTAGAGTTGAGTTTTTCCGAAATGATCACTCATGGTTGACGATTAGTCTGAAATGGTGTGTTTTTTCAACGGATTGGCCGTCAAATCCTGATACTGCAAACGATTGGCAAGCACATCGCAAGCCAGATATATGGCTCTCTGGAATGCGGTTGGTTCGGCCTTGTCAAGCCCGGCATCGTCATAACCGAGAGTCTGGAACGGTGCGACACACAATTGTGACATTCCTAGCAGATAACTAACGCCATCGTCATACGACAAAGCCCGGAACGGAACCAAACCCTGCTCATAATAGATTGCCAGCACTGCATCGAACTGACGGAACAAATCGGTGCCAAAAACCACATCGGCACTGTAGGGTCCCATGGCAAGCACATTCTCTTCGTTGGCTTTGGCGATGGCCGGCACAATGATGTCGCTTTCTTCGCGCTCGAGCGAATCAGAGTCCATGCAGCCGGGGTTGAAGCCGAGCACTGCGATTTTAGGTTTGTCGATAGCGAAATCGGTTTTCAGCGCATCGGACAGAATATGCAGTTTCGACACAATATTATCAATAGTGATGTGCTTTGATATGTCACGCATTGGTGACTTGTCAGACAGCAAAGCCACTCGAAGAGTGTCGTTGACTAACAATGTCATCACCGAGCCCGGATTCAGACTCTGCTTGACAAAATCGAACTGGTTGGAAACGCCGAGTTCGGCTGTCATACGAGTGTTTATCGGGTTCAGGATCAAGGCTGAAGTTTTTCCGGCCGAGAAATCGGCAACAGCAGCCTTGAGCGATGCCACGGCAGCTTCGCTCGACATGGTTGTGCCGTGTCCGAGTTCCACTTTCGCAGTGTCGTCGAGCACGTTGACCAAGTTTGTCCTACGGTCTTGCGCATCGTCAGCGCTTGTCACCTGATTGAAATTAAAATTATTGATATTCAAAGCCTTGCGATAGTATCCGGCAATTTTGGGTGAGCCATAAACTATCGGTGTGCAAATTTCGTTAAAACGCTGTTCCTGAAAGGTTTTGAGCATAATCTCATAACTGGTGCCGTTGATGTCGCCTTGAGTTATGCCGATTTTTATCTTATGTTCCATCGCGATTCGTATTAGATGCGCAAATTTATAGTATCATTGGAAAAAATCCACTTTTTGGCATTTTTTTTCACCAACAGCAATCGACAGTGGACTGTCGTCAAAGAATGGCGCGCGTCAGTCACCGAATCGCGTACTTCTGCCCCACTCTTTCCGAGTTTTTTTCATTTGACGAATTCGCTATCATAAATTTATGTATCTTGCCATGCTGTTTGTGGGGGAAACAGCTTTTTGGATTACAACAAACTATTTTGAAAAAGATAATACGAATAATAGCAGTATTGGCTCTGTATGTGGCTGTATTTCAGCCATCGGATGCTACGGCGAAACCATCCGACGCACAATCCGACGCGACAGAAGCCACATTTGAGCAGGCCGATTTATGGGCGCGCAACAGTCAGTACGACAACGCCGAGACTGCCTATACCGACATTCTGAACTCAACCGTCAACGAAATCATAAAAATCAAAGCCTGCATCAAACTGTCAGACATGTTTTTTATGACCGGCAACGCTGACAAGGCCATGCATTACATCAAACTCGCCTATCAAATCCCGGCCATCAACGACAGTTCGAACATCAACCTTCTTTTTAGAGTGAACAACGTTGAAGCGTCGCTATACCTGTCACGCAACCAACTGGCGAAATGCGACTCGATAATAAATATCACAGCGACAAAAATCCCCGAAATAACAGACCGTGAAGCATTGGCAAAATTCTTCTATGTGGCTGGCAAATACGCATTTGCGTCGAACGACTACAAAACCGGCATCAATGTGCTTCAACGAGCATCAATGCAGTACAGCAATGAGATTATCACCCCCGAATATGGGCGTGTGCTGCTGCTCATTGCCCAAATGTTCCAGGTGAAAAACGATTTCAATCTGGCTGAAAAAAACGCATCGGAAGCGCTGATGATTTTCGAACGCAAGAATTTCGGCGTCAGCCGCATCGATGCATTTTGTCTGCTCGGCAACCTGTATCTGCAAAAAAATGAGACCGATAAGGCGTTCGATTACTTTTCGCGGGCAAAAGCCATCAGCGACACGCTGCACGCGCGACGCGGCAACGAGACTGCCAACTTGAGCCTGGCCATCTGGTACCTGAAACAGAACGACATTGAGTCGGCGCTGCAATTTGCCAGCGCACTGGACAACATCGACCCCAACAGCACCAACCCCGACATCGCCTTCAACGCCGCGATTCAGTTTGGCGAGTACTATCTGGCCAACGGCAACCTTGACCTTGCAATGCTGTACGCAGACAAAGCCAGCGAAATATGCGCGAACTCACTTGCCTGGCAGAAACACATTGACCTGCACCGGCTCTACGGAAAAATCTACCAGAAAAAGGGCAACTTCCGCAAGGCCGCCGACAACCTGATGAAAGCGCAACTCTACGCCGACAGTCTGGCCGTCAACATGCGGCAAATCGACATCGACTCGCTCGGAATGCAGCAGGAACTGCGCCGCCAGAGCGATTTCATTCACTTGCTGACCTTTGAGAACAGCGAGAAAGAAAGCGCCATCGAAGACAACACAACACTGATTAACAGGCAGAAATCATCGATATTCTCTCTGATAGGGATATTTATGATTGGCTGTATTCTGACATTTATGCTGGCTTGGTCGTTCCTGCAAAAAACCAAAGATAACAAGACGCTCGAGCAGACCAACAAGAAAATAGCCCAGCAAAAAGAAGAGATTGAATCGCAGCGCGAAAACCTGCTCAACTACACCAAAGAACTAGAGCGAATGTCGCTGATTGCGCGCGAGACCGACAACGCCATCCGCGTGTTTGACGACGAAGGCAACACCATATGGGTAAACCCCGGATACACACGGCTTTACGGCTACACTCTGGAAGAACTGCAAAACGACAATTCGCTCGGATTCAGCACGAAAAACCCCATCGACATAAAGAAAATCATCCGCACATGGGATTACGAGAAACAATCGATAAGCCTTGAATCGGAAATCCGCAACAAATGGAAAATAAAGTTGTGGGTGCAAACCACAATGTCGCCCATCTACGATAGTATCAGCATGGATATCAAGCAGATAGTTGCCATCGACACCAACATCACAACGCAAAAGAAGGCTCAGCAGGACATCATTAAAATGAACGAAGAGATTACTGGCAGCATCACCTACGCCAAACACATCCAGGATGCCATGCTGCCACCTGTTTCGGTGCTCACCAGCCACTACCCCGACAGTTTCTGCTACTACAAGCCTCGTGCCATCGTCAGCGGCGATTTCTACTGGATGACCGAAGAGAGCAACCGCCTGATTGTGGCTTGCGCCGACTCAACCGGCCACGGCGTTCCGGGCGCGTTTCTGAGTCTGATTGGCATTTCGTTTCTTAACAAGATTGTAAAAGAGCGTGGGGTTGTGCAACCGGCCATCATACTCAATCGTTTGAGATCAAATGTGATAAGCCATCTGCACCAGTCACAGTCGGAACTGCTGGCGGGCGACGGAATGGACATGTCGATAATCTCTATCGACAAACGCACCAGCCTGATGGAATTTGCCGGCGCAATGAACCCGATGTACATCATCCGCGATGGCCAAATCATCGAGCTCAAACCCGACCGTATGCCTGTAGGCTACTACGACAATGAAGACCGTTCTTTCTCTTCGTCGAAGGTGGCCATCAAGAACGGCGACCAGATTTATATGTTCTCTGACGGCTACTACGACCAGTTTGGCGGCACCGAAGGATTGAAAATGAAAACGCAGAAATTCAAAGAGATACTGCTCGATTGCTGCCACAAAAGCAACGATGAGCAAATCGCTATTCTCGACCGCGAGTTCAACAACTGGAAAGGCAAGCACGAACAAGTTGACGATATTTTAATAATTGGTATCCAAATTTAAAACGACTGACAAATGCAACGTCGGTCGCACAATCATCCAACCAGAAAAATCAAAGACTAATGAGAAATCTATTACTTCCCGCCTTCTGCGCACTGGCTTTTGCGGCCTGTACAGGCAATCAGAAACAAAACGGCAAAACATCGGAAATTGCTGGCAATGAAACCGTTGTAACCATTGATGCTGCATTGGCCGGAAATGCGGGAACCAGCGTGCAAAGCACCGAGCGACAAGGCGTTCAGCCTGTTTTTCTGCTGGGCAACCACATCGGCTCAAAATTCCTGCTCAACGCCGATGCTGCGACACCGGCCGAAAATGTTCCCGACTCATTGAAAAACTACAAGTACATACTCTTCGAAGGCAAGTATTATGCCGTTGATTTTAAGGGTTTTCAGAAAAAAAACAACACTGAAGACAATGGCCGCGACACACCATTGAACTTCGACAACCGGCCGGGCTGGATTTTTGCGCTGCCAAGCGGACAACTGCTGACCGACACCGACGAATATGCAATGTTCTGGGGCAAGCCGCTTCTTGTTGACGAGTACTTCAAAAGCAAAACCAAACTTGTAAAAGTTGCAAGAGCAAATGAATCGGCAACAAACAAATTCGACAAGCTACGAGCTGAATTTGAGAAACGATACAACCGGAAAATCACAAAATTCAAGGTTGATTCGTACGTGGGCGACTACACCTACCTGATTATGCAATTCGAAACCATTGACAGCAAAGCACTTGGCGTTGTCGCACTGATAAAACCCGATGGCGGAACCATTGTCAGGGATTTCCCCGCCGAATGGGACGAAATATCAGTTTGGCGCGAAGCCGACGAAGGCGAATTCTTTGGTTTGGATGTTGACTTTGCCACCATTGAGAACGGCGCGCTGAATCTATACACCATCAGCAATAGCGAAGAAGGAACCGGCTACCAAAACTATGTGGCACAAGGCGATTCACTCATCGTTGGCTCGATTTCAAACTACTTTTACCACGCACCTGATTAAACAATTGGTACACAAGCAAAAAAATAGGGACCAACCACACTTATCGCTTTTAAAATCAAAATCATGGACCGAAGAGATTTTCTGAAGAAATCCGCATTAATGGTGGCCGGCGCAGCCATTGCAACCCCTGTGGCAACCATGCTGGCAAAAGCAGAAACAACAAACGAGAATTATGATTCACAACAAGTTACAAATTCGAACAAGAAAATGAAAGTATTATTGATTAACGGCAGTCCGCGGCACAACGGCAATACTTTTTGTGCATTACAAGAGATTGAAAACCAACTACAAAGCAACGGAATCGAAACGGAAATCTTCCAGATTGGCGCAATGCCGGTCCGCTCGTGCCTTAATTGTGGCGGTTGCCGCAAACCCGACCAGAAGGGATGCGTTTTCGATGACGACATCTGCAACACTGTCGCTCAAAAACTGTCGGAATCCGATGCTCTGATTGTCGGCTCACCAGTGTATTACGGACAGCCCAACGGCGGTGTCTTGTCTCTGATGCAGCGAGTATTTTTCTCTGCAGGCCAATACGCACAAAACAAGCCGGCTGCTGCAGTGGCGGTTTGCCGCCGCGGCGGTGCGACAGCCACATTCCAAAGCATGAATATGATGTTTCAGATGATGAACATGCCTGTTGTGACATCGCAATACTGGAACATTGTTTATGGACGCGAAAAAGGCGATGCCAAACTTGACGCTGAAGGAATGCAGACCATGCGCACTCTGGCCAACAACATGGCATTTCTGCTGAAAAAAATTCATGCCGGAGGTCAGCCGCAATACCCCGCACGCGAAAGCTGGCAAATGATGAATTTCATAAGATAGAATCGGACTCGAAGTGACGAAATAGTGCGATGGACATAACCCACCACTATATTGAAAAAGGCGATGGCCAACCGCTGATTCTGCTGCACGGAAACGGTGAGAACTGCGATTATTTCTGCCACCAGATTGACGCTTTCAGCGAGCGTTTTCGGGTGATTGCACTCGACACTCGCGGGCACGGCCTGACGCCACGCGGCGAAAAGCCATTCACAATCAGGCAGTTTGCCGATGATTTGCTCGATTTTATGAATCTGAAAGGAATTGAAAAATCGCATATTTTAGGCTTTTCCGATGGCGCCAACATTGCAATAGCTTTCGCAATGAAATACCCCGAACGCGTTGACCGACTGATACTTAACGGCGGCAATCTTGATGTTTCGGGCGTGAAACGCGGCACGCAAATACCAATCGAAATCGGCTATTGGTTTGCAAGCCGCTTTGCCAACAAAAGCGCCGAAGCCAAGGCCCACGCCGAAATGCTCGGCCTGATGGTGAACGACCCGAATATCGCGCCAAGCGACTTGAGCAAAATCACCGCCCCCACGCTGGTCATTGCAGGAACGCACGATATGATAAAAGAGTCGCACACACGGCTGATTGCCGCTAATATTCCCAATGCCGAACTCGCGGTTGTGTCTAGAAATCATTTTGTTGCGAATAAGAATCCCACACAATTTAATCTTCGT
>JAEEGJ010013851.1_pt1 | contig 19387 bp, 16 predicted proteins | sample 8958761 | NCBI WGS metagenome assembly JAEEGJ01 (sample SAMN16246546, study PRJNA631951) | gut metagenome | biome: gut microbiome; feature: rumen; material: RS-attached | host: Bos | place: Iran: Karaj | collected 2018-10 | reverse complement strand
ATCTTTCGCTGCGTGCAGCATCAGTGTGCTGCCCAACATCACGCAGATGCAAAAGATGATTTTCACTCGATTTAATCAACTTTCTCACGCTCAGGAATGAAAATATATTCTCATTCCCTTCGCTTAATCGAAATTTTACACTATCTTTGCAGCAGAATAAACAAGCAACGACGATTATGGCAGACAAAATAAACTACGGCGTATTCCCAAACCCTCTGCCCGATGCGGAGGGGAAGACCACCTATCAGGTGCGTCATATACCTAATGGCACGATGAGCGAGAAAGGTTTTCTGGCTCACTTGAAGTATCACGACACCTACAACACCACCACGATGATGTCCTCGCTCTGCGTGTTGAGGGATGAGATTATCGAGCAGTTGCGCGAGAACAGGCGGTTCCGCATTGACGGTATTGGCACGTTCCAGATGAAAGTCGGTCTGATAACGAAGCACGATGAGGAGGGCAACCCCATCAAGCCGCACTTCACCGATCCCAATAAGATTACGGCCAACGATGTGGAGGTGCAGGGTGTCAGCTTCACGCCCGACCCCAGTTTCGTGAAAGCACTAAAGGCCAAGATTTCCACCCAAAACAAATACGGTCGCGGGGCAGCTGGCAGGAACAAGCCATACACCCGCGAACAGATTGTCGAATTCCTCGATAATCATTTGAAGGAGCATCATTCCATCACCCGCAAACAGATGCAGTATGCGCTGAACATTACGGAATATCGTGCCCAGAAATGGCTCGACGAACTGACGGCAGAGGAATTCTCAAAATACTACTGCAAAAAACAGGGAACCACCTACGTCTACTATCGTTACGGCTGGGAATAATAGCGGTAACACCAAGTGTTTCTGCTTCCGTTTGGTAAAGAAATCAAATATCCTCATAGCTTTTATCATTTTTGTACTGCAAAATTAATACAAAAACTCCCTCCCTGCAAGAGATTTACCTGAAATCCACTACCCAAAAATTGCTGTTTTTTACTCCCGGCTCGTCGCCTTTTAGTCCGGACTTAAGCACCAATTAAGTCCGTTCTGTTTAATCTGCCACTTAAGACATAAGACTCTACCACTATAGTAGCAGTATCTTGCCACTTAAGTCCTAGCATCCTACCACTTAAGTGGCAGATTCATTAAATCCGGCCTCATCACAGCTTAGCTCCGACCTCATCAATGCTAAGCTCCTTCCTTATCACCGTTTAGCCCCTTCCTCACGAAAAAGCCTCCGTAGCTCAAAAATCCTCCGCCATCATCTTTCTGTAAATCAACGGCTTAACCCTCCTGGCGGAGGATTATAAAAAAAAATCCCCGCAACCTAATGCGAGGATTTGGTGTTCATCAATATGTCAGGGGTCTTAAGCGCCCCGCGCTTGGATCAGTTTACTTACACTTGATGTCCTTGAACTGCCAGGTGCTGGAAGGCACGATGAAGTCGAACTCCGTAGCATTGTCGGGCAGGGCTGGGAAAATCAGGGCGAAGCGCAGTTTCTGGAAGGGCCAGGGAATCTTGGTGGTTGCCGGGGCCACAGTGATATTCTCTACACCTGACAACTCCTGTTTGCCACCTTTATCTCCCTTGATATAAGCCTTTCCCTTGACATACCAGCCCTCATTCACGCCACTGGCCACAACCTCCATCTCCAGTCGTGTCTCCGTGTCAGAGCAGGCCACGCGCAAAATCTTTGTGTTAGTCTGCTTCTTGTTGACATACACGGGATTCTCGCGCACATATCTGTATTTGGAATAGTCGGCGAGCGTCACCTTGGCATTGTTCAGGATGCTGGGTCCGTCTTCCGTGTGGCCGGCCTTCACGTAAAGTTCGTTGATTTTACGGGTAATCTGCTGCTGGTCGGTATAACCGTAGTTGCAGTTCAGCTTGGCGGCCTCCTCATACTTGGAAAGGGCATCCCCCCAGTATTCGCCTCCTTCGTAGTCCTTGGCACTCTCCATAGCGTCCTTGAAGCTCTGTTCATACTCCACCTTCTCCTTGGCGTGGATTTCCATCGCCTTCTTGCGCTCGGCAGATTCAATACCATGGTTGATAGCGCCAAACACGCCACTAATGGTTGAAGAAGTGTTTCAACTGCGCCACTGTGCCTTCGCTGGCATCACTGCGGCCAGTCCCAAGGCAAAAATAATCAGGTTCTTTTTCCTTTCTATTGTAATTTAATTATTAATTGTGTTCTTTTGTGTAAATCCAGGAATAGGTACCATCCCCGTTATCGGTCGGCCCTGTAACAGTTACTCCTGTTTTAGATAACCCGCCTTCAGCCCGGATGCCTCCTGACGTAGAACTCTTGCAAGTGACGGTCAATGTGGCTCCGCTTGTACCTGTGAGAGTCATGTTACCAAACACGTAGATGCACTGGTCTTTGTTCTTGCAGGTGATAGCGTTGTTACCTTCGAGGGTGAGCGTGAGATTGTCATCGCAGTCGAAGAATCCCCACAAACCGCTGTTCAAGGCATTGTATGTGGCACCAAAATTATTTAAAGTGATAGACGCCGCTTTCCTAAGCCGGAAATAATAGCCGATACTGGTGCCGCTGAGGGTAAACGTAGCTTCATCGTTGAAAATATATCCGCCTTTAGCGTTAGGCTCCGGGGTAGAGCTGATATCAGAGAACGTCGGGCGTCCTGGGGTGTTGGGGTCCGTAGTAATCTGGTCTTGGGTTCTCGTTACGTTATATACCTTATTGGTAAAGGCTTTATCCCCCAGAACGACTCTCTTCCAGTCACCTCCGCTTGGTTTAAAGCGGATGGCGTGAGAATACGTGGTATTATCTTTCATGTTCGGGACATAGTAGGCAAAGGTGGTATTACCACTGCTGTTGGTAGTCACGTTACCCACACTACACCAGTAATCGCCGAAGATGTGCTCCACCTCATAAATGGTATTTGCAGCGAGTCCGCTGATGTTGCAGTTGAAAATAGGGGAGCAATAGCCAGATTCCGCTACCGCAAGCGAGAAATTGCCTGCTGAATATGAACCACTCACATAGAGGCATTTGGTCATCAGTTCATTAATAGTTGAAGCCAATAAGATGTTATACATCGGCATCAGCTGGCCATAGCGGAAGTAATTGTCAACCTCCAAATTGTCTATCGTGCCATTGTGCACCAGCAGGGCCGATACGTATGTACATTCACCTAACGGGTCGGTGGTGCCGAAAGTATGTAAAACCGTAACATATTTCCCGCCACTGTATTGATACACATGAAGACCAGAATCTTTACTAAACTCGCTGCCGTTTGTGGAGGTATATGTCCCTGTGAATGTGGCAGACGTGCCATTAATCGACGTGGCGTCAAGGATACCGGCAAGAATCTTACCAGTTTCATTTTTAACAGTTCCCGTCACATAGAGCTTATCGCCATCGGAGAACTTCAGCGTGCGTGTAGTGCTGTTGCCCTCGCCCGTTATTTCAACTGTACTACGTGTCGATGCGCCGTTTTCGATGCCTGCGCCAACAGTAATCTGAATCGTCTGCGGCGCGGGGTTCGTAGGCTCTTCTATTGGCTGTTGTGCCATCGGATCGTCACTACTACTTGAGCAAGACGTGAAGGCGAAGGTCAGGGCCGCTGCTATAGTCAGAGCCCCGATATGTAATGTCAGCTTATTCATTATATATCCTCCTGTCCTTCATATACAGCATTCACACTCGCATTACTATTACTACTAGTCGTGCTGCCCGTTAGCAGTTGCGTCCTCCGGATTAATTTCACCACCCTCATGCTGGGTTTCATATATTCCCTTTTCATTATCTTCTCGTTTTTTTAATCGGCAACTTTGACAGTAATTCTGAATGGTTCCAGATCCTTTAAGCTTGGATCCTCGCTGAACCACTCGATGATGAATTTCTCTATGCCGAGCGATGCCGCTTCGCGTTCTATCATTTTGCGTTTGCGGTTGCCTGGTTTCAGCACTTCTGAGGCTACACCGATATTATACTTGATGACCTCGACACCGTCATCCTTTGATTCTGCCACATAGAATCTATTATCGAACATGGTTGCATTGATGTCTTTCTGCAGTTCGGCGCGTAAAAGATTTCTCGCTTGAGGTTGCAGATTTTCACCATTAACGATGATGTCGCAGCACCATTCCTTCTTGAAGCGGCGGGGCGGTGTCAAAAGGAACCCGTCCATATCTTCATAGGCAATTGTAGCACAAGTGCTAAAATTTTTTTGGAAGTTTAAATATAGAGCTTTTGTATAGTCACGAATATACCACCCCAATGTATATGACCCCGAAGGTTTCTTTACCGACCAACAAACCTTGTTCTCGATATCGATGTCGTTGGTTAGGATATCGGCAGCCATTTCATGCCAGCCCTTGTCCCAAATAACCTTAGGAGTATGGCCTTCTTTGTAAGTCCATGTCACTTCATTGCCGTGGGTATTCTTCACGATGGCCAGGTCTTTGCTGACATGTGACGTACTCATGGTGAAGGACGTTGAGTGTGATGTGGTATTGGTATTCGTATAGCTAAAATTGAAGCCGAGATTGCCTCCTCCTGTCGGATTGGGACCACTCTGACCACCGTTAGCACCACCGCTAAAACCAAAACTCCAACCTTCTGTATGAGAGGTGCCGTCGGTGGTGCCGATGGCGATGATCTCAGTAGTTTGGCTGTTATCGGTGCTAGGCAAGCTCTTCTCCAGCTGAATCTCACCATTGCCTTCCAGTTCCATTGCATGAGTAGATTCACTGAGCCAATTACCATAAAAGTAAACATAGGCGCGATCATTTCTACCTCCAAGATAAAATTGTTTAATCGTATTGGTATAGGGGTATTTGCTCCACATCCAATCCTCTTTTTTATAGGGTCCCCAATAGAGTGTGTTACCTTTATTCGAGTCTTGACCGCCCATACGGATATGGTGGTTTTCCTCTACATAGTAGAAATCGCGCTTGCTGGCAAAGTCATAGACGCTCCACGAACGGATGGTGGTGCTGGACACGTTTTCACGACCGAATACCATGCCTTGATCATCATGAGCCCAAAGATGACCGGGAACAGTAAACTCGTCAGTGGCTGACAGGATAGAGTTAATCACCTGGTCGCCACCGGCTCTGGTGCGAGCCCTTGCTGCTGCCGGCTCGTCCTGCTGGCCATCGGCTTTCTCCTGCTCCTTGGTGTTCAGCCATGAGGCAGCGCCGTCGGCCAGCCGGCCATAGTGATAAGCATTCAGTATGTTCTTCACCTTGTGCTCGACGGTCGTCTCCTGCCCGTTCTCGTCTTCTGCCTGGCTGGAGATGGTCTCCTCCTCGCTGTAGGGAGGAATCAGATAGTTGGCATTAGTTGAGAAGACTACGAGTTCTTCTATCACGGTGTTTTCGTCGATTGCTTCGCCGCTTCTGGTCAGTGCACGGACATTGTTGACCTTGCGAACCATGTCGCCGTCATTACGGCGGCTGGCCGCTGGTTCGTCATCAGCCCCCTCGACGCCGTTCTCCTTCAGAATGGCATTCTGAACTATCTCGAACTGGTCGTCCACGGACATGGCGAAGGCAAACGCATCAGGGAACGTGGGACGATGAAGGGCGACGTATCCGCCATTCAGCATGACACGGGCCATCGTAAAATAATCGGCCTCCGTCAACGACTTTACCTGATTGCCTTCCAACAAGACGAGCTTCGTGTCGTCGTTGATGGCAGTGGTGGTCTGCGGGAGACGCTTGACGAGCGCTGCGCCCACCGAATTGTCGTTGAAACTACTCAACACGGCGGTTGGCATGTCGTAGGTCACCTTCACCTCCAGCTGGTCGGTGGTAGGCTCTTCGTAGGGTTCTGACGCTTCACCCGACGGAGTGGGAGGGTCAGAATTGTCGTTGTTGCTGGAACATGACACGAGCACACTTGCGCCGCAGATTAAGGTGGCGGCGAGCACCATGAACATTTTCTTCATCGTTATTCTTCTTTGTGGTTATAAATAATCATTTTTCCATTTCACGGGTGAAATAGGTCGGTGTCATCGGTGTCATCGTCATCGATTTACACAAAAAGAACCGTCCCTTTTGTGTTACGCTTTTTACCACGCATCGTCGACCTCTTCTTGGGAATTCAGCGTGCTATTCACACCATAGTTGCCGCTGCCGCATAGCATCTTTGCATACTTAAACTTTACAACCTCTATTGTGGGAATGGTATATTCTTTTTTCTTCATAGTCATGTTCTCTTCTCTTTACTTAATGATCAATTTTTTACCGTTCACGATGTACAGGCCCTTAGTAGGCTGTGCTACCTTGCGGCCCTGCAGGTCATAATAGTCACCGTTCATCGTTTTACGTTCAACGTTCAACGTATTTACGCCAGTCGTTTCGTCGAAGAGGAAATACTCACGGGCTGTGGCACCACTATACGTCAAGTAGGCCTTGTGGGCACCAATGGTTCCCGTATTCTTCAGTTTATAGAAGCCAATACCATTCCCTCCTTTGTTCAGCACGTAGGTTTGGCCATAATTGGGATTCGGGATAGTTGTTGTTGTGCCTTGCAAGCTATTGCCATCGTAGCCGCCTTCACTTGTCGTACCGTTATTGCTTGAGGTCAAGAAGATGTTGGCCGAATTGCTCTTGAGTATTACTGCCTTACCTACATTTACGATGCGGTCACTGATAGGAGACAGCGTGAGCGTTGCGTCGCTGAGAGCAGCTTTGAACACCTGCGTGCCCTCGGCTGCCTGGAAATGGCCTGCTTCGTTATAGAAAGTCGTCCAGTAATCGCTCGAATTTCCCTTGTTGGCTTTCAGGTAAGCGAGTTCGTCGCTAACTAAGTAAGTATCACCGTTGTTCTGATAGGCAGAGCCATTATAATAAACTACGCCACCGATGGTTACCGTACCGCAAGAACCGCTGTTTCCCCTTCCGATACAGTCAGTAGCGCCTGAGCCCTTCTTAGCGGTCAGATAGTTGTTGGAAATCGTAATGTCTCCGCACGCGGCACCATTGTCGGCACCGATGGCAGGAGCGTTAGCACCACCCTTGGCTTCTATAATGCCGCCAAGTATCTGAATGTTGCCACAGGTTTTCGAGGTGTTGTTATAACCTCCGCCAATGGCGGCGTATCCAGATCCACCTTGGGCAACCAGTTTGCCTGTACCTGCTGATTCGCCATTAATGATGAGCGTTGTGCCAGCATCGCCAACCCGGAGGGCATTATCCTCTGAGCTGATCAGTTTGTTCGTTGTACCATCTTTCAGGGTGATGTAGCAGGGGTTATTTTGAACGCAATTCACACACCGACCAGACTTCTCGATATGTACATTGCTCAGCACCGCTGTAGATGAACCTGCGAGGCCGAATGCGTGGTCTGTCGCGTTGCCATTACCAAAGATGAGACAAAATTCACCGTCACGAACTTCCACAGTAGCGGTGTTGATGCAGGCGACGCTTAACTCGCGTCGACCAATATAGCTTTCTCCATGGTTTTTGTAGGTAGAACCATCATAAAACACCATGTCACCAATGGTCACCGTGCCACAAGAGCCATTATTGCCCCTTCCAATACAATCTTTAGCACTTTCATAAGTAGTGCCTGTCGTTGCGTTTACACGTGTTACGCCGCTGGTAATCGTGATGTTGCCGCAAGAACCGCTAAAGCCACTACCGATGCCTGGAGCACCATAACCACCTGTGGCAGTGATAATACCTCCTTGTATCTCAATGTCGCCACAGGAGCCGGTAACATATCCACCAATGGCTGCACACCTGTCTGCACCTTGGGCAATTAGCTTGCCCGTGAATTGGTACCAGTCTATGTCGCTTTGAATGGTAAGCTTTTTGCCAGAGCCTACCCAGAGGGCAGGATAACCATAAGGTGCTTCGCCTGAGCTGGTTAGTTTGTTTACTGTATTGTATTTCAGGATAATGGTGGCTGAACCTTCGCACTTAACGCAGTAGTCCCGATAATTACTGATGTTCACATTGCTCAGCGCCACTGTGGCACCGTCTCCGATGGTGATTTTATTTCCCGTTACTGGGAAAGTATCCTCGACTTTAGTACCCATGACGTTATAGTATTTACCGTCAGGAACATTCACTGCACCGTTGTTGATATAAGCGATGTTTAACTCGTTTTGACCAATATAGTCCGCACCGTAATTCTGGTAGGCAGAGCCATCCCAATATTCAACACCGCCAATGGTCACCTTACCACAAGTATTATAGCCCTTTCCAATGCAGTGGGCAGCACCAGAACCTTTCGTAGCGCTCACGCATTTCACGCTGCTGGCAATCGTGATGTTGCCGCAAGAACGATCCCAGGTACTACCGATGCCGGCAGAATAAGAGCCACCCTTGGCTTCAATGGTACCGCCCTCAATGACGATGTCGCCACAACTAGCAGTGCCACCGCCACCGGCATCACTAACTGCACCAATACCCGCACTTTTTTCTCCGCTTTGGGCTTTCAACGTACCCGTGCCTTGAATGGTGAGCGTTGTGCCTGTGACGCCAGGTCGTAGAGCAGTAGAATAGTTTCCCGTGCAGGTCAGTGTGTTTGTGGTTCCCTCGGCCAGGATAATGGTGGCTGAGCCTGAACACTGAATGCAATGACTGTTTGCACCACCATTGCTGATGGTCACGCCGCTCAACGTCACCGTGGCACCGTCGGCAATCATTACCCTATAGGTATTGGTAGAACCTGTCAGCACGTCGCCGTCATTTGCTACCACGTCAGCAGTCACCTGACTAAGGTCGATGGTATCTGCCCACGCCCCCTGTGCAACCGTGCACAGCAGGGCAAACATGAATAATACTTTCTTTTCCATGTGTTCTATATTTTAATTGTTGCCGCCGAGGGAGTCGAACCTTCAGCGGCAAGTAATATTGGCAATTACTATTTATTTTTCCTTCGTTTGATTAGTGAGATTCCCGTTGGCATCAATATATATAACGAGCCTGGGGTCATTATTCCTCTTCCTTGCAAATTCAGACAGTGAAGTGCCTGCGGGATTATCATAATATGGAATACCTTTTTCACAATCAACATTATGAATAACAGTGTTATCGCTCCTCATGGCCATGACATCAAGTCTCCTCTGGACATTAAAATCAAAAGCCTCGGTAACTACCTTGTCCTCCAAAGGAGTAACTACTGTATATAACTGTACCGTGCAAGGCAGTTTGCTAACGGGAATTTCGACGGTCTTGGTGTACGACGGACTGCTCATGGTCTCTACGAAACCATTTCCATCAGCATCGGTACCATATACGTTTACCTTAAACAGTCCAAGCGTGGCAGCATCGGATGTAACGGTGTACGTCACGGCAGCCTTGGTAAACTCCGCTTTCTTAGGCTCGTCGTTGTGGTCGTCCTTGCTGCAAGATGTGAACATTGTTGTTGTCATGAGGGCAGCAAAGAGAACAGCTGCCATTGAAATCAAACTTTTATTCATACTTTTATAAAATATTTGATTAAAAAATATTGAGATATTACTAATTCATGAAGGGTTTACTTACACTTGATGTCCTTGAACTGCCATACGCTGGAGGGGACAATGAAGTCGAACTCTGTCGCATTGTCGGGCAGGGGCTGGAAGATCAAGGCGAAGCGCAGCTTCTGGTAGGGCCAGGGGATCTTGGTGGTTGCAGGGGCCACGGTGATGTTCTCTACACCAGTCAGCTCCAGTTTGCCGCCTTTATTACCCTTGATATAGCCTTTTCCCTTGATATACCAGCCTTCATTCATTCTACTGGCCTCGCATTCCATCTCCAGTCTTGTCTCCGTATCTGAGCAGGCCACGCGTACAATCTTTGTGTTGGTGACCTTCTTGTTGACATACACTGGGTTCTCGCGCACATATCTATATTTAGAATAGTCGGCCAGCGTCACCTTGTCATTGTTCAGGATGCTGGGGCCGTCTTCCGTGCGACCAGCCTTCACGTAAAGATCGCTGATCTTACGGGAAATCTGACGCTGGTCTGAATATTCATATTTACAGTTCAACCTGGCTGCCTCCTCATATTTATTGAGGGCATCCTCCCAGTATTCACCTCCCTCATAGTCCTTGGCACTTTCCATTGCGTCCTTGAAGCTCTGTTCATACTGTGCCTTCTCTTGGGCGAAGATTTCCATCTGCTTCTTGCGCTCAGCGGATTCTATACTATGATTGATAGCGCCAAACACACCACTGATAGCTGTTTGAGTGTCATAATGGGTCCACTGTGCCTGGGCCGGTATGATGGTCACCAGTCCCAATGCAAATAAATACAAACTCTTTTTCATAATTATCGTTAGTAATCGTTTATTATTTTTGCCCCAAAGGTATTCATAATAACTGAAACTTGCAAGGCCCATAATCGTTGCGAGCGAAGTTTTTGCATTAGCTGAGACATTTTTGCATTAGCTGAGGGTCGCCCCACACTCCAAATTTACCTATTCACAAATTTTCGACCTCAATTCAGGTGTTTTCGACATCGACAACCGCCGACGAAATGGCAAAAAATAACAAAACTTTTTTTGAAAACTTACCTGATTTCACTGAAAAAGTAGTAATTTTGCATTCCAAAAGGAATAATAAGAACGATATGCCCGAACAGATAACTCCATTGTCAGTGTTGTATCTCCAGCTCCACGGCGCAGGAACAGCCGTGTGCGTCGTGCTATTCCTCTACCTGCTGCTGTGTAGGGGCAAGGCTATCGCGCCCGACATCACGCCGCCCGCACGACTGCGTTGCTGGGCAGCGGCACTATTCGGCATCATGGCCCTGGTCCACATCTGGTGGATACTGTTCTACACGTACTCGGACGATAGCCGCTCGATGATTTACGGGCTGCTCGTCGCTCTCGACTGCTTGGTGTTGCCCCCCGTCTTCATCGGCACGCTGCTGAACATGCTGCAGGACCGCCGCCGACCGCTGTGGCCCATTGTAGTCGCCATGACGCCCTGCGCGGTGCTCGCAGTGCTACAGACCGCCCTACCATCCATCGACCTCACGACCCCTAACAAGGTCTATGGGCTGGTACTCGCCGTGGCCGTCATTATATATATGGTGGTGGCCGTGCGGCAATTTGGGCGGTGGCTGCGCGACAACTACGCCGACCTGGAGCACAAGGAGGTGTGGCTCAGCCTTACGCTGCTCATCGGCCTCATGCTACTGCTCATGAGCTATGAATATACCGACAACTACGTAATGTCCACCATCGCCCACCTCACCGGCTTTCCGCTGGCAGGCCTCCTGCTGTGGCGGGTGGAGACATTGCCGCAGCTGGATGAAGCGGCAGAGCGCGAGGACGACATCCTGTCGGAGGCGGGGACAATCCCTGAGTCCCTCCCTGTTAGTGATGCTTTATCCCATATCGGCCAACTGCTTGCGAAGCACTGTGAGAACACGCAGCTCTACTTGCAGCCAGACCTGACCCTGACGCAACTCTCGACAGCCATCGGCGTAAACCACTACTATCTCAGCCAGTATTTCGCCAGTCAGGATACAAGCTATTATGCATACATCCACGATCTTCGCGTCCGTCACTTCGTAGCCCGCTACCGCGAGCTTGCCGCTGCACATAAGTCCATCGTCGCCCAGCAACTTGCGCGGGAGAGCGGCTACAACAGCTACAGCACCTTCAGCGCTGCCTTCAAGCAGCGCATGCACAAGAGCGTCACCGCCTGGATGCACGAAGAGGCAGTGTAATTCAGTCACCTGTCCCTTCTGGCATGACACGATGGGGTCAGGAGAATCTGTGACAGTCACAAAATGTCCTGACCCTCATGTGACACTCCTCCGCCATCCAAGCGGTGTTACCATTAGCTCTCGGAGAGCCCTGTAAAATCAAAATCTTCATAATCGTATCCGTTTTAGTTTGTGAATTAATGGCACAAATATACGAAATAAATCCCAATTATTTCATACCTGTGCAGCGAAAATTAGGATAGTTTAGGAAATATCTACTATTGGTTCACAATTCAAATTCGCTGAGTAAAACGCCTGTTTCGCAGAATATTTTTGGCCCAAGTGAGCATTATTACTAACTTTGCAAACAATATTTAGTTTTTTAAAGATGAAAAAAGCAATGATTTTGATGCTGAGCCTGATGATGTTGTCTGGCTCGGCAATGGCACAAATGACGGAACAGCGAGAGCCATCAGTGAGACCTAAGAGGGTTAGGATGACGCAGGAGCAGATGACCGAGAAGATGGTCAGTGAGCTGAAACTCGACGAGAAACAGACCAAGAAAGTAACGAAGCTGAACAAGAAGTTCAAGACACTTATCGAAGGAGAACAACAGGATAACATGAGGGGCCAGCGTCCTCCTATGGGACAAGGCAGACCAGACGGTAATCGTGGTGGTGGCAGACCTGGTGGCGGCGGCTTTGGAGGCGGTATGCCCGGTGGTGGCATGGGAGGCCCCGGAGGAGCAGGTGGCTTTGGCGGTGGTATGCCCCCAACTGGCAATCAGCAGCAGTCGAGCTATGACTACGACAAACAGCAATCAAAATATGACAAGCAGATGCGCAAGTTGCTCTCTGACGAACAGTACGAGGGCTATCTGAAGCTGAAGCCTCAGTTCTATTCCCAGCGCAGGATCCGTGAGTTCCTGATGGGTGGTAACGGCGAGATGGGTATGCCTCCTGGCGGTTTTGGCGGTGGCCCCGGCTCGCGACAAAAGGATATCAAGTACACAGGAGCAACGACCCTGACTGCTGCTGCGACTGAAACAGGCAAAGCATACGAGAGCAGCAAGACCGACGAGTGTGCATTACTGGTATCGACCAAGGAGGCGGTGACCATTTCACAACCCACTATCAATAAGACCGGCGACTCTGACGGTGGCGACAACTGTAGTTTTTACGGCGTGAATGCGGCTCTGCTTGTAAAAGGTGGTAGCACAACGACTATCAAAGGCGGCACTATTTCCAGTAGCGCAACGGGTGCCAACGGCGTGTTCTCCTACGGCGGTAACGGCGGCAGAAACGGTGGCGAGGGCGACGGAACAACGGTTATCATCGAGGATACAAAGATTACCACCACGGGCGATGGATCAGGCGGTATCATGACTACTGGCGGTGGCGTGACGAAAGCCAAGAGCCTGACGGTTAACACCAGTGGTCGCTCATCGGCTCCGATACGTAGTGATCGCGGCGGTGGCATCGTAACTGTTGAGGGCGGTAGCTATACCAGCAGTGGCCAGGGATCGCCAGTCATTTATTCTACAGCAGATGTCACCGTGAGCGATGCTGTGCTCACGTCGAACATGTCGGAGGGCGCGGTTATCGAGGGCAAGAACAGTATTACGCTGAACAACTGCCAGATGACCGTCAGCAACACGCGACGTAACAGTCATGCCCAGTTCCTCGACGGCATCATGCTCTTTCAGTCGTTCTCGGGCGACGCCGCTACCGGCAACTCGCATTTCACCATGAACGGCGGTACGCTGACTAACCGTCAGGGGCATCTCATCCACGTCACCAATACCAACGCCATCATCACGCTCAACGGCGTTAAGTTAGTGAATAACGACCCCGCCAAGGTGCTTCTGTCCGTATGTGCTGATGGGTGGCAGGGGGCTGGCAACAAGGCTACGCTTAATGCTGTCAGCCAACAGTTGGAAGGCACCATCCTCGTGGGCAGCGACTCTGAACTGACACTGACGTTCACCGACGGTTCCACCTTCACTGGCTGCATCGATGGCAACATCACCAATGCCGCAGGCAACAGCGTATCGACCGAAACGGGTAAGGTAGATGTCACGCTGGGCGACGGTTGCACCTGGAATCTCACTGCCGACACCCATATCACCTCATTCACTGGCGATACCTCGCAAATCAAACCCAACGGTCACCGTCTGTGGGTGAATGGTAAAGAGATGGGTATACGATAAATCAATCTTATTCTCTCAGCCACAGCCAGCGCTGGCCCCAGTCTTCCATGATTTCGTCACGGACGACGAGCTGATTGCGGGCACCAGCGCAGTTATCATCCTGAAGATTTCTCTCGCGTTACCATCGCCAAACGACGGTGACGATACCAGCCCTTCGAGGTCGAACATTTCAGAGTATATCAGCAGGTGTGCCAGCGACTGGTTGTCGTCAGGATCAGTACCGCCGATGTCGGTGGAAATTAATACGCGGGGTTTTGTTGCAGACTTTTTCTGTGCGCCAATAGTCAGCGTTAGCATTACCAGTAGTAGTGTAGTAAGTAGTTTGTTCATTATTGCTTTGATTTGTTTTGCGGTGGCAAAGATATACAAAAAATCCCAAAGCATATTGATTCTACCTTGGGATTTATGATTTATTGGGATTTTCAACTGAATTACATGTCAGGACAGATTGGTTGACCAAATGACCACATAAAACTATAAAATTACGCCTGAAAATTTGGAAGTTAAAAAAATAATCCATATCTTTGCAGCGACTACGAAAAAAAGCGTAACGAAAAAATGCGTAATATGGAAAATCCTTTTAAATTCGGCACTATCGTAGAGGAAGACTACTTCACTGACAGAGTGGAGGAGGTCGCTTATATAGAGCAGTTTGTGAAAAGTGCTAACCACTTGGTAATGATCAGTCCGCGTCGTTTTGGCAAGAGCAGTGTGGTAGCTAAAGCCGTGAAACAAACTGGCCGTAAACATATCACAGTGAATTTACAACAGGCTACCTCAGTATCCGACCTGTCAGCTAAACTGCTGAAAGAGTTTTTTAAGGTGCATCCCATGGAGCGCGTGCGGCATCTGATAACCCACTTCCGTGTGATACCAATGATATCGACCAACCCCTTGACAGGTTCTATTGATGTATCGTTCCAGCCCGGCGTCGACGGTGTGATGCTCATTGAAGATGTGCTGACCCTGATAGAGAAAGCACACTCGGAACAGGACCGGATGATTGTGGTGCTTGATGAGTTCCAGGAAATCCGCGACCTGGCTCCCAATCTTGACAAGCAGTTGCGCTCTATCATGCAGAAACAGAAGAACATCAACTATATTTTGCTCGGAAGTCAGGAGAGCATGATGACGGATATTTTTGAGAATAAGAAATCGCCGTTTTACCATTTTGGTGAGCTGATGCGTCTGGCCAAACTGCCTCGTGACGATTTCCATCGATATCTGTCGGACCGCTTGGCAGGATGTTATGCGGAGAATCATGCGGAATTGGCAGACAGGATTCTTGACTATACGAGCTGCCATCCCTATTATACCCAGCAGTTGGCCGCTAATGTGTGGCAGATTGGAGTACTCCAGCCTGCTACAACAGACCCGATGCAAAAAGCCATTGACCATATTGTGACGACGCATGGCCTGGATTATGAACGTCTGTGGATGAACTTCAATCGCACAAACAAATGGATTCTTCAGCGTTTGGTATCAGAGAAGCCGTTGCAGTCTGGTGAGTATCGCACAAGTACCATCTACAGTGCTTTGAAGCGCCTGCAAAAGGATGGCTACGTCATCTACTCTGACCATTATGAGTTAGAAGACCCGTTCTTCAAAGAGTGGATTCTAGTCAATAATAATTAGAACTGTCACAACTGTACAATCTGACGGGGTGCGCCGTGGATATCAGGTGTTATGGCCCTGAGCAGATGATTAGGATGGCGGGGATCTTACTGGATATTGCCGATGAAAAATTACACAGTAAGAACCGTCCCTACTGTGTAAATTTCGACGAGCTGATTCAAGAGAAGCGCGGCACGACGTATTGGGTTCACTTCGCGGTGAGGCCGAAGGATAACCGCAGGAAGATCCTCTTCGACTGCCGATAAGACAATTCAATCTTTAATAATCATCGACGGTGGGCAATCATACATCACACGGGCATGATTGGTACGGATGAGTTGGCTGTCGAGGCGCTGGCCGGTTGTGCGGTCGATGATGTCGCGATAGACCTCGCCGTTGCGATAGACCACCTCACCCTCTCGCGAGAAATACTCGTTCTCGGCATGGATATGGAAGGTATGGGGCTGCTGCTCCATGGCCCGCAATTCGCCGCATAGGTATTCATCATCTGTCCACAGTCGGAGCTGATAGGTGTTCTGGGTTTCGTTGCGAAAGCGGTAGTCGATATAATTGTACGAGATGCTGGTGCCGGTGCCGAAAGGAATCTGGCGGCCGAAGTCGGGAAAGAGATCGAGTCCGTCGTGGTGATGGTGCTCCGTGATGGTCAGTTCGCTATGCAGCACGAGCCAATGGATGAGGTTCGACAACTGGCACATACCGCCGCCAATACCCTGCGAGGGCTTGCCCTTGGCAATGGTCAGCCCCTCCTTGTAGCCCTTCCGCTTAGTGGTGCGTCCGACGAGCTTCCATACGGAGAATGTCTCGCCAGGACGAATCACAAGTCCGTCGATGTGCTTCACTGCCAGTGCCAAGTTCGTTGCCTTGTTCTCCTGCAGCTGCATGTTGACATTTCCCAGCCGACGACGGATGAGCGAGTTGTGGCGATAGACCACTACGGGCAGCGACTCCTCTGTCCGCTCCTTAGCGAACTGAGTCTTCCGCACCATATCTAAAACGTGGCGCTTCAGAATTTCCTTCTCCATCGACAGCCGATAGGTGAAGGGCGAAATCTCGCAAAACAGTTTCCTCATATTCTTCGCTTGTTTAATGATGCTCTGGTTGCCCCGCCTTCTTAGACGGCGATGATATTCTTCGACTGATAGCCGTAATGCTTAAACCATTTCAGGCCGTAGATCAGTATCGGCAGGAAGACCACGACAAACACCACGCTGGCCATCTTGCCCGGTTCATAGTCGGGGGCTAACGCTTCGAGTATACAGGCCGCGGAGTTGTTCACCATGTGGATGATCATGCTTGGGATGAGGCTTCTTGTGCGCCAGTAGAGCCAGCCGGCGATGATGCCGAATACCGTCGTGCCCAACAACTGTATATGTGTGCCGTGGAAAAAGGCGAAGACGATGGCTGATATCACGATGGCAGGCCAGGCTCCACAGCGCATCCTGAGCAGACCGCCCATCAGCACACCCCGAAAACCTATCTCCTCAGAGATCGGCGCCAGGATACCTACGGCGATGGCTCCTAAGGGACCACTCAAGATCTTTGAGAACTTCTCCAGTTCCTCTATCTCGTCGGCAAAGAGCTTGTCAGCGTCGATCAGCTGCAGAATGCCCACTTCCACAAACATCCACCCCAAGGCAATCAACGCTGCTGCGCCTATCGTCTGCCAGAGCCTGTCGCGCTCTATGCGTCCTGTCTTAATCTTCACATAGCGCATGCCCAGGAATACGACTATTGTAACGATGTAGCCCAAAATCATCGACCAGAGGAGAATCTTCGAAGAGTAAAGATAATCCATCATGGCATCTTTTTCAAGGCCTTTCATGCCTCCACTGATAAAGGCTACCACCCCTCCTACTATCATGATGCCCTGACTCAGCAGGAGATAGAGCATAAATTGCTTGAACGTGATCCAAAACTGTTTCATTATTGCTTTCTTTGGTTGATGATTTCTATTTCGGTTCTGTTACGTCTTCAAGGATGATGTCGGGGCGTTCGTCTGGACGCATCAGTTCGAACTTTACGTTCTGCAGATGCAGACCATCGACATGACGGGCGAAGAGGCCGTAGGCAGGTGTGGGACCAGCCCAGCGGGGTTCGGGGTAGTTCGTACCCTGTTCGCGGTAGGGTGTCGTTACTTTTTTGCCACCGCCACGATATTGGATGCGGATGTTCGACAACGAGACGTTGCGGATGGGTTCACCCTCCATGCCGGTGATGATGATGCCTGACAGAGAGTCGCAGTCGTCGGCCACCACATTATTGATATAGATGTCGCGGGCCGACGACATACGTGTCACTTCCTTGGGGCCGCGGTTACGACAACCCGTCGTGATATAGATGGGATAATGGTGGACGTGGCTCAACGAGATGTTCGAGACCGTTATGTTCTCCATCCGTCCCTGGTCCACCTCCTCGAAGGCGAGGCCGCTGCTCCACATACACGTGCAGTTAGAGATGGTGATGTTGCGATAGCCGCCGTTCGATTCTGTGCCGAGCTTGATGCGCCCGCACACCCAGTTCACCTTCTCAGGGATATACTCGCCGCTCAGGAAGGTGCCGAGTTTATAGCCCGTCACGATGCAATTGGTGATGAGGATATGCTCGCAGAGTACGGGCTGTTTCAAGGCATACGAGCTCTTCAGTACGATGGCATCGTCGTTAGGCGTGTTCACCTTCGTATTGCTTACGGTGAAGTACTTGCAGCAGTCGATGTCGATGCCGTCGCGGTTGGTGTCGATGGTCACGTTGTCGATGGTGCCGATGTCGCAGCCCGTCGCGATGATGGCGAAGTGGCCGCCACGATAGATGGTGATGTCGCGGATGGTGACGTTGCGGCAGAGTTTCAGGGCGATGGCCTTGTCGCCCGTGCCGATAGAGCCACCCTGCACGTTGCCCGCCTTCTCGGTGTCGCGTTTCGTCAGGCCCTCGCCGTCAATCATCCCGTAGCCCGTGATACTGACGTTCTGCTGCCCCTCGGCCCAGACCAGACTATTATGGAAATAGGTATGACCGCCGTCCTGGTATTCGGGGAAACCACCGAACGACTCGCTCTCGTCGTAAGCCTTCGTCGAGGCAGGGGCTGCCAGAATCCTCGCCCCGGCCATCAGGTGCAGATCGACATTACTCTTCAGTCGGATGCTGCCGCAGAGATAAGTGCCTGCCGGTAGCACTACTTGTCCACCGCCATCAGCCGTCGCAGCCTCTATCGCCTTGTTAATAGCTCCGTGGTCGAGCGTCGTTCCGTCGCCCTTGGCTCCATAATCACGCACGTCATACACTCCTGACGCTGCCATCATCCTACAGCAGAAAGACAGGACAAACAGTATGCAAAATACAGTTCTTGACTTCATCGTAATTGTAGTAGTTTTTTTTCTGGCACAAATGTACGCAAAAAAAGCCAAAGTATGATGGAAATACCTCGGGATTTATGATTATTTGGGATTTTCGGCGTTTTCCTTTGCCACCTCGCCGAAAAGCATTATATTTGCGACGGAATTACGAAAACATATCAATGACATGGGAAAGATAAACGAGGAACGAGGAAAGAGGAACGAGGAAAGAGGAAAGATGAACATCTGGGGGCTGCTGAGAAACATACTGCCCTTCGTACTGCCTTATCGCTGGCTGATTGCCGTGACGCTGGTGCTGACGCTCGTCGGCTCGCTCATGGCTCAGGTGAACGCCGTGGTGCTGGACCGCGCCGTGGACGCCATTAACGCGCTGACACAGACACCTGGCGGCTTCCGCTGGGCCGAGGCGGTGAGGATACTGACGGTCATCAGCATCATCCTGCTGGGCAAGGAGGTGGTGGGGGCCGTGGTGACGTTCTTCCAGCGCTACTACGGCGAGCGGATGCGTATCCTCGTCAGCCGCGACCTGTCGCTGAAGGTGGTGGAGCGCATCCTCTCGTTCCGCATGGCGTTC
>JAEEGJ010013850.1_pt1 | contig 19387 bp, 8 predicted proteins | sample 8958761 | NCBI WGS metagenome assembly JAEEGJ01 (sample SAMN16246546, study PRJNA631951) | gut metagenome | biome: gut microbiome; feature: rumen; material: RS-attached | host: Bos | place: Iran: Karaj | collected 2018-10 | reverse complement strand
GCCTGGAACGAAGAGGTCATCGTCAAACAGAAAGGCAAGTATGGTATCATCTATGTCGATCCTCGCTACTCCTGTCGCTTCTCACTCAACGATAATCGTGCCATTGGTTTTGCCCACAGAGCCATCAACACCACCATCAAGGCAGTCTGTCCTCCTTATATGAAGATGGCGCTGATGAAACTCTCAAGTCTCGACGATGACAATTGTCACATCAATACCGATACGCGTCGCGAGAATGTCAATGTCGAGTCGGCAGTACTTAGCTATGACTGTTCCATCAATATCCCAGAGGAAATCGGACTAGAGAGAAAACCCTCGTTTGCCACCTTCGCACTGACCTACGACGGACTGACGATGACCCCCAGAAAGATCTCCTACGACACCTGGTATATCAACAACTACGCTGTGCAGATCCTGAAACACCAGACAGAAGGCAAAGAACTGACAGCTGAGATCCTGGTGAGCAATCGCTCTGCTGATGGCAACTACTTCAAGGATGTGGTCATAGAGGCAGAAGACTCCATACCCGCTACCCTTACGAAGATCACAGAGGAACAGTACACAGCCAAGTTCTTCAATCTGAAGACCAGCAATGTGCGCTTCAGTATCGATGTAACGGAGGATGGCTGCCCCACCATCACCTACGACTTCAGTCTCCCCACTGGCATTGTCACAGCCCAGCAGTCTCAAGAGCCCGTACAGGAAAAGACTGTGTCACAGGGAAAGATCAAGAAGAAAGCCTCCAAGAGACGCGAAGAGAAGAAACAGCCCGTCATTTTCAGGCCTAACTAAACTTTTATGAAGATAAAGACTATCTATATTTCTCTCTTAGGCTGTCTACTGACGACTCTCCCTATGACAGCGCAGACGACTGTTCCACCAGAGAACAGTCAGAGTACAGCTTGTCCGATGGTGGAGATCAATGCAGAACAACTGGCTAACTTGACAACCCCTCGCTCAGGCCACTGCGCCTTCCGTATAGGTCAGGAGATTGTCTTGATGGGAGGTCACACCTTAGGTTTCATCCCCACAAAGACAGCAGAATACTATGATGACGATGAGTGGCATCAGCTGGAGACAGTTTATGACCATGATGGAGGATTTGGACTCCAGATGAAGTCAGGCAAGGTGCTGCTGGCTGGAGGTTTTGAGACCCATCTGGGTATCGGACAAACCTATGTAGCTGAGATGTACGACCCACAAACCCGTACCTTCGAGGGCTTTGGCTGTCTCGACAAGAAACGCGCCTTAGCCTCAGCTATCGAACTCGACAGCAACAAGGTCTACATCACAGGCAACTGGTATGGAGAAGACGAGATCGAGTGTTTCGATGGCGAATGCACATTCTCGTTTGTCAAGGAAGTGACGAATGAGCGCTCCATGCCCTTTATCTTCAAGATTGCCCCTGATGATGCTATCATCTTCAGTGGAAGAAACTGCCATGGTAAGGAACTTGATAGTATTATTGTCGATCGTCTGAAGGGCGAGTCGTTCTCCATCCCCTTGCTTGACATCTGGCGCCCTCTGCTTTTCGAGCAGACCTACAGAAGTGAAGAGTTTTTCATAGGCGACGAGGCTAAAGGTATCTATGCCTATCTGTTGCCTGTCAAGGACAAAAATGGGCGCATTGCCATCATCAAGGTGCAGGGACTCGACTTCTCTTTGCTTCCAACCTCCTGTCCCATCCCCACAGAGACCAACTGGGGTACAATCGAATACATCACGCCAATTCTTATCGATCAGCAGACACAACGAGGTTACATGGTTGGTCGCGATAAGGATCGCCGTTGCTTTGTTCTCTGCATCGAATATGCAAAGGCTAAGGATAATACGAGTGCTCCTCTGACACTTTATTATACACCACCCATTCCTGAGGCAGGAAACGGTCGAGTAATCCTCACTGCTGGGGGCGATCTGATGCTCACAGGTGGTATCTCAGGTTCCAACTTCACGCCTTTCTCCACTGTCTTCCTCTTCCGCTTTGTCACTAAGGAAGCCGCTTCGAAGGGGCTTGGTTGGCTCTGGGCTGTTCTCTTGCTGGTCGTATTGCTGGCTCTTGCCTTGTTAGCTTTCCTGTATTTCAGGCGTCGTCGCCCAAAGCCACAGCCATTGCCCATAGAGAAACCAGCACAGGCACCTGTTCGCGAAAACGCCAAAGGTCTCAGATTACCAACTGATACAGATGAGGTATTGATACAGCGCATCTGCAAACTGTTGGAACAGGAGCGACTCTATCTGAACTGCGAGCTGAAGGTAGCTGATATCGCTGACAGGTTGGGCACCAACAAGCGATATATCTCCGACTGTATCAACACCCAGAAGGGCATCACCTTCATCCAGTTGGTCAACAAGTATCGCATCGAATACGCCAAGCGGTTGCTCAAGGATAATCCTGATATAAAGATTACTGAGGTTTACATCAAGTCAGGCTTCGCCAATGAGACGTCGTTCTTCCGTGTCTTCAAGGCCCATACAGGCCTGACCCCAAGCCAATATAAAATCTAAATTGCTCAAGACTACATTCATTTACTAACAAATAAAGATCTCTCACATTTTTTTCGCACAAGTTATTATTTTTTAGCAGGAGCCGGCAGTGATGCCCGCTCCTGCTCATTGTTCTTATAGGTTACTAATATTTATCATCAGATCCTAACTCACGATTTTCCATAGGTACATCCCACTTGATTTGAAGCGTTATCACTTCTGGTGTATTGCTTGACGTGGTTCTGTCAGTATCTACCCAGTCATAGACGGGTATGTGGTTCCCATCCTCGTCAACTGTCTCATCAACCTTTTCATATCTTGTACTATGGTAAACAGTTTCTACAGATGTGGATAAGTTCGTCGCATTGATATTGTTATAGATGAATCCAAGCATATATTCCATCCAAAGATCATCTATACGATCAGACTCTGGATCATCGAGGGGGCGACGCGAAATGACATCATGATTAACCAGATTGATGGATTCATATTCATCAAAACCATGAAGTACTGTAACGTATTTCTTGTTCTCATCATCCCAATAATCATGAGAATTGTAGCTCTTATGCCTTATATAACCATTAGCCTTAAAGTCGGTAATGCTAACACAGTCTTGAACAGGTATTACATCAGATGGCGTGATAGTCATTTGGAAGGAGACCTTCCAATATGTTCCATAGGGTAAATTCTCACGATATGGTCTCTCCATCGGCGCATTTCTAATATTCTCAATTGTCCAATCAGAAAGATCCCCGTAGTACATATAGTCATTCTTATATTCCTTTTCAACAAGGTAGACATTATTATCTAATTTCTTGATTGTGATACTACCATCCCTTGATAGAATTTTATCCCACCCCCAATAATCGTCGTTCTCTTCAATGGAGTATGGTAAGCGCAATTTAAATGAGAGCGTATTGAAGTCAATGGTAGTTTGTGGAATAAAGTCACCTTCTACATCCGCTTTCTGAGTGACAGGTACTGTGACTGTGGCAAGAGTAGTCTGTTTGTCTTGCGAGAAGGCAATGGTAATGCTACCCTTACGCTCTTGGCCTGTTTCATTCTGCACTACTTCAACAATAACAGTCCTTGCGGTCTTTGTTACTGTAATCCAGTCTTCATTGCTCTTTACGCCATAGTATTTGATATCACTATATATATCAATAGTCTCTTTGCCACTGTTAGCGCTGAAGGTCAGTGCTTTTGGATCTATCTCATAGCTAAGATCTGACGGAGCAGGGTCTGCGCTGATGGTTTCTTTGCCTGGTTTGGGCTTAACCTTCTGAGTGGCACGATCACCCTTGTCTGTGACGGAAGTGACTGTCTGATCCGTGTTGGCTGAGGTTACCATTGTGACGTTGCCATCCTTATTGGGCAAACCTACGTTAACCTTGCCATCTGAGCCAACAGAAAGAGAACCATACATTTGGGCACCCGCAATATTGTTGATCGTCTGCATGATACTCTTGTTGGTTCCCTTGGCTGCATCTTCCTCAGCTGCCTCCAATTCTTTCTCATAAACATAGTCCGTCATTTCGCTCTGAACCTGTTTGAGCATCTCATCGCTGATGGTCTTGTACTCTTCAGGCAGCAGATATTTCTCTAACACCTTATCTAATAGGTTCTTGCCAACAACCGTCTGAAGTTTAGCGAAATCGTTGCTTGTCAGTGTACCCTCCTTATATTTCTTACGGATCTTGGCGGTTTCCTCCATAACGATTTCTACATCCTGCATCTTACTGATGCCTCCTCCTGAAAGCTGGTCGAGCGTTGCAAGCTGAACGTTCATACCCTTATCAGCTAAAGTCATAGTCGTCTTTGCAGCTGTATTCCAAACGGCATTACCATTCTTGGTGCCAGTCACAGCGTCAAGATTATCCCTAAACTGCATGGTGGCATCATTCACTTCAGAGGTCTGGAAATACCAGCATTTCTTGATTTCGTGAGCCTTGGTGGTCAGTTCGCGATTATTGAACTTCTTAAACCAGGTAGATGCATCAGTGCAGCCTGCCCTCAGATTATTGGGAAGCACATCGAACAACTGCTGCTGAGCCTGTTTGTCGCCCATCATCTTGGTTTTCTCAAGGGCATCCTTGATAAGATTCTCGTCATCACTGGTCACTTCCGACAAACCGTTAATAAAGTCAAGTGTCGCCGTTACAGGACCTCGCGTAGTGACTTGGCTCAATACGCCAGCCTGTTCAAGTTGTGAGGCAGCTTTCTCATAGCGTACCCTATTCTCGAGGATTTCTGTAATCAGCGCATTCATCTTGTCAGGATCAGCGTTGGTCATATCTCCACAGAAGAGTTCACCTTCCCAATTGTTACTGAACAGCCTGATGGTCTGCAGTTTCAGGTTTTCAACCTTGGCCACATACTCGATGAAGGTTTCCAGATCACTCATGGGCACATCCTTTTTCAAGGAAGTTGCCTCACTGCCAGTTTCGCCCCAGAGGTACTCGCTGTCGCCTCCACCTCCTCCTTCACCACTGTCTTCTTTTGTACAAGCTGACAAACTGATAATCGCCATCAGCAGGAAGAGCATCTTGAATAATTGTTTTACCTTAATCATAATAATATTGCTTTAATTATTGATTAATCGTTATGCTTATATAATTCTCAGAATTCTTTTTGTATGCCCATGTGGCCTTGTATCCACTTGGATCAGTTTCTATATCAGAATAAGAAGTGAAACAAGTGTCGCCTCCTTGCCATATAAACCAAAAGTTGTCGCTATGCTTTTCCGCTAATGTCAAATTGGTTGCAGAGAAAGTGAATTCTCTCTTCTCTTCTTTCCATGTCTCTGTTTCCGTGTATTCAAAGTTGATGATCTTTGCTGCAGCAATACCTTTCGACAAATCATCTATGTCAAATGATATTTTCCCTATAGTTGTAGTGCCATAAGGGTCTGATGATGATGAATAACCTTCCACGTGAAGTCCTTTACCCTTGGCGGTAGTCTTTAAATTATATTTTTCAGGCCATAGGTCGTCAGTAAAAAAATAGTTATCATGCGTTCTTTTCACATCAGAGGAGGTTTTTGTATATGGCTCGTCAACTTCTCCATGATAGACCGTCAAGTCTGTGTAGCTAAAAATACCTAACGTAACACTACCTATGTTAAGGTCTGCTTTTTCCCCTTCTATCATCTTGATAGTCGTATTGCTGTTCATCGATTTACCATCCTCATTGACTTTACGAGTTACAAGGTAAATGACCATATTCTGATTAGTCTCGAATTGCTTCAGGTCGCTGATAACGACAGAGTCCTTTCCTTCGGCAGTGCCAATCAGTTTGAAGTTCTTAGAATCACGCATATCTGCAGTGTAAACTTCTGTTCTGATGCCATCCGCCTCTTCCTTTACAGATATTATTTTACCATCAACAGATGCCAGATCACTCGTTTTGACCTTGAACTTGTTGATATCAGCTCCCCAGTCATAAATAGCTCTTTTCAATTGTATAGGATCACTGTAAAAACCAATGGCACTGGCAGATGTCATGGGATTAGCCAACTCATCAAGGTTAATTCGAGCATCAATTTTCTCTTTGAACAGTTCTGTCAGGAAGCTTCCATAGCTTGTATAATCGAAGAGCGTCATGTTATGCTCTCTGAGAAACAGGTCGTAACAACCACGAAGCGTTGTTGCTTTTTGGTCACGCTGATACTCCAGCAGCTTCACGATTTCCTTGTCGCTGGTATGCTTTGCCAGATATTCGATGGCAACACCCATACTATAACCATGAGCAATGCTGGTATTCATATCTATATTATTGGGTATAAAGTGCTTGATAAACGATTCGCGCTCTTGGTAAACATTGTAATCCATTTCGTATGGAGCAGTTTGTTTCTCTGTCCATCCACCCAATGATTCTGACAGCATAGTCCATTCATCGCCCATAAGACCTCTTGCTGTCTTCACTGGTGCAGAGCGCTTGTCATATACCTGCTGATGGTAATAGTGGGACGTCTCATGAATAAGAGTACGCCTTAGTTCCTGCAGGTCTTTCTCCGAAGCAGACAACAGATTCTTGAACTTGGATTCATTTAGCTCAATATAATTGTCGCTATTAAAGTACTTTGACTGAATATGGTTACCCCAGGAACCATTAACCTGCTGAATGATATATGGCACCTTCCTGTTTGGTTTCTCGTACCCCAGTTTTGCAAGTGCTGCGAAGGCTTCTTCTGCATATTCCTTAGTGCGATTAACGATTTCCTTGTCTGTAGAATTAAATATCCACTTCCAACTCCACGATACCTCGCAACCAGGACTGTCAGCTCGCGTCTTGGCTGTCTCTGATGTGGGAACCGTGGCCAGTCCCATTGTGAATCTGGGCTTATCCCCTGCCTCGCATTCAATCTTGGGAATAGTTACAGTATAGGCTCCGTCTTTAACTGTCGCATCCACAGGAATCGTATATTCCAGCGTGCTGCCTGTATGCAGATTTACACCATCCGACCTTCTGACTGCCCTTGTTTGTCCGTCAGTGTCTTTGCCTTTCAGGGTTAATGAAAATTCCTTTTCCGATGGACCACCCAATGTAATGGTATAAAATGCAGACTTTTGGGCTTCATTTCCAACAATCTCATCAGCATTAGCCTCAGACAGCGTTACCTTTGTGTCACTACTAAACGCGCCTTCAGGGAAAGTGAGACTGATGTCGCCCTCTACGATGGTGCCTCCAGTGGCTGGGATGACAGTCGTCTTACCCCTTGGATCAGAACTACTTTCACCTTCTTGTTCAATAATGATACTAACACTTTCGTCAGTTGAGTTTTGACTATTACCACCAGTAACTCGGATGGTGGCAGTACGGGCTGAGGTGCTCTTATTGGGTGAAGCAGTAATGTTGATGATATTTTTAGTGTTGTCGTCAGAAAATCCACCTTTTAGCCAATCCGCTGTGATATTGTATCCATAATAGTCATAGGATGTCTTAACCTGCAGTTGTTGCGTACCGCCTGCAGCTGTGAAGTGCAGTCTGCCTGGCGTTACTTGTAGACTTTTAGTGCCTACAGGATCACTACTACCACTGTCTTCCTTTGAACAAGCTGACAAACTGATGATTGCCATCAGCAGGAAGAGCATCTTGAATAGTTGTTTTACCTTAATCATAATAATATTGCTTTAGTTCCTAATTATCTTTTCGCAAAGATAGTAAATAATCCGACAGGACTACTTACAAATTTTGAAAAACGACTTACATTGCACAAATTGTAAGTCGTTAATGCATCATAAGTGGCGCTTCTTGAAAATTAAGTGGCGCTTATCACTGACGAGGTAGGCTACGGATGGCGATCGAGGTTACTGCAACGATGGAGTGAGCAGTATTCTCGCTGGCAACGAGATTACTGCTCGACAATTCGTACTAAGTGCCAAGGAAATTCCCATTAATGGGAATAATTGCTACATTTAAATCTGGCAATTTTTACTATAGCCGCTCATCCCTCACATTTTCTTCGAAAAGTCCTTTGTAGAAAGGGTTTCACGATGTGAGGAATGAGAGTTGATAACAAAGAGTTCTTTGTTTTATTAGGTATGGTGAAATTTAAACTCCAAGAACAATAGCAGGGTCAATATTCAGCTTCTTGCTTAATTCCCTGCCGATTTTCAATGACGGCTCACTTTTTCCATTCAATATTTCACTTACTCGAGCATTGCTAAGACCAATCATTTCAGCAAGTTTGGACTGTGTAATGCCCATTTCGTATAGACGTAGTTTAATAACGTCTATCAATGAAGGCTTACCAATGGGGTAGTGAATGTCTTCATACTCCTCAACCATATCTGAAATCATATCGAGTTCCAGATAGTTCGTATCGTCTGTTGGTGTCTCATCGTTCACCAAAGGAAGTAGTTCTTCAATTCTTTTTAGTGCTGCTCGATACGCAGCCTCGCTCTTTATCTGTGCCATAACCTATATATTTTGAATGTCCTTGATTGCATCATACTCTTTGTGTGTTCCTACAAACCTGATATAGACTGTTTTAGGAGTGAACTGTATCAAAACCACTAGTCGAAAATCGTTGCCTTTAATATTGAATACATACCGCTGATTACCCACAGCGTCAACACTATTGAATGTATTCTTGATGTCGGCAAAACAGGTCCATTCGGACTTCTTCGTCTTCTCATACCATTCCTCAAGAGCCGTTTTTGATTGGGGGACTTTAGTATAGTAATTTACAAGTGTACTCTTAGATATAATTCTCATGTCTTCTGTTTTTGTTGCAAATATAGGCAAACTTTTTAGAATTACCAAATATTTTTCGGGAAATCGTAAAAAGAAGGATAAAAAACAATGTTATATGACTTTGCATTTTATTTCGCACAAGTTATTATTTTTTAGCAGGAGCCGGCAGCGATACCCGCTCCTGCTTTTCTTTTATTTCTTATATTGACTCAGCCCGAAAAGCCTGAGAGATAAGTGGCACTTGCTGATCAATAAGTGGCACTTATTGATCAATACTTGGCTCTTATTCTTAATAAAAATGCCGAAAAGCTTGGAAGTTTCGATTTTTATGGTCGTGATTAAGTGACATTTTCATCTTTTGAATGATAAAAACTCTCGGAACTTTTGATTGTTTCGGGAGTTTTTTATATCTTTGCAAGCAGAATAAACTTAAAACATCATAATTATGAAGAAAATCTACTTTGTATTCCTGATGATGCTACTCCCATTGGCAGCAAGTGCCGATGCTGTTGAAATCGATGGTATCTATTACGCGTTTAATGCAGAAGCTAAGACGGCTGCTGTCACTGTGAATCCGAACAAATATTCAGGGGATGTTGTTATACCAAGCACTGTGAGTTATAATGATGAGGCATACACTGTGACTTCTATAGGGTGGTGGGCTTTTCAGCGTTGTGAAGAACTGACCTCTGTAACGATCCCCAGCAGTGTGACCAAGATTAATTTTGCCGCATTTATGGATTGTACAGGTCTTGTTTCAGTGACTATCGCTGATGGTGTGACCAATTTAGGGGAACATGCATTTGAGAACTGTACAGGATTGACATCTATTACGTTACCAGCTAGCGTGACATCGATAGATTTCAGGGCGTTCTCTGGCTGTAGCAACTTGAGTTCTGTGACTGTTTCCGATGATCTGACTCATGTTGGCAGCCTTGCGTTCGAAGGCACTTCTTGGTTTAACAACCATCCAGACGGCCCAATTTATGTAGGTAAGATATTGTATACATGTAAAGGTGAAGATTATTTATATACTTTAGAGAATTTGGAAATAAAGGATGGGACGGTGAGCATCTCATCGAGTGCTTTTGTGAATGCAATGAGTTTGAAATCAGTTAAGATTCCCAATAGCGTGACCTCGATTGGAGAACGCGCTTTCTTAAACTGTCCGAATCTGAAGTCATTAACAATTCCAAGCAGTGTGACATCGATCGGCACTGAGGCTTTCAGCAGTACTGAAAGCCTAACCTCTATAACAGTAGAAAGTGGGAATCCTGTCTATGACAGCCGCGAGAACTGTAATGCCATTATTGAAACGGAGTCAGATAAACTGATTTGTGGCTGTCAAAATACGGTGATCCCCAACGGTGTAACATCAATTGCAGAAAGTGCTTTCTCAGGATGCGAGACTTTAAAGGCTATATCTTTTCCAAGTAGCGTGACGTCAATAGGTGCTGAGGCTTTTTATGATTGCCGTAGTTTGGAATCTTTGACGATTCCCAGCACACTGACCTCGATTAGTGGTCGGGCTTTCGCAGAATGCTTTGGGCTGACCAGTATTGTCGTTGAAGATGGAAATCCAAATTATGATAGTCGTGGAAACTGTAACGCCATTATCGAGACGAGTACAAACATACTGCTAACAGGATGTATGAATACCGTAATTCCAGACAACGTAGTAGAAATAGCCAATTCTGCCTTCCTTGATGTCGACATGAACTCCATAACGATTCCCAATAGCGTGACCACAATAGGTAATAGCGCTTTCTGGCGCAATACTTCACTTACCTCAGTGGTGATTCCCAACAGCGTGACTTCGATAGGTAGTGAAGCATTTAATATTTGCATGGCTATGACTACTGTGACACTTGGCAGTGGTATAACCACGATAGGTAGTTATGCTTTCTATAATTGTAACAGCCTGAAAGACGTTTATTGTTATGCAGTGAACGTACCAAGTGCCAAGTCGAATACATTCGACATAAATCTGGAAAATGTTACCCTGCACGTGCCTGCAGCTAGTTTGGAGGCCTATAAGGCAGCGGATCCCTGGAGTAGGTTCGGAAACATCGTGGCCATAGATGACGTGGATGAAATCACCATCAAGGACACTGGCAAGACGACTTGGTGTAGTGAGTATGATCTCGACTTTACGAATGTGGAGGGTATCAAGGCCTATACGGCGACTGGGTACGATAATGTCGACAAGACTATCTGGCTGACTCGCGTGATGAAGGTTCCTGCTGGAACAGGACTTTTGGTGAAAGGTGATGCAGGTACTTATAAGATTCCTCATGCTCAAGTACAGGCTTATTACGTGAATATGTTTGTTGGCAATCTTGGCGAAACCATTTCGATAGGGGAGACTGACGGCGACAAGACGAATTACTACTTGAAAGACGGTACATTTAAGAGTGTGAATGGTAACGCCAACATCGGTAAGAACAAGGCCTACCTCCAGCTGCCCACAAGCGTATTTGCAGGTACACGTTCCATCGGCATCAGCTACGATGATGAGGATGGTACGACAGGCATTAAGGATGTGAAGAGCAACGGTGTGAAGGATGGAGAGTGGTACACCCTCCAAGGCCAGCGCGTCCAGAACCCAGGCAAGGGCCTTTACATCCACAATGGTAAAAAGGTTCTTGTCACGACAAGCGGTAAAGCCGAGCGGTGATTAAGTGAGAAATCACAGAAGATCTTGTTGGAATTTACTGGGTGAACAGCCAATAAAGGTCTTGAAATTCCTATAGAAAGCACTCGTTGACGTGAAGCCCGATTTAAGGGAAACCTCCGTCAAGAGTGCTTTCGGGTTTTCTTCAATCAGATGCTTTGCATACTCAATGCGCTTCTGATTGATATAGGTGGTAAATGAGAGCCCCATCTGAACATTGATGGCCTGATAGACGTAATTTCTGTTGGTATTGAGACGTTTGGCCAGATCGTCGATCTTTAAGTTGGGCTGCAGATAGAGCTTTTCGTCTTCAACGAGATACTGTATGGTTTCAGAAAGTTTGTTCTCACTGATAAGTTGCGGTATTGCCTGCTCAAGCTCATTTTCTTCCTCACTCTTGATGTCCTGGATGTGGAACTGCTGGTGCAATCCGATATGACCTATCAGGATCAATATTGTTGAGAACAGAACGGAAGGCATTGCCAGTAGCCAAAGTGAATGCGTGAAGAAATGTCGCCCGATGGCATTAAAGACGAAAGACAATAAAGAGGTAATGGCGAACAAGAAAAGTATGACCTTCAGGTGAGAAAGCAGTTTCCCCTCTGTATTGGAATAGTAGTTCTCGATAGTCTGGTTATATTCACTGATATGACGCCAGCCAATATACAGCACCAATGGAATCTGCAACGCGAAGACTATCCTTACTGCTATATGAGCCACTCCTTGCCACCATGCCAATCCTGCAAGCATGGAGATCTCATTCTGATATAGGTAATGATCGATGAAATCGACAATTTCCGTATGATTCATCAGCAGGTAAAGCATGGCAACGGTGATGAAACAGATGACTGACGGCAAAAGACAAGCGATGTGCCATCGTCGATTTGGCTGGCGCAAAGTGAGTTCCTCTATATATAAAAGGAATAGAGGAAAGACTGCCGGATTACAAAAGCTGTAGAGTGAGTCGGAAAAGGGTATCAATTCCGTTTGGTGATAAAAAAAGACCCCATGCCCCCAGTACAAGCAGGTTGCTGCCACCATGAAAAGCAACAGGTTAAACCTCGGTCTGTCCCATTTTCTCAACAGACTGAGACTCAGAAGAACCGATAGGATGGCACATACCATCATCGGCAGCGTTGTTATGATTGCCTGTAACATGGGTGCAAAAATATGAATTATTATTGTATTTTCATGAAGAGTATTAAGAAATTTGTGTTTTTTGAGTGTTTTGATAAGTTAAATTAAGAATTTGCACGATGAAATTGTGAATTTGCACGGTTTGTTTCGATGAGAATCACTATCTTTGCGCACATAAATATTATTAACTAAATTAATAATGTATGAGAACAATTACTAAAAAACTGATTTGGCTGCCAGTTCTATTGGTATTGGCAGTGGGTACGGCATTTGCACAACACACGGCAATTGCCGTCGTTCCAGGCTCTAAGGGCGCTTTGCCCGAAGTCCCAAAACTCCCACAACTCCAGGCTGGCCTGTTTGCGGGACTTGATGTTACCTTCGTGAATGGTGACTATGTTAATCTGTCCTGGCCGAATGTCGCGGAGTTTGGCGGTGCTGAAGCTTGCACGCTAATGTATCGTGTCAGCCCTGATGGCGATTGGAATGATTACACTCGTATGGATGCAATTGCAGTACGAGAGGATGTCCGGGGTGTGACTATGGCTGCCAGTATGAATTTTGACTCAGATGTTTATGATTTCAAACTTGTGCTGCATGGCGGAGATATGGATGGTTATGAATCCAATATTGTGACTGCTGAGCGCTGTTCAATGAGCAGTGTATGCAAGGGATGGAGTATTAGTGGCAACCAAGATTTTACATTTGTCGGCATGAAATTAGGTGCGTCTTACGATTGTACTATAGAGACGTACACAAATGAGGGTGAATTTACTTATACTTCAGAGGATGGCTATTATACCTACCAATGGTATCGTCGTAATCCGAACACTTACGAAATGGTTTTGATAGAAGAGGCCACAGAGAAGGCGTATACCCCTTCGTTAGATGACTATGGCTATGAGATTATACAATGTGTAGGCGGCGACGAAGAGCATTGTAGTTTTACTCTTTATAAAAATTATGGTATTGTAGAACTGCCCGTTCAGGCATCTTTCGAAAAGTTCTATGTAGACGGTTTTGTGATAAACACTGATTATGACATTGATCCCAGTAGTCTGATTATGGTGGATAACTGGACTTATGGTGAAGAAAACAAGTCTGGCAAGACCATGAGGACTACCAAGCTCAAAGCCGGACAATATGAAGTCCGTATGAGTAAGAAAGAATATGATTATCAGATGCTGAACGTATTAAATCCAGGAGCCACGTTGACGTCTGTATATGAAGCGGGATGGATGGATGAACCTTGGTATCGTGAGGTTCAGATTATGTCAGACCGTTATAATGGTGAATTAGTGGTAAAACCACAGCTTGAAAATGTAAACATACCAGCCACCATTGATGTTATTGGCAAGAATATTGATGGCGAATACGTCGTTGTTGACTCCTTTTATTTTGCAACCGAACATGGAGAAGCCGATAATGGAGAAGCCGAAAATGGAGAAACTGAAAATGGAGAAGAGAACGGCGTAGCGGGTGAAGAAGGTGGTATGAAGAGCAGACGTACCAGAGGAGTAGACATCGACGGTGACTATCTTGCATACTTCGGTCTTCCCGAGGGTTCTTATTATGTAAAGGCACGAAAGACGGATGCTGCGATGGAAACCTACTATCCATCCACCTTATTGTATGCAGAGGCTGAGGCTGTGAAAGTTGAGGCCTATGATATGGAGAAGATGCATCAACAGCCCGATGTTGATGTGAATGGTGATGGACAAATAGATGAAAACGATTATTATGAGTATCAACCGGCTACATGCATTATAGACATGAAACCTGCTCCGGCTCCTCTGCAGGGATCGGGGACAATTGAAGGTTCAGTAGTGAGAATGGAAGAGGTTAAAACCCGTGCATGGGCCGATACAGAAAGCTGTAGGGTTTACCTAAAGCAAAAAGCAGGAGATGTCATTGCTCAGACAGAAGCAGATGCTAATGGTGGCTTCCAGTTCAAGAACGTGCCATTCGGTGACTATCAGGTTCTGCTTGATATCACTTGTTGCACCTTAGCTACCATTCAGAGTGTTACCCTGACCGAATCGGCTCCCATGGTGGCCTCCTTGGATTATGTTGTCGATGGCGATGATATTATTCTGAAATCGGCTGTTGGCGATATGTTGGCTCTGAGTGTGATTGACGAAAAGGAGAATGCTCTGAATAACAGTGTCATCATTACATGGTATAATGAGGATAAGGAGCAGATAGCTAAAGGCAGCAATTTAAGGGGTCTCGAGGAGGGTACGAAAGTGTACTATTCCGTTATGTTGGACGAGAACTTGGGTCGCCAGTATCGTGAAGTCCTGATGCAGGAAGCTACTTTTGAGAGCACCACCATTACCTGTCAGCTGGAGAAAATAGGTAAGGTTAAGTTAGAAGGTCGTATTTCAGCGCTGGACATTGAAACGAATCCTGCCGACGTGTTTGTCATCCAGAAACTGAATGGCAAATATGAGGAGACATTTAAGACGACAACTAGTGACAATGGTACTTTCTCCATTGAAGTCTTTGACGATGTGACTGATGTGACGGTAAGTCGTGCAGATTGCTCTGATGCAACAGTCCACAGAGAAAGCATCGGTGAGAACAGCGATTTGGGTATTATCCCATTGTCACTCCTCTCTGGTGTCTATCTGACGGTAGACCTTACCTATCAACCAGCAGTGGTGGCAGATGTTGAAAGTGAGGATGTTGCTATTCTTGGCGGACTCAGTAATTTCGACATCACTATCAAGAACGGTGACACAGAAATCACTGATTTCATCGTTCAGAACAGTAGTATTCTGATTAAGAGCGGTGCAACTATCGGTAATACTGTGACCATGACTCTCAAGAATAAACAGGGTCTTTATGCCGATGCCGTTGGCTCTTTTGTCGTCAGGGAGGGTACAAACAACATCATGTTGGATACCAAGGAACTTGGTGGTATTAATGCCACTGCCAACAGTCAGAACGTTTCTGACGTGGGTTATGTCTATGATGAAACCGGCGCCTTGGCAGCACGAGCTACCTATACTGGTGAGGAACTCAACATCGTTCACCTGCCAAGCGGTGCTTATACTCTGATCTCAATGAAGGCCAGCCAGGTTTTAGGCAATGTACAGACACTTGCCAGTCTGGATGAAGTCGGTTTGAAAGCTTCTGACTATGTTAAATCTGATGTGACTGTGCAGGATGGCGTCATCGCTGCTGTGGCTGTTGGAACCATCCCGTCGTTCGATGAGAACTCACTTTCCAGAATTACTGACAATACTTATTTCAATGTCAACAAAACCAGTACGGCTGTTGGCGAATACCTCACCTTCACTTCTTTTATTGAGCTGAAAGATGTGTTTGCCCAGAGTGTTGATAATATTGCGTTGGTAATTGACCTGCCTGCTGGTTGTTCATTCTTGAAGAATTCAGCTATGATTGGCAGAAAGACTGCTGATTATAATGAGAGCGGCAACCGTGTCACGATCAATCTCACCAAAACCAATTATCAAGATAAGATTCGCTTCTGTGTGATTCCTGAGGCAGAATCAGAATATACGATGGCTGCGTATGTGGCTTTGGATCAAGTTCTGCAGCCAATTGGCTCAACTCAGTTTGTGGCTAAGGGCTTCCCGATCTCTGCTCCAGAGAGAACTGCATCGACAAAGATAACGGTCAGTGGAAAAGCACCAGTCTCAGGTACGATTAAGGTTTACGATAATGACGTGCTGATTGGTTCTACCACTGCTTATTGGCAGGGTGCAGAATGGTCGGCAGAATGTGAATTGAACAATCCATACGATAATTCATTCCATTCAATCTATGCAAAGATTAAGTCGGGAGAATCGGAACTGGCAAGTGAGACTAAATCGGTAGAGTATGATCCGAATATGATTGCTCCTGCCTCTGCTACTATATTGTATTATAATAGAGAGTTTGATAACACCTATAACATCAAGTTCGATTACGAGAAAGGAACAACAAGCCACAACTACTACTACTTCTTTCCGTTCAAGTATGATGATTGGTGGATTCGTCAGGATAAGGAAGACAAGTCGTTTACATTCGTAGCTGACTTTACCCAGAACGATCCAGACAAGATTAAGAATATCTACTTCAAGGTGCTTGCTACCGATGGCACGATTCGTACGCTTCCGGGAACCTTTGATTCCAAGAAGCAAGCATGGGTTGCGACCACGAAGTATTGGTCAAGCAAACTGCCGATAAACGTTTCTTTGGATTATGACATGCTGGTGTCGTCTGGTAAGAACCATGAAGATGGTTTGCTTGATCAGGCCAAGAATATGGTGAACATGTCTAATCAGATTTATCAGTATCTGCAGAAGAAAGGCTCAGCCACTAAGGTTGAAGAGAATGAGAAATCGTTCTCCTTCATATATAACTTGGCAGGCATCAATACACCATTCTATGGAAGTCTTGAGGAATTAGACTATACCGAGGCTGAGACATTGATGCAGAATAAGCAGTTCAACTATGCAGAAACAGACAATGGTACTATCGGTTCTTTTGCAGAATGGAATAATAAAGGTATCTCTGCTGTATTCGCAGACCTCAACCAGAAGTATGCTGTTCGATTAATATTGACCGTCGGTAATGCCCAGACCAGAGCTGATATTACTCAGGAAGAACTGAATACATATATTGGCAATCTGGCTAAGAAGTTCTCCAATGGCGGATTTAATGAAGGTATAGGTACATATGCCAATACGCTGATTACGATCGTTGGCGCCTCAGAGTATTTCAGTGTCCGCAAGGATTTCGAAAATATGCTCAACATCATTGAGAACTATTCGTCTAACTACAATCAGCTAAGGGCAGAATTGAGCATTTCTATGAACGCCAAGAATGCTGATGGTAGCAAGCGACTGAGCGACTCTCAGATATCACAAATGAACACACTGTTGGATGCTATCTCCAAAGACGAGAGAGACTTTATACTGAAGTATTATCAGTATATGGAGGTTTATCAGCAGAAACTGCTTTGTAACGTCATTACGGATGTGGCAACATCTGTCTTTGGTTTGGTACTCAACAAGATTAGTGGCTTAGAGAATTTCCAGACTTCGAAAGCTAATGAGATCTTACTGAATTATCAGACTGTGGGCTCGTCACCGAGTAAAACGGTTGATGTCCTTTCATACGGTCTTGGTCTGGCTCTGAATGGTATTGTTGCTGAAAACATAAAGATTGCCGATTCTAAGGATTTCAAGAAGAAACGCGATTATATCCTGGAGTGGAGCTCTGACCAGAACTTGGCCATTTTGAAGAGATATGCAGAACTGAAGGAGCGTATCAGAGAAGCCCTGAAGGGAGATAACAGCAACCTCTATGATGAGGCATTCAATGACAACTCCATTTACTTCCAGGCACCGTCAACTGAGCCAATCCTTGATCCTTCTGGTTATGTCTATGAGGGTGTGCTTAGTAATCGTCTGCCAGGTGTAACCACAACGGTTTACTACAAGGACGAGACAGGAGCACCAAAGAAGTGGAATGCAGAGGATTACGGTCAGGAGAACCCGCTGATCACCGATGAGAATGGCTTCTACCAGTGGAACGTGCCTAACGGTGAGTGGCAGGTGAAGTACGAGAAGGAAGGCTACGAGACAGTAACCAGCGAGTGGATGCCCGTTCCTCCTCCACAGCTCGACGTGAACCAGGGTATGACATCTGCAACGCCTCCCGCTGTTAATAGCTTGAAGGGCTACGAGGGCGGTATCGTCATCGACATGAGCAAGTATATGACGGCTTCTACCTTCAACACCACCAATGTCATCGTTACCCGTAACGGCGCTGCGCAGGCTGGTAAGGTTGAGCTCGACGATCCTGAGGGCGCAAGTCAGAGCGACGGAAAGCTGGCTACGAAGTTCAGATTCGTTCCTGAGACTGACTTCGTTGCTTCCGATGAAGTTATCGTTACCGTTCATAAGGAGGTACAGAGCTATTGTGGCATAGAGATGGCCGAAGACTATCAGGCTACAGTGCCTATCGAGAGCGAGGTCAAGAAGATCGAATACGATGAGAATCTGACAGTCGACTATCAGGGTACTACGAAGATCACCGTCTCTGTATTGCCAAAGGAGGCTTCTGTTGGCAAGAAACTCAATGTCAAGACATCGTCAGCCGATATTGTATCTCTTGAAGACGCTCAGGCTGATATCGATGAAGACGGCAAGGCTTCTGTTACAGTAACTGGTGAACTCCTCGGCGATGCCTACATTACCTTCGAGGTGGCTGGTACGGATGTGTCAGAGACGACAAAGGTGACCGTTGTTGAAAGTTCTACCGTGGAGACAGCTCCTATCACCATCGGCAAGTCTGGTAAGGCCTCATATTGTGGTGACAAGTCTTTGGACTTCAGCTACTCTGAGGAAGTGAAGGCCTATATTGCTACTGGCTTTGACAAGGATGAGGGTACCATCTGGCTGACACGTGTAAAGGATGTGCCTGCAGGTGTTCCTGTTTTGATCAAGGGCGAGGCCAATAAGACTTACGATGTCCCAGTGACGGATAGTGAGAATTCTTACTATACAAATATGTTCGTGGGTAACACGAGTGGAGCATCTATTGAGATCTACGAGACTTCCGCTGATGGCAGTAAGGTGAACTACTACCTGAAAGATGGTACATTCCTGAGTGTGACTGGCAATGCAAAAATCGGTAAGAACAAGTGCTACCTGCAGCTGCCTGCAACGTTCAATGCCTCAGTGACAGGCGCCTCCCAGAGTGTGACAGTTGGTCAGACAGGTAAGGCCTCTTTCGCAGCTTCTGTAGATTTGGACTTCACGAACGTTGATGGCTTGAAGGCTTTCACTGCAACTGGCTATGACAAGAGCACTAAGACCATCTGGCTGACACGCGTGATGAAAGTTCAGCAGGGTGAGGGCGTGCTGCTCAAGGGTA
>JAEEGJ010013845.1_pt1 | contig 19389 bp, 18 predicted proteins | sample 8958761 | NCBI WGS metagenome assembly JAEEGJ01 (sample SAMN16246546, study PRJNA631951) | gut metagenome | biome: gut microbiome; feature: rumen; material: RS-attached | host: Bos | place: Iran: Karaj | collected 2018-10 | reverse complement strand
GGCCGTCCGGCCTAGGGCCCAGGAGGTCCAGCCGCCGAGGTTGGCGCCGAACACGTTGGTACTGTGGTAGTTGAACGGGACGCGCGACGCGTCGCCGCGATAGAGCTCGAAGCGGTCCGCAGAATGGTTCCAGTACAGGACCGGATGCAGATGGACGCGGCCCTTCGTCTCCGCCTGCACGGCGGCGAAGGTTTTGAGCCCGTGCTCGAACTGGTCGTCGAAGCGGGCGCTGTAGAAGGTGTTGGCGCCGTAGTCCTTGGCGCTCAGGCCGATGTGCCAGCGGATGTCCATTTCAGGGCTGCTCCAGCCGCCCTGGTAGAAGCCTTTCAGCATCTGCCAGTCGGCGTTCAGGCCTCCTTCCGCATTGCGGCTGAATCCGTCCGAGCGGCCGTAGGAGGCCGAAATCTGGTTGTTCCAGCGCCCCTTCGCCAGGTTGGCGCGCACCCCGCCGCTCCAGGTGCCGAACGAGCCGCCCTGCAGACGCAGGTCGGCGCCGGACTCCCCTTCCGTGCGGGTGACGATGTTGATCGCGCCCACCAGCGAAGAGGTGCCGTAGACGCGGCCGGCCGGGCCCTCGAGGATCTCGATGCGGTCGATCTCCGAGAGGTCCACCGGCAGGTCCATCACCAGGTGGCCCGTCTGCGGGTCGCTGATGTTGACGCCGTTGAGCAGGACCGCGATCTGGTCGAAGGTGCCGCCGCGGATGCCGATGTCGGTCTGGATGCCCATCGCGCCGCGCTGGCGCACGTCCACGCCGACGGCGTATTTGAGCAGGTCGTTGACGCTCTGCACGGGGGCGGAGCGGATCTGCAGGGTATCGAGTACCGTCACCATCCGGGCGGACTGGTGGACGGTCAGGGGCGCGCGCGTGGCGCTTACGGTCACTTCTTCAATCGTTTCCTGTGCCTGAAGCACGGCAGCGGCCGCCAGGAAGGCGGCCGCGCAGCATAACATATTTCTCTTCTGTACGGCCATTGCGGCCGCAAAGATAGCAAAAATCGGCTTCGGTTATCTCCGGTGATAGCGTCCCGTGGCGGCGAAGCTGCGCTCCATCCGCCCTTCGTATTCGTGCCGGACCGCGTCGTTGCGGCTGCGGACGGTGAGGCGGAAATAGCCGTTGGGATAGACGGTGAGTTCGTATTTCCCTTCGATCGAGTGGCCGTAACGGTAGCAGTTCGTGAACCGGATGGTCCGGTACTGGCGGTTCTTGTAGTCCCGGTATCTGGAGATGACGTAGTCGACGTGCCCTTCCCGCGTGTTGTGGAGCCGGTCTCCGTTCACGGAAATGACGAAATCGGGAATGTCGACCGCGCTGGCGGTGCGGCCGGTGCGGGACTGAGCCCGTCTGTTGTAGCGCATTTCTCGCTCGACGATCAGGTTGTAGGACCGGCGGTCAAGCTGCTCCTGGACGCTCGGGACCCGGTAGCCTTCTCCCCGGTAATAGCGGACAGGGCCGCATCCGGCGAGGATGAGGAGCAGTGCGAGCAGTAGGTAAAACTTCTTCATAGTACCTTTGATTTATGTATTCGAAGGGGGTAAAAGCAAATTATGTGCCCGGCCGTGAAAACGGGATGTCCAGAATAATTACTATCTTTGACAGATATTTCTGATTTATATATATGTCAAGACACAGCAAACTGGACATCATCCTCGAGAACCTCGTCATCGAATCCGTCGCGGCGGAGGGCAAAGCCATCGCCCACACGCCGGAAGGCCAGGTGGTCTTCGTCGGCTTCGCGGTCCCGGGAGATGTCGTCAACGTGCGTCTTGTCCGCAAGAAGAAAGCCTGGATGGAAGGCACGATCATCAAGCTCGTCAAGCCTTCCGAGCAGCGTCTGGAGCCGTTCTGCGACCATTTCGCCGTGTGCGGAGGCTGTCGCTGGCAGCCGCTCCCCTACGAGATCCAGCTGGCCGCCAAGCAGCGCCAGGTCTACGACCAGCTGACCCGCATCGGCCACCTCGAGGTGCCCGAATTCCGCCCGATCCTCGGCTCGGACAAGATCCGCTATTATCGCAACAAACTCGAATTCTCCGCTTCCAGCAAGCGCTGGATGACGTATGAGGAGATCGCCTCCGGGATGGAGAGCGAGCCCGGCCTGGGCTTCCATGTCGGCAAATATTTCGACAAGGTGCTCGACATCGAACGCTGCCACCTGCAGCCCGAGCCGACCAACGCCATCCGCCTGTTCATCAAGCACTGGTGCCTGGATCACGGCGTGTCGTTCTACGACATCCGCGCCAACCGCGGCCAGCTGCGCAACATGTTCGTCCGCACGACGGACGCGGGCGCGGTGATGCTGATCGTCTGCTTCGGCGAGGATTTCCCCGACCGCGCTCCCCTGCTGGACGCCGTGGCGGCCGAATTCCCGCAGATCACCTCCCTCTACTACGTCATCAACGACAAGAAGAACGACACGATCGGCGACCAGACCTGCATCCTGCATTGCGGCGAGCCCGCGATCTATGAGGAGATGGAGGGCCTGCGCTTCAAGATCGGCCCCAAGTCCTTCTACCAGACCAACACCGGACAGGCCTACAAGCTCTACTCCGTCACGCGCGAATTCGCGGGCCTGACGGGCTCCGAGACGGTCTACGACCTCTACACCGGCACGGGCACCATCGCCCAGTTCGTGGCCGGGCGCGCCAAGCGCGTCATCGGCATCGAATACGTCCCCGAGGCCATCGAGGACGCCAAGATCAATGCGCAGGGCAACGGCATCTCCAACTGCGAATTCTTCGCCGGCGACATGAAGGACGTCCTCACGGAAGAATTCATCGCGCAGCACGGCCGGCCCGACGTCATCATCGCGGACCCGCCGCGCGCCGGCATGCACCCCGACGTGGTCAAGACCATCCTGGCCGCCGCGCCGCGCCGGATCGTCTACGTGAGCTGCAATCCTGCCACGCAGGCGCGCGACATGGAGATGATGAGCGCCGACTATAAGATTACGGACGTCCAGCCCGTGGACATGTTCCCCCACACCTACCATGTAGAGAACGTCTGCTGCCTGGACCGGATCGACAAGGAGGGCGAAGAGGCATGATCCTGCAGATCGTCTTGTTGTTGACGGGCCTGGCGCTGATCATCTTCGGCGCCGACTTCCTGGTGGACGGTTCGTCCGCCATCGCCCGCCGGGCCGGCATCAGCGAATTCGTGATCGGACTGACCATCGTGGGGTTCGGCACCAGCTGCCCGGAGCTCGTCGTGAGCCTGACCGGCGCCCTGCAGGGCAATGCCGACATCTCGGTCGGCAACGTGGTCGGCTCCAACATTTTCAATACCCTGCTCATCCTGGGCATGACCGCCGTCATCGCGCCGGTGGCCGTGACCCGGTCCAACAGCCGCCGGGACATCCCGATCACGCTGCTGGTCACCTTCCTGTTCGTCGCCCTGGGCCTGACCGGCCAGCGGCTCACCCGCTGGGAAGGCGTCGCCTTCCTGCTGGTGTTCGTGGCTTATATGGTCTATTGCTTCAAGTCCGACGCGGGTGCGCAGGAGGAGGAGGCCGGGGCGAAGGTCCGGAGCCTCGGGCTGGCCATCCTGATGGTCGCCGGCGGCCTGGCCGGCCTGATCTTCGGCGGCCAGCTGTTCGTCAACAACGCCACCGCCATCGCGCGCGCCGTGGGCGTGTCCGACAAGTTCATCGCCATCACGCTGCTCGCCGGCGGCACTTCCTTCCCGGAGCTGGCCACGTGCATCGTGGCCGCGGCCAAGAAGAAGGACCAGCTGGCTCTCGGCAACGTGCTGGGATCCAACGTTTTCAATATCCTGCTGATCCTCGGCGCCTCCTCCGTGGTGACTCCCCTCTCGACCGTCGCGCTGACCTGGGCGGACCTGGGCGTGCTGCTGGGCAGCGCCGTGATGGTCTGGCTGTGGACCTACACCGGGCGCAAGACCCACATCGACCGCTGGGAGGCGATCCTGATGCTGCTGGCCTTCTTCGGCTACTATACCTGGCTTTTCCTGAAAATGTAAAATCTTCCGATATGAAATTTCAACCTACCCAGTATCAACTGATGAACGTGGCGACCGGCCGGGTTTTCGACGACCATGGCTGGGACCTTTCCGACCCGCAGGGCGTCGAGCCGTCCCTGGTCCGGGCCGTATATGCCCAGAAGCGTTTCACGCCCCGTGACGACCTCAAGGGCCTGTACCGCTATGCGGAATGGATGCCCGTCCGCAGGACGCTCAAGAACTCCTGCGCGCCGGTCACGTATAAGTCGAAAGGGTTGGCCAAGTTTCTCGGACTGAACAACTTGTATATCACCTTCTCGGGCTGGAACCCCAAGATCGGCGCCAAGATGGAGACCTGCTCCTTCAAGGAGACGGAGGCCTTCAGCGTGTGCGCGCGCATGGACAAGAAGGAAGAACGCGTGCTCGTGGTCCAGTCGGCCGGCAACACCGCCCGCGCCTTCGCGCAGGTCTGCTCCGACAACGACATCCCGGTGGTCATCTGCATCCCGGAAGACAACAAGCACGACCTCTGGTTCCACAAGAAGCTGAACCGCTGCGTCAAGGTGGTCGCCGCCCCGCACGGCTGCGACTATTATGACGCCATCGCCCTGGGCGAGAAACTCGCGCAGAATCCCCGCTATTTCCTCGAAGGCGGCGCCAAGAACGTGGCGCGCCGCGACGGCATGGGCACGACCCTGCTCAGCTGCGTGGAGAAGGCCGGCCGCATCCCCGACGCCTATTTCCAGGCGGTCGGCTCCGGCACCGGCGCCATCGCGGCCTGGGAGAACGCCGAGCGCCTGGCCGCCGACGGCCGTTTCGGCCCCAACAAGATGCGCGTGTATATGGCGCAGAACCGCCCGTTCACGCTGATCCACGATTCCTGGAAGGCGCAGTCCCGCGCCCTCGCCGCGCTGGACCCCGCCGAGGGACGCCGCGGCGCCGAGGTTATCCTCGCCAAGGTGCTGGCCAACCGCAAACCGCCCTACAGCCTCGCCGGCGGCGTGTATGACGTGCTCCGCGCGAGCAAGGGCGATACCTTCACCTGCAGCAACGACGACATCATGTACTGGCTGCTGCAGTTCCGCAACCTCGAGGGTTACGACCTCCTCCCCGCCCCTTGCGCCGCCGTGGCCGCGCTGGCGCAGGCCGTCGAGGCCGGCGTGGTGGCCAAGGACGAATGCATCATGCTCAACTGCACGGGCGGCGGCACCCTCGCCTCCCTGGCCAAGGGCTATGTCCTCAAGGAGCCGGACCTGATCCTGAATCCGGAAATGTCCGCCGAAGAGATCATCGCGGCGGTGGACCGCCTCTTCTGAGCTAGAAGCTGACAGCGATCGAGATATCCAGGGCACAATATCCCGCGACGTTTTTGCGGATATTGTGCTCTGGCACGTTGATGCCCCTGTCGGGGTCGATCAGCTTGGGATGGTCGCGCAGGTACTTCAACCCCACGAGCAGGTCGATGCTGCAGTCGTCGCTGAGCCGGAAACGGTAGCCGGCGCCGCCGGCGCCCAGCAGGGCCGTCTGCCCGGCCATCGAGTAGAAGTGCCACGCGGCGCCCGCCTGCGCGTAGGCGAAGACGCCGTCTTCGTAGAGCGAGCGCGGGAAGAAGGTGTAGCGGGCGGCGACCGGTATGAGGCGGTTGTCCTTGCCCATCCCGATGTAGCCGCCCAGCAGCGAGACCAGGTGGCGCTCGCTGAGCGCGTAGCCGACCTGGAGCGTGAGCTGGGCGTTGGAGGCCCAGTGGAAGCCGTAGGAACGGTCGTAGACGCGGTAGCCCTCTTCGCTGAAGAAGTTGTAGTCCCGGTAGCCGAAGATGCATTGGGTGTATCCCCACTCCACCCCGACCCGGAAGCGGTTGAAGGGCGGCCCGGAAGGCAGCACGCGCGCGGGCGCGCTCGCCGCGAATGACGAGAGCAGAATAATGATTATTAATAATTTGCGTCCCATCATCAGAAGCGGTACATGATATTGAGTTGCGGGTAGTAGGCGTTGTAGATGCCGGCCCGGTAGAAGGCCAGCAGCACGGCGCCCGTCTCTTCGTCCGTGCGGAGGTGGATGCCGGGCGCGAGGCCGAAGCTGAGGTCGAGCGTCAGGCGGTCGAAGTCGAAGCGCAGGCCGATGTTGCCGACCAGGGCGACGGCGAGGCCCATCTTGTGTTCGAGGTCGCGGTCGAGCGGGACGAACAGGCCCTTCTCCCAGTCGTGGACATAGCCGATCTGGCCGCCCGCCCCGGCGTGCAGGGTCAGGTCGAACTGGTCCTGCCAGAGCTGGTAGATGGCGTAGTCGTGGGAGTAGGTCACGCAGACGCCCATGTTTTGGGTGCGTCCGCCGAGAATGCCGTAGAAGTCCGTCCGGAGCGTGATGATGTTGGTCTCATTGCCCCAGTCGCTCCCGACCATGGCCGTGACTCCGATGCCCTTGGGCGAATTGAAAAGGCCCAGCAGGGCTTCCTGTCCTTTGGCCAGAGGGCCGGATAGCATGAGCAGCAGGACAGCGGCGAGCCGGATATGAGTCTTCCAGAGCATGAGACGAATATAGCCAAATCTTTGATATTTTCCTATGAATATACTATCTTCGCAGTACTGAAAACAACTAGAACCTATCCAAAATGTCTATCGAGATTCGTCCTGTCCGGACCCGTTCCGAGCTCAAGAAGTTCGTCAATTTCCCGGAGAAACTGTACCGTGACAACCCTTATTATGTCCCGCCCCTCGTGTTCGACCAGATGGACACGCTGGACCAGGAGAAAGGTGCTGCACAGGAGTTCTGCGACTCGGAGCTCTATCTGGCCTACAAGGATGGCGAGCTGGCCGGCCGCGTGGCCGCCATCGTCAACCACAAGGCCAACGAGCAGTGGAACCACAAGGAGGTCCGCTTCGGCTGGTATGACTTCATCGAGGACAAGGAGGTTGCCCAGGCCCTGATGGACAAGGTCTACGAATTCGGCCGCAAGTTCCAGATGGAGTCGGTCGTGGGCCCGCTGGGCTTCACGGATTTCGACCCCGAGGGCATGCTCATCGAGGGCTACGACCAGCTGAGCACCATGGCGCTGATCTACAATCACCCTTATTATAACGACTATCTGGCCGAGATGGGCTTCGGCAAGGACGCCGACTGGATCGAATACATCGTGACCGTCCCGGACGAGATGCCCGAGCGCTGGCCGCGCCTGGCCGACATCATCGCGAAGCGCGCCAACGTCCATGTCCGCCAGCTGACCCGCAGGATCATCCGCAAGGAGGACTATGGGCACAAGGTGTTCCGCTGCATCAACGAATGCTACAAGGACCTCTACAACTTCACGGTCCTGCCGGACCACATGGCGGAGAAGTATCTCGGTTTCTACCTGAGCATCCTGGATCTCCGTTTCCTGTCGATGGTCGAGAACGAGCAGGGCGAGCTGGTCGCCTTCGGCATCTCGATGCCGTCGATCGTCAAGGCCCTGCAGAAGACCCGCGGCAAGCTCTTCCCCTTCGGCTGGTGGCCGCTGCTCAAGGCGATGTTCCTCAAGCACGGCGACGTGGCCGAGCTCCTGCTGATCGGCGTCCGTCCGGACTACCAGAACAGCGGCGTGAACTCCCTGGTCTTCATGGACATGTTCAGGAAGTTCAGCGCGATGGGCATCAAGCACTGCGAAAGCAACGCCGTCCTGGAGACGAACCTGAAGAATCAGGGCCAGTTCCGGGAGTTCAACCCCGTCAGCAAGAAACGCCGCCGCTCTTACATTAAGAAGCTTGAATATTAGGATATAAAACAAAAGTGTTCGACGCTGTAACAAAAATGTTACCGCCGCTTCCGGAGCGGATGAGGCCCCAAAAGTTGTCCGACTACGTCGGTCAGCAGCATCTGGTCGGTCCGGGATGCATCCTGCGGAACATGATGGACTCGGGCGCTTTGTCTTCCTTTATCCTCTGGGGGCCGCCGGGCGTCGGCAAGACCACCCTTGCGCGCATCATCGCCGGGACGCTGGACCGGGAGTTCTATACGCTTTCGGCCGTGAGCTCGGGCGTCAAGGACGTGCGCGAGGTGATCGACGCGGCCAAGGCCAAGTCGCTCTTCTCCCCTGCCGGCGCGCCCATCCTCTTCATCGACGAGATCCACCGCTTCAACAAGGCCCAGCAGGATGCCCTCCTGGGGGCTGTCGAGGCCGGTACCGTCATCCTGATCGGCGCCACCACGGAGAATCCTTCCTTCGAGGTGATCACGCCGCTGCTGTCGCGCTGCCAGGTCTTCGTGCTGAAGTCGCTGGAGGTCGCGGACCTGCAGCGGCTGCTGGACCGGGCGCTGCACGAGGACGAGGTCCTCAAGGAGCGCCGGATCGAGGTCAAGGAGACGGACGCGCTGTTCCGCCACAGCGGCGGCGACGCGCGTAAGTTGTTGAATATCCTGGAGATCGTGGTGGACGCGCAGCTCGGCAAGTCCGATCCGGTCGTCATCGACAACCGCACGGTCACGGAGTGTCTGCAGGAGAATGTCGCCATCTACGACAAGGGCGGCGAGATGCACTACGACATCATTTCCGCCTTCATCAAGAGCGTCCGCGGGTCGGATCCCAATGCGGCGGTCTACTGGATGGCGCGGATGCTGGACGGGGGCGAGGATCCGCTCTTCATCGCGCGCCGGCTCTGTATTCTGGCGGCCGAGGACATCGGCCTGGCCAATCCCAACGCGCTGCTGCTGGCGGACGCCACCTTCCGCATCGTGCATTCCATCGGAATGCCGGAGGCGCGTATCCCGCTCAGCGAGTGTGCGGTATATCTCGCCAGCTCGCCCAAGAGCAATTCGGCCTATCTGGCCATCGACAAGGCGCTTGCCGCGGCCAAGGCCGACCAGACGGCCGTCGTGCCGCTCTATCTGCGCAATGCGCCCACCAAGCTGATGGAGGATCTGGGCTATGCCGACGGCTACAAATACGCCCACGACTTCCCCGGGCATTTCACGGACCTCGAATTCCTGCCTGAGAAGCTCTCCGGCACCGTTTTCTACGAGCCGCAGCCCAACCGCCAGGAGGACAACCTCAAGGCCTATCTCTCCTCCTGCTGGCCCAAATACTACAAAAAATAGCATTCCGAACGGCAGCGGTCTGCCGTCCGGAGATTATTTCTGCGGGATTTTCAGCTTCTGGCCGGCGCGGATGGCGTCGGACTTGAGGCCGTTGGCGGCCTTGATGTCGTTGACGGTGACGCCCCTGTAGCGGCTGGCGATCTTGGAGAGCGAATCGCCCGACTTGACCGTGTAGGTCACGGTCTGGGGCTTGCTGCCGCTCTTGCCGCTGCCGGAAGACTTGCTGCCGCTCCCCTGCGAGACCGCGGGACCGCCGTTCTTGTAGATATAGAGCGTCTGGCCGATCTGGATGCTGTTGGAGCGCAGGTTGTTCCAGCTCTTGAGCTGGTTGATGGTCACGCCGTACTTCGACGCGATCTTGCCCAGGAAATCCCCGCTCTTGACCTTGTAGGCGATCCTTTGCTGGCTGGAAGAGCCCTTGCCGGCAGACTTGCCGGAACGGCCGGATCCGACGTCGGCCAGCACCTTGCCGCTGAGCAGCGAGTCGGCCTTGTAGGCGTAGAGCGAATCGCGGTTGGCGTCCAGGAACGTGCTGGTCCACTTGTAGGGCAGCTTGAGGACGTAGGGATGGTTGTTGCCGGGGATGATGTCGTTGACATACTGCGGATTGAGGTTCTGCAGCTCGGACTTGGGCACGCCCACCACCGCCTCGATCTGGTCGAAATGGAGGTTGCGGCGGATCATGAAGGTGTCGGTCTGCACCGGCATGCCCGTCTGCTGCGGCGCGATGCCGTATTCGCGATAATAGGTCATCGCGTACATCGCGCCCACGAAAGCGGGCACATAGCCGCGCGTCTCACGCGGGAGGTATTCGTAGATGCTCCAGAAGTCGCGGCGGCCGTCCGCGCGGCGGATGGCCTTGGAGACGTTGCCGGCGCCGCAGTTGTAGGAGCTGATGGCCAGGGCCCAGTCGCCGAAGGTGCGGTAGGCGTCGCGCAGATAGCGCGCGGCGGCCTCGACGGCCTTCTCGACGTCCAGGCGCTCATCCACGAAGGAATTGATCTCCAGGCCGTAGCCCACGCCCGTCTGGTACATGAACTGCCAGATGCCGCGCGCGCCGGCGCGGGAAGTCGCGACCGGGTTGAGCATCGACTCGATGATGGCCATGTACTTGAGCTCCTGCGGGAGGCCGTAGCGGAGCAGGATGTCCTCGAAGATCGGGAAATAATAGCTGCTCAGGCCGAGCACGCGGCCCATCTTGGAGGGCATGCGCTCGGAATAGAGGATGATGTAGTTCTTGACGACATCGTTGTAGGGCAGCGTGATGAAGGAATTCATCGCCGACAGGCGGCGCATCATCTCGGCGTCGGAGACGTTGGACGAGAAGCGCACGGAGTCCATGTTGTATTCGTTGACGGCGTCGAAGTCGGTCGCCAGCGTATTCTTGTACCAGAGCTGCAGCAGGCTGTCCTGCTCCTCGGGCGTGTATTCGAAACTTCCCTGCTGCTCCTCCCGCTCGAGCACGGCGATCTCCCGCTCGTCCAGGTAGACACGCCCGCGGAGGCTGTCCACCAGCAGCTGCAGCGAATCCAGTTCGCTGCGGAGCACTTCGTTCTCCTGCCGGATCTGCCTGGTGCCCGGGCGCTTGAAGAGGTCGTTGAGCACCTCGCGGAACGGCTTCTTCTCTTTGGTCTGCCGGCCCTGCTCCAGGACGATGGATTCGGTCTCGCGCTCCGTCTGGGCGGAAAGCGGCAGGCAAAGGATGGACAACAGGACGATCAGGATATGGGATTTTCTCATTTTCAAAAGGTTATGCCCATCCGGAACCCGAAGGCCGCCGGCTGGGAGACGGGGTTGATGGATGCAAATTGGTTTTCCGGCAGGATGAAGGCCGGGGCCACCTTGAGGGCGATGTCGTCGTCCACCTCGAAATTGTGCATATACGAGAAGACGTTGGCGTCGATGATCTGCAGGAGGTAGACGGCGGCGATGCCCAGGGCATAGTAGTCCCGGTAGCGCCGGTAGGCGTCGCGGTAGTAGAGGGCCTGGTCGGCCGAGATCGGACCGTCGTAGGTCTCCCGGTCGGAGGCGGCGATGTAGATGTCGCGGAAACGCTCGAAATTGGCCTTGTTGGACGCATAGCCGTTGATGGTGAAGGCCATGAGGCCCAGATAGAGCGGAAGCTTCCAGTATTCGCGGTTATAGATCTGCCCGAGCCCCGGGACCAGGATCGAATAGAGCGTGGCCTTGCCGGGATGGGGATAGACGCTGGGCTTGAAGTTGATCACGCCGTCCATCAGCGTGGCCCAGTAGGCGACGCCGGCGCCGATGAAACAGTATTTGGCGGCTTCCTTGTTGCCTTTGGCATTGAGGACGAGTCCGGCGCCCAGGCTGCCGCCGATGGCCGAATAGACGATCGGGAGCTTCCAGGCCTGGCGGTTGTAGATCTGCGAGCCGCCGATGAAGACGACGGAGCCGGCGGTCATCGTGCCGATGCGGATCTCGTTCTTGTGGGCGAGGCCGCCGAAGTATTCCTTGAAGGAGAACAGGACGTCCGTGGAATCGGCGTCCGATGCCGGATCGTCGTTGTATTGCTGGTTGAAGGCCTGTTCCTTGAAGATCTGGGCGGAAGCGTCCATGCAGGAAACGGCGGCCAAAAGGACCGCCATCGCCAACACGCCGAACAGCCTCCTCCCCTTCATCAGAACTGCTTCTCTTCGAGCGCTTTGACAAATTTCTGGACTTCCTCGTCGGACTGGAAGTGGATGGTCATCACGCCCTTGCCGGAGGGGCTGCGCTTCAGCGAGATGTCGTTGGAGAAATATTTGCCGACATGCTCCAGGATGCGGTAGTAGTCCTGCGGGAGCTGCTGCGTGGCGCGGGCGTTGCGGACCTTGGCCTTGGCGGCGTCCGGATCGACCTGCAGCTTGCGCACGAGGCTCTCCAGCTCGCGGACGGACAGGCCGTCGCGGATGACCAGGTCGCAGAGCTGCTCCTGGACCTCGGGCGCCTCGACGCCGAGGATGGCCTTGGCGTGGCCGGCGCTCAGCAGGCCGACCTTGATGTCGTGCTGCACCTTGGCGGGCAGCTTGAGCAGGCGGAGGGTGTTGGCCACGGTGGCGCGCTTCTTGCCCACCCGCTCGGCGAGATTGTCCTGCGTGAGCTGGCATTCGTCGATCAGGCGGCGGTAGCTGAGGGCGAGCTCGATGGGGTCGAGGTCCTCGCGCTGGACGTTCTCCACGATGGCCATCTCCAGCATGCCCTGGTCGTTGGCGTCGCGGATGTAGGCCGGAATCGTGGTCATGCCGGCGAGGCGGCAGGCCTTGTAGCGGCGCTCGCCGCTGATGATCTGGTAGCGGCGGTCCGTGATGCGGCGTACGGTGATGGGCTGGATGAGCCCCAGCGAACGGATGGAGGCGGCCAGCTCTTCGAGGGCCACCTGGTCGAAAGACATGCGCGGCTGGAAGGGGTTCGGCTCGATCATGTCGACGGGAATGCGCAGGATGTCCGCCGTGTTTTCCTGGCGGGGACGGGTCCCTACGATTTCTTTGTTGACATAGCCGACCGGCTTGCGGAGCTGGTCGGCGTCGGGCACTTCGCCGAGCAGGGCGCTCAGGCCCTTGCCGAGTCCTCTGGGTTCTTTGCTCATACAGTTTCTCCATTATGCTCCAGGACCTCTCTCGCGAGATTGAGGTAGTTGGTGGAGCCGTTGCACATGATGTCGTAAAGGATGATCGGTTTGCCGTGGGAAGGCGCCTCGCTGAGGCGGATGTTGCGCTGGATGACCGTCTTGAAGACGAGCTCGCGGAAATGGTCGCGCAGCTCGGCGAGCACCTGCGTGTGGACGCGCGTGCGGCCGTCGAACATCGTGACGACGAAACCTTCGATCGTCAGGTCGGGATTGACGCCGCCCTGCACCAGACGGATGGTCTGGAGGAGCTTGCCGAGGCCTTCGAGCGCGAAGAACTCCGGCTGGACGGGGATGATCACGGAGTCGGCCGCGGTGAGGGTGTTGACCGTGATGATGCCCAGCGAGGGCGAGCAGTCGATGATGATGAAGTCATAGTTGTCCCGGATCGGGGCCAGGGCCTTCTTGAGCAGCGACTCGCGCTCCTCGGCCTCCAGCATCTCGAATTCGGCGCCCACGAGGTTGATGTGGGACGGGATCATATGGAGGTTGGCGATCTCCGTCTGGATCAGGGCGTCCGCGATGTCGATCTGGCCGATCATCACCTCGTAGAGGGTGCGCTGCTGGTCGTTGTCCGGAGCGAAGTTGAGACCCGAGGTGGTGTTGGCCTGCGGATCCGCATCGATGATCAGCACCTTCTTCTCCAGGACGGCGAGCGAGGCAGCCAGGTTGATGGCGGTGGTCGTCTTGCCGACGCCACCTTTCTGGTTTGCTATTGCGATGACTTTACCCATATAATCCAATATTGCTAGAATTGCAAATTTAACAAAAAAATACTATTTTCGTGGTATGTCTGAAACAAAAACCGCGTGGTATTTCATCGTCAATCCCCGCGCCGGTTCCGGCAAGACGATGTCTGAGTGGGTGCCCGCCGAGCGGCTCCTTGAGTCAGAGGGCATTGCCTTCGTGACTGCGATGACTGACCACAAGAAACATGCCGTCACCCTGGCCCGCGAGGCGGCGGCCGAAGGCTACCGCCGCATCGCCGCGGTGGGTGGCGACGGCTCGCTGCACGAAGTGCTGGGCGGCATCTGCAGCTGGTGCGAGGAGACCGGCACTCCCCCCGAAGACTTCTACCTGGCCGTCATCCCGATCGGCTCCGGCAACGACTGGATCAAGTCCTGCCGCGTCCCGGACGACGTCGAGGACGCGCTGAAGCTGCTGATGGACGGCTCGTTCGGCTGGATGGACATCGTGCGCGGCACGAGCGCGGGCGGCCGGGTCGCCTACGTGGCCAACTGCGCCGGCATCGGTTTCGACTCCCACGTGTGCGAGCGGGTGAACCGCCAGAAGGAGCGCGGCATGCGCGGCAAGATGATCTATCTCAACGCGCTGCGCCACACGATCTTCCACCTCCGCCCCATCTCGGTGCTTGTCCGGGCTGACGGCGAAAACGTCTTCAGCGGCGAGATCTTCTCGCTGGCGGTCGGCAACGGCCCCTACTCCGGCGGCGGCATGCGCCAGGTGCCGAAGGCCGACAACGACGACGGCTTCCTGGACTACATGATCGTCCCGAAGGCCAAGCTGAGCAACCTTGTCAAGGAAATCCCGCGCCTCTTCTCAGGCACGACGCACGAATCGGCGCTGATCCACAGCGGCCGCTGCCAGACACTCGAAATCGCTCCGCTCAACGAAGATTCGGCGGACCTGATCGAATATGACGGCGAACTGGAGGGGCGTCTGCCCCTGATCCTGGAAGTCTCCCTCCACCGGATCCACGTACTGAAAGGAAAGGCCAAAGACTAGGCCTGCAGCGCATTCCAGAGCATATCCTTCAACTCCTGCAGCCCCTGGCCGGTGCTGGAGGAAATGAACACGTGCGGTACCTTGCGCGGCAGGTGCGGCTTGATCATCTTCTCCAGGTCGGCGTCGATGAGGTCGCACTTGGTGATGGCGAGCACGCGCTGCTTGGTGAGCAGCTCGGGATTGTAGAGCTTGAGCTCGGAGAGCAGGGTCTTGTAGGCGCCTGCGATGTCTTCTTCCTCCACGCTGACCATGAAGAGCAGCACGGAATTGCGCTCGATGTGGCGCAGGAAGCGGATGCCGATGCCCTTGCCTTCGTGGGCGCCCTCGATGATGCCCGGGATGTCGGCCATTACGAAGGATTTGTCGTCGTAGTAGCGGACGATGCCCAGGTTGGGCTCCAGCGTCGTGAAGGCATAAGACGCGATCTTGGGCTTTGCGGCCGTGATCGTGGCCAGAAGGGTCGATTTGCCGGCATTGGGGAATCCGACGAGGCCGACATCGGCCAGGAGCTTCAGTTCGAGAATAAAGACCCCTTCCTCCCCTTCTTCGCCCGGCTGGGCGTAGCGGGGCGTCTGCTGGGTGGCGGACTTGAAGTTGTCGTTGCCCAGGCCGCCGCGGCCGCCGCGGCAGAGGATGCGCTCCTCGCCCGCTTCCATCATCTCGAAGAGCACCTCGCCGGTCTCGGCGTTCTTGGCGACCGTGCCGATGGGCACGTCGAGATAGATGTCCTCGCCGTTCTTGCCGGTGCGCAGGGCGGAGCCGCCCTTCTCGCCGTCGGTGGCGTGGATGTTCTTGCGGTATTTCAGGTGGATCAGCGTCCAGAACTGGGGATTGGCGCGCAGGATGATGTGTCCGCCGCGTCCGCCGTCACCGCCGTCCGGACCGCCCTTGGGGACGTATTTGGCGCGGTGAAGATGGGAACTGCCGGCTCCCCCGTGTCCGGAGGCGCAGTAGATCTTGACGTAGTCTATGAAATTCGATTCGGCCATACAGCTGCAAAGATATCGAATTTTTGTGGAATCCAGAAATGCCCCCTAGCGCGGGAGCGTGAGGATGAAGCGGGCGCCGCCGGAATAGCTGCTGTCCAGCTGGACGTCGCCGCCCATGCGGCGCGCCAGCGAGCGGGCGACGGTCAGGCCGATGCCCGTGCCGTCGCGGAAGTCGTCCAGCTGCACGAATTCTTCGAAGATGCGCTCTGCATTCTCCGGCGGGATGCCGATGCCTGTGTCCTCCACCACGAAGCTGACTTGCCCCTGGGACGTCAGCACGCGCAGCGTGACGCGCTTCCGGGACGGGGCGTCGCCGGACGGAAGCGTGAACTTGCGGGCGTTGTCCAGCAGGAGCGAAAGGGCGCGCACGGCGGCGTTCTTGTTGGTCAGGAAAGGCGTCTCGGCGTCTTTCGTCAGCTGGACGTCCAGGTCCACGTGCGCCGCCGTGGAGATGCCCGAGACGGCGGCCGCCTCCGCGGCGATCTGCATCGCGGAGATGCTGTCGGCGCTTTCGATGACGGTCTGGCTGCTCGCCTCGGAGAGCTCGAGCATCTTGTTGACCAGGTTGGTGATACGGCCCGTGCTGGCCGTGATCTGGTCCTTGAGCTCCTTGCGGGAGGCCTCGTCCAGCTCGATGTCCGGCGAGGTCAGGATCTGTGTGAAACCGGCCAGCAGGTTGAGCGGCGTGCGGATCTCGTGGGAGATCTGCTGGATGAAATGGGTCTTCATGCGCGACGACTCCTGCGCCCGGGCGTTGGCCTCCTCGAGGTCCATGTAGGCCTCTTCGAGGCGCATCGCGGCCTGGTGGCGGAAGTAGAGGACGAGGAAGAACGCCACGATGACGAAGACGAGGGCGATGATGGTCCCGATGAAGCGCTCACGCGGGACGAAAGCCTGCCCGTTCTGGCAGAATGCGGGCAACGCCGCGCCGAAGAAAAGCAGCGCGGACGACTGGAAACGAAGGGTGTACGTCTTCATCTTCTCAGTCGTTGAGCAGCCTGTCGGACACGCGGGTGGCGTCTTCCACCACGTTGCCGTATTTCGAGAGCGAATAGACGATATAGCCGAACATCGGAGGGCTGAACCAGCAGAGGACGATGTAGGGCCAGAGCTCATGCGGGAACATCCCGGTCAGGGCCACGCCGCCGATGCCGAAGAGGATAATCAGGTCGCAGCAGAGCTGCAGCCAGCGGACGAAACTGCTCATGCTGCCGTTGGTGATCTTGATCATCCGCAGGCTCACGAGGTTGTAGGTCTTGTAGAAGACGATGGTGCCGTAGGCGCAGTACAGGAAGAAGATGCCGGTCGCCAGCGTGGTGTAGAACGCCTGTTCCTTCCAGGTCAGGGCCACCGTCCAGTAGGTGGCCAGGCCGAGGACAAAGACGATCAGGTCGCCGACCACCACCTTCCTGTTCAGGAAATGCGGGTTGAGCATGGACGTGTAGCCCCATCGGAAGCAGATGGCTCCGATGTGGAAATATGTGGTGGTCAGCGCCGTGGAGACGGCGGGCCAATAGAATCGGAACTGGAAGACGGCGTGTACGATGTAGCCGAGCGCGAAGACGGCCAGCCACACGACGGTCAGGATGCGGGCACGGAAATAGATGGGGTATGCAGCGTATCTTTTCGTGCCGGCCAGCAGCTTGACGGCCATGCCCAGGTTGATGAGTGCCGTCAGGAGCAGGGAGAACTGGTAGAACTGTTGTGCCATATTTTGATTAGAGGGTCAGGTCCTCGGCGGTGAGCTTCGGGACATAATGCACGCCTTCACGGCGGTAGTAGGCGAGGTCGTCGCCCGGATGGACCGGGACGATCTGGATCTTCTCGGCAGGCTTGCCGATGGCCAGCACGGCGATCGGCTCGAGGGGAAGCCCGAGGGCTTCGCGGATGGGTTCGCGGTCGAAATTGCGGATGATAAGGCCGCCCAGGCCCATTTCCACGGCCTTCAGCGTCATGGCCTGGAGCGAGATGCCCAGGTCGATGAGGATGCCGGGATTCTCCGGGGCGGTGGAGCAGACCACGATGAAGGCTTCCGGCTCCGTGCCCGGGAAGGGCAGTTTCAGATGGGGCAGTCCCCTGCCCATCCGGATGTATTTGTTGACCTGGTCCGCCTCCGGTCCTTTGACGACGGGGCGGAAGCGCAGGCGCTGCATGTTGACGCTGGATGCGACCTTGACGTTGACGGCGATCATCGCGTCCAGCTGACGCCGGTGGACGACATAGTCCTTGTCGAAGCCGCGGTAGCTGCGGTTGTGCAGCAGCAGGGAGTCAAGGCTCGGCCGCTGCGGGGCTTTTTTCTGCCCCGCAGCCTTGCCGAAGACCTCTTCGTAGCGTTTCTCCAGATAATTGTCCGCCATCAGGCGATCTTGTCCATGAGCGCGAGGACACGGGCGCGGTTCTCGGCGATCTCGCCGCCGTCCACGTTGACCTCCCAGTATTTGCCGGCGGCCTTGTAGTACTCGATGAGCGGCTCGGTCTGCGCGTGATAAGTCTTGATGCGGTTGTTGACGGTCTCGTCGGAGGCGTCGTCGGCGCGTCCTTCGATCACGGCGCGGCCCTTGATGCGCTCGCGGATCATCTCGTCGCTGATCATCAGGCCGGCGACGGCGGTCACGGACTCGCCGCGCTTCTCCAGGATCTTGTCGAGGTCGGCGGCCTGCGAGAGGTTGCGCGGGAAGCCGTCGAGCAGGAAGCCATCCACGCCCTTGACGGTGTTGAAGGCGGATTCGATCATGCCCTCCACGACGGAGTCGGGGACCAGCGAACCGGCGTCGATCAGGGTCTTGGCCTGCTTGCCGAGTTCGGTGCCGGCGGCGATCTCAGCGCGGAGCAGCTCGCCGGTGGAGATGTGCTTGAGGTTGTACTTCTGGGCGATGGCACCGGCGTGGGTGCCCTTGCCGGCGCCCGGAGGGCCGAAAAGGATGTAATACTTCATGGGGTTATTCGTCTATTACGTAAATATCTCTGATGTTGCGGCCGAGTTCGTTGTAGTCGAGGCCGAATCCGACGATGAAGGCGTTGGGGATCTCCATGCCGACGTAGTCGAGCTTCTCGGGCTTGTTGTAGACGTCGGGCTTGAGGAGCATCGTGGCGATGCGGACCTCGGCGGCGCCTTCCTTGTCGATGAGCATTTCCTTGAGGGCGACGATGGTGTTGCCGGTGTCGACGATGTCCTCGCAGATGATCACGCGGCGGCCGCGGACGTTGGAGGTCAGGCCCATCACGTTCAGGACCGTGCCCGTGGACTGGGTGCCCTGGTAGGAGGAAAGCTTGACGGAGACGACCTGGAGCGGGAAATCGAGGCGCTGCAGGAGCTCGCCGGTGAAGGGAATGGAACCATTGAGGACGCACAGGATCACGGGAATGTCGGTGCTGTCGTGGAAGTCGTGGTTGATCTCGCGGGCCACGCCGTCAATCGCATCCAGAATGCGCTCGTGCCGGATGTACGGCCGGAAGGTCTTGTCGTGGAGTTTGATTTTCTCGTCCTTCATAAGGGGGTGTGATAAATTTCACGAATATACGAATTTTGTTTTAAATTTGGGAAGAAACTTTTGACAACTATGAAACGACTTCTTCTTTTGCTGGCCCTTTCCGGGCCGACGGGTTTCCAGCAGGCATTGCTGACCCTGACCGGCGCCTCCTGCGCCGAAGAGTTATCCGAAGACGAAGTGCAGCGTTATCAGTCACTTGCGGCCCATCCCGTGGACCTGAACCGGGCCGGCCGGAGCCGGCTGCTGTCCACCGGGCTCCTTACGCCCTTCCAGGTGGCTTCGCTGCTCGATTACCGCACCCGGACGGGGGCGGTCCTGTCCTGGACGGAACTCGCCCTGGTGGACGGGTTCAATGCGCGCTTCGTGGAGGCGCTGCGGGAGTTCGCCTTCCTGGGCTTGCCGGAAGGCGAAGCGCCCGGGCAGCGCGAGGACCGGCGCCTGCGGCAGTCGCTGACGCTGCGGGGCGCGTGGCGCCCGGCTGATGCGGCGTCCTGGGGCGCCAGGTACGAGGCC
>JAEEGJ010013843.1_pt1 | contig 19394 bp, 12 predicted proteins | sample 8958761 | NCBI WGS metagenome assembly JAEEGJ01 (sample SAMN16246546, study PRJNA631951) | gut metagenome | biome: gut microbiome; feature: rumen; material: RS-attached | host: Bos | place: Iran: Karaj | collected 2018-10 | reverse complement strand
GTGGGCGTGTGGTGATTCTTCGCCGGATTCGTTTACAGGTCAGGCTGGGGAAGAGGCTACCGTAAAACAGGTTGTGGAAATAATCCCATTCACTGATTCTCGCGATGGGCAGGTCTATAAAACGGTTGTCATCGGTTCGCAGACATGGATGGCCGAAAATCTGAACTACGAAACAAAAGGCAGCTGCTGCGTTAGATGCGCCGAGGTGAAGACCGTAAATGTGAACTACGCACCAGGTGGCTACCTCAGCCAGAGCTACTGCGCTAAATGCTCCGAGTACGGTGGTCGCCTGTACACATGGGATGTGGCGACAACAGCTTGCCCTAGTGGTTGGCACCTGCCAAGCCAAGACGAGTGGAGCACCCTACTCAATGCAGTCAAACTCGGCGACCCACTGGCACCCACCGATACAAGACTCAAGTCCACAACCGATTGGAATAATTACGGCAATACGGATGATTTCTCGTTTTCGGCGTTGCCTGTTGGCCACAGCGGTATCAGTGTTGGTCCCTATGGCTCGGGCGACTGTTATGATCGCGAGGGCGAGGGCGACTACGCGTACTTCTGGAGTTCTACAGAAGTCGATAGCTTGACTGCGTACTACATGTACTTGTCCAAATACGGTAACGCGGCAATAAGCACATTCGACTTCGGCAAGGGCAGAGGTTTTTCAGTTCGGTGCGTCAAGGACTAAATGTGTAGCGTGCTAGAATTTTTCTAGCACTTTTGTGCATGGTCGTTTTTCGCCTTCCCGGTGAAATTCGTGCACGTTATCTTGAATACGGTTACGGCGGCGGCTTGTGCGGGCGAAAATTCGAACTTGTGCGGCGCAGCGGATTGAGTGCTTTGCGCGGAACTAGAATGAAGCGAAATTTCTGCGGATTGCGCGGAACCTGGGTGTTGCGGCGCATTTGCTGCTTGTCGTTCCATCAGAAGCGAGAGACCGCGGCATTTTTCAGTCACGTCTTCGACGATTTCTGCTTTGCCCTGCCCGACGACGCTTGCGTAAAAACGTCCGCTTTTGCAATAAACGTCTTCGTGAATCTCGATGCGGTTTTCGACACACATGCTGAAGGCTACATTTGGATTTTTGCGGATGCAGTCGAGTTTTTTGCCGACATGTGCGCAATGGAAATACAGCTCCAGAACACCGCTTTTCAGGCTATACCCGAACGACAGCGGAATCACATAGGGCGTGCTTGCATCGGCATCATCTGTCATCGCGACATGGCAGGTCGTGCATTGTTCGATAATCTTCGCAATATTTTCGTCGCCTAAAACTTCTCTATCCTTGCGTCGCATTTTTCCTCAACTTTTTACGCTGTTCGTGGTTTAAATATAATATAAGCTTCGAATAAAATCTCTACACAATCGTGTTGTCCAAGCGGAACACTTCGGCGAGTTGCTTGTCGTCCATGTCGGCGAGCCATGTTTCGCCGGCGTTCACGGTCAAGTTGGCAATAGCTTTTTTCGTTTCGAGGAGGGCGTTAATTTTCTCTTCGAAGGTGCCTTTGGTGATAAAACGGTGAACTTGTACGTTGCGCTTTTGGCCGATACGGAAGGCGCGGTCGGTGGCCTGCGCTTCGATGGCGGGGTTCCACCACAAATCGTAATGGATGACTTGTGAGGCGGCGACGAGGTTGAGGCCGGTACCGCCTGCTTTGAGCGAGAGGATGAGCACTTTGCAATCCGGATTTTCTTGAAAATCTTGAATCATTTCGGAACGTTGCGTTTGTGTGCAACCGCCGTGGTAGAAGTGCGTGCGGAGTCCAAGTTCACTTTCGATGGTGGATTTGAGCAAGTGGCCCATTTCGGCAAATTGCGTGAAGATGAGCGTCTTTTCGCCTTGCTCCTGGATGGAGGTGAGGAGGTCGAGGAGCATCTGCATTTTGCCGGATGTCAATGATGAAGTTTTTTTCACCGGCGCTTCGGCGGGCTCAGCGACCTTATTGTTATCGTTGCTCGGTACTTCGGCAGGGAGTGCCGAGACGTCTTGTGCCGAGGATTCCGCGACTTCACTCTCGTCTCTCGTCCCTTCGGCTGGCTCAGGGCTGGCTTTCCCACTCTCGTCTAACCCTTTCAGGAATGTGGCGGGGTGGTTGCAGATTTGCTTTAAAGCGAGAATCATTTGCAATATGATTCCCTTGCGTTTGAAGAGGGCGTGTGCGTCGTTTGCTTTTTCGCTGAGTTGTTGCTCTTCTTCGAGTTGGGCAAGGAAGTGGTCGAGGGTGCGTTTGTAAAGGGCCGCCTGCGGTTTTGTGAGTTCGGCGTATTCGTCCTGGATGATTTTGTCGGGCAGGTCGCTGATGATGCTCTTGTCGGTTTTGAGGCGGCGCAGCATGAACGGTGCCGTGATTTTGCGGAACGTTTCCGCGACAATCTGGTTGCCGTTCTTTTGAATGGGCGTTTCGAACTTTTCGCGGAATTCGCTTGCGCTGGGGAAGAATCCGTGGTTTGCAAAGTCCATGATGGTCCAGAATTCCATGAGGCGGTTTTCGACAGGAGTGCCACTCATCGCGATTTTCATGGGCGCCTTCATCTTGCGCAAAAGCTTGCTCTGTTCGCTATCGGCGTTTTTGATGTTCTGTGCTTCGTCGATGATAATCGTTTGCCATGCGTGCTTGTCGAGTTCCTTGAAGTCCTTGCGGAACGTGGCGTACGTGGTGAGCAACACATCGGCGTTGAATTTTTCAAGGCTTCGGCGACCGCCGTGGTAGGCGAAGAACGTGAGTTCCGGTGCAAATTTCTTGATTTCGACTTGCCAGTTGCAAAGGAGGCCAGCTGGCATCACGACGATGGCTTTTTTCTCCGCGAATTTTCCCTCTTGTTTCATCTTGAGGAGGAACGTGATGACTTGCAGCGTTTTGCCGAGGCCCATGTCGTCGGCGAGAATGCAACCGAATCCGATTTCCAGATTCTTGTACATCCAGGAGTAGCCGCGCATTTGGTAGGGGCGGAGTGTCGCGTTCAAATTTTCGGGCAGCGGAACTTCCGTTTCTGCTCGCCATGCATCGAACTGTTGTTTGAAATCGCTTGCCATTTCGACCGGGATGTTGTCGCATTCGCCGGTAAAGCACGCTTGCACGAGTTTGGCTTGAGTGATTTCGGGGACGGAGTCTTCTTCGAGGAGTTCGTCTGCGTTTTCTTCGGGATTTGCAGAACTGTTCGCGGATTCCCCGGCGGCGGTTCCTTCTGCATCTCCGGTGACATTTCCAGCGGCTTTCTTGCCTTTACCGTTCTTTGCGGATTCGCTGGACTTGCCTTCGATTTTTTCGCGGATGGACTGCAAATCTTTTTCGGTGATTTGTACGTAACTAGATTTGTATTTTAAAAGTCCGTCCGCTTGCTCGGCGAGTTCCAAGAATTCCTTTGCAGAAATGTTTTCGTCGCCGATAGCGATTTCCCAGTCAAAGTCGAGCAAGTCGCCTGCGGTAAACGCGCCAAAGCTCATGCTGCCTTGTAAACGCATTTTGGGCTTTGGCTTGCTAATGTTCAACAAGTTCTTCGGGATTTCTGTCTGTATGCCGAACAGTTGGAGCTTTTTGAGACAATCCTGCAAAAAGTCGAGGAGTTCTGCGCCCCGCATCAAAATCGGTTCGCTCGCACGGCGTTCCAAATAAGCGTCAAGCGGCTTGAATCCGTCGGCGATGCCGTTCAAAACGCTCATAATCGAGAGCAGGCGCGAGTCGTTGTTTTCAAAAAGTTCCGAAAGCGGCGTACGTCTCGCGACATTTAACAGACCCGCCGCATTCCCGGCGGCATTTTTAGCCGCATTCTCGCTTGCACTCGTGGCTTCTTTCCCAGTGGCATTCGTCGCGTTCCCGCTTGCATTCGCGGCCTCTTCATCTAGTACAAAAACTTCCAGCGCGACGTCTTCGTCCATTTCGCTACAGACGAACAAAATCTGCGTGCGGCAACCGAGGCAAGAATACACCGAAAGCCATTGCTGGATTTTGCCGGGAATCGTGTGTGCGTTATTTGCGAGCTTCCCGGAAACGCTGTCGAAGAAGAACGAAAGCAAATTGCCGTGATTCGTCTTGAGTTGCGTCTTGTAAGTGCGTGCGAATTTTAAGAGTTGCGAGATGAACAGCGAAAGGATGTGTTCGGCGGGTTCCGCGATTTCGTAAAACGATTCGTCCTTGCTGGTCCACGCAAGTCCACGCGGTGCTGCCACTTCGAGGTCGGCGACGATATATAAAATTTCGGGCAGCATTTCTGCGGGCCGCCAACGCATTTGGGCGACATCTTTGCCAATCCAGAAAACTTGCGGATAAATGGCTCCGGTCCGTACAAGGTGGAATGCTGTTTGCAATAAAAGGTGCAAGTAACGCACGGAGTAGTGGTGCCACGAAAAATTGCCGGAACTCAGACAGCAAAGCGCTCCCATTACGTTTGTGACGGTGAGGTTGCTTTTGATGACTTTTTCGGCGAGAGATTGCTCGAAATTCCAGTGCCATCCGGGCTTGTGAAAAAGCCGCAGCTGCTCGTTTTCCATGAGGAACGTTTTGGCGTTATTCACGCGGAAGTGCTCCGAGAAAACTTCAAAATTCTCGAAGTCGCAGAAGAACTTGTGGCACGCCTGGAGTTCGTCAGTAAAGCTCTTGCGGAAATTCCCGGCGGGGCAGAATTTGGGGAAGTTCTGCAGCATTGCCGGAAGAATGTGCGAGTAGTCTTTCCAGCTTTTGAAATCGAAAGTCGGCAGTTGCTTGGGTGGGATGTTGTTTAGCGATTCGCGGCCTGAACCTTTGTATCCGCCAAAGAAACTTTCGCTAGCGTCTTCGGCGTGGGCGAGTTCGGCTGCTTTTTGTTCTTCACGCTCCGTGCGCTCGTCGCGGTTCCCGGCGCTGTCCGCATTGCCATTCCCGGCGCGGTTCTCGTTCGCATTTCCCGAAACTCCTGCGACGTTCCCGTTGCATTCCGCATTTCTGGCAGCACTTCCCGACGCGGTTCTTGTGATGCTGGAGCTTTCTGCATTTGAATCGCTTTCACTCACAAGTCTTGTCGCCTTGCTGAACGACCTCACGAGATTTGACTCGGAGGGAGCTTCCATCTCCATCGTCTCTGGCTTGAAGTCCTTGATGAATTCAAGGTCGAGTCCGTGAATCTTGAACAGTACGTTCGGGTCCTTGTCTGCTTGTTCGGCTATTTTCAGGAACGTCGCTATCAGGTACTTGCACGGGCGTTCGTCGCGGCAGTCACAGCCCATGTTGACTTTCGCCGGGTCGTCAAAAAGCTGGAGTCCGCTCTTTGCCATCAAGAGTTCGAGCGACGGGCTCAAGGCCTTGTTGTTGAATGCCAACAGTTCCGCCGGTTGCTGCTTCAAAAAGCTCACGAAGATTTCAGAAGATTCTTTTGAAAATTTCGGAAAAACGATGTAGTTGTTGTGCATCCCGCCGTTCGGGCCTTTTACGACGGAAATAACGCGATTATCGACAATATCGACATTGACCACCTGGCCACGCGAGGCGAACTTCAAACCTTGCAATATGGCCTGCTCGCTTGCCGTTGCAAGAATCGAGCTAAGCCACTTGTTCGCCCACCAAGTCTTACCATAACTTCCAAAATCCATGTGACCAAATATAGTAAAAAGTGCTCAAATGAACAAATTAATCTACCGCAACAACGCTTATTGACTTTTCTGTCCAATTATTCCGTTTTTTTGGCCGTTTATCGGAAATTGCAACTTTTTTAATTTAAAGAATCTTAAATAATTAATATATTTCACTGCATGAATTCAAAAAAATCGTTTACAGAAAGATTCTCGCAGTGGTACATTCCGCTCGTTTGTAGAAACAAGTACAAGGCTCTTACCTTCTATATTCTCCTCGCCATTCTCCTCGCTTTCCCGATTCTTGTGAAGCCGGGACTAAAGCTCGATGCCGACCTTTCACACCTCTTGCCCGAAGACACTCCGAGCGTTAAGGCGTTAGAGGAATCTTACCAGAGATTTGGCTCGACCGACCGTTTCATGATTGCCATCCAGAGCGAAGACGTAAATCTTGTCGCCGCTTTGCAAGATTCCATCAGTGATTTTATCCACAAGAACTGGAAGGGCGATTACGTTTCGACACAGGTCGATAATGAAAACCAGTTTTTTAAAGACAATGCTTTACTTTATTTGCCGGTCAAGCATCTCGAAAGGATTCGCGACAATCTTGAAGATTTGCAACTCGAAATCGGTCGCAAGAATGGTCCTTTAGTTGTTGACTTGCTGGACTCTTCATCCCCGGATTCTTCGACCTCGGAAAAGAAAGAGCGTGTATGGTTCAGTGCAGACATTCCGCAGGAACTTGGTCTGCCCGACGAAGCTGCTAGCGCATTCGATTCGTTCTTTAAAAAGAAAAATGCAGACAACGGCAAAGAGTCAAACAAGTGGGACCCGAAATCAACTCTCCCCGACAATCTCAAGAGCCGTCTGATTGGTTCCCCGCGCCCCGACAGCACCGGAAAGATTTTGTTTAACGGAGCTGTCCGCGCTAAGCTTATCAAGCCCTCGACTGATTACGAATTTGTAACCCATATTCTTTCCCGCACCGATTCTCTACTCGCTTACTTTAGCAGCAAGACCTACCCGGTACCGACTCGCTTTACTGTCGAGGGTACCTATGAAGGTCTTAAGGAAGTCGATGAAGTCGCAAACGATTCCATTTTCTCGTTCGGCATTAGCCTTGTACTGATTATTCTTCTCACGATGTTCTTCTTCAGAAGCGTCAAAGGCCCGATTCTCGTGACTTGCTCGGTGCTTTACGCGTGCATCCCGACGCTTGCATTTACGGCTCTTTTCTACGGAAAGCTGAACCCGTTTACTGTCTTTGTGGCATCCATTATTCTCGGTATCGGTATTGATTATTCCATCCACATTTTAGGAACTTCGCAGAAACTGATGAGCAAGTATGCAACCCTCGAAGAAGTTCTTGAAAACGCTCAAAAGCGAATGCTCAAGCCATTCATTCTGGCTAGTTTTACGACCATTGCCGCATTCCTCACGCTCCTCGCCGCCCACTTCCGCGGTTTCTATGAATTCGGCGTGGTCGCATCGATGGGTGTGTTATTTAGTATGCTCACGTCCGTCTTGGTGCTCCCTGTGTTCATCAAATGCATGGGCGGGATTCCGGCGGCTCCACAGAACAGCTTGTTGCCGAAATCCTGGGACGACGCAAAAATCCATAGCTTTTTCAAGACTCTCGCTCTTATCGGTTTTGTGCTGGGAGCCGTATCGCTCTGGTTCGCTCAAGATGTAGATTTTGAGCACAACCTGCGCAACCTCCGCCGTGTCGCAACCGTCAAGCAGCAAAAGACAAACAAAATTGCAACTAGCGTGACGTATGTCGATAATCGCGCTACATCAACACCGGCTGCAGTCATGGGAAGCAAGCCTGAACAGCTCGACAAGCTATACGATACCTTGATGATCCGTCTGCACACCGAAAAAGACTCGACGTTAAGAAGCTTCCTCACATTAAAGACTTTCGTCCCGGCTCAGGATTCGCAAAAGCAACGCCTGGAAATCATCGAAGAAATTCGCGACCTCGTGGAGGCACGTGTGTTCGATAAAGCCGAAGGTGAAGACTCCACAAATATTGCGAACCTGCGCAAACTCGCCAATGTCGAAAGACCATTTACGGCAGAAGATATTCCAGACTGGGCGTTGGACTTGCTCCGCGAAAAGGACGGCAGCTACGGAAAAATCGGTTTCATTTATGGCGATTTCCCGAGTTGGGATGCAAAGGCCTTGCATAAATTCCAGGACCGTTACAGCCATTGGAATTTTGACGGCGAAAATCTCCGCACGTTCTCGTCGCAGTTCATTCTTTCGGACGTGATTGAATCGGTGAAGGCGGACAGCTTTAACTTGGCTTCGGTCATTATTCTTGTGATTTTCGGCACGCTTGTCATTTCGTTCCGCAAACCGAAGTACTTCTTGGCGGGTTGCGTTTCGTTTGGCATGGGCACGATTATCACGCTTGGACTGCTTGGCTACTTGACGCAAACATTTGAATTCGGAAAGATTAGCATATACAACGTTATCGTGATTCCTATGGCTCTCGGTATCGGTATCGACTCGACGATTCACTTCATTACTTCTTGGACTTCTCCGTCTAACAAGAACATGACGATTCGCCAGTTGCTCGATACGACAGGCCGTAACGTGATGGCTAGCTCCACGACGACAATTGCAGGCTTTGTCGGATTCCTCTTCACGACGCATCGCGGTTTGAAGGGCATTGGCGACCTCGCTTGCATCAGCATTGCCGTGTTCCTTATCACTAGCGTTATCTTTAGCCTGTACCTTTGCGGCAGCTGGCTCAAGAAAAAATAATCGAGAATAAGTTCATGACTCGCTACTACTGGTTCTTCTTTGCTCTCATTCTTGCATTGGGGCGTTTTGCCCAATTGTGTGCTCTCTACATGATGGATACTCCCATGGGAGGGCCGCTTGTTTCGAATTTCAATCGTTTTATTTGGTACGCTTTGTATTCCGAAATAGGCCTTGTCATGGCGGTTGCCTTGGTGTTCTGGGGCATCTCGAAACTTGTTCGGGGTAAAGGCTATACGGTCGTCAAGATTGTTTCGCTGGTGTTTGCGTTTGCTTACCTCGCGTTAAGTGCGACGAATGACGAAATCATGCGTTGGATTAGCCAGCGGCTTACGCTTTCGTACATAAGAACGTATATTTTCGCGTTTACGGATACGGGGCTTGTATCGACGATTTTCGCGGGCAGCGCATTCCATTTTATTTTATCTGCTCTGATTGTAGTGGGCTTTATGGCCGCGTTGATTTTCTATGTGAAGAAAAACGATTTGGCGAAAGCTTCGCAAGTTCCGTTTGATAAAAAGTCTGCTGGGGCGGTCGCTTTGATTTTCGTGCTTGCCGTGGTGGGCTGCACGTCGCATTTGTGGTTCAATCCCTCTAGCAGGCGTTGGGACCGCATTCGTCCCGTGGTTTACACGCTTGTAGAGAATGTTTTTGAAACGTTTGAAATGAGCGATCCCGGAGAGCATTACCGCGAGGGCATCATTGCTCTGGGCGGAAACCCCGACCAGAAATATCCGTTCTGGAAAGAGGCGAAAAACGAAAAAGCTTCGATGGATGCTTTCAAGGCGAAACCGATGGATGAACGCCCGGACATTATCGTCTTTACGATTGAAAGCCTTCGCGGTTGGGCTCTCGACATGCGGATCGAAGAGAGCTGCAAGCGGTTCCGCAATTTGTGCAAGCTTGCGAATGGTGGTGTTTATTACCCGAACACTCATAGCGTCGGGTTCCCGTCGATTGAAGGGCTTTTGGGCATTATGCAGGGCGTTTACAGTTTTCCGCAGGGGATTTTCTTGAACAGTTACCCGAACACCAAAATGCGTTCTATTTCTGAAATCCTCGCCGATGCGGGTTACTATACGGAAGTGCTGATTGGTTCGGAACCGAATTTTGACAATAGTTTAATTTGGTTCCAGAAATGGTTTGATTTTTATGAGTTCAATCCAGAAAATGAAAATGATGTCGCCTTGGCGAACCGCTTTATAGAACTGTATCGAAACCGGCCTGCGGATAAGCCGTTGTTTTTCCATTGGATGAGCCGCAGCATGCATACGGCGTTTGATTTGCCTGCCGACATGGGGCCGAAACCGGAAGATTTGGATGAAGCTTATTTGAAGGCGACAGCTTATATGGACAGTGCGCTAGGAATTATTTTGAACGAAGTCGAGAACGGGACACGTTCGAAAAATACGTTGTTTGTGCTGACGGGGGACCATTCGCTTTTGAATGGCAAACAAACGCTTTTGACGGAAAAGCTGGGCCAAATTTTTGACGGGTTTACGTGGGTTTCCTTGATTTTCAACGGTCCGGGAATTGAGCCGGCCGTAATTGAAAATCCCGTTTCGCAAGCGGATATTGCTCCGTCGCTGTTGGGCTACTTGGACATCGAGGCTTCCAATCATTTTATGGGTACGGATTTGCTAGGGAAGGGGAAACCCGCAGAGAATGCTTATCCGCCGGTGTTTTCGTTCCGCTTTGGCGATATGGCCATGAGGCAAGATTCGCTGACGTATTTGCTTCCGCAATGCGTGAAGTCGAATTCTGCGATGGCTTTCAAGAGCTATCTCAAACCGACGTGGGATACGTCTTCGCTCGTGGGCGGCTATGAAGCGGGGATGCCGTTTGCAATGGACGATGCAAAGAAATTGGAAATCGGCCAAAAGATGCAAGCCGCCGCTATCGCGTACCGCTACGTTGTCTATAGCAACTTGCTGATGCCGTAGTTGCGGTGGGCAGTGAGGGGTGAGCGTTTGTCACCCTGGTATAGGCTTTGTCACCCCGGCCCTGTGCCGGGGTCTGTTGCTTACTTTGTCACCCCGGATTTATTCCGGGATCGGCTTACACAGTTATAAACAACTGATGCCGGAACCCATTCGATTTCACTCAGGGCAGGCCAAGTCTGGCATGACCGCTCTCACAACGTCATCCTGGAGGCGAAGCCGATAGGATCCAAGTGTTAGAACATGTACGAGAAGAAACCACCGAGGGCATAAACTTTAATCGTAGGAACAGGTTCCGAATCCATAAGAGCATACCGCCACACAAGCCCAACCCTAAAATTTTTCAAGAACTCGACACCTGCATGGGTAAAGAAACCAATGTTGTATGTTGCAAAATAATCATCATCATCTGTCGTATTTTTGCCATCCACCTCGCCGAAGCAAAAAGTTGCTCGACCATAATACATTCCAGCATCAACATACCCTATATCAAAAAGGTGCAGATTTAAAGACGCAGAAACGTATGGAGTGATATAACTAATACTTCCAGTATGTCCCTTACGTTTAAATGACCAACCGTTGCGATTTAAGCCAACCGAAGGAGTCCATGAAAAAAACTTGGAAAAACGAAATTCTCGTCCAAATTGTAGCCAAATATCGCCATTTCCATTAAAGGTGTATTCATCTTTTGTAACAAACAGTTTCGTGTAATCTAAATCTGATTGAACAATAAAACGAGATTTGGGCGATTCAACATTCTGAGCAAACAAAGACATTACAGCAAGAAGAATAAAGACATGTAAACGATACAACATTACATACCCCTCAATGAATCTAAGGTGTATTTAGTCGTATCAATATACGTACCAAATCTTCCACAATTATCATGTTGCATGGAACGACGATAAGCAATATCATTCCCGTACACATAACCTAAATGGGATTTCATATAAAAGCCTCGTGGATGATATTCATGATTCAGATTGTATTCTACATTATAATATACGTCATTTTTTATAATACGCCTAAATCCAACGTGGTCATAAAAAACAGGAAATCCTTTACTTCCAACCCAAGCTTTGCCTCTAATAAATTTCGTGTACAAGATACCCCATTGAGATACATAACTCGAATCTTGCTCAAAACCATAAGCCTCAAAAATAGAATCATTCACTACAACTACATTAGATGAGTCGATATTCTTAAATGTGGTTGTCGTCTTTTTTGAAATTTTTGTCCTAATGGTATAAGTAGAATCTTCACGGAAGCAAATTTCTCTGCAAGAAGAAAAAGGTTCTTCTTTTACTATAAATTCAATACGACCTTCTTCACGAGGACTATTTTCCATAGAGACCCAGCATCCTACAAATTTATCGTAAGTGGGCGAAAAATCGCTTTCGTCATCAACATCAGCCAATGAACAAGCGAATAGCACCAATAGCGGAATGGATAAAAATAGTAATTTTACTTTATTCATTTTACAGCCCCTTTTCCAGCGAATAGTCGGCAAGCTTTATAAGCGTGTCTATTTTGCCTTGAAGTTTATTCACGATGTCTTGATGTTCTTTGGCTAGGTCGTTGTCTTGGTGCGTGTCGCTTTCGGCGAATAGCCATTTTTCTTCTGTGGTATATTTTGAAACTAGGCGGTAGCCGTCAAGGCCAATCGCTTTGACTCCCGTGTATGCCCCTAGCGAATAGCCTTCGCCGTGGCCTCTCAACAAGTTGTGTCCCATGAAAATGTTCGGGACGGCGAATCCGGCGAGTTCGAGAATCGTGGGGGCGATGTCCATCTGCGATGCTGTTGCCGTGTCACGCGTGGGTTCAAGACCTTTGCCGTGGATGAGGAACGGAATCCATGTTGCGTTTGAAAAAGCTTCGCCAGAAATTGTCGAAGAACCGTTTTCGCCTAGCGGGAATCCGTGGTCGGCCATGATGATGACGTATGTGTTTTGATACCAGTCCTTGTTTTCGATGGCGTGGATGAGTCTTGAAACTTGCCTGTCCGCGTAGCCCATGGTGTAGTTGATACGTTCTGTCAAGGGCTTTAGCTTTTCTTCTTCGGGCATGCCTGCTGCAAAGTTGAACGGGTAATGGTTCGAACGCGTCATGAGTGTTGCGAGGAACGGTTTTTCTTGCGTGCCGAGCGTATCCCGGATAAACGAAATTGCATGGTCGATGAATGTTGAATCGTCTTCGCGGTTGCGGTCGTAATGTTGCGCGGTGTACCATTTGTTCATCCAAACGCCGAGATTGTCCCAAGCGGGGTCTGCCGCCGACATGTAATGCGTGGTGTAGCCGGAATCCGTAAGCGTTGATGCAAAACTCGGGAGTTTAGCTTGTACAAGGTCTGTCGCTGCCGAAAGCGTGGAATGGTCCGAAATGCCGAGATGCGTCGTGAGGACTCCGCCTGTTGTCGGGAGGCCGCTCGTGTGCATGCGTTCCCAGAGGTGCGAATAGGCGGCGATGGAATCGATGAACGGCGTGGGCGATGGCTTTAAGTCTGGATTGAGGCAACCGACGTTCAGTCCGCGTTCGGATTCCATGAGGATTAAGATAAAGTTTGGCTTGAGTGCACGCTGTTGTTTTAGCTTTTCGCTTTGTAAAAGTTCTTGCTTGGGAATGCGGTAGAGGGGGAGGCCGTTGCTCTCTTTGGCCGACGAAAATTCCCAAAGCGAATCGCCTTCGAGGCGTTGCCAAAGCTTCTGGTACATTTTCCCGTAGGCAAGTACATCGTCGTCCGAAAGGGCCGTTACTTTTTGTACTTCAAAGAGGTCTCGATAGACGGAGCTTACGACAGGGCGTAATTTCTTGAGTCGTCCGTTTCCTGTCCAAATAACGTTGATGAACAAGTACGAGACGATGTAAAAGATGACCATGAAGATGGAAATTTTTTGTGCCGAGGTAAATTTTTTTATGAATAGTTTGTATAAATAAAACGATGCGGGAATCGCAAGGGCGAACATGAAAAATTGGATAAAGGGGATTGAATTGTCGTTTGCGGAATAATCCCAGAACATGCGGATGGAGGATGTGTCTTTGTACGTGTTTACAAGCCCAAAGGAGAGATGGCTCCCCAGGAATCGCATCAGCTCTTGGTCCAGAATTGTTGCTATCAAGAGGATGGAATGGAAAACGGCGTATGTTACAGTTAAAACTTTTGAAATTTTATTGCTGCTTTCTGGATGTGTAGTGCTGATCCCGGAACAAGTCCGGGATGACAACTGCGAACGGAATTTTTTTGCTATCGCTTGAATTATTGCACCGACAATCAAGAAAAAGATGAGAGAATTGCAAATCCACAGAAAGTCTAAGGTGATGGCGTGGAATATGTACCAGTCGGGCTTTGAAACGAACGGAAAACCGTAAGGGTTGTTGCGGAAAAGCAAAAGAACGCGAAGGACGATGTGTACACACCAGACGGCGAGAGAAATATATGCGATTTTCTTGTAAGGACTTGTAAATTCTTTTATTTTATTTAAAATCTTATGAACCATGCAAGAGAAAATAGAAAAAAATGTAATAATCAAAAGGTGAAAAGTGATGTAGCGTTGTTTTTTGCGGATTATCTGCTTGTATTTGCTTTTTTTTCATCACGTGTGTGTGTTAGATTTTCTATAATGTGGATGTATGAGTATGATAAATACAATAGTCGTTGCTGGTGGTACTCACGGTAACGAACGGACTGGCGTGAGCCTCGTTGAAAAGTGGATGGTTCGTCCTGAATGTTATAATACGCTTTGTAAAAGTGCAAATGTAGAGCTTGTGCTTGCGAACCCGGAGGCGGTTCGTCTCAACCGCCGCTATCGCGATTTTGATTTGAATCGTGCTTTTTCGCAGACGTGCTTGGATGTGACGGAGGAGCCTTCGCAGTACGAGTTCCGCAGGGCTCGCGAACTCAACCGATTGTATGGCCCCAAGGGTACGAATACGCGTACCGACTTGCTTTTGGATGTCCATAACACGGGCTCGAACATGGGCTATTGCCTGATTCTTTCGGCACGTGACGCATTTACGATGAAGGCTTCTGCGGTGCTTACGCAGGAGTTTGAAGATGCGTGGATTTATTACCAGCCCGAAGAACGCAGTGCGTCGCCGTATTTTGGAACGGTCGCGAAGGCGGATGTTTGCATTGAAATCGGGCCGCAACAGCACGGAACGTTGAATGCCGCGATATTTGAACGCTCCGAAAAATTGGTGAAACGTTATTTGGAATTGGCGGATGAGTGGAATCGTGGCGAATTGCAAAAGCGTGAACCGATTCAGGTTGAAGTTTATACGCAATTGCGGGATTTGGGCTACCCGAAACCGCAGGGCGGCGGTGCAATCCAGGCGATGATTCATCCGGAATTGGACGGTCACGATTACCGCGAACTCAAAAAAGGCGACAAGCTTTTCCGCACGTTCGATGGCAAGGATATTCTGTTCGAAGGCGAGCCGGATGGGCGTTCCGTTTATCCGATTTTCATCAACGAACCCGCATACTACGAGAAAGATATTGCCATGAGCCTCACCGTGAAAACGGTTGAGAAGTGGTAGCGGCGTAGTAGGAAGTAGGCGGTAGGAAGTAGGAAGAAAATTCTGTGACGAGAGGCGAGAGTCGCGGCGTTTGTCATCCTGAGCGAAGCCCGTAAGGGCGTAGTCGAAGGATCTAGTGAAATAGAGATACATTCTTTTCAATGTCATCCCGGACCTCGTTCCGGGATCGGCTTACACATCTTTAATTACAGATACTTTTCTACATTTATAGCGTAAAAATAGAGGTTACAATGGCTGAAGAAGACGAATTGAAAATGATTACGGGCGAAGAAAGCCTTGGCAATTTTATGGAACTCGTGCAGAAGTTGAAAAACGAGCCTTGGACTTCTCGCTTGAATGACATTCTTGATGCGTTTGAGGACTTTTTGACGATGCGTCCGGAACCGCCGCAGTCTTGGCAAGAAAATTATGCTGCTAGCGGAAAAGAATTCGATTACTACCAAATTGTGCTGCCCGAAGATTTTCAAGACCCTTACGAAGACGACCTCGGAAACATCAGCCGATTGCGTGGAGAGTTTGCCCGCGTACCAAGCACGATGGCTCTTGAACATGAACTCGTGAGCCGCAATTACTTTATTTTTGAAAACGGCCATGCCGAACCGATTCCTGCACCGCGACCAATCCTCATGCTCGAAAGCAAGGATCGCGAAGACGACGAGGAACCGCAAGAAGGTGACATTACTTGGGATTGCTGCATTTCGATTTTTGCAGATGGAAGTTATGTTGCCTACAATCTTGAGCACGACGATGAAGAGGAACTCGGCGAAGATTTCAAGGTTGTTTTCGATAAGCACATCGATACGCTCTCGAAATTGCAGCTCGTGATTCCCGTCGAAGGCCGCGATTACGGAATCCTTAATAGCAAGTGCTAGTGTGCTGAGGCTTCAGGTTGTAGAATAAACCCCTAATACCTGTAACCTAACACCTAATCCCCTTATATGGACACATTCGAAACAGAAATTTATCTGCGTTACAAGCAAATTATTGAATCGCAAACGGCATATTCCCTTACATGTCATCCCGGACTTGTTCCGGGATCTGCATTATATTGCAAAATTGATCTGTCATCCTGGAGGGCTCAGCCCGATAGGATCCAAAGCGATTCCAACCCTGTTCCTCAATGTGTGCGTCTGGCTGATTTGCTAGACCGCTACGATGCGTTTTGTTTTGACGGTTATGGCACGCTCTACAATCGCGGCAGTTTTGTGTATCCCGGTGCGATGGTTTGGTTCCAGATGCTTCGCTGTGCAAAAAAGCAAATTCGCTTGGTGACGAATGCTGCTTCGGATGTCGATGAAGTCTTGGCGCGGGATGCGGACAAACGCGGTTTTGATTTTACTGCGGAAGAAACGATTTCGTCGGGGAGTTTGTTGCGAGAACTCACGGAACGATTGCGTCGAGGCGAAACCGTCGCGTTTTCTGAAACCGCAAATGCTGATGGAACTGCCGCGATTTCTGGAAGTGCGACGCTTTGTAAAACTGCCGTGAAACCGTTTGAATTGCGTGAGGTCTATTACATCGGTCGCGAAACGGGCAAGCATGTTTTGGACGCTTGCGGAATCACGGCTGTCGCTATGGATGCAGAACCCGCCGAGCCGATTGTCGCAATTTCTTCAGCAAAAGATACGCCAGAAACGTATGCGCAAGCGGTCAAGATATTGCAGAAACCGGGGGCCATTCTCCTTGTGCTGAATTCGGATGCATGGGCACCGAAAATCCCAGACGAAAAAGGCATGACTTTGCGAGAACCTGTTTCGGGGGCACTCTCTGAACGCTTGCGTCGTGCATCGATGTGCGACGCGAATGGGGGAGAAGGCTGCGCAACTTATTATTTGGGCAAGCCGTTCCCTGCAATTTGGGAACGTGTAAAGTCTTCGCTTCCGGCAGGTTCTCGCGTGCTGATGATTGGCGATACGCTTGGAACGGATGTGTTCGGGGCGAAGGTTGCTGGTTTTGACTCTGCTCTGGTGGTCGGGAGAAATGTGCCTGCCGAAGAACTTGATGCGGATGAAATGGTGCTAGGAATTAGGCCGGATTATTATTTGATGCCCTGATTGATATATCGATTTTTTCATCAACCTTATACAACGGAATATACAAAAGGTTTTTTGAAAACACCTTTAATACATGATAAAAGAATTTTTTATTGGATTGAGGGTGGGGGCGGTCGAACCCTCTTCTCGGGTTCTTCGACCTTATTTACGAATAAAATCAAAAACGACACCATAGAGGTGTCGTTTTTGATTTCGAGCGGGAACGGGTTTGATTCGTCGTCAGTCACCGCTTGCGCGGCTGACGACTCACCCTAACGGGCTTATCGCTTGCGCGATAATTCCAAAATTCGCTCTTCGGACTTCGTCCATGATCGAATTTTGTCGAACCCTCTTCTCGGGTTCTCGACCTTATTTACAATATAAAATAAATGGACCCCAAAAGGGATCCATTTATTTTAGAGCGGGAAAAGGGTCTCGAACCCTCGACATCGACCTTGGGAAGGTCGCGCTCTACCAACTGAGCTACTCCCGCTTGGGTAGTGTTAATTTAGTAAAATTAAGGGGATTGTAAAGGGATGGGGTACTTTTTTTCTATCATTGTTGCATGCAAAATCTAAAATTTAATTCTATTTGCAAAGCTTTTACTGTTCTCGTTTGTTTTGCTGCATTGGACTGTGCTTGGGGCGAAGAACGGTCTGTGTGGCAACGGTTCGTGAATTTCTTTACGCCAAGCGGTTCGATTCAAGGCGAAGGTCCGATTTTTGACGAACTCAGGGGCGTGGAGTCGCAAATCGACAAAATTGAGGTTCAATACACTAGGGAACGCCGTCCCGGCAACAAGACGCGTTATCGCAAGCAGCTGGATAGTTTGCGGAGTGTCCGCGACTCTTTGATTACGGTAATCGAAAAAATGCCTGTGTCGTCAGGTTCTGTTGCTGTGGGAGCATCGGGGGCGAATACTGCTCAATCAAGTGCTGTGCAGCTCGCAGTACCCGTTCAGTCCGTGCAATCGAGTGGCGCTTTGTCGAGTGCGGACGTTCCGGCGTCAAGTTCTTTGATGGCTAGTTCGTCTTCTGCAATTGAAACTGTTCCGGCGACTGAGATTGCGGCTGTTCCTGCTGTTGCATCTGCAGAAGGTGCTTGCGTTCATGATACCGTCTTTGTTCATGATACGCTTGTCGTGCGTGATACGGTCGTGGTGCACGATACGTTATACGTTGTTCTTGCGAATAAGCCTGAAGCCGCTTCTCCGAAAGAGAAGAAGAAAGCGGATAAAACCTCGAAAAAGTAATTTTTTGCGTGTCATCCCGGACTCCGTTCCGGGATCGGATCTTCCTTTTTAATGAAAATGCGCGGCTTCTCGACCGCACGTTTTCTTTAAATCTTATTCCTTAATCGTATATCCCGAGCGGAAGTTTTCGATGAGGCAACTGCTGATGCTCACGCTTGTGTCGTATTCGGGTATGTCTTCGCGTTTGACCCACGTTGCAGTGGCGAGTTCCGCTTCTTGCATGTGGATTGTCGGGTCGCCGTCTAGTTCTGCAGTGTAGCCCGAGATGAGCGATTCCGAGAACGGCCACGGCTGGCTGCCAAAGTATTTGATGTTCTTTACGCGGACGCCTGCTTCTTCCATGACTTCACGCTTGACAGCCTGTTCCAGCGATTCGCCGATTTCCACAAATCCCGAAATGAGGAACAGCCTTGTTTTATCAGGATTGTCCAAGTTGCGGGCCATCAAAAGTTCATTGCCATTGCGAACGGCAACGATAACGACCGGTGAAATCTTGGGATAAACAGTGTTTTTGCAAGCAGGGCAGACCATGGCGCGTTCCTTGGTGCTATGCTTCATCATGCATCCGCACTTGCCGCAGAATTTGTTCAAACTTTCCCACTTAGCAATGTGCACTGCTGTTGCACCGCCGAGACGTTCCAAATGATTTTTAAGCGTGCGGAACGTGCGGTTCCCGCAGAACTCATAGCCTTCCGGAATTTCAGGCAGATTTGTATTGCACAAAAAATAAGCCGAATCATCAATGCTAATCAAGTAATGGCATTCGCATTTGGGAAAGTCGCTCACTCGCGGGATTTCGTAAACATCTTCACCCGCTTTTTTGAAAAGCGTTTGTTCGCCATTGAAAATAATCAAGTAATCGGTGGGCTTGGGGCTAATGGTCTTAAATTCGTTGTTCAGCTTGTGCGGTGCAATTTCGTGAATCATAGGGTAGTTGTTAGTTGATGGTTATTTGTTTTAGTGATTGATTAAATTACAAGACAACGTCATGGCGGACTTGATCCGCCATCTATTTCTTATGGAAAAACTTTTTGGCGGTCGAAACGCCCACGAACGAAAATAGAACTCGTGCAATCATTTTGGAGACGCTGTGAACTTGCGGATAAATATTACGGGCGTTTTTGACAATCCATGGAAACCATAGAGGTGATAAAAACGCATGGTTAAAGCGCAATTCCAAGAAGCGAATAAACTTGTCCAAAAAACAACGACTCTCGCCCGATAGTTTCTCGAAAACTTCCGAGTTTCTTACAGCCTTTGCCCATTGTAAATTCGTCAGGAGTTTTTCGCTCCAAGTCTTGTTGCCTTCGCCGATG
>JAEEGJ010013841.1_pt1 | contig 19395 bp, 11 predicted proteins | sample 8958761 | NCBI WGS metagenome assembly JAEEGJ01 (sample SAMN16246546, study PRJNA631951) | gut metagenome | biome: gut microbiome; feature: rumen; material: RS-attached | host: Bos | place: Iran: Karaj | collected 2018-10 | reverse complement strand
GACGGCAACCTCGTCATCAACAACGAAGGCAACGCCACGCTGCAGGTGATCGACGTGAACGGTCGCATCCTCAGCAGTGAGGAAATCAACGGCAGCGTCAGCAAGGCCATCCACCAGCCCGCGGGCGTGTATATGCTGCGTCTCATCAACGGAGAGGATGTCAAGGTGCAGAAGATTGTTATAGATTGATTTGGTTTGTAGGGCTGTCACACCGTGGCAGCCGCTGTGAAAAACACGACAGCCGCTGCCGTGATACGACAGCCCTACAGCATAAAACCGAAAAATCCCGTCATTGCTGGCGGGATTTTTTTTGTTTTTTTCTCCCAGAAAACCAAAGAAAATCCTACCTTTGCGCCATCATAACACATCATACCTATGAAAAAGATTCTACTTTCCTTGCTCGTGCTCTTCGGCTTGATGGCGGGAGCCGAGGCACAAAACGACATCCCGCTGACCTTCGAAGCCATTGGGGCGGGAACGGTTACCTTAGAAAAGGAGGGGGATTTCACCCCCAACAGTGGGGTACAATACAGACTGGGTGAAACAGGTGACTGGTCGAGCTATTCATACGGCACAGGCATCAGCCTACAAGCTGGAGAAAAGCTGCAGTTCCGCAGCACCAGTTCCGCTGCCTATGCAATAGACTGGGCCAAATATTCCCATTTCACCTGCACCGCCGACTGCTACCTCTATGGCAGCGTAGGTGCGCTGTTCAACAATTCGAATAGTTTGCCAGATAATGCTTGCTCCAGGTTGTTCTATGGCAACACGCACATCAAAAGCCACACCAGCAATAGTTTGGTGTTGCCGGCCACTTCATTGGCTCAAGCTTGTTATGAAGAAATGTTTTCCGGCTGCACAGCATTAACTACGCCACCAGCATTGCCAGCCACTTCATTGGCCGATTATTGTTACCAAAGTATGTTTTACGGCTGCACCGCTCTGACTGCGGCTCCCGAATTGCCTGCTACTTCGTTAGCCGATTTTTGTTATAACGGTATGTTTTTCAATTGCACCCATCTGAACTACGTGAAATGCCTCGCTACGGATATTTCGGCAAACAATTGCACACGCAATTGGCTCCTCGGTGTGGCCTCCACAGGCACCTTTGTCAAGGCTCCCGGGATGGAGAATTGGACGACGGGTGACAGCGGCATCCCTGCTGGCTGGACAGTTGAAGACTACTATCATCCACTGACCTTCGAAGCCATTGAGGCGGGAACAGTTACATTAGAATTTGTAGAAATGGTGGAGGGGGTGTTCACCCCAAACAGCGAGGTACAATACAGACTGGGTGAAACAGGTGACTGGTCGAGCTATTCATACGGCACAGGCATCAGCCTACAAGCTGGAGAAAAGGTGCAGTTCCGCAGCACCAGTTCCGCTGCCTATGCAATTGACCCGGTCAATTATTCCCATTTCACCTGTACCGCCGACTGCTACCTCTATGGCAGTGTAAGCTCGCTGTTCAACAATTCGAACAGCTTGCCAGGGAATGCTTGCTCCAGGTTGTTCTATGGCAACACGCACATCAAAAGCCACACCAGCAATAGTTTGGTGTTGCCGGCCACTTCATTGGCTCATGCTTGTTATGAAGAATTGTTTTCCGGCTGCACAGCATTAACTACGCCACCAGCATTGCCAGCCACTTCATTGGCTGATCATTGTTACAACCAGATGTTTTCCGGCTGCACCGCTCTGACCGCGGCTCCCGAATTGCCTGCCACTTCATTGGCAAGTTATTGTTACCAAAGTATGTTTTCTGGCTGCACCGCTCTGACCGTGGCTCCCGCATTGCCTGCCACCTCGTTAGCTAAAGATTGTTACAGAGCAATGTTTTCCAGCTGCACCAGCCTGACCGCGGCTCCCGAATTGCCTGCTTCAACATTAGTCGATGAGTGTTATTTTTGGATGTTCGATGGTTGCACCAATCTGAACTACGTGAAATGCCTCGCTACGGATATTTCAGCAAAATCTTGCACACTCCATTGGCTCCGCTGGGTGGCCTCCACTGGCACCTTTGTCAAGGCTCAAGGAATGGAGAATTGGACGACGGGTGAGAGCGGCATCCCTGCTGGCTGGACAGTAGAAGACTACGATCTTCCGCTGACGTTCCGAGCAGTGGAGGCAGGAACGATTACCGTGAAATTGGATGAAGGTTCAACACTCAATCCCATCCAATACAGTGTAAACGGAAGCGAATGGAGCTATGCGCCATGGGACGCGCCCATTGATGTCGATGCCAATGATGTCGTCTATTTCCGAGGAAACAATGGAACTTGCTGTGTTTATGTTGACGTTGAAGGAATATGGCAACCGGCAGGCTTCCATTTCGAGTGTTCCAACCCGTGTTATGTCTATGGCAACATGATGAGCCTGATCGACCAGGATGGCTTTGATACGGACACCACCCTGACCGAGCCGTATGCCTTTTTTCAACTTTTCTACACTGGCGAACCCAACACCACTATCTTGAACCATCCGTCATTGGATATTGTGCTGCCTGCCACCACATTGACCGATAATTGCTATAATAGTATGTTTATGTATTGTCAGGGGATTACGAGGGCACCAGCACTGCCGGCCACCACTTTGGCTGCGGGGTGTTATAATAGCATGTTTTCAGTTTGCACCAGCCTTGCAACAGCACCCATCTTGCCTGCTACAGCATTAGCAAGCGACTGTTATCGCTATATGTTCTCTACATGCGATAGTCTGACGGTTGCACCCGAACTTCCCGCAACCGAACTATATAATAGTTGTTACTACGGCATGTTCAGTAATTGCAAGAATTTGACCACAGCACCCTCCTTGCCAGCTACAACATTAGCAAACGATTGCTATCGCAGTATGTTCTATGGATGCGAGAGTCTGACGGTTGCACCTGCACTTCCCGCCACGACTTTGGCGGAATCCTGTTATAATAGAATGTTTTATGGTTGCAAAAATTTGACCACAGCACCTGCGCTTCCCGCCACGACTTTGGTGAATAGTTGCTACCGACAAATGTTCTCTGGTTGTAGCACGTTGAAATATGTGGTTTGCCTTGCCACCGATATTTCCGCATCCGATTGCTTGACAAACTGGCTTTCAAGCGCGCCCAATACCAATAAATGCACCTTCGTGAAAGCCTCGGAAATGACAACTTGGCCCAGAACTACTAGCGGCATCCCAAACAAATGGATTGTACAAGATATAAACACATTCACAACCGATGGAAACTGGAACGTGGCTGCTAACTGGAGCCACAATGCGGTGCCCGCAGCAGACAGCAGTGTGCTCATCGCGGCCAATGCCACCATCCCCAACGGCTATACCGCCAATGCGAAATGTATCATAGTTGATGAAGGCAAGGCCCTCACCATCGCCGAAGGCGGACAACTCATCCACAGCAACCCAGGCGTGGTGGCCACAGTGCAGAAGAGCATCAGCGCTTATCATACAGGAGATGGCTACACGGGGCAGGGCAATACCGACGGCTGGCATTTCATCGCCTCGCCCATCACAGGTGACTACACTCCTGCAGGAAGCATGATTACAAACACCTACGACCTGTATCGCCTCAACCCGACAAGCGGAAAATGGGAGAACTTCAAGAACACGACGAGCCATCCCGATTTCACCGCCCTTGAAAACGGGACGGGCTACCTCTATGCCAACAGCGTGCAGACCACTCTCGGCTTCACGGGAACCCTCAAACCCTATGCGGCAAGTGAAACCGTGAGCGTCAGCGAAGGCTGGAACCTCATCGGCAACCCCTTCGCCTACAACGTTTACGCCAGCTGCCCGTTCTACAAGATGAACGAAGGCAAGACGGGCATCGAGGCGGTTTCATCGTACAACACAACCGCTATCGCCCCCTGCACAGGTATCTTGGTCGATGCCGACGCATCGGGAACGGTGGCCTTCAGCAAAGACGCGCCCTCGCAGCAAAGCACGGGCGGCAACAAAGGTAGTCTGAACATCGCGCTAACCCAGGCCAACACCCGTGGCGCTTCGACCACTTTGGACAACGCCATCATCACCTTCAGCGAAGGCGAACAGCTCGGCAAGTTCTATTTCGGTGAACAAAGCGCCAACATCTACATCCCGCAGGACGGTGAGGAATACGCCATCATCAACGCCGAAACCACAGGCGAAATGCCCCTGAACTTCAAAGCCAAGGAGAACGGCACCTACACCCTCACGGTGAACCCCGAGGGCGTGGAATTGGGTTATCTGCATCTGATTGACAATCTCACTGGTGCCGACATCGACTTACTCCACCCAGAAACCCTCATTGCGGGCGAAGACCCGCAATCCCTCGTACCATCGTACACCTTCACCGCCAAGACGACGGACTATGAAAGTCGCTTCAAGCTGGTCTTCAGCGCCAACGGCGAAGACGGCCCTTCGACAGGCTCAGGGACCTTTGCTTTTGTCAGCAACGGCAACATCATCGTCAATGGCGAAGGCACGTTGCAGGTGATTGATGTTCTTGGTCGCCAACGCTACGCAAAGGAACTGTCAACTCCCAACTGCCAACTGTCAACTGCCAACTTCCCTGCGGGCGTGTATATGCTGCGTCTCATCAATGGAGAGAAGGTTATGGTGCAGAAGATTGTGGTGAGATGAATTGATTATACCCTTGAATTTAAAGCCAGGACATGCCAACTGCCATCGTCGCGTCTGTCCACATAACCCTTCTTTCTGAATCCTTCAACCTGTTTTTGCACTGCCGACCGATTCACTGACAAGTGCTCCGCCATCTCGGAATAAGTAACAAAAGGTTTGTCTCTCATTAGACCGAGTAGACGTTCTCCGTTTTCGCTTCTGAAAATGATTCTTTGTCCGTCATACCACCAAGTGTCTCTTTCGGAGTTCTTGACAATGTCTATCTCGCACTGCATTTCTTCGCACACCGTTTTGCGGAAAAATGCGAGAAACGAGGTTATCTTTCCTATAGGTGCATTGGCTCCTTCAGAAGGGACTTTGCCGATTTTTTGGTCCGAACGGTGTAAAGCTTCGAGGTATTCCGCTTTCTTTCGGTTGCGGATGACAATCATTGGCCAACCATGGCGAGCCAGTATGTAGTTTACCATCAGGCGGGCAATACGGCCGTTACCGTCCTCGAAAGGATGTATACGGATATAGCGGTAATGAAACAGTGCCGCTAATTCCACAGGAGAAAGTTCACCCTCCTGTTCAGCAGCGTTATACCAGTCCACAAGGTCGCTCATCAGCGAGGGCGTTTCTTCGGGTGAGGCATACTCATAGCGGTCGCCATAACGTGTGATGACGCTGTTAGGGCGTGTCTTGTATTGTCCTGCATGGACGGTATAGCTGGGCGTTCCACCTCCTGGCAAGTCACGGTAAACGGTGTAGTCCTCACGTAATAGAACCTTGTGCAGTTGACGAATGAAATTCTGGGTCAATGGCACACTTTTGTCTTTTACAGACTCCTTTACCATCTCAACAGTTACTTGGCTGGCCTTCATGTCCACGAAGTCCTTCAAATCACCTTCGCCGCTCACTTTGCCGAACAATAGGAGCAACTCGGTCTGCCCGTATGTCAGCGTATTGCCTTCTATATGGTTGCTGTTGTAGTTATACTCTGTCGTGAACTTGGTGCGCAGCAACTCTGTATGTTCTTTCGAAAGCGGAAAGAGTGCTTTCCATGCATTGTATATTTCATCTATTTTCATAATCGTACCACCTTTTTTGGTGGGGTATATACCACCTTTACTAACATGATTCTGTTAAGTATATTATATGTACCACCTTTTTAAATGGTGTATATACCACCTTTAGCGGCACTTTTTGACATTTGCAAAAATACAGAAAACTTTGATTCAACAACCGAAAGGAGACTTTTTTTCACCTTTTATTTGAATTCTTTCCTGCTACAAAATCCGCAGGCGAAAGGCCGGTTTCTTGCTTAAAGACACGCTGGAAATGCGAACGGCTGATACCACAATGGTCGGCGACGGCCTCGTTCGACCAGTCGGGATGCGCCTGAAGGGTGCGTTTGGCCTCCTCCACGCGCAGGGTGGTGATCCAACGGGAATAAGACGCATAGCCTTGGGCCTTGATCCAGGCCGACAGCAGATAGGCGGGCAGCTTCATCTCCTGTGCCGCCATGGGCTTGGTGATGCCGCTGCGCAGGTAGGCACCTGAAGCAATCCAACACTCGACGGCGTGGCTGGCCCGTTGCATGGCCTCGTCAGTCACCGTGGAGGCAGGGATGGCGTCGTCAGCTCCTTCCTCCCTTGTCTCCTCTTCGGCACTCTGCTCGGCTTCGCTCATGCAGCTCGACGCGCCGGTAAGGACATAACGCACAAAGCAGAACCAGATGTAATAGATGCAAAGGAACATGAACAAGGCGAAGCCCGCCAACAGCCATCCGCTGCTGAAGAGGAACACGGCACAAGCGGCGTCATCAGCGCAAGCATCGCGATGCTCAACTTCATCCAAGAGAGCAATTCATCCCGTTCTTCGTCGTAGTAATTGGCTAGCACCAACTCCAAACGCGACATCTCGTGCAGGTGAAACCAGCTGAAACACAGTTGCATCAGGCCGTAGAGGATGCTTGCTGCGATTTCGGCCCAAAGCAGTCGCGACGAGTCTTCGCCGCCCATAAGTCCGAAAGCCAAAAGCCCGATAGACACGATCCACGTGACTGGGCCAATCAGCACCTCTATACGCTTGAAGTGCCCTTGCCGTATCAGGTTGGTGATGTTCAGCGACAGGTGTACTGCTGCGGGGATGAAGAAGGCCAGATTGACGATGACCGCGAGGGTCTTGTTCGTCTCACGGAGGCCAGTGACATATTGTATGAGGAACTGCACGGCAATCAGCGACAGGCCGATGGTCATCAGCCACCGTGAGCGGCTGGCCACGCGGTCTTCCTTCACCCGACGGGGCAACAACGTCACCAACGACAAGGCCATCAGCGTCATCATCACGATACCGGTCAGTTGCATTTCTTTCATTATGAAAAGTGTTTGACGGGGCAAAATTATAAAAAAATTGTCTCAATTCTACGAATTGCAACACCTAATTGCTCAATTTGAGACACCATTGTGCGATTTGAGACACCTTGTTTTATAGGGACTGGGTAGTTTTGTAGCATAAATAAGCCAACCTATGACCCTACACGAACTTTTCGCTGGCCATCCTTTCATCGCCTGGAGCCTCGTCGCCGTTGTCGCGGCGGAGCTGGTGGTGGCGGGGGTGATTGTTGTGCGGCTGTTCAGGAAACCCAGGTCCAGGCCACACGAGCCCACACCACAGGCGACGTGAGTCCCTACCGATAACGCAGCCATAGATCCCCGCTAACGCACAAGCCCACGTTGGGATGACATGGCTGCTGAGGCACCTGCCCACGCAGGGATGACATGGCTGCTGAGACCCCGTCCCGAAGGGACGACATCCTATTAACCGTAGGTCGCGACCTACGGCAGCGAAGCAAACAAACATCAAAACCTATAATACAATGACAAAAAATCTACCAAATCTCAAAAAAGTCCTCGCCGCACTGCTGACGATAGTGGCGGTAATGGTGGGGCAACAGGCCATGGCCCAAGGCAAGACCGTGACCTACACCATCAGTTACACCGGCACGAACACGCTGACAGCCACGCCCGACGTGGCAGGCTTCGACGGCAGCACCGAAGTCATCACCGGCCCTGCCATCACCGGCTCGAACGATAACTTCGGCCTGTTCTTGCATGACAACCTCAACGTTATCTTCAACCTGTATCAATCCAGCGGCAACCGGCGCATGTACGTCAGCGACGACGGCGTCACATTCACCTTCGCCGCCAACATCACCACGTGCTGCAGCAACTACTACATCAAGCACATCGCCATGAAGGACCATAACGGTACGGCCATTATGGTCTATGACCTGAATGCTTATCCGCCGACCAACTTCAGTTTCGACTTGGATGTGGACCTCGACAAACTCGGAGCCTCCGGCGCACCCACCACTGTTACGGAACACCATGTCCGCACAGCCAATAACACCACCACCATCAAGACCATCACTATCACATACGACTACCAGCCGCGCTCCTACAACCTCACCTACAACAACGCAGTGAGCAACGGCTATAACGGTGTGACTAACAACAACCCGTCAACCTACAGAGTCAACACTAACACTTTCCAAATCACCGCGCCCACGCGCACGGGTTACGACTTCGACGGCTTCACCTACACCGACGCCGCCCATCCCACTGCCACCGCCGCCGAGCTGCCCATGACCATCAGCCGTGGCGAAGCCGCCACCCGCAAGGCCATCACCTTCGACGCTTCGTGGACGGCCCACACCTATACCCTGCGCCTGCGCCACAACGACGGTTCCAACGACTACATTGACATGGCCATGACCTACGACGTGGCCGCCAACCTACAGACCGTCACCCGCACAGGCTACACCTTCGCCAACTGGAGCACCAACCTTGACGGCACTGGCACCACCTACACCGAAGGCCAAAGCGTAACCAACCTCACCGCCACCAACAACGCCATCGTTAACCTCTACGCCCAATGGACGGCCAACACTTATACTTTACGCCTGCACCATAACGACGGTTCCAACGACTACACCGACATGGCCATGACCTACGACGTGGCCGCCAACCTGCAGACCATCACCCGCACAGGCTACACCTTTGCCAACTGGAGCACCAACCCTGACGGCACAGGCACCACCTACACCGAAGGGCAAAGCGTAAGCAACCTCACCGACGTAAATGGCGCCATCGTTGACCTTTACGCCCAATGGACAGCCAACACTTATACCTTACGCCTGCACCACAACGACGGTTCAAACGACTACACCGACATGGCCATGACCTACGACGTGGCCACCAACCTACAGACTATCACCCGCACGGGCTACACCTTCGCCAACTGGAGCACCAACCCTGACGGCAGCGGCACCACCTACACCGAAGGCCAAAGCGTAAGCAACCTCACCAATGTGAATGGCGCCATCGTTGACCTTTACGCCCAATGGACAGCCAACACCTACACCGTGACCCTCGACAACCAAAGCGCCACGACCCCCGGCACCGCTACTGTCACTGCCACCTACGACGCTGCCATGCCTGCCATCACCTTGCCCACCAAAACGGGCTACACCTTTGGCGGCTACTACACCGAAACCAACGGCGGCGGCACCCAATATTACAACGCCGACGGCTCCAGCGCACACAACTGGGACATCGCTTCAGCCACCACGCTGTATGCCCAATGGACAATTATCACCTACAGCATCACCTACGACCTGGCAGGCGGCAGCGTGGCCACCGCCAACCCAACCACCTACACCGTTGGAAGCCCCGACATCACCCTCAACAACCCCACCCGCTTTGGTTGTACTTTTGCAGGCTGGACCGGTACCGACCTCACCGAACCTACCATGACCGTCACCATTGCACAAGGCTCGACAGGCGACCGCAGCTACACCGCCACTTGGACGCTGCTGCCTGTCACCTATATCGATGCCGACGGCGTTGAACAAACGCTCTATGACTACACCTTGCTCGAAGGCAGCGACAACGGATATATCGAATACGGCGAGTTTGACACGGAGGCTTGGTATGTGGTGGCCCACGATGTGACCTACAATTACTGCGCAGGTGATTTTTTAGGAAGCGCAAACCTGATCCTGATGGATGGCACCACATTGACCGTAGAAGGAGGAGGACATTCAATGCCTATGATATGCTATTCCGACCTTACTATCTACGCCCAGTCGGGCGGCACAGGCGCCATTGTCGGTGATATTGAGTTAAGATCATCCGGTAGTATAACCATCCATGGGGGCCAGATTTCCATTGGATCAGGTTCTATTTGGGCAGAAGGTGGCGGTAATATGACCATCAACGGAGGTGAGGTCTCAGTGACTACTAGTGCCGAGTATGGAATTGCCATCTCTGGTAACCATGTGGTCATCAACGGCGGTGTTGTTACGACAACCAACCAACAAGAAGGCTATGGAATCCGTGGTTACTCCGATGTCACCATCAACGGCGGCTCCGTCAGCGCCAGCAGCACCTATTGGGTTTTTTGCTACGGCATCTATGCCGATGACAACGTCACCATCAACGGCGGCATCGTCAGCGCCACTGGCAACGAATACGACATCTATGGCTACAACGGCATCACCCTCGGCTGGACCAACCTCACCGACCGTATCACCGCCAGCATCTACTACCACAGAGCGACAATCACGATTAAGGATGGCCAGACCCTCTGGAACGGCAGCGAGGCCCTCAGCGGCACTATCAGCGACACGGACAAGCTCAACGGCAAGACGCTGGAGCCTTGCTTCAGCATTACCTACGACCTGGCAGGCGGCAGCGTGGCCACCGCCAACCCAACCACCTACACCATGGAAAGCCCCGATATCACCCTCAACAACCCCACCCGCGCAGGTTACACCTTTGCAGGCTGGACGGGGACCGACCTCGATGAGCCGACCATGACCGTCACCATCGTGCAAGGCTCGACGGGCGACCGCAGCTACACCGCCACCTGGTCGCTGCTGCCTGTCACCTATATCGATGCCGACGGCGTTGCACAAACGCTTTATGACTACACCTTGCTCGAAGGCAGCAACGAATTTATCGAATACGGCGAGTATAACACGGAGGCTTGGTATGTGGTGGCCCACGATGTGACCTACAGCGATGGTTTTGCTTTCCGTGGAAGCGCGAACCTGATCCTGGAGGATGGCGCCACATTGACCGTAACAAATGTATCAGGAAACCATTCAAATGTAAATTGCGATAACGGCACCATCTACGTCCAATCGGGCGGGACAGGCGCCATTGTCGGTGAAAATATTCAGATTTATTCATACGGTAGTATGACCATTCATGGCGGACACATTACCCTGTCAGGCAGTAATTATGGTCTGTATTCCACTGATGATATAACCATCAATGGGGGTCAAATTTCCATTGAAGCACAATGGGGTTGTATTTATGCTGAGTATGATGTAACGATCAACGGCGGCGTGGTCTCGACAACCAACCAACAAGGAGGCTATGGAATCTGTGGTAACAACAGTGTCACCATCAACGGCGGCGTGGTCACGACAACCAACCAACAAGGAGGCTATGGAATCTTTAGTAGTGGTGTCACCATCAACGGCGGCGTGGTCACAGCAAATGCCCCCAATGGCGGTTACGGCATCAGGACCCAATTTTCTGATTTGCTCATCACGTTGGGCTGGACCAACGAGACCGACCGCATCACTTCCGACAGCTATTATGGCACGGTGACTACTGTCACTGGCAAAGCCTTCACCGATGGAGAAGGCAACTATTATGCAGGCACATATTATGGGAATGAAATCTCAGCCCTCGCCGGCAAGACCCTCACGCCCTACACCAACCTCGACGAAGCATTCCATATCACCTACGTAATCAACGGCGGTACGATGCCGAGCGGCTATCCTGAAACCTACACCTTTGACGAAACCGTCACCCTGCCCGTGCCTACCAAGGCCGACAACACCTTTGTAGGCTGGTACAAGGACTACTATTTCAATTACGATCCCATCACCGAGATTGCCGCAGGCACCACCTTGGGCGATCTTACCTTATACGCCTCGTGGAAGCCCGAGAAGACTTGGGTGGACTACCTCGACGCCGACGGACAGCCGCAGCGCGCCTACGCCACCATACTTTACGGCGGCGACGAGGCCGAATACCCCGCAGGCGTTTACACCTTGGAGGAAATAAGTTGGGGCAAGAGCTATGGCGACGTAAGCTACAACCGCCTCAACTTCACCGGCGACGCCATCCTCATCCTGCCTGACTACTGCAGTTTGAGTATAGGAGGCGAAAGGGACAATGACGGCGAAGACGGCCTGTTCGTCAACGGCGACCTCACCATTTACGGACAGACATTAAGCTATAGCAATTGCTTCGCCTCCCGCATACAAACCAGCGGCAACGTAGCCATCTACGGCGGCTATTTGGATATTGATAACCTCTCCGCCAGCAACATCACCCTCGGCTGGACGGGCTTGGATAATAAATACTCGTTTAATCAGGTTGCCGGCAACGTCACCTTGGCTAACGACTTCAGGCTTCAGAACGATCAAGGCACCAGCGTCGTTCATGCCGGAAGTATCACCTCAAGTGAGTTGGAACAAGCATCGCTTTATCCTTACGCCACGACGATTGAAGTCAGCTACATGGACGAGAACGGCGACACGCAAACCGTGAACGCCACCGTGCTATGGGGCGACGAGACGAGCACGAGCCTGTCGGGCGGTTTCTACACCATCATGGAGGACGTTCACATCGGCCACGACCTTAGCTTCAACGGCAACACCACCCTTATCGTCCCCTTGAATTTTTTCTCCCTCAACGGCAACCTCACCGTCGACGGCAACCTGTCAGTGTATGGCATCGGATTCTTCTCTATCCAAGACATTGAAGCCACCGGCGACGTGCTTTTCTGCATCGATGATGCCACTAATCCTTCTTCGACTCTTACCGCTAGCGGCAATGTTTTCATCGCGCACGGCTGCTTCAGTGCATATAGAATCTACGGCAGTACCATCACCCTCGGCTACCTCTACAATAATGATTATATCCGTTGCGGATCCAATTACCAAAATGGCTACTTCGGCAACGTGGTGGTCAGGGAAGGGCAGGCATTGCAACAAGGGGGCAACGTGTATAGCGGCACGCTCACTGCCGAGCAGATAAGCGCCATCAATGGCAAGGAGTTGAAACCATACATACCGACCATTCCCACCCTCGCAGTGACAGGCTATGGCGAGAGCACCGAGAGCGACCACTGGGTGTTTATCGCCACACCCATCGTGGGCTTTTTCGATCCTTACAGCGTCACCAACCTCATCGGCGGCATGAGTCCTTCGGGCCAAAGCAACTTCGACCTCTATCGTTTCAACCAGAGCGCGGAGCTGGAATGGGAGAACTTCTACCAACATCTCACCGGCGGCAACTCATTCGCGCTCGAGAACGGCAAGGGCTATCTCTACGCCAACAAGAACGATGTCACCCTGGAGTTCAACGGCGTGGTGTATCCCTTAGCCTCGAAGGAAGTCGCTCTGGATTATGACGCCAACGCTGAATTTGCTGGCTGGAACTTGGTGGGCAACCCGTTCAATGCTCCTGCCATTCTTGACAAATCGTACTACAAGATGAACTCGGATGGTACTGGTCTGGTGGCTGAAGCGGTTTCGGGCAACACCGCCATCGATGCCCTTACCGGTGTGATGGTGCAGGCCAATGGCGAGGATGAAACCGTCCTCTTCACCAAATCAAACGCCAAAGGACAGCAGGAAACCGGCTTCGGCACCTTGCAGATCGCTTTGACCCAGACTGGCACCCGTGGCAATGCCTTGCTCGACAACGCCATTGTGAGCTTCAACGAAGGCGACCAGCTCGGCAAGTTCTACTTCGGGACACAGGATGCCAACATCTACATCCCGCAGGGCAACAAGGAATACGCCATCGTTTCCGTAGGTAGAGACGCGCCATGGCACGTCTCTACAACAACAGGTGTCAACGAAATCCCCATCAATTTCAAGGCCAATGAAAACGGCACCTACACGCTGACGGTGAACCCCATGAATGTGGAAATGGGTTATCTGCACCTGATTGACAACCTCACCGGCGCGAATGTGGATTTGCTACAAACGCCTGAATACGTGTTCACGACCCATACAACGGATTATGAATCGCGTTTCAAATTGGTGTTTTCCGCCAGCGCGAACGCAAATGGCGACAATGAGGCGTTTGCGTTTATCGATGCCTCGGGCAATATCATCATCACAGCGGACGCATGCGATGCGTCCCTACAGGTGATTGATATGATGGGACGCATCATCGTCACCCATGGCGGACGCATTCAATGCGTCCCTACCAGCGGAATGACACATGGGGTATATGTGTTGCGCCTCATCAACGGAAATGACGTTAGGACGCAGAAGATTGTGATAGAATAAAAACGGATTCAGACGGAAACGCTCTTGACCCAAGAAGCGGGTGACTAAATAATGAAGTCACCCGCTTTTTTTGCGCCCTTATCCGAAAAATATGTACCTTTGCCGCCAAATCAAACCACCATGGATAGAATTGGATTAACCTACAATACCGAAAAAGAGCCTGTCATCATTTCCGAATACGGTCGCAACATCCAGGAAATGATTAAGAAACTGCCTGAGATTGAAGACCGTAATGCGCGTACCGAAGCGGCAAAATACATTGTCAGCATTATGGTGCAGATGACACCCCAGGTGAAAAACTCAGGCGATTTGCAGCATAAGCTTTGGGACCTGCTCTATATCATCACCGACTTTAAACTCGATGTGGACAGTCCCTACGAACCGCCCGTCGTCGAAACCAAAAAAAAGCCACAGCACCTTGATTATCAAAATCATAGGATTAAGTACGGCCACTATGGCCACTACCTGATCAAGATGATTGAGGCTGCTTCACAGGAAGAAAACGAAGAACTGAGGCAAGCCCTCGCCTCTTCACTGGCCGCACAGATGAAGCGTAACTACTTGGAATGGAACAAAAACGTCGTCAACGACCAAGTCATCATCGATGATTTGAAAAACCTTTCTGGTGGACGGCTCGTCGTCAACGAGGAGTCCAAGATGAGCCTCAATCCGAACAAGAACCTGCCGAAGCAACCGCAGCCACAGCCACAACAAGGCAAGAAAAAGAAAAAGAAAGTGCCGAACCTGAAGGCCAATATGAATAACCCCAACAATCCAGCCTACAAAAAACGGATGCAGGATTTGGGATTGTTGTAAACTCCAAACTGACACAAGTCATAGAAAAGCATCATGGCATCACTGAAGATAAAAGGCGGCAACCAGCTGCAAGGCGAAATCATCCCGCAAGGCGCGAAAAACGAGGCCATGCAGATCCTTTGTGCCTGCCTGCTGACCGAGGAAAAAGTCACCATCCACAACCTGCCCGACATCCTCGACATCAACAATCTGATTACCCTTTTGGAAGGCATGGGCGTAACCGTAGAGCGTCCCACAAGACACGACATCATCCTGCAAGCCAAATCCGTCAATTTCAACTATTTCCATCTGACCGCCTACCAAAACACCGCCTCGAAACTTCGTGGCAGCGTGATGATGACCGGCCCGATGTTGGCCCGTTTCGGCAAGGCCTACATGCCCAAGCCCGGTGGCGACAAAATCGGTCGACGCAGATTGGACACACATGTCATTGGCCTTCAGAAACTTGGTGCCATCTTCGATTTCAACTCCTATCAAGTTGAAGTGCAACGCGGCGGACTGAAAGGCTGCTATATGCTCCTCGACGAGGCCTCCGTGACCGGCACGGCCAATATCGTCATGGCCGCAGTAATGGCCCAAGGCACCACGACGATTTTCAACGCCGCCTGCGAGCCTTATCTCGTGCAGCTTTGCACCATGCTCAACAACATGGGTGCCGACATCAAAGGCGTTGGTTCCAACCTTTTGACCATCAACGGAGTAACTCGTTTACACGGCACCGAACACACCCTTTTAGCCGACATGATTGAAGTGGGCAGCTTCATCGGCATGGCCGCCATGACGGGCAGCGAAATCACCATCAAGAACGCTGGCATCCAGCAACTTGGCATCATTCCAGACGTTTTCCGCAGGTTGGGTATCCAGATGGAATACCGTGGCGACGACATCTTCATCCCCGCGCAAGACCATTACGAAGTGCAGACTTTCATGGACGGTAGCATCCTCACCGTCGCCGACGCGCCTTGGCCCGGCTTCACACCCGACCTTATCAGTATCGTGCTCGTGGTGGCCACCCAAGCCAAAGGCACCGTGCTTATCCATCAAAAGATGTTCGAGAGCCGCCTGTTCTTCGTCGACAAGCTCATCGACATGGGCGCACAGATCATCCTCTGCGACCCGCACCGCGCCAACGTCATCGGCCTCGACAGAGCCCATGCGCTTCGTGGCATCCGCATGGCCTCGCCCGACATCCGCGCCGGCGTCGCCCTGCTCATCGCCGCCCTCTCGGCCAAAGGCGACAGCATCATCGACAACAGCGACCAAATCGAACGCGGCTACCAATACATCGACCAACGCGTCAACGCCCTCAGCCTTGACGGACCGCTCATCGAGCGACTCTAAGCCCTACTCCTTCCCTTCCTGCCATTTTGTCAAAGACCATGCTTTGGCAAAGGATTTGATATGTCCAAGCGCAAAATGAACAAAAACAACAAAACACACATATCATGACCGAAAACGAAAACGTTAACAATCAGGACGATGCCTTAAACGACACCGTCAATCCCGACATGGAAAACCCACAAGAACCCGTCGACGAGCAGCCGAAACAAGAGGAAGCCACCGAAACCGAAGAGGCCAAAGGTGACAATGTTTCCGAAAAGAAGTCGAAACGGTTCAAGATCCGCCATGCCCAGGAGAAGGCCTTGGAGGAAGAGAAAGCCCGATATGCCGAGCTGAGCGACAAGTACCTGCGCCTCGCCTCGGAGTTCGACAACTTCCGCAAGCGCACCGCCAAGGAGAAACTCGACCTCACCGTCACCGCCTCTGAAAACGTCATCAAAGACATCCTGCCTGTGTTGGACGACTTTGAGCGTGCCCTGCAAAACATGGAAAAGAACGGCAACGAGGCCGATTTGCAAGGTGTCACCTTGATCTTCAACAAGTTGAAAGACACCTTGAAGAAGAAAGGCTTAGAAGAAATCGAGGCCATGGGCGTTGAGTTCAACACCGATGAGCACGAGGCGCTGACGATGATTCCCGCCCCCGAGGAAGACAAGAAGGGCAAGGTTCTGGATGTCATCCAAAAGGGTTACAAACTGAATGGAAAGGTGATACGCTTCGCCCGCGTCGTTGTTGGGAATTAACCGAGAAGGACAAAGCCCCGCTTAAAACGTCATTGCGGACTCGATCCGCAATCTCCTGCGATAAAAGAATTGTCTTCAAGCGCAGGAGATGGCGGATGTCCCTCCGCCATGAGGATTAAAGCGTTAGGATAGTGTTCATCGGTATAATGAAAAGCAGATTAGAAAGGAAAAATAGATAATGGCAGAAAAAAGAGATTACTACGAGGTGCTGGGCGTCAACAAAAACTCCACACCTGACGAAATAAAGAGTGCCTACCGTAAGGCCGCCTTGAAGTGGCACCCCGACAAGTGGGTGAACGGCACCGACGAAGAGAAGAAGACCGCCGAGGAGAAATTCAAGGAAGCCTCGGAAGCCTATTCCGTCTTGAGCGACGAAAACAAGAAGGCGCGTTACGACCGTTACGGCTTCGCCGGCATGGACGGCGGATCGTCGGGCGCAGGCGGTTTTGGCGGCTTCGGCGACTTCGACCTGAACGACATCCTCAACAGCGTGTTCGGCCGTGGCTTCGACTTCGGAGGCTTCAGCAGCTTTGGAGGATTCGGAGGCGGTAGCAGCCGAGGCGGCAGCATCAAACAACGCGGCTCCAACATCCGCGTGAAGGTGAAACTCAACCTGCAGGAGATTGCCCATGGCGTGAAGAAGAAAATCAAGGTCACCAAATATGTGGCATGCACCCACTGCCATGGTAGCGGATCGGAGGACGGCTCCACCGAGACCTGTCCCACCTGCCACGGCCGCGGACAAGTGGTGCAGACCGTCAACAGCTTCTTCGGACAGATGCAGACCCAATCGGTGTGTCCCACCTGCAATGGCACAGGCAAAGTCATCAAGAAGAAATGTACTCACTGCGGTGGCGAAGGCATCATGAAAGGCGATGAAGTCATCGAGATCGACATCCCTGCCGGCGTGAGTCAAGACATGCAGCTGACCGTGCGCGGCAAAGGCAATGCCGGACCTCACAACGGCGTCAATGGCGACCTGTACGTACTCATAGAAGAAGAACCGCATCCAGACTTTGAACGCAACGAGAACGACCTCATCTACAACTTGTTCATCACCATACCCGAGGCCATCTTGGGCACCCAAGCCGAAGTGCCTACCGTCGACGGCAAAGTGCGCGTGAAGATTGCCCCTGGCACGCAGAGTGGCAAAGTGCTGCGGTTGAGAGGCAAAGGCCTGCCCATCCTCAACGGCTACGGTAGCGGCGACATGCTCGTCAACGTCAACGTGTGGGTACCGAAGAAAGTCAACAAGGAAGAAGAGAAACTGCTGCAGCAACTCGCCCAGTCGGACAACTTCAAGCCCAACCCCACCCCTGAAGAGAAGAGCTTTTTCAGTAAGATAAAGGATTATTTTAATTAGGCTATTGGCTACTGGCCTCTGGCAATTGGCAGTTAGCTATTAGCTGTTAGCCATAGTGCTACCAAAGCTAAAGGCTAAAAGCTAATGGCTAACAGCCAAGCAAGCCAGAAGCCAAAGGCCAGAAGCCAGAAGCAACATAACATGACAAAAATAGCCATCCACGAGGTCACAAAACGCTACGACGGCCACACGGCCTTGGACCATATGTGCATTGACATTCCCGCGCAGTGCATCTATGGTCTTTTAGGTCCTAACGGCGCCGGCAAGACCACCCTGATCCGCATCCTCAACCAAATCACGGCACCTGACTCCGGCGAAGTGCTCATCAACGGCGAGAAATTGAACCAGAGCCACATCGCCCGTATCGGCTACCTGCCCGAAGAACGCGGTCTCTACAAGAAGATGAAAGTCGGCGAACAAGCCATCTACCTTGCCGAACTCAAAGGCATCAAGAAAGCCGAAGCCCAAAAAAGACTCAAGGCTTGGTTCGACAAGTTTGAGATTGGAGGCTGGTGGGACAAGAAAGTGGAGGAGCTTTCGAAAGGCATGCAACAAAAGGTGCAGTTTATCACCACCGTCATCCACGAGCCCGAGATCCTCATCTTCGACGAGCCTTTCAGCGGCTTCGACCCCATCAATGCCAACTTGCTGAAGGAAGCCATCCTCGAGTTGCGCGACAATGGGGCCACCATCCTACTCTCGACCCACAACATGGCATCGGTGGAAGAGCTTTGCGACAGCATCACCTTAATCAACAAAGGCAAGAGCATCCTGCAAGGCAAGGTGGGCGACATCAAGCGGCAACACGACACCCACCAACGCGAGATCGTGGTGCGTTGCGACGATTTCGGCAAAGTGATGGCCATTGCCGACACCTATAATAATATAAAGGTGGAGCCGACCGACCAACCCGACGAGACCAAGCTGACCCTCTTCAGTGCCTCGCCCAACGAATTGCTCAACCAACTGCTCCAAGTCGGGCAACTCGTCTCCTACAAAGAGTTGCTGCCCTCGATGAACGACATCTTCATCCAAGAAGTGCAATCCCAAAACCAAGCCTCATGAACAAGATCGGACTCATCATCAAGCGCGAATATGTGACGCGCGTGCGCAAGCGCAGCTTCCTCATCCTGACCTTCCTGGCTCCT
>JAEEGJ010013836.1_pt1 | contig 19396 bp, 15 predicted proteins | sample 8958761 | NCBI WGS metagenome assembly JAEEGJ01 (sample SAMN16246546, study PRJNA631951) | gut metagenome | biome: gut microbiome; feature: rumen; material: RS-attached | host: Bos | place: Iran: Karaj | collected 2018-10 | reverse complement strand
AGCCTCACTATTATTGCTGTCTAACTGAAGGACAGAGATAAGATGGTCGGTGGCGGTATCATAGTCCTTCTGCTGGACTGCATCGCGTGCCAGCTGGAGGTAGTTTTCCATTGTTTCTTTCTTAATCTCAGCCATACTTATAAAATGGGGCGTTTAAGTTGATAATGGTCATCAGGATATTCTTCCCGCATTTGTTCCACCTCGCTGTTGATATCTTCTTCAAGCGTCTTGACTGCCTGATGCCAGTCGTCAGGTATGCGCCTGTCTGAGTTGGTTTTGGATTCTTCATAAGAACCAACACTTATACAGTGGACCCTCAGATTGTGCTTGTTGAAGAACCACATGAGACTGTTGACATCATCAGCAATTTGTTTGACTATCCTCGAATATTGGTATTTTGTTTCATCCTCCTTCTCATTGATGTGCTGGTACAACAGTCCGTCTTTTCCTACATGACAGAATCTGCGAGGAATGTAATATTTTTCCCAATCGCAATCAATCCTGTAAACATCAGTCTCTCTGATTTTGTCAATTTCGAGGGTAATGGTTTCTGTGAGTTCTTTCTGAGGATTATCCTCCACGCGATTGGAAACTGTGATTTCGTGGCGTTCGGCATCAACGAGAATGTCCGAATAGTCACAAACACGTTCCTCGGCATTACGATCGAGTACTTCACGAAACTTAATCAGGGGTACAGTTTCTCCCTTCTTACCTATAACTAGTTCTCCGATTCCGTCACTTATGCAGTCATCCTCACGAACTTCCCAGTTTTCCTCTACTATGGGATAGGTCATAAACTTGCCACAATAATACTTCTTCTTATCCTCTTCGGTTGCTTCAGCTATAAGGACTCCTTTGAGGTCGTAGAACCAGCATCCAAGGTAGATCACCTTTTGCTCATGGTCAAGTTCTACTCTTATCTTCTTGCTTTCGTCTTCTGTCATTGCTGCGTGATTAGAATTTCACAGTGTATTCATCCTGGATATCATTATTCTCTATCTCGTATGTCAGCTCCTGACGGAGAGTTATCTTTTCTTCATTTTCGGGCATTTCCACTGATACCCTTGCATATTCTTGTTTCATCTGTATCGTCGCAAATTGTTATGTACTATATTAATTCGGCTTGCAAAAGTACTCAAAAAATAGCGTAATTATGACTGATTTAACGAATTTAGCATAAAACAGACGCTAATTTTGACTTTTCAATTTAGTTTCGTATAGTGTTTTTCCCCTGAATATCCTATAATCAACATCTTCCAAGGTTAAGGAGAAAGCCGGTAAAGAAACAGATTCCGTCAACTCTTGTACAGCCGCCAACTGGATATTTGTATCTTTTACCCTGCCCAATGTCACATGTAACCGAAACCAAGAGTCCATCACACAACCAGCAGCCTTCATGTCTGAGCGGATATTCTCAATCAAAGAAAGAAAGGAGTTAGGTACATCGGTAGCCGTCAAGTTGATAATATGCATTCCAGACATTGCTGTAAAGACATCCAATTTGTCAAAAGTCAGTGTCGGAGCTGGAAACGTATTCAGATGTTTCTCCAACAGGGGACGAAGATTAATATCTTCAGGCGTTTCGTCAACAAAGGCCATTGTAATATGATAGTAGGCCATTTGCCATCTTACATCGATATTTCGGCAGGCTATCCTCAGTTCCTGAAACCAAGATGCATTGTATCTCAGCGGAACCTGTATCTCCAAATAGGTCTTCATGCCTTATCTATACCCATTAAGACTTTCCAGAAACTTACTGGAAGATAGACATTTTCAAGTTCTGCAGCATCCTTGAACATTGGTGCAATATCCTCTGGAACATATCCTGCGATGCCGCATCCTACGGGTGTCACAAAGAATTTCAGTTCAGGATGTTCCTTGGCACAAGTGGTGAAGTGACGGGCTGCTGCTGTCGTGCTCTCGATACCTTCCATTGTCGGCAAAGCATACGACTGGCCCTGTAGTCCTTCGCCATTCCCCCACTCTGCACCGAACTTGCTGTATGCTACTCTGGCAGCACCTCCCATGTGCATCCCTTGGATATTGCTACCGAACACAAATATCTCATTCGGCTCCAGTACATTAATCATCGATGGAGTGATACGATTAGGCAGAGTTCCAGTATTTCCACCAGTCATCCAATAATGTTCCTCCTCTGTATAATTGTTTTTACTCATAATCTTTATGCAATAACGCTTGTATCTTTTTCTCTCGGGCTTCCATGAAGGATATTAGCCACTTCACGACAGCCACAGTCACACATTTTTGACAGTTTACACCCTGAACAAGATTCTGGTAAATAATCACTTGTTGCGAACATATTCCAATAATCAGCATCTGAAATCATTGGTTTCTCAAAGATATGTCCTACGACTCTTGGCGAATGATTACATGTACGAATCTTCCCAGACGGGTCAACAACAAAGAAGCCCTTGGCTGCTGCGCATTGGTAGCCGACATGTATTCTCTTGTACTTTTCCACGTCCTTGATAGCACAGATAGGAATTTCAGTGCCTACGTTACCATATCGATTCGCATATGTCAAGACCTCCTCTGCTGTATCAAGCATGCCATTGATTTGTTCAGTAGTTAGGCTCAGTTCATTCATGTATTGCAGTCCACGGCCACCGGGCAGGAACCTGTTCAGAAGGATGTCGTGAGCACCATGAATTAATCCCTGAGAAATAGTTTCAAACAGCTCATAATAGTTCTTTTTCGTAACAGTAACATTCAAAGTTGCTTCTATCCCGTAGCTTTTTGCCACCTCAAACCAATGCAGGACACCTTCTGCATTATCAACCCCAGTATGATCCTGGAATGTTTCATATCCCGGAAGGCTCATGCTAAGATGTACATTCAGCTCTTTAAATAAAAGCATGTACTCTTCTCTCATTGCAAGCCCATTTGATATAAGGACTATAGGATGATTGAGATCCCTTTGTTGACCTTCTTTTCTAATGAATCTCAGAATATCTTCAAAGCCTTCCTTCAATAGTACCTCACCGCCAGAGATTGAAAATGACTCTACGCCCTTGTCATAGAGCTTATCAATGGCCATCTTCCACTCCGTCACAGTCAACTCCTTTCCCTTCTGATATGACGTATTAGGAGCATACCAGGGACAGGAACAGAATCTACAACGATGGTTACAGTTGTATGTCAGTTCCAGAGCAACCGATTTGGGGAGGCTGATAATATGCATCTTTTTAGATTGAAATACCTGTCATTCGTTTGATTAGAGGCAGCTCGTCCTTTATTACGTGCGTATTATCGAAGTAATCTGTATATGTTTTCTCGTTCTTCAGGAAAGCAATGACTGCATTATAGTCATCCTCGTCGTTTGAGACTGCAAGATGATAGTTCTCCTGTTCCTTCGTTTTGAAATAGAACACATAATACATCTCACCGTCCCAAAACGCATCACCTTCCTCGTCTTTGAGTCCAAGTTTTGCAACACAATCAGAGCATAGTTCCTCAATCTTAGCATCAAAACCAAGGTTTTCTATAGTTTTGATCTTCTTATTGATTATATTCCTATCGACTTTTCTCCAAGAAATTTCCTGAATTTGCTTGCCGCAGGAATCACATTTGGCCTTGACTGGCTCAGGAGGTGCTGGAGAATAGCACATAGCTCCCATGCTCATGGGGACTTCTGTCTCATCATTGGCGAGTGCCTTTAGCTGTTCAATCAGCTCTTCTCTTGTTGGATGCTTCATATTCTCGGGTTTTAATTGATATCACAAATATCGTGGCAAAATTATAATCCAAGAGTGCAATCTATCTGCACAGATGATTTTTATTTTATTGAAAGTAGTAAATATCTGAATTGATTCGCTTTAGGTGCAAAAATACATAAAAACGATTAGAAAAATGGCCAATTCATCTATTTTTTTATAAAATAGTTGTATTTTTTGCGAGTTATTCGAGGTTTTTGCAAAAATTTCACTATCTTTGCCGATAGTATTTACCAATAATATATAAGGTACAATGGAGAATAAGCCTATTAACAGGATCAAGGTAATGCTCGCAGAGCGGATGATGACAAACAAGGATCTTGCCAAACAATTAGGCAAAGACCCTGCCACCATTTCTAAATGGGTGACAAATACTTCCCAACCAAGTTTGGAGAACCTGATTGAAATTGCTCGCTGCCTGAAATGCGAGATTAACGACCTTGTGCGTACAGATTCCAATTCCTAAATGAATTAAGCTAAGAGACTATGCCTGTAAACAAGAACGCCCTATTGCGCTACCAGATTCTCGACCGCTGCTTTAGCGATTTCCATAGGAAGTACGAGATTGAAGACCTTCTTGATAAGGTCAACGAAGCTCTCTACGACCTTTATGGAACAGAGGTCAGCATCCGTCAGATACGCGATGACATCAAGTATATGCGAGACCGTGTTACCTACGATGCCCCCATCAAAGCCTATCAGTATGATGGGAAAAAGTGTTACTACCGTTATGAAGACAGGGACTTCTCCATCTTCAACAATGAGCTATCAGCAGAGGAAGTAAGCACCCTTCGTTCAACTATTGATATGCTTGCACGTTTCCGTGACGGTTCCAAGAATGCATGGTTGGAGGAAGTTATCTCCAATTTGGAGTATCGTTTTGGCGTTAAAGGAAAGGCAGAGAATATTGTTTCTTTTGAACAGAACGAGCAGCTGAAAGGCCTGGAGTTCTTGGATGCATTAATTGACACAGCCATCCATCACCAGCCTATTAATCTTCAATATAGGACATACGCAGGCAAGGAGATAAACGTGGTCGTTCACCCCTATCATGTCAAGCAATACAACAACAGATGGTTCCTATTCGGCTTGGAGCAATCTCCTTATGGTGATAGAATCTCAAATAGAGCACTTGATCGAATTGTCAAGTTCTCTATCTCAGATGTTGCTTTTATCCCAAATACGACTATTGACTTCTCAACGTATTTTGATGATGTAGTTGGAGTGACTATTCCCGATGAACCAATCAAGAAAGAAACAATTGTGCTGAAATTTGATTCAGACAGATTCCCCTATGTTGTGTCAAAGCCAATACACCATAGTCAGGTAGTCCTTGATGAAGAGCAATGTACCATTCAGATTGAAGTGCGTCCAAACAATGAACTCTACTCTAGGATATTTTCATTTTTCCCACAAGTAGAAGTACTGGAACCACAATGGCTTAGAGAGTCATTTTGCAAAAAAATAGAGGATAATTTGAAGAAATATTTTTCTATGAAGAAAGCCTGCACAGATAAACAATAACTTTGCACTCGTATAATTACTAAATAATTGATGATTATGATTTATTCTATTATTAATTGTCCAGAATGCGGTTGCGAAGAAGTTATATGTTTCAATGATGACATATGTGAATATCAAGGTTATGGCTTTGTTTGAAATGAAGTAAGACTGTAATGCTGTGGTTGAGAATGATTAATAGATGTTGAAAAAGAATGGCAAGTAATAAAAAGATAAAACAGACATCCCCAAACTCCCATCAAGAGTTTAAGGTGTTATCCATTGATAAGATGGGAAGAGTCATCACTACTGGAGATGATCGATTTTCTTATGGTGTTTTGTTACCACAAAACATTCTCGTGAATTCTACATATATTCCTATTGAAAATGCCATATCATTTATCCAACGCAGATTTAGCATAGGAAGTCGCATTGTGGCGAAAGTTGATGACATCGTTATTAACAAATACGGAACTTCTATTGCTTTTTTGTCCATTAACATTCCTGCAACAAAAGAGTTGTCACTTCCGTTAGAGGAACTTATTGAAGGAGAGATTTACGATGTTGTTGTCGATGAAATCCAATCTGACTACTACTGCCTCTCTATAAATGGATCATCTATAAAAGGCTATATAGAAATTTCGGCATTTGGTAAAGACAAACCTACTATTGGAGCATCACTTCACTTGCGACTTGACCTTAAGGGAGAGAATTATTTTCAGTATGTTCATTTTATAACTGTTGATGACACAAAAGATATAAAAACCATTAACAGTATTGAACTTGTAGATGAATATACTCAAGAGATTTACGAAAGTTTGTTTACCAAAACAGAAAGAAGTCTATTGCCAGAGGAAGATGTAGATTTGGCAAAGAGACTAATACGCAAATATCCAAATATAACTCGTAAGGAAAGCTTTCTTGACGATTTACTTTGTCTCTATTGTAGATATGATGCAAAACTTGAAATCGTGATATCAAGTTTTAATAAATACAATGCTTCATACCTGACAGATTCCTCGTACTGGGTGAAATATTATAGAGATAAGGAAACCGATAAGGAATGTCTATTGTTATTTAATTCTGATGATATTGTTATTCTAATTTCATTAGATGACAACACTTTGGTTATAAAGGAACTTTACTATAATAGAACCAATCAGGCTGCAAAAGAGTTATTGGAAGAGAATAAAGATGCATGCTTGAAACTTGATTCAGGAAAACTACACATTCTTAACAAGTATCAGCCAATTCCGCATGGTTTTTCTCCTGATGATGTCCTTGATTATATTGCTGGAATGCAGAGTTTTCATAATGGCATACTTAAAGACCTGAGATATGACATTATTGATTTTCGAAAAGATAATGCAAAAGAATTTAATATCCTAAAAAAGGTTATTGAATTTGAGAAAGATATTGAAATCAAGAAGGGCGGCGATATTGTTTTTATTAACAAAGAATCAAATATTGTACGAACTGCATCAACAACATATAAGTCTGGTGTTGCCTTCCATTTTGATATGTCATCAACTGATTATAGCAAGTTGGTCAATGATGAAGCAGAGGACAACATTTATGTTTCTATCACAGATGAAAATGGCAAGCCACTACGTTCTGGCATATTATCATACGATTCTGAAACTAAAAGAGCAAGTCTTGAATTTCCCAACAAGGATAATAGCATAGATTCGTCTAAGGTAAGGGAAGGATTTTACCTTAGAAAGCGAAATACTATTGAGCATTATGAGTTGCAAGTGGATGCTCTGACAGAATTTATAAAGAATCGTGGAGCTTCATTTTATGATGACATGATGAGTGGATCTCTTCCTGCACCTGTTATTACTGATGATATTGACAAAATAGAGTTCTTTGATGAAAAGCTTCAAAATGCAACAAGCGACAACAATCAGCCGCTTGCTGTCAAGCGGGCAATTGGGAATCAAAAAGTGACACTAATTCAGGGACCTCCGGGAACGGGTAAGACCACTGTAATCGTCGAAATTGTTAGACAACTTGTCAAACAAGGAAAGAGAGTTCTTGTTTGCAGTCAAGCACATGCTGCAGTTGACAATATTGTTGAGAAACTTAAAGCCATTCCTGCTGAGGAGCAAGAAATAATTTCTATGTCTATAGGTAATGAAGGAGAGGAAGAATCATGGGGAGAAGGCTTTAACTCGGAAGATTACAAATTATATCTTAATAACAACAAGCGTCTTATAAGTCGATTGAACAATGGCGATTCAGAAGATGACATACAGCAAGATATTGACACAAAATATATCTATAGCAACGCCATTGCAAAACAATATAAAGCATCTCATGAATACATTCTGCAATATTATGATGAATCAGAGGCTCTATACGAGAAGTCAGATGCCATAATTGAGAAAATATTGAGTGAATCCGACAAATTTTCATATAGTCTATTAGAGGCATGTAGATACCAAACCATGGATGTCATTCTCGGAACTTGCATTGGTATTGGAATGAATAAGATTCTTAGACGTGGCACCATTAAGTTTGATACGGTCATTATTGATGAAGCTGCAAAAGCAAATTTAGCAGAAAGTATTGTCCCATTGAATTTGGGAGAAAGGTTTGTTTTGGTCGGAGACGATAAGCAATTGCCTCCATACTCAGATCCAGAGCTTATTGATGCTTATATTGAACGTATTCCCCAAAAAGGGAAAGAAAAACTCAATCGTGAAGATGTTCTTAAAGCAGTCACAACATCATTATTCCAAAAAATTCATGAGTCTGAAGATTTCCCACCAGAATGTATCACTATGCTTAATTATCAATACAGGATGCACCCTGATATTGGAGAACTCATCTCTAACGTATTCTACGATGGGAAGGTGAACATGGGAAAAAATACAACCATGCAACAAATTTCATTAACTACACCATTCCATGAGCAGGTAACCTTCATTGACACAAACCGTGGCGATAAAAAATATGGAGGATATGGCCCATACGAAAGATTCGTAAACAATAGCTATTGTAACGAACTTGAAACGGAAATTATTTGTGAACAAGTTTTGCCAGTATTGCAAAAGTCTATAGATATCAAAGAAACATCCATCGGCATTATTACCCCATATCGCGCACAAAGAGATTTGCTGAAGCACAGTATCAGGGATTGCAATTACAGATCTTGTGTCTATACAATTGACTCCATCCAAGGCAGAGAATTTGATATTGTGATTTTCTCTTTTGTTAGGGCGTTTAGGACAAACTCTACTCAGAAAGTAGGATTCTTAGATGATATGAGAAGGCTTAATGTGTCTTTAAGTCGTGCAAAAAAGAAACTCATATTGGTTGGTCATAAAGCTACACTTACTGACGCGAAGTTTCATAATGAACAAGATGCCATAGGAATAAAACCACATGATGTATTCTGCAGATTATCTGAATCTTCAATAACATTCAGTCATAAAACCAAGGCTGACATCTTTGTTGAAAAGTATCACGTTGGAGATACAATTCCTTGTGTCGTTGACTCTGTTACGGAGAATATGGTTTATGTCGTTTTCAAGAATGACACTATATTCTACTACCCTATACACATGACGAATTCAAGCTATTTGGAGGCCATCAAGGATGCCAATGAAGTTAATATAAAATTTAAGAGATACGACTCCAATAAAAAACCAAAGTTCGACATTATCTCATTTACAGATAAAGATGGGAAGAACCACGATGTTATTTCTATTGAATCCTACCAAGAAATATTCCCTTTGGGGAAAGAAGTTTCCGTGCAATATGTAGGAAAAGATGAGCGTGGAGATATAAGAGTACAACATTATGGGTTTAGGGGGAAAATACCCCGGAATACATATCCGAGAGGATACTTCGAGACTCTTCAAGAAGGCCAAGAATTACGTGCAAGGGTTTATTATGTCGACTTGGATCGACAAATTGTATCTTTCTGTCCCATAATAAAAGAAGACATTGTACCTTTTATTTTAGACGGGCAAATTAAGAACTTCTGCTGTAAAGTAATCGATAAACCATCTGTATGTAATGTTGAGTTAGAGTTTGATGGCGGATATTCTGCGATTTTTTACATCCAATCCCTTTGGTTTAATTTCTTAGAAGTAGGAAAGATGTACACTTCTATTGGCTATGATATTCCAAACACTCGTGCTTTTGTATTTAGGGGTAGATATTTTCCAACTTTCGCGAACAAGTATTCTGTTGGTGATCATGTAATTGGAAAGCTTGTACATAAAGGAACACGCCCAATTGCAATAGCAGATGGGTACCCTGGATTTGTGACGGCTGGGAACTTTAGTAAATATAGAGTTGGAGCCTCTTGCGATTTCATCATCAATGAAATTAACGAAGAGCAACAATATGTGAATTTTATTCTGGTATAGTATGAGGATAGAAGAAATAAATATGATAGAGGAAACCATGACGGCTATGAACCGCATGGTCATTGGAGCTATATACATAGACTATCCCGTTTATCTTGTACATCTCGAATACAAGAAGAAGAACGATGACCCCATGTTTTTTATTGATTGGGCTATAACAAATTTCATGAAGAGCCAACCAAAACTTGACTCAATGTCCGTTTCAAAGATTATAGGAATGGACTACCGATTAATACTATACCGAATTAAAAACCTAAAAGAAGAAGGTATGGTTATAGAAAGCTCAGAAGGTTTCAAAATAACTGGAAAGGGAGAAAGTTATTTCTTTAACGAGGAAGAAGAGGTTCCTTACGTTAATGCCAGCTCTGACTTTCTTATTGATGGAAGAGACCTGTCAATAATGCCTAACGTATTCTATGATGATAAAGGATATGTTACTTTTGATAAAAACTCCATCTATTCACGCAATATACTTAACGGTGCAGATGACAAAGCAATAAAGACATTAATTGCTAAAATAGAAAAGATGTCCTACGAAAGAAAACGTTCTGTAGGACTGCCTCCTGAAAGTAGAGAGTTCTCATCTACAGACTCACCTTCTCAGGGATTGTTGAGAATGTACCTTGTTTTTAGCTGTGACCAGAATAATAGATGTTATAAAGATATTGTTTATAGCAATCAAATTGTTGACCTTCCATCCATAAAAGAAATTGTTGATAAATCATATTTTAATGACGGACTTAGATTCAATTATGGATATGATGACTTGGACGCCGAGAAATTGCGGAATAAAGTGTTCAGTTTTTCAACAAATGGTATTAAGGAGTTTCTTCAATTCATTTTCTTTTGGAATGACGTGAATGATAACTGGTTTAAATACGAAAAAGAGTCAAGGAAACGACCTCTTAGTGTTAGCTTGGACATTGACAATTTCACTAAAAGTTGGAATCGTCGCAAACTTATCAAATGCTTAGAGCAGGGATATAATCAATATGATCAAGAAGAAGACTTTTTTGTCCGGGTGACTGTTGATACTTCTGACGAGTCACTCAGAAAGCTCATTGGTTTAGATAAAAGAATAGAAAACAGCAAGAAAGTCAGTAACCTCAGTGATATTGATTCCATATTAAATGAATATGGTGTCAGTTATGTAAGGAGGAATTTGATTTTGTTAGATAGGTTGGATATATTAGAGGAGATCGATAATCGTAAATACATAACGCAGGAGGAAAGGAAATGATGGGAAGATATATAATAAACCAAGGTCGTCAGCATACGCTAACAACCTGTATAAAAGAATTGATTGAGGGAACTCAGCACTATATTAAGATTTCCAGTTTCCTCATGCAAGACGCGTCTATTTCAGAAATGCTAAAAGAGCTGGCAAGTTCTGGTAAGGCTGCTGTTTTTCTTATATCTAATAAGAAAGACCAAGAATCAGAGGAATATCGAGAGTCAACGGTTCTGCCAAAAACAAATAAGGAAAAAAACGTAGGGTTTGATAATCATAGTCGTTTTCTGAAAGATCTCTTCTATTCAGGTATTCATGTAAGATTATTAGATAATCTACATGCCAAGTTCATTATATCAGATGGAACGAAGGGACTTATTATGAGTGCAAATCTAGCTCCTAATAGTTTAAACAGGAACGTAGAATCGGGAATAGAAATTGATGGTACTGATGTTAAAGAACTGGAATACGTTTTTGACACTATGTACAAACATGCAGATATTGTGAAGTTCCAGGGTGCAAACCAAAAAGATATCACAGTAAAGGTAGATAATAAACTCAGTCCAAAATCAATCGAAAATATTGGTGGCAACATACGTTTGACCGTTGCATCCTCAACAGAGACCAATCTTGTCCTTTGCAAAGTGTATTCTATTTACAACACAATTATCGATATTATAAGAAAGGCTCAAAAGTATGTTTATATCGCAACATATCACTTCAAATTTAAAGATGAAGTTCTGAGTGAGTTTATGGAAGCTGTTCGCGATGCAAGAAGAAGAGGGGTTGAAGTGATCCTTTATTCCAATACAATGACCGATGTACCATCTCTTAAGTCTTCTAAAATTGCAATTAATGAACTAAAAAAGTTGGGTTGTCATTCATTTGGCGATGACAAGAACCACTCTAAATGTGTATTATCAGAATCTAAAGGAATTCTATTTACTGCGAACATAGATGGAGTAGATGGAATGAAAAACGGTTTTGAAGTAGGATGCGTTATGAATCAGGAACAGCGTAAAACGGCTGAACAACATATTAACAATATCATAAAAAGTATAAGCTATGGCAAATAACATAAACGAAAACATCCAGGAATGGCTTAAACTCAGTAATCAAGGATTATTCGTAGAAGCTAAGAACTTTTACTTTAATAGTCTGTTTGATGAAATCATTGACAAGTTCGTTGATGAGACATCAAGTGCAAACAGGTGTGATGTGCTATTTTCTATATTAGGTTTTACACCAGAGCCTATTATACTTACTCAACGCGCTTTAGCACCTAGTGTCCATATTGTCTTTACCACCCGAAAAGATTATGAAACTGACAATGAGATTATTTCTTATCTTGAGAAATATCTCACAAGTAATTATAAGCTTATAAGCCTGAGCGATGATTCATTTGAGACTATATACAAGAATCTAAAAGCGCAGATGAATATATATCCTTCCTCGAAATATGTCATTGATATTACTGGAGGAAAGAAATCCATGGTTGCAAGCGCTGCGATTTTTGCAAGAGACTTCAATTGTAACGTCGTTTATGTTGATTATGACGAATATATCCCAGAACTTAGACGTCCTATGCCTGGAACAGAAAAGTTAAATGTAGTGTATTCGGTGAACGATGATTTAATTAATACTTTAGATTTTGACTCCATCAATAAGGAAGGACACGAGGGAACCAACAAGAGAACTTTGCCTGTACAAAAGAAAGAAAAGTCAGAATCCAATGCATCGAAAAAAAATGCAATAGTATCTAAGAAGACTTCAGTAGCCAATATCAGTAGTTCGAATTTTAAAGAATCGTTTAATGAATCGTTTAATCATTATGTTGGAGAAGATACTGCTAGATGCAGGAACTGGTTGCCAAACGGAATTACTTTGGTCTTACTATCGCCACGTTCAATTTTGCTTAGACATACTAAAACAGGAGAGTCAATAACATTACAACGTGCTCAGTTATTTGATTACTTCATAAAATGTAAACGTAATCAAGCATCTGCACTCTGCTTTATTGGAGGAACTTCAAAGCGAGCAAACAAATTAAATCCCGCTATACACGGATTATTGACTGTCATTAACTATGAGTTATTTGGAGAAAGATTTTAAGCATGAAAGAAAAGATGAGCTAAATATCTCCTAAAAATATCTTAATTGTTATCTTCAGGGAAGAAAGACTGCACAGAAACACGTTATCTTTGCACTCGATAAAATAAAAAAATAAAATAAATAAAACAATGAGCATAAAAGAATTACAACAACAGACCACAGTGAACGTACAGGAGAAAGCGAACCTGATATGGGCGATTGCCGACAAACTGGTAGGTGTATATAAGCCACACGAATATGGTAATGTGATACTGCCGATGTGCGTAGTGAAACGCTTCGAGGACACGCTGGCACCGACCAAGCAGAAGGTGCTGGACGTGAATAAACAGCTGGACGCTGACGGCATCACCGTGAAGCAGGGCTTCTTAGAGAAGGCCGCAGGACAGAAGTTCTACAATCTCTCGCCTTTTACCTTCGAAACGCTGCTCAGCGATCCAGAAAACATTCGTGAGAACTTCGAGTCGTATTTGAATCACTTCTCGGAGAACGTCATCGACGTGATTCACCGCATGAAGTTCCAGCAGGAGATCGAGACAATGGCAGAGAACCAGCTGCTCTATCTGGTCATCAAGGAATTCTGCACGGAGAAAGCTTATTTGGGTGCTGATAAGGTTAGTTCCGTTGATATGGGTTACATATTCGAGGAACTGGTTCGCAAGTTCTCTGAGAGCTACGACGAACATGCTGGAGCACACTTCACTGCCCGCGACATCATCAACCTGATGACAGAACTGTTGGTAGGTGAAGATGAGGAGCGGTTACAAGATGAAGGTATTACCGCGACCATCTACGACATGGCAATGGGTACAAGCCAGATGCTAGGTTGCATGAGTGATCGTTTATTGGAGATTGACCCTGATGCAGATATTACCACCTACGGTCAGGAGCTGAACGAACAGACCTTTGCTATTGCTAAGGCCGACACGCTCATCAAGGGTGGCAATGCCGACAATATGCGACAGGGCGACACGCTGGGCGATGATAAGTTCGACGGCTACAAGTTCGACTATATCATTTCCAATCCGCCTTTCGGTATTGAATGGAAGACAAGTAAGGCTGCTGTCGAGGCAGAGAACAAGAAAGGTGCTGCAGGACGTTTCGAACCAGGACTGCCCGCTATTGGCGACGGTCAGCAGTTGTTCCTGCTCAATGGCGTAGCGAAATTGAAGGACACGGGACGTATGGCAATCATCCAGAATGGATCACCACTGTTCAAGGGCGACGCAGGTAGCGGCGAGAGCAACATTCGCGGTTATCTTTTAGAGAACGACTGGTTGGAAGCCATCATACAATTACCCAACGAACTGTTCTACAACACGGGTATTGCAACATACATTTGGGTTATCACCCGCAACAAGTCGACAGAACGACAGGGCAAGGTTCAGCTTATTGATGCTTCTCAGAGCTATGAGAAACGACGCAAAGCATTGGGTAATAAGCGTGTAGAAATAACAGAGTCTGCCCGCCAGCTCATCATGCAGGCCTACCATGCCTTCACCGATGGTGTGCTGACTCAAACCGTTTCTGATGGAACGGAGATTCGAGTGGAGAGTAAAGTGTGCGAAAAGGACTACTTCAAATACTCCAAGCTATTTATTATGAACCCAAAGCACGATTCAGAAGGAAACATTGTGTGTGACAGCAAGGGGAAGCCCGTCATTGACAAGTCGCTCAACGACACTGAGATCATTCCATGGCTGACCAACCGCAATGAGTATCTTCAAAATAATGTGGCTCCTTATTCGCCCGACTTCATAGTTGACGAGAAAAAGACTCGTATCGGCTATGAGATTCCCTTCACTCGTGTTTTCTATAAATATACGCCATTGAAACCCTCTGCTGACATCTTTGAAGATTTGAAGGCTCTCGAAAAGACTGAGGCAGAGTTAATGGAGAAGTTGTTGCACTAAATCGCAGACGATATGGAAAGACAATATAAAGACAGTGGGAATGAGTGGATTGGGAGAATTCCTGAAACGTGGAAGTCTACGAAACTCTTTAATCTTTGTACTATAAAAGGACGAATAGGTTGGAACGGCCTTCGTTCTGACGAGTTTAAAGAGAAAAGTTATGCTTATCTCGTAACTGGTCAGGATTTCTGTTCTTCTGAAATAGATTGGTCTAAATGCTATCAGATTGATAAAGAACGATACGATGAGGACCCCTTTATTCAGTTGGACAATGGCGATATTCTGATTACTAAAGATGGAACCATTGGAAAAATAGCAAAGGTTAGTAATATGGACAAACCAGCTTGTTTAAATAGTGGCATATTTGTTTTGAAACAGAGGAAAGAAACTTTCGTGCAGAATTATCTTTATTGGTATTTGGCTTCTCCTTTACTAATAGATTACAATTCATACATTAACTCTGGTGGAACAACTATTATGCATTTGTATCAAAATGTATTTGAGCGTTTCCCTATGCTTATTCCATCTATAAAAGAACAAAAGCGTATAGCTGATTATCTTGACGAGAAGTGTGGGGAGATTGATTCGCTCATTGGGATACAAGAGCAGATGATTGAGAAGCTGAAAGCCTATAAACAGAGTGTCATTACCGAGGCCGTTACCAAAGGGCTTAATTCAAACGCCAAACTTGTATCCTCTGGCATCGACTGGATTGGGGAGATTCCTGAAGGGTGGGAAATTGCTCAACTGAAGAGATTCCTTACTTTTCAAAATGGTCAGGATTATAAGGCTATTGAAACAAAAGAAAGTGAAGGATTCCCTGTTTATGGTTCTGGAGGAGTTTTTGCATATGCAGCAAAATACATGTACAATGGAGAATCTGTTCTATTTGGAAGAAAGGGAACTGTTAATAAACCATTGTACGTTAATTGCTGTTTTTGGACAGTGGACACGATGTATTACACTATTCCTTCTGAAGCATGTAATTGCAAATTCATGTACTATGTCGCAACAACTTTACCTTACGACAAGTATTCAACATCAACAGCATTACCAAGTATGACACAATCCATATTGGGAAATCTAATGATTACAATTCCTCCGATCGCTGAACAGCAAGCCATCGCCTCCTACCTTGACAAGAAATGCTCAGAGATTGACAAACTGATAGATGTAAAACAACTAAAGATAGAGAAACTGAAGGACTACAAGAAGAGTGTTATTTACGAGGCAGTTACAGGAAAGATAAACATTGAATCATAAAAACAGAAGATATGGACAACAACGACTTGAAAGAACGGGACTTTGAAGCCTACATCGAGCATTGGCTTCTTACAGAAGGTGGCTACACAAAGGGCAATCAAGCAACCTACGATAAAGAGCGGGCTATTGACCTGAAGACTCTGATTCGTTTTCTTCAGCTCACTCAAGAAAAGAAATGGGTGCTATATGAGAAGAAATACGGTGCACAGACGGAAGACCGTCTCTACAACGTGCTTCAGGACAAAATTCATGAACGCGGTCTGATTTGGGTACTGCGCAATGGCATCGAAGACCTGGGCTTCAAGTTCAAGTTGGTCTATTTCGAACCAGCCAGTCCGCTCAACGAGGAGCTAAACCTGAAGTATGAGCAGAACATCATGGAGTGTACGCGACAGTTCGCCTACTCCACACAAAACCACAACACAATTGATATGGTGTTGTCGGTGAACGGTATCCCTGTAGTAGCCCTGGAATTGAAGAATCAGTTGACCGGACAGAATGTGGAGAACTCACGCCACCAGTGGATGAACGACCGCGATCAGCGCGAAGAAATTTTCCAGTTCAACCACCGTATATTAGCTTACTTCGGTGTGGATCTTTACGAGGCAATAATGGCCACTGAACTTCGGGGAGAAAAGACATTCTTCATGCCGTTTAACCAGGGAAGTAACGGAGCTGGAAACGTTGGTGGTAAAGGTAATCCCGAAGCACCTGAAGGTAAATATACAACAAGTTACCTGTGGGAGCGGGTGCTCAACCGTCGTATGCTACTCTGTATTCTGCAGCGATATATCTCCCGTCAGGAAGAGGAACGTATCAGCATCTATAAAACGCAAGATGGTAAAATACGACAGGACAAGCGGAAGAGCGTAAAAATAATCTTCCCAAGATACCACCAGCTCGATGTGGTTGAGAAGCTATTGACTGACACAGCAGAACATGGTTCTGGAAAGAATTACCTCATACAACATTCGGCAGGCTCTGGCAAATCCAACTCTATTGCTTGGGTGGCATATCGTTTGGGCGCACTACAGAACGCAGAGCTAAAACCGATGTTCAACTGCGTATTTGTCATCACCGATCGCCGTATTCTTAACTCCCAGCTACAGAACACCATCCTTGGCTTCGACCATGTGGACGGAACCGTAGAAACGGTTAAGGACAGTGACTCGTCAACCAAGCTACGTGATCTGATTAATGATGACAACTCGCGTATTATTATCTGTACACTTCACCGTTTTCCGCTAATCTATAATGAAATCAAAGAGCATGCAGGTAAGCGATATGCTATCATTGTGGATGAAGCACACTCGTCACAGACGGGTAAATCGGCAGAGAAGATGAAAGCTGCGTTGGCCGACACAGAAGAGGCACTTAAAGAGATGGCAGCCTTACAGGACATCGCAGAGGAAGAACTGGAAAAGAAGCGCGATGCGATTATGGACACGTTGCTGGCTCAGGGGCAGCATCAGAATCTGTCGTTCTATGCTTTTACCGCCACGCCAAAGCCAAAAACGCTGCGTACCTTCGGTATTTGTACCCATCAGGACATAGATCCGACCAAGTGCCGCTACGAGGCCTTCCACACCTACTCCATGCTACAGGCTATCGAGGAAGGGTTTATCAAAGATGTGCTTTTGAGCTATACACCATACGGGGTAAGCTACGAAATAACAAAGCGCATTACGGAAGATCCAGAATACGAAGAGACACCTGCGACAAAAGCAGTAAAAGCATTCCACGACAATCACCAGCATGTCATCGACAAGAAGTGTGCCATTATTGTGGAGAAGTTCCGTGAGGTAACATTACCCGCCATGCAAGGCAAAGCCAAAGCTATGGTGGTGACTGCCAGCCGTGCCCATGCCGTGCGTTATTATTTGGCTATCAAAGCCTACTGTGAGCAACAAGGATATACCGATGTGCATCCACTGGTAGCATTCTCCGGTAAGGTGAGTTATCAAGAGCAAGAATACATCGAGACACAGATGAACTCTACGCCAGATTATAAGATTAGCGAAGCTGGACTGCCGTTGTTCTTCGCCTCTGATCTCTACAACGTTTTGGTTGTGGCCGACAAGTACCAGACAGGCTTTGACGAACCATTGCTACACTCGATGTTTGTTGACAAAAAACTTCGTGATGTAAAGGCTGTTCAAACGTTGAGCCGTCTTAACCGTGCACATCCCGATAAGGTTGACACCTATGTGCTTGACTTTGTGAATGACCCAGAGGACATCAAAAAGAGTTTCGAGCCATTCTACACAGGAACCGAGCTTATCAAGCCTATGGACTTGAATTCAGTATTTACCCTACGTGACAATATCCGTGAGCTGAACTACTGGAATGACCAGGATGAACAACGTGTTGAGGATATTGTAAAGACTGTGAAGAAGGATGACCCGACGCGATTAGGAAAACTATCGAATGCATTCAAAGGAGTGGTAGACCGCATCAATCAGTTAAACGAAGAGTCTTTCTATACTGTACGTGGACTGATCAAGCAGTTCGTGCGATTCTATAACTATCTTGCACAGGTAGAACGCACTTATAACCGTGATTTATATCGTACATACATATTCTGCGACTTGCTTCTGAAACTAATCAAGACCAAGCCACACGAGCGTCCCGACCTAAACAAGCAGTTAATGCTGGTCAACTCACGTATCGAGGCAGGAGAGACACAAAGCATCCATCTTGACAAGAATTCTGGTGGACTGTCAACACCGAAACCTGGAGCTAGTAGTGGCCCAGACGACAAGCGCGACTTGCTTTCAAACATCATTGACAAAGTGAACATGATGTTTAGAGGCAACTTTACGAAGGAAGACCGAGTACTGGTGGAGAGAATCTATGACAAACTAAACCAGCCGAAGGTACGTCGCAAACTGACCAAACAGGCTAAGAGCAATGACCCGAAGCAGTTTGCTGAGAGCATTTTCCCCGAAGTTTTTGCCGAGGCAGCTCAGGAGTGTTATGGCGACCAGATGGAGGCCTTCCGCCGGCTATTCCAGAACCACGATCTCTATAACAGTATCATGTCTCAGATGGGAGATATGATGTATGCAAACTTCCGAGCACAGGACGAGGCCGTATTTAATTCAGAACGCTTCAAGGAAAAGGTATTGCCTGTAATGCAAGCTGAGTTCAGCGATATTCAGGCAGAGATTAAACCTTATCCTATTGTAGCAGACTGGCTTGTAAAAGTGATTGCCTCCGAAACTGCACCCTCAATGGACGGTGCTAACGATGTGCTGCAAAACG
>JAEEGJ010013835.1_pt1 | contig 19397 bp, 17 predicted proteins | sample 8958761 | NCBI WGS metagenome assembly JAEEGJ01 (sample SAMN16246546, study PRJNA631951) | gut metagenome | biome: gut microbiome; feature: rumen; material: RS-attached | host: Bos | place: Iran: Karaj | collected 2018-10 | reverse complement strand
GGTCGATCGGGTCATTGTGAACCGCCAGCTTTTCAAGATTCTTAAGAATTGCTGCTTCAGATTTGTTAGACATCATTGCCTCCGTATATAAAGAAATGCATAATTATGCAAGAAAATTACATAATTATACGGATATTGAAAAAAAAATGCAATGAGTTTTTAGAAAAAAAGATTGAGAATATAGAAGAGTCGGCAAGCACAGCTTGCCTCTGAGCCGTTCTTTCGATAATCCTAAAACGACCCTGTCGGCTCGTTTTTTAACGGATTTTCGATTGTAGGCTTACTTTGCGAACCGCTCTGCCGGTGTTACGAACCACACTGCTTCCATGGTGGTGTCGCCGTCGTTTTCCAGGACGTGAGGTGAGCCTGAGGAGAAGGAAACGCTGTCGCCTTCTTCGAGAATGTATTCCTGGCCGGCGTAGGTAAACTTGGCGCGACCTTTGAGGACCAGACCGATTTCGCGGCCTATGTGGCCGAAGGAGCCGTGGTGGGTCTGTGAGCCTGCCGGAATCTTAATTATGTAAGATTCGGTAGATTCTTCGCCGGTTGGAGATTCCGGACGGGCCAGCTCTTCGTAAATTACTTCGTCTTCTTTTACACTGGCTCGCGATTCAGCGCGTATAATGTGAACCGGGCGCTTTTTTCTGTATTCTTCAAAAAGATATTCGAGGTTAATGTCCAGAACATCTGCAAGAGCAAGCAAAGTATCGATTGCAGGTGAAACATGGTTGCGTTCAATCTGAGAAACAAGACTTTCGCTTACGCCGGCTCTCTGAGCAACAACTTTGAGGGTATAGCCTCTGTGCTCGCGAACCTGACGCAGTTTTTCTCCAAAGTGATAAGGCACTTTTTTGCCATTCTGTTCGTCATCGTTTTTATCAGGCTTTTGCGAAGGTGTCATTATTTTGTTTCTCCTTGTTTTCTGCGGTTACAAACTGGATAAAGTAGTCTTCCAGTGTTTTCTTCGGGCCTTCCAGATGCAGTCTTGCACGCGAACGTGCGTTATCGCGGCGGATTGTATACATAGAGTAGAAGTCGCGGTAGTCCAGACCGGCATCGGCTTTAACATGTTCTCCCAGGAACTTTGAAACTTCATCGCGTCCAATGGCTGGGATTCCCTTTGTTTTAAGAATCTGGCGTAAAGACTGAATCTGTTCGGTTGAAATACCAAACAAAAACTCTTCCATCGCCTGAGAAACACCGTCACTTCCCATTTTCTGCTTAATAAAGCTGATCCACTGGTCATCCATCTGCATGGAGATAAGAAGCAGCTCACTTGTTCCCATCATAGTACCAAAGGCAGGGGCAAGCTTGCGGCGGGCAGTCCAAACAGACTGAAGAATAGGCGCTACGTTTTCGCTGGTCTCATCATTCCAGTGTTCCCAAAGGAGCAGCAGAGAAAGAGCCCATTCACGGCGGAATTCCATAGGCTGTTCAGTATCAGAAATCAGATTCAGATATACGTCCTCAGCAAGCAGGGAAAACATAGAAAGAATTGTTTCTGTATCAAAGGCCTTGGAAAGCTTTTCAAAGTCCTTTCCCAGGTGAGCTGTATATTTTGCAAAATTAGAAAGTGTGTGAGCCTTAGCAATAAGAAGGCTTTTTCCCAGTACAGCTTTAGAAGGAAGACGCAGGGTACGGTCGCCGGCATCCTGGTGCTTAATAAGAGATTCAATGAGGGTAGTGCGGGTACGGGTGCCGCCGGCAAGCTCTGAGCGTTCCAGAAGCGACGGAAATTTTGAAACAGATGAATCAATGGAATTAAGGTCCATTATACGGTTTGTAAAGGTCTGATAGTGTTCCTTGTCGTTTTCTTTAGTGTATGCGAGGAGCTGTTCTATAAGGGCATTCTGACGATCGGTAAAGGCACCGTTGTTGTCTGCGGAACTTGTATCCTCTGCCGTATGGTCGAGAAAAGAATATATATCAATCTGTTCAAATTCTTGAGTGCTCATTTTGTCTGGTCGCTTGAAATCAAAACTTTTTAAATATACTAAAGCGCTTAATATATACTAAACCTTAGTTATTCTATTATAAATCATATTTTTGATTTGTCTAGCCGATAATTAACTTATGCAGAAAAAAATAGTTATATTGTTGATTTGTGTATTTTCCATTCATTCGCTTTTTGCACAGTCCCACAGGGGCTCTGGAGAATCAGAGGGCTCGCAGGCAGCCTTATATACGGCTAAACAGCAGCAGCTGAGGATTACTGCAGATAATGTGCGTCTTGTGCCTGATACAAAGAATGGAGGTTATCATCTTTATGTAAAGAAGCTTCCGAATGTAAATTCTATTCTTTTAACTGAAACAACTAAGGATCCGGAAGGAAAAAGTGACTCTTATGCATACCGTGCAAAGGAATATAATAAAATAAACGGAGATGAAATTCGTTTTCTGGATGGTAAAAAGCTTGAATCAGAAGGGGCTAAATACAGCCTTGTAGACTCTACACCCGAAAAAACAAACCTTTTTGGCTCAGCAGCAACAGAAGCCTTTCATATCTACATTCCTGAGACAATTGTTTACGGCTATGAATGGTCCCGCCACGGCGAAATTACCATTGGAAAGGGAACCTTTATAAATATCCGCTCCTTCGAAAAGCCTTATGCAGATTATACCGGCGACTATATGGACAGTCCTTTTATGTTTGACTTAAAGGTGACAAAACGGGTTGTAAAAAAGGCTGCTCCTGTCCCTGTTCCAAAAGCAGAGCCGGCTCCAGCACCTGAACCAGAGCCAGTTGAAGAGCCGGAGACAGTTTTGACCGACGATTATAATCCGCTTGCAAGCGAAAGATTTAAGGAAATGTCTGATGACATTATTTACTCAAAAGGACCGGAAACGATTATTGATGATATTCGAAGCCTGTTGGAAGATATAGAAGATAAGGATAATCTTGATCTTGTTTTTGCTATTGATGCAACCGGCAGTATGAAAAATGATATTGATAAGCTGAAAACCGACATGCAGCCGATGCTGGCTGAGCTTTTCGGGGCAAGCCCTGGAACCCGCGTAGGTCTTCTTTTCTATCGTGATTATGGTGATACCTTTAAGTATATGGATTTGCCGGTAAAGGTATTCCCTTTTACTTCGAACTTTACAAGCTTCTCTAAAAATCTGAATTCAATCCGCATTTATGGAAAGGAAGGCGGCGACATTCCGGAAGCGGTTTACGAGGCAATGTATGCTTCCTGCGAGTTTTATTCCTGGCGTAATTCGGCACAAAAGAAGATTATTCTGATTGGAGATGCAGAGCCGCACCCGACTCCGCGTGGAAGTGGTAAATATTCAAAAGATTATGTAATGAGCATAGCCGAAGGCAGAAAAATCAAAATCCACTCGATTCTTCTGCCTAAGGATTAGTCTTCTTCGGTGTTTACACCCTTTTTAGCCTGAATTTCTGCAAGCTTCTTTTCCGGAATCTGACTTATGCTGATATTGCAGAGCTTTTTGTAGGCACCCGGCAGCATCGCAGAATAAGAATCATAAATCTCAAGAAGTTCATCAAAAATATTGTAAGCTTTTTCGTATTTTTTCTGTGCAAGGTATACTCTGCCAAGCTCGTATCTTGCTTCTACATAAATGGCAGGATCTGAACCGTAACGATCTACGACAGTGTTATAACAGAATTCAGCTGACTTATAATCTGAAGAGCCAACATAATTCTGTCCCATCTGGATTATCTGAGCGGAAGTTTTATCTTCCGGAATTTCTTTAATTGTTCTGCATGAGAAAAAAGAGAAGGAAATTGTAATAAGAAGTGCAAGAGTAATAATTTTTTTCATAGTGCTAGAAGTTTACCTCAAAAACCTATAATATGGAAGAGATGAAAAATAGATTTTACCTGTTTTTACCTCTGCTGTTTTTACTGCTGCTTAATTCCTGTGCTTCAACGCCGGCAGGAAATAGCGATAACTATAAAGAAAAAAAACAAAGCCATAAAAAGTTACTTTTTGAAGACTGGAAATATAAGGGCTTTGGGCAGCAACTTCCCCCATGGTTTACACCGGCTTATAAAGATGATATTGATGGTGTGAAAAAAACTGACGGAAACCTTTCTGACAGCGAGATTGTTATAATAAGAGGGGAGGGAGTGAACAGCGATCAGGCTGATAGAGTTTTGAAAATCAAGCAGGAAGAAATTCCTTCTGATTTTATATTTTATGATTCATGCTGGGCTAGCATTGGAACGGGAGAATATATAGCTCTCGCAGTATTTTACAAATAGTATAAGGAGATTTTTATGAAAGTTTTAGTAATTGGTGGTGCCGGATATATCGGAAGCCATGTTGTAAAAGAAATGATGAAGGCTGGCCATGAGGTTACAGTATTCGATAATCTTTCCAGCGGACTTCGCTGCAATCTTTTTCCAAAAAACGGATTTATTTATGGTAATATTCTGATTCAGGCTGATATTGAGGCTGCTTTTGCCCAGGGCTTTGATGCTTTTGTGCACTTAGCTGCCTTTAAGGCTGCCGGTGAGTCTATGATTCTTCCGGAAAAATACAGCGTAAATAATATTACCGGAACTCTTAACATTATGAATGCGGCAGTAAAATATGGCTGCAAAAAAATGATTTTCTCTTCTTCTGCTGCAGTTTTCGGTGCACCGGAATATCTTCCGATTGATGAAGAGCATCCGAAAAATCCGGAAAACTACTACGGCTTTACAAAGCTGGAAATTGAACGTTTTATGGGCTGGTACGATAAATTAAAGGGAATGCGTTTTGCGGCTTTGAGATATTTCAATGCGGCAGGCTACGATCCTGATGGAGAAATCCGCGGACTCGAGCAGAATCCTGCAAATCTTCTTCCACGTGTTATGGAAGTTGCTGCCGGCATGAAGGACGGCATGAAGGTTTTTGGAACTGATTATGATACACGCGACGGAACCTGTATCCGTGACTACGTACATGTAACAGACCTTGCCCGTGCCCATGTTATGGCCCTGGATTATATTGCAAAGAACGACAAGAGCCTTACAGTAAACCTTGGAACAGAAAAGGGAACAACTGTAAAAGAGATTATTGATGCTGCCCGCAGAATTACAGGCAAAGCAATTCCCGCTGAAGATGTAGAGCGCCGTCCTGGTGACCCTGCCTGTCTGTATGCTACCTCTAAGCGTGCAAAAGAGCTGCTTGGCTGGGAGCCAAAATATTCTGATGTAGATACATTGGTAAAGACTACCTGGGAAGTATACAGATAATGAATCCACACGATTTTCTAAAAAATATCGAGCGCGAAATTGTTGCGCTTGAGACGCTTCTCACTTCAATCCCTGCCATTGCACCGGAAGGCGGCGGAGACGGGGAATCAAAAAAAGCAGACGCCCTCGAAGCCTGGCTGCATCAAAAGGGCTTTGACAAAAAAGGCTGTACTATTGAACGCTTTGAAGCGCCAGACAGTCGTGTAAGTGCCGGGGTACGTCCCAGCCTGGTTGTTACAATTCCGGGTGCGGACGACAGCCAGAGAATCTGGGTAATGGCTCATATGGACGTAGTTCCTGTGGGCGACCCTAAGCTCTGGAATACAGACCCGTGGAAGCTGGTAGAAAAAGACGGCCGCATCTACGGGCGCGGTGTAGAAGATAATCAGCAGGGGCTGTGTTCTGCGGCCTTTGCTGCCCTTTATTATATTGAAAATAATCTTACTCCGGCCCACACCCTTAAGCTGCTTTTTGTAGCTGATGAAGAAAACGGCAGCGAGTACGGAGCTATCTGGCTTATTCACAATACATCACTTTTCCGTAAAAACGATCTGGTTCTGATTCCTGATGGAGGAGACAGCGAAGGTCGTACAATTGAAATTGCGGAAAAAAATCTTTTGTGGCTGAAAGTTCATGTTATGGGTAAACAGACCCACGGAAGCCGCCCTGACAGCGGAGCCAATGCCTGCCTCGCTGCCTGCGCCCTTTCACTAAAACTCAATGGACTTGAAAAACTTTTTGATAAGCATGACCCGCTCTTTGAACCGGACTATTCAACCTTCCAGCCGACAAAGCGCGAGAAGAACGTAGACAGTATCAATATAATTCCTGGTGAAGATACCTTCTGTATGGACTGCCGTATTCTGCCTTGCTACAAGCTTGCTGATGTTCTTAAGGAAGTAGACAAATGTTGCCGCGAGGTTGAAGCCCAGTATGGTGTGAAAATAGAGTACACGACTCCGCAGAAGTCTGAAAGTCCCGCAACACCGGTTTCTGCTCCTGTTGCGCAGAAGCTTGCCGCCGCCATTAAAAAGGTGCACGGCATAGAGGCTGAGTTCATAGGTATTGGCGGCGGCACCGTAGGTGCCGAGCTCCGCCGCGAAGGAATTGACGCCGTAGTGTGGAGCACACTGGACGACCAGGCACATCAGCCGAATGAATACTGCGTTATTGAGAATCTGATTAAAGACGCGGAAACGCTGATAGAGTTTTTCGCAAACTAAGATAAGTCGGCAAGCACAGCTTGCCTCTGAGCCATTCTTTCGATAATCCTAAAACGACCCTTTCGGCTCGTTTTTTAACGGATTTTCAATTGTAGGCTTAGCGGACTTTAAGGAAGATTCCAATAATCGCGCATGTGATTAACAGCTGCAGAATCATAAACTTGAGGAGGACCTGAGTCGGCGACCAGCCGCGGTTCTTTCTCATGTGGTCGTGCAGCGGGAATCTGATATTTTCAAAAATCTTAATCTTAAAGAAGCGGAGCAGGAAAACCTTGAGCAAGCCCATTCCACCATTAATCAGGATGATGGAAGAGGTTGCCAGAATAATGAATGGGTTTCCGCTTATCATAACACCAACGCCGATAAAATAACCAAGGGCGCGGCTTCCGGCATCACCCATAAGACAGTGAGAAGGGAAGGCATTGTGCCAGAGATAGCCCATTACAACACCCGCAAGAGCCATAAGCAAAACAGCCCAGTTTGCTCCGGACGGCAAATGCTGAACAAGCAGGTAAGCGGCAATATCCTTATGACCAAGAACAAAGTAGAAAAGAATGCCCAGGGTAAGAAGGGCAAGCAGAACGAGAGTAGAAGAAAGCCCGTCAACACCATCTGTACAGTTTGTGGTATTAATTGAAGCCCAGAGCATAATGGTACAGATAACAATATAAACAATAGGATTTACGGCAATCTCATTTGCAAAGAAAGGCAGCCAGAAGCGTACGATTCCATCCGGTGATATCTGCTTAAACGAAAAGTAGAGAATAAAAGAAGTAACAACACTTATGATTAAGTCCAGGGCACCTTTAAGGTATTCGCCCCAGCTGTCGGTAGAACGGTCATCAAGATAGCCTGTAAGCATTGTAAGCCAGGTAATGATGATGATGGAAGCACGAGTCCAGTTCATAGGACAAATCAAAAAACTGAGGATAACAAAAATCGTAATGAATACAACTCCGGCTCCGGTTGGTTTACCCTTTGCCGCTTCTGCATTGTCTTTTAAGGTAAACTCGCGGCCGCGGTCGTGAGGCAGAACATTGTAGAATTTTGGAATCAGCTTATAAGAAAGAATAAAGCCAAGATACAATGCGAGTGTAATAAGCACTGCATAAGATGTAAGGAGTCGGGCTGGCCCCCAATACTGCTGAAGAAATTGACCAAGATAGAAAAGCATATAAACCTCGATATTTACCTTTAGAATGAAAGGTGTGTCATGCCAGTGAAAACCATAACAACACCGTGCTCGTTACAATAATCTATAAACTCATCATCGGAAGAAGTTCCGCCTGTCTGAAGAATTGCCTTTACACCGCTTTCCAGCAGTTTTTTTGTGGAATCGCAGAATGGAATGGCACCATCGCAAACAAGAATCTCTCCAAGATTGCTGGTATCCAGATCATGGCGCAGACCAAAGCCTTCGTCTGTATGTCCGTTAGCACGTTCGGTGTGCTTAAGAGCTTCAAACCAGACACCATCAATTGCACGCTTTTCAGAAGTGCAGCCCTGAGAAATCCCGCAGATAGAATTCTGTTTAAGAAGAACAGCAGAGTAAGAGCGGGCTCCCATGGCAAGCAGCATTCCAAAAACAAGCTCATCAGTTTGAACCTGTGAAGGTCTGTTCTTTGTCTTAACCTTCCATTGATTAAAGAGAGTATTGTCCTTTGTCTGAATAAGAAGCCCGCCATTTATATAATGGCCTTCTACAGAGATGTTTGTAACCTTTGAAGAAGGAACCAGCTTTGTTTTTTTATTTTGTGAAAGAATCTGTTTTGCATCTGTTGTAAAGCTTGGCGCTACAATTGCGGCAAAGTTTCCTTTCACAATTTCTTCTGCCGCTTCACCATTTATTACGGCTGAGCAGGCAAAAACTGTGTCTGTAGTTGTTACTGAATCATAGGTGAAGGTAGACTTGAATGATTCAAGAACATTTGTTGCATGAGAGGCCCCAAGAATTGTTCCGAATTTTACAGCCAGAGAAAAAACTGTTCCAGTAAGTGGCGTAAACTGTGTGGTAAATTCATAACCGTCGCTGTTTATACTCTTTACAGTCAGCTGGTCTTTGAGGAGGGCAAAGAGTGAATTAATCTGGCGCCAGGCATAAGAGATGTCATTTACCAGAGTATAGGTTAAATCTTTTCCCTGATATTTAAGGAAGTTTCCGACAGAGCCTTCTTCTGCAGGAGATTTATAAAGATATGCCGACTGCTGTGCGTTCATTCCGCAGTGAAGCTGAAGCTCGCGCTTGAATGGCAGCATCATATAATTCATGAAAGGTTCATTGAATTTCGGGCTTTGCAGAATAGAAGCAGAAAGACCTGCGTCATAGGCAGAAACCATATTCAGTGCCTTAGCAGCAAGATAGATTCTGAAGTCTTTGGAAATATTTCCAGTGCGTATCTGTATCATTGCTTCTTTGTAATCTTCCGGATCTGTAAGAATCAAAAGATTTTCATAATTTCGGAAGGCATTGCGGAGAACTGTAGAAACAAAGAAGTTTTTTGGACAAAGCTGATTGTCGAACTGTTTTGAAAGAATAGAAGTGTTGATTGAAGGAAGAAGATTCATGCAGACAATAAAGATGTTGTTATCCTCATCATCCGGATGAGAAATATAAGTTTCATCTTCATCATGATACTTGGTCATCATAACCCGTCTTACAAGCTTGGAAGTGTCTGCCATAAACATATTGTTTTCTGACAGTGCACTTTCCTTTGTTACGGGAATTTTCTGCTTTCTCAGGATTTCTTCTGTCTTGTTTGCTGAAAGAATAATCCAGCCTTCGGCTGCAAGAAATTCGGCAAACTCCACGAGATTTTCTGTGTTTTCAACGTGAATTACAGCTCTCTTTGTCATAGTATTATTTTAGCAGAAAAAGTACTGATTGAAAATAGACATTAAAATAATGTAAAATAAGCGTATGAAAGCTGTAGCAAAAAAGTCTGTGCTCTCGGGACATATCACTGTTCCAGGTTCAAAAAGTCATACAATCCGTGCCTTGATTCTAGCCGCAATGGCAGATGGTACTTCTCATATTTCAAATCCTCTTCCAAGTAATGATTGTCTTTCCACCGCCGCTGCTGTCCGCAAAGTTGGTGCAGAAGTTGATTTTGGAGATGACTCTGTGTGGACCGTACGCGGAGCCGGCAAAAATCTGCATTTGCCTGAGGCCCAGATTGATGTTGGAAACTCAGGTTCCCTTATGTACTTTTTGTGCCCGGTGCTTTCTACTTTACCGGGACAGTGTACTTTTACCGGCGATGAATCTATCTGCCGCCGCCCTGTAAATCATCTTATTGATGCCCTCTGCCAGTTTGGAGCACAAGGCCGCAGCCTTAATGTCGGCCCGGACGGCTCTGCCGGAACAACTCCACCTTTTACTTTCTGCGGACCGATTGATGTAAATAAAAAGCTTGTAACAGAGGGGGCTCTTTCTCAGTATATTTCAGGCTTTATGATGGCAGCATCCCGCCTCAATGGCACTCTGAAAATGGAGCTTACAAATCCTAAGGAAACTCCATATCTTACAATGACAAAACTCTGGCTGGAAAGCCTTGGAGTGCCGGTTCAGATTTCTCCGGATTTTAAGGAGATAAGCGTGCAGGGACTCGTGGATGCAGAAGGAAATCCTGCACCTTTTAAGGCCTTTGACCGCGCAGTTCCTTCTGACTGGGAAGGAGTTGCCTTTCCTCTGATTGCTGCTTTAATTTCTGACAGCTCGATAGTTATTGATAATGTTGACGGTTCTGGCAGTCAGGGTGATGATAAAATAGTTGAAGTATTGAAATCAGTTGGTGCTGATATAGACTGGCGCCGTGACGAGGGTCAGTTGCTGGTGAAGGGTGGAAAGACACTGTCTACAGCCGGTTTACCTGAAGGTCAGCTTACAGTTGAAATGTCTGCCTTCCCGGATGCAATCTGCGCCCTTGCAGTTATCGCCTGCTTTATGGAAGGAAAGACTGTATTTACTGATATTGATATCTGCCGCAAAAAGGAAACAGACCGCATTAAGGCAATGACAAGCGAGCTTACAAAACTTGGAGCCCATATAGTTGATGAAGGCGATCGTCTTGTTGTTTATGGAGATGGAGGCCGCAGCCTTCATGGCGGCGAAGTTGAATCATATAAGGATCACCGCATTGTAATGTCTCTTTCCTGTCTTGGTCTTGGGCTTAAAGAAGGAGAAGAGGTTACTGTTAAAGACGCAGAGTGGTGCAGTGTTACCTTCCCGCATTTCTTTGAAATCATGAATAAAATTGGGGCTGGCTTTGAAATTGACTGAAAATCCAGACTTCCTTCAGAACCAGCTGATTACTTACATTGGGAATAAACGTGCTCTTTTGGACTTTATTGGAAGTGGAGTAGCCGAAGTGCAAAAGCGTCTTGCAGGCAGCGGGCAGACAAAGAGTAAACTTACCTGTCTTGATCTCTTTGCGGGCAGCGGTATTGTAAGCCGCTATCTCAAGCAGTTTTCCAGTGCCGTTACTGTTAATGATCTTGAAAATTATTCCTGCATTATAAACCGCTGCTATTTAAGTAATAAATCTAAAATTGATATTGAGGGGCTGCAAAGCCTCCATCAGAATCTCTGCAAAAAAATTGACCGTAAATTGGCATCTCTGGAAAAGACTCCTGAAGGATTTAAGAAGGCCGGTTTTATTTCTGAACTTTATGCCCCGGCAAGTGAAGACCAGATTGAAAAAGGTGAGCGCTGTTTTTATACGCCTTATAATGCAGCCTATCTGGACATTGCCCGCAAGCTCATAGAAAAAGAACTTGAGCCAGAGCTCCGTGATTTTTTTATTGCACCTTTGCTTTCCGAAGCTTCAATTCATGCAAATACTGCAGGCATTTTTAAAGGCTTTTATAAAAACTCAAAAACTGGAACCGGTCAGTTTGGCGGAAACGGCCGCAATGCGCTTTCCAGAATCCGTGGAAAAATAAGTCTGCCTTTTCCGGTTTTCTCAAACTTTGACTGTAAGAGCCGGGTCTTCAGCTGCGATGCAAATGCTCTTGTTCAGGATCCGGCCCTTTATGACAAGGCCTTTACAACAAACGGAGTTTTTGATTTAGCATATTTTGATCCGCCATATAATCAGCATCCTTACGGCTCAAATTATTTTATGCTTAATCTTATTGCCGATTATAAAAGGCCGGATACAGAAAAGATAAGCCGGGTTTCTGGAATCCCTAAAGACTGGAACCGCTCAGACTACAATAAAAAACGCCGCGTAGCAGAAGTCTTTGTTGACCTGGTACGAAATGTTCGTGCCCGCTATGTCCTTGTATCTTTTAACTCTGAAGGCTTTATTCCAAAGGATGAAATGATAGAACTGCTTTCTTCCTGTGGAAAGGTTGATGTACTTGAAGCTGATTACAATGCTTTCCGCGGTTCAAGAAATTTAAGCGGCCGCGACATTCATGTAAAAGAATTTCTCTTCCTTGTAGAAAAAAGATAAAAATCCTGAAAAATCACATTTTTTTTTAAGAAATTTTCCAGAAAAGTGATAAAAATCGCATATCAGTTCTATTTTAACATAGGAGGTTTTCTATGAAAAAAATGGAATTGAAAAGACTGTTGCAGATTTATGCTCTTCCTTTATTTATTGTGATTCTGTGCAGCTGTAGCAATCAGTTTGTAAAAGATTCTGCTTTCAGAAGAAGCGGCGATTCCGGTAATAAAGGTGATGGCAGCAGAAAAGTTTCTCTTGTTTGCTGGAATGTTCAGACTTTTTTTGATGCATCAACATCAGGTACCGAGTACAAGGATTTTAAAAACTCAGAGCGCTGGACAAAAGAAAAATATGTAAAAAGACTGAATAAGCTTTGTGAGGTAATGACTTCCTTAAATCCGGATATTTTTGTGATGGAAGAAATTGAAAATGAAGCTGTAGTCCAGGACATAGTAAATACACTTGCAGCAGGGGCCTGGGATAATAAAAAGTCCTGGAAGTATGCCTGCTTTGCAAAAGAAAGTGGAAGCGCAATCGGCTGTGCTGTTTTTTCCCGTTATGAAATCTGCAGCTTAAGAACACATTGTCTTGATATCAGAAATCAAAAGGAAGAACAGCCTTCGTCGCGGCCCATTATGCAGGTAACCTTGAACACTGGTGGGCGCGAGCTTGAGCTTTTTGTTAATCACTGGAAATCAAAATCGGGAGGGGAAGAAGAGACTGAAATCTGGCGGGACTGGCAGGAACTGGTTCTTGCGGAAAGGGCTTTTGAGGCTGGCCCGGATCCGGCTCTTGTAATCTGCGGAGACTTTAACCGCAGCGCAGAGGATTTTGTTTTGCAGACTTCTGACTCAAAGAAAACAAATACTCTTTTACGGGGCAGTTCTGGAGAGCTTATTGTCTGGTCTCCCTGGTTCCGGAAAAACGGAGAATTTGCACAGGAGACAGGCAGTTACTTTTATAATGGAGAATGGGAGCGGATTGATAATATTATGATTTATGGAGCTCTTGAACTTTCCGGCTTTACCACTGTGACAGAAGCTCCCCTTGCAGATGAAGAGGGGATTCCTTCGGCATTCAAAATTTATACCGGAGAAGGCTGCTCGGATCATTTGCCTTTAAAATGTTTTTTAAGTTTTATTTGAGCAAAACCCAGGTTGCGCCGCTTCCGCCTTCTGCCTTTGTTTTAGGGTGGCCGGAAGCACCGCAGCGTTTATCGTGCTCAATGAAGCGGCGTACCAGTTCTCCAAGAACCGGGTCTGAGCCGGAAGAATGAATTCCTTTTCCGTGAATAATAAGAACCTTGCGGAGACCGCGGGCTTTGCAGTCTGTTATAAAACGGTTAAGGCTTTCTTCTGCTTCATCCTGATGAAGTCCATGCAGATCCAGTCTTGCTTCCGGATTCATATTTAAAAGATAATTTCTGTCGTATAATTTTGAGCGGGATTCCTGTTCTTCTGCAATTTTATCTTTATCAATAGTGCCGTAACGGCGCAGCCACAATTCCATTGGATTTATCTGCTTTGAATTATCAGCTTTCAGTTTGGCTTCAAAATCTTTTTCAGCGGCCCGGGCTTTTTCTTCGGCTGTAGGCGCATTTGCTTTTTTATGAGAGGTCTGATTTTTGCCGCTTTCTTTCTGTTTCTTAATCTGATTTTTCTGCATTGAATCCCATTGATTCAAAATGTCGCCCATGTCCATATTACTGCCTCTCAAGTGTCGTACCCGGCATTCCGGGTATCTGCTTTTATTTTATTATATAAATATCTTCTGTATTACACCATCCGCCGCTTTCACCAATTTCAATATAGTACCACTTACCGGCCTTCTCAAGAATCCGAACCCGGTTTCCACTTGCAACTTCAGAAACTGAATCTGCATTTTCCTGTGGTATTGAATAGATTTTGCAGCCGCGGCAGATACCGTATTTTTCATGCTGCTTTACAGAACAGAAAATCAGAATTGCGATTCCAATAATCAGGAGAATAACAAAAGCCAGAGCCCGGATTTTATGCTTTCTTCTGAGTGCAAATATCAGGCAGACAATAGAAGTTATAGTAAGTATCAAGGAAAGATAGAGGAAAACTGCCGGGAAAACAGGATTTTCAGAAATTATAATTCCGCAGGATTCCTCAAAATTAATACGGTTTCTTCTTGCTTTTGGATAGAGCAAAAACTCTATGTGTTCTCTGGAATAATAATCTGCAAGTCTCTGGCAGTCTTCATCTGTAAGGGAAGAGGTAATAATTGTATCCTCTGCTTCCTCTTCCTGAAAGAAAGCTGCGGAGAAAATATCATCATCTTCTGTAAGACTGCTGCTTTCATCTGCCTCTGTAAATTGAACATAAACATCCGGCATTATAAGTTCGCTTCTGTAGCCGTTATAACCTGTTGCACTCAGACGGAATGGAGGCAGTTTAATAGTTTCTTCAGCAAGCCCTGTCCATTCGAACGAAGCAATCGGAATAAGAATATGAGAATAAACTTTTTCTCTGTAACGGTTTTCTGTAAACTCAAATTGTCTTGTGCAGGTAAAAATTGAGTCCTTAGGAATTTCCCAGTTGAATTGAAAAAGCTGAGTAGCATACTGAAGGTTTACGGTAAGACCAATTTTTTTTCCGGTTTTTGCTGTAAGCAGGGGATTTGGAAAATTACCGTCATCTGAATAAACTTTTGTTCCGTCATCAAAAACAAGAACAATTCTTGGGCTCATAGTTGCCGGGTCATCAGTAACATAAACAGGCTCAAAGGCAATGGTTCTTCTGCTTCCCTGAATCATTACCGGCAGGGGAGAAGGAGTGTAGTTTCCTTTTTGAGAGAAGTTATACCAGATTTCAATTGTGGTTCCTTCTGCTTCATAGTTTTCAATTTTTCTTATGGTACGGAAAGTGATTTCCTGCTGCTGATTTCCTGCAAGCACCTGAACCTGGGCAGGAGGAACTGTAGGAATTGTAACAATAAATTTAATGTCAGTTTTAGTATAAAGATTCTGGCCTTCTTCCGGTACAATCCTCAACTGACGGATTTTTTCAAGAGGAAGTCTTTGAGAAAAAGCAAAGCCTGTATTGCAAAAAAGCAGGAGAAGAACTAGAAATCTTCTGCAAGATCTGAAGGCTGTTTTGATTCGCTGTTTTTCCATTGTTTCTGATCATTCTCCTTTATATGTTCGAATACGGCTTTTTCAAGATTTTGAGGGGATGCTTCTTCAGGAGAAGCCTGAATCTGATTGCTCTGATTCTGCTTTCCTTTTGCCTGGCTCTGCTGCATTGAAAGTTCAAAGTTTATCTTTGCATCAGTTTTAGAACTGTCAATTTCCAGAGCCTTTTTAAAATAATCTCTTGCCTGGTCAAAATCAGAATTACGCCAGGCAATAACTCCGGCATTATAAAAAGCAGAATAGCGTACTGCATCAGGGGCGTCATCTGAAATTGAATTAAAGTGATCCATTGCAGCAGTATCTTCTCCAAGCATTATGTAAGCAGTTCCAAGATCATAAAGCGCATAGCTCTGATTAATGCGGTTTGAATCTGCAGCGGCATTTTCTGATGCCTCCATAAAGCAGGAAACTGCATGTCTGTATTTTTTCTGATGGAAGGAAACGGTGCCTTTAAGAATATCTGCAGTTTGAGAAGAGCAGCCTGAACCAAGCAGGGCCAGTAATGAAATAAAAGCTGCGGCAGAAGCACGGGATGCCTTTGTTCCAAAAAAGCGTGTAAAATTAAATTCAGTTATGATGTAACTCAAAATCAAAAAAATTGCTGCAAGAGAAAGGAAAAGCTTGTAGCGGGGAACAGGTTTTACTTCATAAGAAGTAATCATGGTTTCTGTTGCTCCAAGGCGAAGTTGTGAAAGCAGCTGCAGGGCAGAGCCTTTTTCAAGCGAGTTGATATACTGCAGATTTTCGTGATTATTGAAAAAGCGGAATTTGTTAGCAGCTTCTGAAATTGCCGCTTCAATTCTGTCTTTGCGGAGAGCTGTCATCACCTGGGTCTTTCCATCACCGCTAAGGACAGGAGATTCAGACTCTGCTCCAAAGCCTATAAAGGTAACCGGAATACCAGCTTTCTGACAATCAAGCAGGGCAGAAGAAAGCTGACCGTCTGTTTCTTCACCATCTGTAAAAACCCATATTCTTCCTGCAGAAGAAAAGTTTGTATTAAAAGATTCCTTTGCTTTTAAGATTCCCTTTCCAATGCTTGAGCCGGGAACAGTCATAAGGGAAGGGGAGATAACATCAAGAAGTGATTCTACCATTGCTACATCATCAGTAATAGGAATCGCAGCAATACCGTCTCCCTTTGCAATTATTACAGAAACAGGAACCCCTTCCATTTTTGAAAGAAGCCTTTTTGCATAAATAGATGCGGCCTTGAGTCTTTCTGTATTACCCGGGCAGTCTTTTGCAAGCATACTGTTTGAAATATCAAAAACCATTGCAACGGAGTGGCCGCTTTTTTGAACCGGAACAAGATAAGTTCCCCAGGTGAGGCCGGCATGGGCCAGAAGAAGAAAGATAAAAGAAATCAGCAGACAGCCTGAGCGGATAATCAGATTCTTTTTGTAGCGGTAGCAGACCATCTCTTTTAAAATAATTCTTCTGATAAACCAGGCAAGAAGAAAGAGAATTATGGCAAGGGAAATAAATTTCTGATAGAAGAGACGGTTTACAGTTCTGTAGGTAAAGGTCTGAGAAACAGTTTCTGTTTTAGAAACAGAAGATAAAATATCTGAAAGTTCATTTAGTGTCAGGGCTTCAAAATACCTTCCGCCTGAAATATCTGAAATTCTTTTGAGCGAAGCCGGATTAAAGTTTGAATCAAGATAGCCCGAATAAAGTCTCTTTGTAACCGGGTCTGTATATTCAATAGGAACTCTTCCTTTAGAACCAATTCCAACAACATAGATTGTAATGTTATTATCACTTGCAAGCTGGGCCGCAGTTTCCGGATGGATTTCTCCGGCATTGTTCTCACCGTCTGTAAGAAGGACAATACATTTTTTTTGAGCAGAAGAAGAAACAAGGTGGCACACTGCAGTACTTAAGCCATCTCCAATGGCAGAGCCGTTACCAAAAGTACCTGCCTGGATTTTTGAAAGATGTTCAGAAAAGAAAGTAAGATCACTGGTTGGAGGTACAAGCACAGCCGCATTGCTTCCAAGCCCTACGAGTCCATAACGGCTTCCGTCGTTTTTGTTTGTCAGCATGAAAATTGCATTTTTTGCGGTTTCAAGCCTCTGAGCTCCGTCCATATCTTTTGCAGACATAGAAGGACTTGTATCTACAACAAAAACAATATCAGTTCCAAGTGAGGTATATACTTTTTCCTGATTAGAAAGAACAGGGGCCGCAAGAGCACAAACAGAAAGTAAAAAGCCTGTTACAAAAAAGATACCCGCAAGAACAGAAAGAAATTTTTGTGTTTTTCCTTTCCATTCAAAGCGTCTGCCTTCCCAGTCTGCAAGTACAGCCGGGAAAGTGATTTTATTAAAAACTTTGAGATAGCGTAATATATAAAGAGCCGGTATTAAAATAAGGAGAAAAAAGGCTGCAGGGTTTTCAAAATTAGGCACGGGCTTCCTCCGCTTTTTCCAGAATATCAATGTCTGAAACAAGTTTTTCTATCAGCTTTGCAAGTTCATCCGCAGCAAATCTTCCATTTTTGCTGTAGCGGATATAATCAGTCCGGATAAAACTTTCTGCAATTTCACCAAAGGCTTCTTCTTTTGTGTCAGAAAGAAGTCCCTGTGTTGCCTCCTGCCAGCCCTTCATAATTTCAGAAGTAACCGTATGAGTAAAAGGATATCCGAATCGCACTTCCAGATAATTTCTCAGAGCCTTCTGCATGTTTTCAGCTTCGGCTTTGTGATCAAAGTCTGCTTCTTCTGCCTGGTCTGCAATCTTGTAGAGCAGGCGGATAGTCTGTTTTTTATTCTTCTTATATTTTTTAAGAAGCTTCTTCTGGTTGATATAAAATGCAAGACTTTTTCTTTTTACAAAAAGTCTGATAACAATTATCAATAAACAGATGCTGGCAGCTAGAGTGCCGTAAAGTTTATAGGCTGTTCCCGGTAAAAGAAGTGGAGCTGCTGTGTCGTGCAGACTTGTGTTTGCCGCATTTTCAGAAGAGATGAGAGACACAATCTGAACCGGCTGAAACTCTATGGTTACTGCAGATTCTGTAGCCTCTGTGTCTAATTTTTTCTGGCCGCTTAAAATCAGCGGCTCAAACTGAATGCTGCCGGTTTTCCATGGAACAAAAGTAATTGAAAGCTGATAATAATCTACACCGGCAGGTAAAAGTTTTATTTCTTTTATATCAAAATCTTCTGAGGCAAGAAATGGAAAATTATTAAGTGGAAGTTCTACAGCTCCATTTTGCGTAAGGTTTTTGAGAAGAGGTTCCGGGCTGTTGAAGGTACAACGAAGCTCTGCTGTATCGCCGATATAAACTTTTTTTGGTACGAGAATCTGTAGTGGTGAAATAATCTGCATAAACTTTTCCTCTTACCTAATCCGTGACTTACGTGCAAAAATCTGATTCAATATCTGAACAGGTTCTGTTTTAGTATCCAGTACTACCGGCATTATTCCATGCTTAATGCAGAAGTCTTGCCAGCGGTTCTGATTCATTTCGTTATAAGTACGCCATTCTTTTTTGAAGGCAGGAGAAGAAGATGGAAGCGACATCTTAAGTCCGCTTTCTGCATCCTGGAAGGTAACTGTACCAAGAGACGGCAGTTCTTCATCAGCTGCATCATGAAGGTTTATTGCAATTACGTCGTTTTTTTGTGCCAGGTTAATGAGTGGCTTTTCCCAGCCTCCGCTTCTGAAATCTGAAAGGACAAATACAAGAGTTCTTTTGCGAAGTATTTTTGCTGCAGCAGAAATTGCATTAGAAAGTACAGAGCCTGGAGTAGGGGTGGCAGGAAGCCGGTCCAGGTGATTGAGAATCTGCATTGTGTTTTCTTTTCCAAGAGAAGGCTGGCAGGAAAAATGAATTGCGCCATCAAAAAAAACAGCGCCGGTAGGGCAGGCATTGAGCTCTGCAGCAATTGCTACAAGGGCTGCAGTTTCTGCCGCTGCAGCATATTTTGTGCGGCGGTCTGAACCGTTTTCCAGCTGCATGGAAAGTGAAGAGTCTGTAATAATAAAAATCTGCAGTTCTCTTTCTTCTTCAAAGATTTTGATATAGGGGCGGCCCATACGTGCAGTTACGTTCCAGTCTATTGTGCGGATGTCGTCCCCTCGGGTATAGTCGCGGACTCCTGCAAACTCAACTCCCTGGCCCCGGTAAAGAGAACGGAAATTTCCGCTTTTCATACCTTCTGCAATATCCTGGGCCATAAGGCGTAGATAGAGGGCTTTCTTTATGAGAGATTCATTGTTTGCAAGGTAACGTTTTGACATAGTTTACTCTGATATTGTCATGCTGATCTTGTTTCAGCATCTCCTTACGGAACCGGAATAAAGTCAAGAATTCTTGTGATAATATCATCAGCTGTAACATTGTCTGC
>JAEEGJ010013830.1_pt1 | contig 19406 bp, 17 predicted proteins | sample 8958761 | NCBI WGS metagenome assembly JAEEGJ01 (sample SAMN16246546, study PRJNA631951) | gut metagenome | biome: gut microbiome; feature: rumen; material: RS-attached | host: Bos | place: Iran: Karaj | collected 2018-10 | reverse complement strand
CTTGACGGATGACATCTGCCCGTTTTTTAAGCAGACGCGAGTCATCCATGGTGCGTGGGGATTCCGTAACCTTTATAAGGATGTGGCGAAGACTGATGCTCAGATATTGAAGGCCAGGGTCATCAACTACTTGGGTGGTCCCGTGGCCTGCTATGGTTATATGCATGGCGATAAACTGCTGACGCCCGAGCAACAAGAGCACATCCAGGGTTTCTTCAATGAATTGGGCTATACGAATCCCGTCGTTTTCGAAGGCTATACCATTATGTATGATTTTACCGATGAAGTCTCAAAGGTAGATAATGGCAAAAAATGAGGCAATCCAGCCGATGATGCAGATCTGGATGAAATGATCCTTTACCAATGATTTTGTGGGACTGCCGCTGAGGCCGTAGACTATCATGTTCTGCAGATAGCGGAGCAGTCCTGCCAGTACCCAGCCGCTCGTGAGATAGACATAGCGGGTGCCCATCCTATCGATAACTTCCGGTGACATGGTGTACATGATATAGCATACCATCGTGACGGAGGCAATGATGGCGGTCGCCTCGTTGATGAAGGTTTTGTTGTAGCCTGTGATGGAGACGCGTGGCTTCGTACCTGTCTGTTCATAGAGCCGATAGTCGTCGTTACGTTTTGTAAAGGCCAGAAAGAGTGTAATGAGGAAGGTCATCAGCACTAGCCAATGAGAAATCCATATATCTGTAGTGGCACCTCCCACAAGCACTCGCATCACAAATCCAATCGCAATAATCGTCACATCCAGGATGGCAATCTGCTTGAGCCGTATGCAGTAGGCGATGTTCATCAGCCAGTAGCCTCCTATTATTATATATAAATAAGGTGTATTCGGACTTTGCGCGAGTGGAATCAACAACAGGGCTCCAATGGTGCAGAGCAGCATCATTACGTAGCCGCCTCTGATAGAAACGGCTCCTGAAGCGATGGGACGCTTGCACTTTTTGGGATGCAGCCGATCAGCCTCTACGTCGCGCAGGTCATTAAAGCAATAAATGGCACTCGAGATAAGACAGAACGATGCAAACAAAACCAACGTGGGCCAAAAGAACTCCGGTTTCAGCAGGTTGGTGCTGAAGAATGCCGGTGCAAATACGAATCCGTTCTTGAGCCATTGCAGCGGACGGAGGAGCTGGATGTAATGTTTCATCTGTTTCTAATTCGATGCTGCAAAGTTACGCAATTTTTTCGATTTTCGCGTATATGAAAGTTAAAAACGTTATATTTTCGTAATTTGTGGGTCAGAAGACCACCATAAACCGCCAATAGTTTTTAGTCGTTTCGTAACTTTGCCGTGACGGAATAATTATTAATTAATTAAATAAATTAAATATATTTAAAGCCCCTATAAGGGGGCTTAATTAAAATATATAATTTTAAATATTTTATATTAACGCATGAATAAGATCAGTTTCAAAGAGGTGCCAGACGGCTATACGGTCTGTATTAAATCTGATTGTCCTTTGGCGAACAACTGTCTGCGTCAACTGGCCATGCAGGTGCTTACAAAGAAGAATAAGATTGTAAGAATCGTGAATCCTCTGCTGACTCAGTCATCAGAACAATGCCAATTCTATCGCTCTGATGAGCCTCAGGTATATGCCCGTGGTTTTGCTGCGATGAAAGAAGAGATGTTGCCACGCCAGTATAAGGCGTTTATGAATCGTCTACAGTCGGCGTTTGGACGTACGGGTTACTTTGAACGTAGACGGGGAGATAAGCTTTGTTCGCCTAAAGACATCAAAACTGTAGAGGCAATCTTGAAGGATCTTGGCCTTCAGCACCTCAGTTTCGATGCTTATGAGCAGCGATATAACTGGGTTGATTGATACGAACTAAATCTTATTATCAGTTCAAACCTTTTGCATTACAGTATTCCTGCGTCCGTACTATAGTATTCCTATTGGCGTACTATAGTGCCGAAATAGCAGTACTGCCAGTACGCATGTTTCTTCTAGAATAGAGAACTGATTTATTATAACTATAATTATTATAATCGTAATAAAAAGCTCTTAATCATGCATTGAGTGCGTGCCTACTCATTGAGTCCTTCTAATGCAGCGAAGAAATTCTTGGCGTATGTCTCTTTATCAAACAACTTTGAACGTTCAAGTGATGCTGCAAACATCTGCTTGCGTTTCTCTGGATGTTGATAGAGTTCAAGGATTGCTGCAGCAAGATTATCTACGATGTTATCTCTTTCAACAATTGTAGCTACACCCTCGCAAATTTCCGGGATTCCACCACTTCGTGTTGTAATGAGAGGCAACCCTGCAGCCATTGCTTCAACAACAGTTAATCCAAAAGGTTCTTCCCACATGGAGGGAACTACCGCAATATCGGCCATTTTCAGATATGATGGTATATCTTTATAATCCACATAACCAGTATAAAATACAGATTCTCTAATAGGTTCGGTTTCTTCTTCTAGTTTCTGTATAAATGGTGTTGGCTCCTTATCTTTCCCATAAGCACTAGCTCCAATTATCAATAATTTACACTTGACCTTTTTGCTTAATTTCTTTATTGCAAGGATAAGTTCTAATATGCCTTTTTCCGGAGTAAGTCTACCGCTGAAGACAATAACAAATTGTTTGTCATTTAATCCGATTTCGTGTCGTGAGATGGCTGTTGCGTCGTAAAAACGCTGAGTATCAATGCCATTCAATACCGTATGGCATTTTGAATCATTGGGAGCAAATGCTTTAACGCAACGAGTTACATAATCAGAGGTGTTAATAATACACGAATAACATTTATAAATATTCATGTAGTCATATAGAAGTGGGTTTAAAAAATCGTTTTCTTGATGAAGGACCAGTTTCGCATTAGTCTTTCCTTGTAATTTTAATGCAAAAGCTGGACGATTTTCTATAATGATAATGTCATAGTTTTGCTTTGGAATGTACTTACGGGCCTCATGAAAGAAATACTCAACAGAATAGTGATAATACTCCTCCCCACCATATTTACGTAAATAGATCTTTTTCTTTATTTTTGCCATCCAACCATTCAGTTTGATATAGCGGTAATGATTATACTTAGATTTTATTGCTTTGTGATTTTTGGCTGCAGGATGTGCAATGCTATATACAGTAATATCATGTAGATGATATTTGTCATTGAATTCAAGGCAGAAATCTATAAGATTCTCCACAGCTCCACCTTGTACAGCAGGAACCGGCAAAACACCCGCAGTTATAATGGCAATTTTCATGTTTACTTGTCGTTGTTTCTGCAAAGATAGTAAAAAACTGGCAATATTTTGGCAAATATCATTTTTTTTTGTATTTTTGTAGCCATATTTGTGTAAGTGGATATGAATAAGCGGCTAGAATATGTTGATATTGCCAAAGGGATTGGCTTAATACTTGTTGTGTGTTCTCATTCTGATGCTTTTGATTTGATGTGGTATATGATGGACATGTGTATACCGATTTTCTTTTTTTGTTCTGGATATACTTTCAAAATGAAGGGAACATTTAAGGAGTCAATGGCAAAAAAGTTTAGGAGATTATTTGTACCTTATTTGTTCTTCAATCTGGTGATGTTTTGTGTGTTTTGTCATTTCTCTTTGCGTGAACTTGTTGGCATTTTATACTCGCGATATAGTTTATACCCGTTAAATGTTACTCCAAATATAAAATTCTTCACATCAGGAAACTACCCAATGTGGTATCTGACAAGTATGATTGTATCTTATTTCTTATTCTATTTTCTGGTCTATTATGAGAAATATAAACATGCTTTAATGCTTCTATACGCCTTGTTGATTGTTTGTTTCATGAGAAGTCCGATATTATTGCCTTGGAGTATTGATACTGCCCCTTTAACAGCAATGTTGATATATGTTGGAATGAAAATAAGAAAGCACGATTTTATCTCAATGGATTTATATCAAGTGTTGTTTTTGGTGCTGTTATATATTGGGCTTAGATGTGTAGGAGGGGAATTAAATATTTCAGTTCGAGAGTATGGTACTTCAGTTGCTATTTATTTCCTTTTAGCTATAATTGCTCCTTTTGTTGTTTTATGGGGTTCGAAGTATCTAGAGGGAACATTTGTTGGCAAATGTTTCTTAACCTTAGGAAAGCATTCACTAACTATTTTTTGTATAGAAATAGCCTTTATAGTTTTAGCAAAGGACATTTATCGATGGCTATTTCCAGGAACAGAACTTAGTTATATGGCAGGTATATTTGAGATTATTTTAGCACTTTTGGGTGGTTTGCTCGTTTCTGTATTATTACATAAAAGTAAAGTTTTGAGTCGGGTGCTATTTTAATATATTTGTTGAATGATATGTTTTGCAATACAACTGTCGAGTTTCGCGTATCCCAATTTGTTTAAATGCATGCCATCACCGAGATAGTATTTTTTTATATCATTGTAATAGTCATTATTCCATTCTTGATAGTTCAGAATGCTAATTTGATTACTTTCTTTAAAACTGGTGACGAGTTCCGCTAGTGTATTTCTAAATCTTTGTTTGCAATCCATTTGAGATCCTGTAATTACCATTGAAATCTTTCTTAGTAGTTTTCGAACATATTGTTGTCTATCATAGGACTTCACAATGTCATAATCAGGAATATCAAGAATAATTGGGTGAATGTGATTTGTAAGCATAAAACGAATAATATAATTCATACTTGTCCTATAATAAGTAACACTCATCTTCTTGTATGTGTCATTAATACCTGCTGATACAAAACAAAAATCATATCCTTGCATCATGAAATGACGCATATTCTGATTATCAAACAGGTTTTCATATATTTCCTTACTCGTTTTACCATGGATTCCAAATGATGAGACTTTAACTGGTCGATGAATACTATCTTCAATTATCCGTACAATAATGCATTCATGTTCTTTGTGCATTGCTGCCCAACTATCACCTATGTATGCGATTCGTAGCGTGTCGTCATGATGACGAGGAATTATGTAGGTTTCCCGATCTGTTGGTGAAGTGTAGTATTTGTATATGGCATGGCCTATAGCTATGCATATTACTGTTATGATGATAAACAAAACGATTAACCAACGATTCATCTGTTTCCTGATAATATATTCTTGAGTTTAGGGAAGCATCTTTCTAAGAGAATGTAGATAAGTATACTCATTATGGTTGCAATGATGACACATATGAAGTAAAGAATGATATGTGTTATGTCTGAAGCCATAACGTATTTTGCTGCGCAAAACTTGCGAAGAGAAACAACAATGGGGTAGTGGACTGCAAAAACGATGAATGCAGCATTGGAGAGAATACTTGTAGAATATCTTTTTCTTACACATAAGTCTGCTAATAATATAAAGACAGGAATGTTGAAGATCAGTGCTAATCGATGAGCCTGGAGGTTCATCGGTGTGGCTTGTATGGTATGCATAGCTATGTCAGCAAAAGCAAACAATGCAAATAGTGCAAGAAACCAATTTCTGTATTTTACAATCACTTCTAATGGATTAATGTCCATAATGGAGAAATAAGCTCCTAGGCTAAAGAATAAGAGGGTTTGGGGTATGAAAGCATTGTGATATGTCATCATCCACCATATTGAAACAATGAGTAAGAATAATTCTCGCCCATACTTAATGATATAATAATATAATGGGGATAAGAGTGACATAATCAGTAGATTACGAATATACCAGAAAGGGCATAGAAGTGGTACAAAATTACCGTTATCATAAGATCCTCTGTCCCAAAATAATCGGATATAGTCTATGAGACCATATTCTGTGATACTTCTGTAATTTATGTTTTGTGGATAACCTACAGCATATGCTATTAGATATAATAATAACATTATAGCATTCCAAAGAAGATAAGGGATAAGGAGTGTGTGGATACGAGTCTTTAGCTTCTGCAAATAACTTTTTTTACTTATAAAGAATAAGTAACCAGAAATAAAAAAGAAACCGGGTACGCCAGTTTCGCCAAGCCATAGTGAGAAAGCATATATGGCCTTGAAATATGAAACTCTAGGCCCCTCAAGCCTTACAACAGAGTAACAATGTAGCAAGATGATCAAAAAAATTAAAGGAAATCGTAACCACGTTATGGCTGCTGATAATCTTTGATTGAAATTGTTATTGTCGTTCATTGTCATTTCTGTTAGTTTTTATTATGTTCTGCTCCCCGTTGCAAAATTCACAAAAGAAGGGAAGAAATATTTCGTGACTTGATAGCTTATGAGGCAAATGATAGTTACAATGATGACTGTCGCAAAATAAAGAGAAACTTGAATAATATCTGAATACGAGCTAAAGTAGGACACACAAAGTCGACGAAGTGCAATAGCCAAGTGGTCATGTGTCGCATATACCCAGAAAACAGATCCTGCAAGGAAAGAATTAATTTTCGTTTTGTCTCCTTTTACAATCATGTCTGCAAAATATATAAAGCCACATATATTGAGTATTAGGGATAATCTATGGAGATAGAAAGCCCCTTCAAAGGGGATGAAAGTATGGCTTGTATAGTCGGAAATAGCAATGATTCCCCATATAATTAAATAAATAGTCTTCCACTTCCTTGTGATTTGTAATGGATTGATATTGTGAATGGCAAAATAAGCACCAAAGTTAAAAAACAATATACTCTCTGCAAGTAAAGCATTATGATGAAGCCTCATCCACCATCCTATTAGGAGCATTACAAATAATGCATTGAGATACTTGTTCAGATAGTACCAAATAGGTGATAGTAAACATAGAATAAATAGGTTTCGTACATACCAATAGGTGCACAATATTGGTCCGTTGTTTCCGTCAGAATACTCACCTCTGTCAATATATACCCTAATATAATCAACTAACCCATAATCGCCAATGCTTCTTCCTAAGATATCTTGAGGATGTCCAATCAGGTATAGTCCAATATATAGTGCAAGAAACAATGTGTTCCATAGGAGATACGGGTACAATAGTGTGTGAACACGTGAAGAAATCTTTTCTTGATATGTTTTCTTGCTGATGTAAAATAAAAAACCGGAGATGAAGAAAAAGGCTGGCACGCCAGACTCTCCTAACCATAGTCCAAACGGATATACAATATTAAAATATAGAGAATGATCTCCTTGTGTTAGTGGCACCGTACAATAGCTATGCAACATAATCACACATAATATCAGGGGAAAACGTAGCCATGCTATGGCTGCTGATAATCTTCTATAATCTATAGAGTTGTTATTCATTTTTCTTTTTTTATATATTTTGCACCTAAAATATAAGGAAAATACTTTTTGGCTAATAATGTTATAGGGTAAAATGAAAAGAGTATGATAAATGAGGTCGCATAAGCAATGAAGCCATCTTGAGGTCCAATTTGAGCTATAATTATCGGATGAAAACCTAATGTTATAATATTACCGATTGAAAGTGTTTGTATAATTGAAGTAAATCGGTTTTCCATCATAATAGAAATAGTATATAATAGTATAGTACCACATATAGAACCAATTAGAAATAATATATATGATCTGCCGTAATCGTTATTATAGACCCAGACTTCTCCATTAGTTTTTCCGCAAAAGCATATTATAATAATTGCGAAAAGCGATAAAAGCAATAATGTCCTTGTATCGTGGAAACTATTAATTGCTTTTCTTCGTTTACATAGTATGTGACCAATAAGGAATAAAGGATATGCGATTGTCGCATTTTCAATTGCATTAAAGTGATGAATATTATAGTGTTGAAATAAAACAGAAATAAAAGAGAAAAGACAAAAAGAAAAAAGATTAGAAATGGTTGTTGATGGTGAATATTGAAAAATAATTTTAAGAATAATTAATGTGTAAATAAACCATCCGGTTCCCAAACATTTTTGGCTCCCGATGAGAGCATAATAAAAAAAATATATTGATTTTATATATCTATCTTTCTCGTTCCATGATAAATAATTCCATAAAAACATGGCGGTACAAATGAAAAGTAACGGAAGTGTATAGTTTAATACGATTTTCTTCCAGAAAATAATGTGTACTTCTTCTTTTTTGCAGAGGTATCCAGATATGATAAAAAAAACGGGTACGTTGAACACATATATATAGACATAACCCCAAGGGAAAAAATGACCTAGTATGATAAAGTACATTCCAATGACTTTCATCCAGTCAATTCGTGCTATCCTTGTGTCGTTTAGCTTCTCCATTTAATGTAAATCTATCTAATGTGTCCTTTGCCTGTTTTCCATAAGATACGGTCTTTCCATTGATAGTATATAGTCATAAGTCTACGTTTCCTACTATAGAAACGAAGTCTTAGAGAGGTGAAGTGTTTGGGATAATCTATCATGGATCCTGGCGTTATTAGAAAATGGTCATAATTGTTAACTTGGTCTTTCATAAAAGGACGGTGTTGAAAATGGGCATAGAGAGACTCTTTTTTTTCGATTTTCCCATCATTGAAGCGAAGCATAAACAATTTTCTTCCTTGATGTTCAAATAAGATTTGTTTCCATCCCCTAGTAAGGCTATTCATTGCATACGATTGCTTGGGGACGGATACATTGTCAAACTGCCAATCAAGGAAACTATCTCGAGTGCGGCATTCTTTCCACTTGTCAGCAGTCCCTTTATGATCATATTCATCAAAGAAAGTTTGCTCATGAATCGTCAGGACTTCTCTATAGTCTTGATAACCAGGAATAATGACCTTGTAATAGGTGTTCGTATCTTCATCGTTGCTGTATAATGTAAGATGTCCAAATCCTAAAAAGAATTTATAATGTGACAGAACTTCATCTGTTAAGAACGTTCTGATATCTCCATAAACAACATCCAAATCGCCATAGCCCCAGAAATCATATTTGCTTATGAATTGCTGGAGTGCTTGTCCATACACAGGCTTGAAATCGCACAAGATATAGGGTCGGTCGAGAACAATCGGGAAATCGAAGACCGCCTGAATGTATTGTCTGAAATACTCGAACTTCATTTTATGTACAATGATGTTCTTTGCGGGTTCTACATCTGCATCTGTGAAAAACATAAAATCAACAGATGGATTGCGGAGTGCAGATTCTCGCCACATCTTATATTGAACGGGTAATTTGCCGAAATAGGGGAATATAATGACTATTGACTTCATGTTCTTTATTTGTTTTTAATGAGACGATAGAGTAATTTTATTAGATATGTCATCCACTTGAGTCCTTTAGAAGTCTCAAGAAGATAAAGAAGTTTATATGTTGTCGTTTTATCTAATAGCGTGAGAGTCTGATAATCTTTTATAGCACCGCGTGGCAGGAACTCTGCAAGGACTGCCTGATGCTCAGCAATACGTCGTTCATTATATGATTTACTGATTCCATCAGGTTCACGTCTGCATATGATTTCGTTGGTTAAACCTACACTACATCCCTCAACACAAATTTTCTGGATATAGAATTTAATATCAGCCACAATATTAAGAGATTCATCATAGAGTGTATTATCAAAGAGCTCTCGTTTGAAGAAAGTACTCTGGTGGGGAAGAGTTTGGATATAAAAGGTTAGCATGGAAATGCGTGGAGGTAAAATGGTGCTAAACCCTTGTCGCGTTTGTTGGTTGTAATGGTAATCCTTACCTACAATAATATCACACGTAAGGTGCTTGTCAAATATATGTTGGAGTATTTTTTCGTTATAGAAGCAATCTCCGGAATTCATGAAATTTAGATATTCACCAGTAGCTTTCTTGATTCCTTTGTTCATACCTTGATAAATTCCTCCATCTGGTTCTGAGACCCAGTAATCAATCTGAGCATCGTATTCGTTTAAGACGTCAATACTCCCATCTGTTGAACCGCCATCAATGACAATGAATTCAAAATCGCGATATGTCTGATGAATCACGCTCTCAATAGTATTGCGTAGTCCTTTTTTGTTGTTGTAATTGACGGTAATGATGGAATATTTCATTTTTTTCTGATGTTTTTAATTCTATAAAGGCTATCCTTAGCACCTTTGGCGAATAATAAAGTGACAGTGAAGTCAATAGAGAGGAAAATAATCATTCCAATAACTGCATACAAGGCCCATTCCCAGATGCTATAATATGGATTTACTGGTACATGTCGGATAGCATAGGTCCCGGTCGTAAAAGCAAAAATGGATATGCTATAGTTTCGGAAAACTCCTTTCCAATAGATGGATACAGACTCTTTGAAGCCAGAGGTAAACAGATAATAAGGCTTCCATAAGACTACGATAGCTAATAGGCTGACAATCTTGCCGAGAAGGATACCGATAATACCCCATCTCAGGCCACATATAATGGTGATAGAAACATTAATGATGAGTTCTGCCCATGCAGACCATACATCAGCATAAAGCCCATGTGCATAGTTGAAACTATCTACTGAAATACGGGAGTTGGTGATGTAAATATATATGATTAGTAAAATTAAGATTTTGCGGTCCATGATATATTCGGGACCGAGCCAGTGGACGATAAATGGTTCGATAAAAGAGTACAATGAAAAACTTAGAATGGCGGCTATGGTATGTTGTATGGTCGTGAATTCCCAGAATACTTTTATCATGCTTTGTTTGTTTCCTTCTGCTACTAGGTTGCCAACACTTGCTCCAACACTACCGGTCATAGCGGAAAACAGTGAGATTAATTTTGAAATAATAATCATATAATTACCATAGTAGGCGACCATCTTCAACGATACAAAAAGGAAAATGAATAATTCGTCACTTTTGACCAATACAAAGTCTTTAATCTTATGAATGAATACCTGCTTCGTCTTAATAATAATCTCTGGATATTGTTTCAATAAGGATTTCCCTCGACTTTTATCAACGTTCAGCCAGGGATACTCCTTGTTAATCTTCCAATTCAGAATTATACAACCGAGGATACCAAATAGGAACTCAACGCCTACCCAAATATATAGATTTTTGTAGGTGTATGCCAAAAATATCTGTAGGATGATTTTGAAAATATTGGCAGATTGGAAATAAATGGCAACCAAATAGTTTTTCTGATCTGCTGTCAGGAGAATTTGCCGATAATTAATGAAATAGCCAATAAGTGAGGACCCCAAGAATGAATAGTAGGCAAAATAAATAATGCCTATGCCTAACTCTGCTTTTGCAAATACAAATGGAAAGAAAAGACTGATAAGGATACCACCTGCTAAAATAATGCAGCCAATCCAATTGTATAGGTATCCCAATAATGAGAGAATGTCTTGAATTTCCTGCCTGTTATTTGTTTGAAGTGGTTTGAATAGAAAATAGCCAATACATGCTGTTATGCCAAGCTCAGCCAAGTTGAGATATCCGAGGATATTTCCTAGTGTACCTGTCAAACCTATAAACTCAGTTCCAAGGCAGTCTAGAAAAATTTTTCTTGAAAAGAAAGCTAAAAAAAGGGTTAGGAAGTAAAATATTACATTTACTTCAGCATTTAAAACGCTTTTATGTACTCTTTCTCCCATTTATGCGTTATGTTCCGTATGGATAAAATCCGTGTTCTTGTGATCTATATGCAGAATGTTTTTCAGCATTTTGAATACCAAATTGGGGATGGCCATAACTTTTTTGAAAGATTGCTTACGCAATGGCGCTGGAATCGCAATAAATAAGGATAGAGCTAACATGCTAAAAAGTATCCACCATTTCTCGCACCATTCAGGCACAACGATAGTCATAAATATAGATATTGCCCCTAATAATACGATGAGGATAGAGCGAGGAATGAGTGCCTGCTGGATGACTTTGTCAACAAAATTGATATTGCCATGGAGAATTGCTCTGGGAACCTTTGGAAGTTGAGACAGTAAACTTTGGACTTGGGCTGTCATCCAGCGCATGCGTTGACGTTGGAAGTTGTCCTTATTGCTTACTTTTTCATCAAATACATGGATTTCTGATGCGTATTTGATAAAGACGCCTTGATGGAGTAATAGGGCCTCCATCTCACGGTCTTCACCTGCAGTCGTTAGTTTGAACACATTCTCTTTAAAGAGATCGTATTTAAAGCACATGCCAGAACCTATTAGTGCGGAAGAAAGACCGAGGCGGTTATGGGCTTTACGGAAAATAGTATTGTTGATTTCCTCGCTAGCGCCATCCAATACGGCTACATCGTTGTTAGCGTTTTTTGCACATCTATGGCATTGAATGGCATCGTAGACACTGCATAATACATTGAGTTGGGATAAGAACTCAGGTCGAACAACATTATCTGCATCCAGGATGACTACATTGTCAAAATCGGTGTTAACATTCTCAATCGCAAACTGCATGGCTTTGGCCTTGGAGCTTTTCTCAAAAGTTGGTTGGAGTAAGGTGATGGGTAATTTGCTTAATTGTTCGTTGGTTTCTTGCTGCATATGGTCGGAAATCACTACAACAGTATAGAAATCTTTGGGATAATCTTGCAGAAGGAATTGTGTTACGGCATTGATGATCACCTTATCTTCCTTGTATGCTGGGTATAATATTAGAAATCTGTTTAAGCGATCGCTAAGTGCGGCAGCATGAATGGCGATGCGATCTTCTTTTTCATAAAAGAGGGAGATGATGGCAAAGAAAACGACATAAATTACTGATCCTGCAATGATGAACCAGAGAATGATTTCAAATATATGTATAATCCCCCATATACTCATAGTGTCATTCGTTTTTTTTCTTTAGAAAGAATTTTGCTAATTTGGTCTTCCCAATAAATTTGAGATTAAGTATAGCCCATAGCGTGACCAAAGGGGAGCGCAGAAAAGTCTTGTCCCACATCTCATCGACCAAGTAATCAGGTGTGGCTAAAGCGAAGAAAAAAAGGCAGATGGCTCCCAAGAACCACCATTTTATGACCAATGTGAAATAGATAAAGGGCAAGATTACACTCATGATCATAATGATACCGACCAAGAGAGTTCTGGGAACTAATAACCATTGGATAATTTTATCTGCTAGATCGCGTTGTTTGCTAAAGATAGCTCCAGGTAAATATTTGATGTTCCAAAACAAATTCTTTAATTGTTGGGCTGCCCAACGACCATGTTGGAGATTTAGTTTCTCAGTTGTCCTCACTTTCTCACCATATATGAGGATGTCGTGGAAATAATCAATGTAAATCTGATTACGTAATAGCATGGACTCTAATTCTTTAACCTCTGCTGAGGTCTTTGTTCTCATGACATTGTCTTTAAACCATTTAAAGTCAAATGCGGTACCAGAATCAGCTAATGATGCAGATAGCCCTAAATTAATGTGCCCCTTTCGGAAAATGGAATTGTTGATTTCTTCAAAAATTGCCCCCAAACGAGCAGCTGCAGTATCTCTATTTCTTGAAACTGTATGAGCCTGAATGGCTTTGGTCGCAGCTGACTCATACGCGTCATTCATTTGTGTTAAAAAATCCTGATCTACAATGTTATCTGCATCCAAAACCATGGCTACATCATATATTTTGAATTCGGGCAGATTTAAGATTGCATATTGAAGTGATTTCGCCTTTGAACTCTCTGCAAAATTGGGCGTTAACAAAGTAATGGGGTATTGTGCCAAACGCATATTGGTGATTTCACTCTGATGGTCAGAGATAATAGTTACATCAAAGAGACGTTGAGGATACGATTGTGCCAATATTGACAATACGGTCTGTTCAATCACATGATCTTGTTTATAGGCAGGGATCAAGATAATGAAACGGCGTTTGTTTTTGGCCTCGTTGATATTAGTTGTTCTTTTAAATAATGAAGCAATGGAGAAAATGCCCAGATATAACACCGTACCTGCGACAATGATGAAAGAAAACCAGTCAACAATATATAATACAACCCAAAAATCCCAATTCATAGCTTTACATTGAAAAGTCCTTTAATAACTGCACACGTTAGGCTAAATTGTCCTTGAAGAGTATACTTGATAATATCTCGGGTACCAACTATGGCCATAAGATAACCATAGGAGAGATATCTTGTGAAGCCGGACCAGTTACGTTTAACCAACAGAAGTCGATTGCGTGTGATATAATAAGTTCGCAGGGGACTATTTTGTCCTGTACTCTGACCTTCTTTATGGTAAATAGAGCTAGCGGGTTCATACCAAATCTCATAACCAGCACGCGTTATCATTATTGACCAATCTATTTCCTCGTAATAGAGGAAGTAGCATTCAGGCATAAGCCCCACAATGGTGATGATTTCTCGTTTGAACATCATGGCTGCACCATGAGCGTAGGGCGTCTGGCGCGCTGTGTCATATTGCCCTTTGTCTTCTTCACCGAAACCTATAGCTCGATTACGAACTGTAATAGGAGAGAGTGGGGTGTAGCCCGCAAATTGAATGGGGTTGTTGTCCCAAGCAAAGTGTATTTTAGGGCATACCATTCCAATCTTCTGAGAGGATTCCAATCTTTCGATTAAAGACTTGGGATTGAATTCTTTAAAAATCGTATCGTTATTGATTAGGAATATGTATTTGCCTTTGGCGGCTTTTATTCCCAAATTATTGCCTCCTGCAAAGCCCAAGTTGTTGTTACTACGAATGGCACTAATGCTAGGATAACGCTTTTGAAGAATACTTGCTTCATCTTTTGTTGAACCATTGTCTACCACTATCACCTCCATGTCTTCATTGAAGGTGATGCTATCAATCAATGCGCACGTATCTTTCAGCCCATTATAATTGACCGTGATGATGGATAGTTCACACTCTTGAGGCAAGTCTCTTCTCTATTTTTAATCGTTTTTTTTCTTCATTTTTAGCAATTTGCATCTTTTCATATTCTTCCCACTCAGGTTCTAAAAATGGCAATATGTATACAATAGCCATCCCTCCAAAGAAAGTTACACCATTAGGAAAACCATAGAGTACCTGATTTGCATAACCTCCTAAATTAATCGCAACAAATGCACCACATAAACCCGCTCCAATTCCTATAAGTGTTTTATTATTAAGTTTAAAAAGTACTGTATAACAACCACCTGCAAGAATCAGAACCATACAAAAAGTAAAAATCGATACGCCAATAGGCCCAGTATGTACCCATATATAGACATATTCAGAATCGGGAGGAATTGTGGATAACTTATTGTATTTGTTGTTTGCAGGTACATTGTCGCCACCCATGCCTAATCCAATGCCCCATGGAGCATCCTTTATATATTTTCTGATGGCATCTTTATTGATGTCTCTGACATTGGCAGATGCATCATCTTTATTAAAGGCAGAACGCATTCGTCGGATTTGTTGGTTTCCATTTCCAATATTTGTGAAAACTAGAATAAAGGCAAAAAATGCAAATACTATACTAAATGGAACTGCAATCTTTATTGATTTCGATAGAAAAATATAGACTATAAGACCTGCAGCAAGACAGAAAATTCCAGTTCTTGTTCCAGATTGGAACATCCCCCAAATAACTGCTACGGAAATCAGTAAAAAGAATATTTTAGCTTTCTTTAATTTATTTGTAATTCCAAAAACAATAAATGCCGCCGCCGCCGCCGCTGCATGACATCCGTAACTGGCAGCATTGTCGAATGTGGAAAAATATCTAATTAATGTTCCTGCATTAAGGATGTGAGTATTTCTTCCTCTTGTTTCTATCCATATTTTTTCCGCTTCTGTAAAACCAATATATTGTTGTTTCCATGTCCAAAATGCAGAAAATAGACAAAATAATGCCCATACTTTTAAGTATGTTATCAGATTCTTAGGTGATGATATATATATACTAAACACTAACAAAACAAAAATAAGTTGTTGGGCAAAAAGTCTGAATCCAACATACCATGCACTTACATTGATACCTAAATTGCACGTATCATTAAATACCTCAATAAAACAAAGTGCAGACCAAATTAGGAGTGCAAATAACATTATATTCCCCGCTCTTTCAAAATGCGGTGTTTGGCGCGAATCAATGATTGCGATGGCTAATAATAGTATTTCTAGCAATTCGTTGGGTAGAGAAGTAGGAATTGGAAGATAAATATCTTTCATCGCTAGAAAATAATTAACGGTTATCAATAACCAGAATGCCAGCATTTTCCAACGAAATACACAATATATAAAAAGAACGATGAATGGGAGAATACATACGATTGCAAATGCTGAAAATCCAGATGTCGCAAATTCGTATAGTGCAAGCAAAAACAAGAGAAAGAGTAATAATACTCTTCCTCCGTTTTCGCGGGAATATGTCTTAAATGCGTTTGTCATTATTTAGCATGACTATTTTCGACAGCCGTCAGACCCATCTGAGAGATGCGATATACAAAGTTGTTGAACTTAGTATATGGGGGTAACTGGCCGACAAACTCTTCAACTGCATAACGCTGTGCCTCAGTAAGGTACATGAAGAGTGAATCCTGATTTTCTAGTTGCGACTGCAATTCTTTTAATGCTTTCTGGTCGACATCCTTCCATGTGCGGTTTGCACGGGTTACCAACAAATTGACGGTACCCATGTTCAGCAATGCGGGCGGAACTGAGTTGTCGTCTAGGTTCGGATACTCAATGATAGCGATTTCATTGGGAAGAATATCTGGGCAAATGTCTTTGATATCCTTGGCCATGATGAAACGGCTGTCTTCTGCCAAATAGTCCTCATCGTAGGTGAGACGACGTACCTGGAGACCGATAGAAATCCAATAGTTCTCTAGCTCTTGGGCGATATAACTTTTACCATTACCGGCATCTGTAGAGATAAGATTGAGGACATTTTGCTGCCCCTCCTTAAAATGGGGGAGAAGTGATTTGCTTAACTGTCGCAATGCCATGTCGGCAATGGTCTTGTTGAAGCGACGATAGCGGAGAGTACTCTCCTTCGGGAAACAGCCCATAACAGGTACTTTGGTAATGCGCTCAGAACGCATACGGTCACGAAGTGTACGATCCAATAATTCGATGATGAAGAAGTATAATGCTGTCAGGGCGAGTGTCAGCAAGAATGCGCCGAGCAGGATCATCATACGGTTGGTGGGCTGAGCATTCATTGGGAACATAGGTGGGTTCAGAACGCGAAGTTTGGCTGTCGTCATTTGCAAGTTACGCTGGCGCAGACGAGCTGAATTTAGGGCTCTTAACATCTCCATATAATTACCTTCGATGAAGGAAATATGTCGATCCTTACGAGATAAGGTGGCACCAATAGGGGCATAGTATAAAATTTGCCTATCAAGTTTTTCACGCATAATATCCTGTGCGCTCATTTCTGCTTTTGTTTTTTCCAACAAAAGCACTTGATCTAACCATCTTGAAATCATGTCGCTGGCTTTAACACCTGTTTCTGTACTATAGGTACCGGCCTCAATATCCCGAGTAAGTTCTTTCATACGGGCAGTGCGATCCTGTAGCATTTTCTCTGCTTTGGCTAACTCTAACTGAGATTCAACATTATCCTCTCCGCCTTCACTCGTCATCAATCGAAGGTTTGAAATACGGGATTGAATTCTCGAAATATCTGTGATTTGGTCTGTAAAGTCACGATTAGCGCGAATTATTTTGGCACGATCACCCAATTGACGCTCCAGATAGTCCATCAAAGATTTTGCAGTTGTATAATTCATTAATTGTGAATTATCTGATAATTGTTGATTTCCGTCCATACCTGCAACTACTTTCGTTTGTTCACCATAGTTGATAATTCGCTTAGAAACATTGTAACGAATCAGATCGTCTTCTGCACCAGTCAGTATTTTATAAAGTCGAGCCACTTCACGCTCAAAGAATTTTATCACATCATTGGTTTCACCAAAACGCAATTGCTGGTATTGACGAGCAAACACTTCATTCAAAATATCCAAGGTATTGAAAGTAATACCAGCATCATTGCTGGAATATGCAATATCAATGATGTCACTTTTTTGTAATTGCATCACTTTTAGACGGCTCGTAATACTATTGATACCAAACCATGGATGATAATTTAACAAACCAAAAATATAATTGTCTTGAGAAGGCTTTTCGTAAGCCTTTAAGTTGGCATAGGTCGCCTGTTCACTATTATGATTTATAAGGGCTTTTACATCAGTTGGCACCGTTGCACTTAACTGACGGAAATGTTCAGATGAGATATAATTATTGTCCTTGCTGGGATTGCCATACATCATACAACGTGCAAACAGACGGAGGGAAACCTCATGTATAGTCACATCCGTTGTCATCATTAACATTAAGTTGGTAATATTAGCCTGAGATTGTCCTCCTGCAGCTCCAATCCCCCCCTCCAAGTTATAACCAGTAATCATACCAGTATAGATAGTTGTGTTGGCGTCATAGACACGTTCCATGTTACGTGTCATAAACCATGCCACAATCAATGCAATAAGTGGTAAAATAATTAAATACCAACGAATCTTGTATAAAAACCTTACTATATATCTGAACAAATCCATAGTCTTTTCTTTTTATTATTAATATTTATTTCTTTGTTGCCTTTTTGGCTGCTTTCTGGGCTTTGGCTTCGGCCTTTTCTAAGGCTTTTAGCTTTTTTTCTTCTTCTCCTGCTGCCTTTTTGATACGCTTCTCAACCGCTTTATTTTCTTTGGCTAATTGCTTTTCAGACTTTTGAACGTTTTTATCCAAAGTGATTTCAGTTGTAGAGTTGGTCAAAATGGGTGTGTGCGTAATTATTTCTAATGTAAGGATGTCAGTAATAACTTGGGTCTGAAGACCTTGATATTTTGAAACAGCCTGATCTTCTCTTTGTTTTGTTTCTGCAAAAGTTCCGATAGTCATATTACCGTTATGGAAATCTTCTAATGTTAAAGCTCCTGCTCCTTGATACATAGCTGCATTTTCACTTGCGGTTTTCAAGGAAATTAAATCATTTGTAATTCTTGTATATAAGGTCGCAATTTGCAATTTTAGTTGGTCATATTGCATATCTTTGTTATATATGGCTTGATCAACTTGCAATTTTTTACGCTTGACAGCAGCACTAAGATCCAATATATCCTCCACTGGGACGGCCAGATTTACACCCACATTCCAATAACTTTGTTCTGATCCGGTGAATTGCATCATTTGGAGCGTATAGTAGCTGGAAGAACTTTGTCCCCATACATCAGATACGCCATAACTATAGTTTGCATGGCCAGTAATATATGAGAAAATATGTCGCTTTTGCTTGGCGACTTCTGCCTCTGCAATCTCCTGTGCTTTCTGAAGTGACATCACTTGTGGGGTTGACTTGGCATTTTCAAACAATACAGCGAGTGGTGGCAGATGAAATTCTGAGAAATTAATATCCATTTGCTTGCTGGAGTCAAAGAATCCTGCTGCTATTCCACTGTCGTCGAACGACTGTGCATACGAAACGCTGCTTACACCTGCTATGGCTACGCAGAATAACAAACGTCTGAACCTGTTCATTTTTTTATAATTCATATTATACATTTCCTTTTTGAATCATTGAGGTAAAGGTACGGAGCA
>JAEEGJ010013829.1_pt1 | contig 19407 bp, 16 predicted proteins | sample 8958761 | NCBI WGS metagenome assembly JAEEGJ01 (sample SAMN16246546, study PRJNA631951) | gut metagenome | biome: gut microbiome; feature: rumen; material: RS-attached | host: Bos | place: Iran: Karaj | collected 2018-10 | reverse complement strand
GCAGCAGGTTGAACTCTTCGTTCTCGTAACACACTTTCTTGGTCATGCCCAAGCAGTTGAGCGGCTTGCCACGCAGGCTGAATACGGCTTGGGTCTGTACGTCGCGGCTCTTGGTGATGCTTCCCGAAGCGGAGTCGCCCTCGGTGATGAAGATGGTGCTTTCGAGGCGTTTCTCGTGGTTGGTATTGAGGTGGATGCGGCAGTCGCGCAGCTTGCGGTTGTTCAGGCTGACCTTCTTGGCACTCTCGCGGGCGGCTTTCTTGATGCCGGCAATCTCCTTACGCTCCTTCTCGTTGGCTTGGATTTTCGCCTGCAACACGCTGACGGTTTCAGGGTTCTTGTGCAGGTAGTTGTCCAAGTGACGCTTCAAGATGTCGAAGACGTATGTCTTGAGGAAAGGACTGTCGTTGGTGCCATCGGGATTGTTGGGCGCAAGGTGGGTGGAGCCGAGCTTGGTCTTGGTCTGTGCCTCGAAGACGGGCTCTTGAATCCTGACGCACAAGGCGCAAACCAAGCCTTGACGGATGTCGGCAGGCTCGTATTCCTTTTGGTAGAACTCACGCACCACACGGGCGTAGCCCTCGCGGAAAGCGGACTGGTGCGTGCCGCCTTCGGTGGTGTGCTGGCCGTTGACGAAGGAATAGAAATAGTCGCTCGACTGTCCATTGACATGGGTGAAAGCGGCCTCGAAGTCGCCATCCTTGATGTGGATGATGGGGTAGAGGCCTTGGCCTTCCATGTTGTTCTGCAACAGGTCGAGGAGGCCATTTTTGGAATAATAGCGTTTGTCGTTGTATATCAGGCTCAAGCCACGGTTGAGGTAGGCATAGTTCCAAACTCGCTTTTCTATATATTCATCCACATAGTGGTAGTTGCCGAACAAAGCGGAATCGGGGATGAACTCGGTTAAAGTTCCAGTATCTAAGGCCCCTGAGCCTGTCGAGAGTTGAGGTCCCTGAGCCTGTCGAAGGGCCGCCTCTACTGAAATAATTCCCGAATCATTAATCAACTTTCCTTGCGCAAACTCCACGATCCTTGTCTTACCCTCGCGGACCGACTGCACCTTGAAATAGGATGAAAGCGCATTGACTGCCTTGGTACCCACACCGTTCAAGCCGACCGACTTTTGGAACACCTTGCTGTCGTATTTGGCACCAGTATTCAGTTGCGAGACGGCTACCTTCAGCTTACCCAACGGGATGCCACGGCCATAGTCGCGGATGCTGACTTTCTTTTCTGCTTTGTCAACCCTAACTTCTATCTTCCTACCGAACCCCGAAGTGAACTCATCGATGGAGTTGTCGATTACTTCTTTGATAAGCACATAGATACCGTCATCTTGCGAGGCACCGTCGCCGAGTTTGCCGATATACATACCAGGACGGCGACGAATGTGTTCCATGTCCTCAAGGTGGACAATGCTGTCGTCGTTATAGTTTTCAGTGGTAGGAATAGGGTCGCTATCTTGCGTGAAGATGTCGTCTTCGTTGATTTCGCTCATAAAAGTGGATTTGGGTGCAAAGGTATGAAAAAAACGTCAGAAAATTCCTTTGAGGGTCGTTTTTACCCATTCCCAATCTTCGCGGTTTGGAATCAGCTGAATCAACTTGCTTTCAGTTTGTTTGTGGAAGACAATCCATTGGTAAACAAACAACGTCATGTAGGTCAATGTTGTGGTGATGGCAGCTCCGCGAATGCCCAACATAGGAATCAAAACAAAGGCGGAAACAAGTGTCACTGAAAGGCCTATCAGCGATGCGTAAAGGTTGTATTTCGGTCTGCCTGTGCCAGAAAAATAGTTGGCCAAGACAGTGTGCGCAGAAAAGAAAACAATGCCAGGCGCAATCAAAAGAATGACAGTGCGGATGTCACTGAATTCGCCCGAAAACAACCACTCGAAGAATGATGTTGGGAACAGACAGATTATCAAGAGGGCAGTGAAAGTCAGCAATATAGAAAGTTTCATGAAGCGCAAGGTGAGCAGCGAAGTCCGTTGGCTGTTTTCAGTATTACTCAATGTGGAAAACTCTACTAAGCCGATGCTTTGACCAACGATGTTTACCCCTTCGGTAACTTGTGTACCCGAGGCATAGACACCAATGGATTTCTCGTCACAGTGTGTATTCAACAGATAGAGGCTCAAACGTTTGTTCAAAGTGCTGACCAAGGTGGAAAGTTGCATGAAAGCACCATAGTGGAACAACTCCTTGAAACTGCTTTTCAAGGGCTCGCGGCCTTCGCTACGCAGGGTAGGGAAGAGGAGTGTCCAGCCAACGAGGGTAGCCAATGAATAGCCGCAGAGTTGCGAATACAGCAAAGCCTTTGCCGTTCTTATGTTCAAAGCAAATATCAAAACGGTCATCATTGAGACTTGAGTAATTATCTGTATGATGAACAACCAATTATATGTTGATACCTTTTCTTTCCCTAGGAAATGGTTGAGGTTGAACTCGTGGAAGCTATAGACGAAAGTCATCAGTAAAACAAGCCATGCATAACCCTCGGGGACGATAGTGTGATAAAACTTTGGGAACAGGTGCAATACGCTGAACAACAAAAGGTAAGTCAACATCACAAAAGCAATCCAGCCGTATGAAATCTTTATCAACGTGGCAAGTTTCTTACGAGGCGTAAAATACACCAATCCGCTTCCAGCAATCAGTTCAATGCCTATTAATAAAAAGGTGATGTCGGTCTGAGCGACAAAAGCCTTGCCCCATTCAGCGGCACCTAGGCACCTCGTTCCCATAATGAGGGTGGCCAACTGTGTCAGCACATTAACCGCTCTTGCCGCTCCCGTTCCGAGAATCTTTTTGAACATTTTTCAGCCGAAATCGAAATAATTGGCAAAAATACAAAAATACTCCCTATCTTTGCAAACTTTCTGAATGATGAGCGTTAAATGAAACGCTTTTCACAGACGTTCAAGTGATTTCCATCTACCAAGTCAACCTCGATAAGGCTCCTTGATAGATAAGAAAGTCCAAGCCTTGAAGATTATCAAATCGCTGAATGTGACTGATTTCACGACAATTCACTGGCCATTCCTATTGCTGTTCAGATTATTAAATAATGCAAAATGAGACATTTAGCTTTCATATTTCTATTTGGTATCATTATGGCATGTCCATCATGTACGATGAAACAACCTCAAGTCGTAGAGGAAGAAACTGAAACGATAATTGCTGATAGTATTTCTCAAGTCGTTATCGACTACGGCTACCCTGACACCATGTTTGCCTCGATTGAGAAGGTAATGTATGTTGTTGATACCTTTGATACAACTGTTCCATATGAACTATCTGATTTCGAAGATCTTTATGAAGATGCGCCTGGCATTTTCATGTTTCGAGGCAGTCCAACGAGGAACCCCAATTTCTGTGGACATCTTCATGGCGACTCCATTAATATCAACGTGGATTGGGTCTTTAAGACGGGTATGGACACCTCTAAAACCTCTCACGGTATTTGGTATGGTGGCACAGGATGGACTGGACAGCCGGTCTTTGTCCAATGGCCCGATAGCGTTTTACAGCGTTTCAAACAATTGAGTGATACCATCATCGGTCATCTCTGTCCTCAAGAACTGATCATCGCCTCGTTGTGTGGAAATGTGTATTTTATCGATTTCCAAACAGGCCAAGAGAGCCGTAAATGTCTAGACACCAAAAACGTCCTAAAAGGTACACCTTCGCTCAATCCTTTGTTTAATGGACAACTCTATGTGGGACATGGCGTGCAAAAACATACTCCGTTTGGCAATATAGTGTTTGATATGTTCACACATCAGACCCTCCATTCCTTTGGCCACGACCCGAAAGCATGGCGCTCTTGGGCAGCCTTCGATTCCTCACCCATTGTTATTGGAGGTTTCGTGTTCCGCCCTGGTGAGAATGGTACGCTCTACAAGTATTATATCGGAGATGGAGGCTACACATTACAGTCTACGTTACGCTACTCGTTGACTAAATACAAGAGCTCGCCAGGTATTGAGTCGTCAATGGCTGTCTATAAGAATTATGGTTATCTTGCTGACAATGCGGGGAATATCCTCTGTGTCAATCTCAACACGATGAAACCCGTGTGGCATTATTGGAATCATGACGACACCGATGCCACTCCACTTGTTGACGTTGAAGACAGCATTCCATACGTATATACTGGATGTGAGGTTGACCGTCAAGGCAACAAGGGTAAAAGCTATTTCGTGAAATTGAATGGACTGACGGGAGAGCTGGTTTGGGAGGACACAATTTCCTGCCATAGGCTTCACGTGAACGGTGAAAAAACCTTGGATGGAGGCATGTACTGCTCTCCACTTTTGGGTGGCGGCGATTGTGAAAACATGATTTTTAGCAACTTCTGTATCAACACGACATCTGCTCGAGGTTATTTCACCGCTTTCGACAAGAGCAATGGCCGCATTCTTTACCAGACGAAGACCAAACAGTATTGCTGGTCATCGCCTGTTGCTTTCTATAACGACGACAACGAGATGTTTATTTTCACGGCAGACGCAGGAGGCAACGTTTATCTCATTAAGGGCAAGACGGGCGAAATCGTAGCTACACAAAGGATTGGTAGCAATTTTGAGTCGTCACCTATTGTCGTTGACAATAAAATTGTTTTAGGATCGAGAGGAAATAAAATCTACAAAATATCGTTACAATAACCTATGAAAAAAACACTGATTATAATAAGTCTTTTGCTTTTCATCTTTCCTTCAAGCACTTTCGCACAACTGATTGCATGCCGCGATTCCATCGACAAAGGATATGATTTTTGGCTCTATCTGCCTGAGAATTATGATGCTCCCGACACAAAGAAACCCGTCGTGATGTTTCTTCATGGAAAGAGCCTTTGTGGAAACAATCTGAACAAGGTTCGTAGTTACGGATGTATCGATGCTCTGACTAGAGGCAGGACCATAGATGCCATTGTGGTAGCTCCCCAAACGAGTGGTGCATGGAAACCTGAGAAAGTGATGGACGTTTTTGATTGGGTGAAAGACCATTATCCTGTTGACACCAACCGCTTCTATGTCTTAGGCATGAGTTTGGGAGGCTATGGTACTCTTGATGTTGCTGCAAGCTATCCGGATAGGATTGCAGCTGCCATGGCCATGTGTGGAGGTGCCTCTGTAAAAGAGCTGTGTGGGCTCAATGAACTTCCATTATGGATTATCCATGGTACAGCCGATAAAGCCGTTCCCGTGAGGTGTTCTGAAAGGGTTGTCAAAGCTATGGCACAATGTGGAGATACCAGCAAGCTCATTTTCGACAAGATGAGGGGCGTCAATCATTCACAGTTGGCACGTATTTTCTATCTAGACCAAACTTACGACTGGCTGTTTTCACACTCTTTGACCGACTCCGTCAGAATGGTCAATAAGGATTACAGTATCTCGACCAACATCATGAAAAACGCCTACATTAATTTGGACAAAACGTTTAAAGTCAATATAATAGATTCAAGGTCAACGACACATCCATACCATCAAAAAGAGTATTACATTGTCAAGAAAGACGATACTTTGAGCAAGATAGCAGTGGAGCACCAAACCACCGTCACCATTCTATGCAAACTCAATAAGTTAAAAAAGACTGACAAACTCCGTGTCGGAAGAAGAATACGCATTCGCTAAGAAATAATCCAAAATAAAACAAGCCTGTCAGATAACTCTGGCAGGCTTGTTTGTTATTGGTTGTTTTGGATGATTAATCCACAGATATGTCTTTGTTGACATTCTTCGAACCCCAGAGGGCGTAGAAGAGCAAGAAGGCGAGTCCAACGACAATCACCCAGTAACTCTGGAGATAGCCGACACCACCCAGACCGTCGACGATGGCGTTTTGGAGCAGGGGCAGGATGCCACCACCGCAGACCAAAGCCATGAAAATGCCGGAAGCTTTTTCGGTGTACTTGCCAAGACCTTCAACGGCGAGGTTGAAGATGCCACCCCACATCACCGAGGTGCAGAGACCGATGCAAACCAAGAAGGCAGCATTGAGCGGGATATTCTCCATGCCGAAGCCATGAGCGCCATTGAAGGCGGGGAACTTGACCATCGTGGAAGGACCAAACATGGCCAACAGGGTGAGGATGATACCGATGGCAGACACTGTGGTAAGCATGGCTTTAGCCGACACTTTGCTGCCTATGATGCCACCGATCAGACGACCGATCAGCATCAGGAACCAATAGGTGGCAGCCACAGATCCAGCCACGGCCTCGGCGTTGACGCCACTGCCCAGCACATTAAGCTCGGGATTCTGGAGCCATTTGTTCAAGACATTCGGGATACCCACTTCGACACCAACATAGATGAAGATGGCAATGGCACCGAGCACGAAGTGGCGGAAAGCCATGGGACCCTTGCCTTTTTCCACTTGCTTGACAGCGTCTTGCTTCTGTTCGTTCTCCGGAATCTTGGTCAGCAGGATGACGATAAAAGCGAAGGCGAAGATGCCCAAGGCAGTGTACATCAGCGGGAAGACATCACTGATTTTGGCATCAACGATGCTTGGGATGAGCAAGCCCGTGATGATGATGACGGCAGTGCCACACAATGAGTTGAATGAGCCACCGATCTGGATGAGTTGGTTGCCTTTGTTGCCGCCACCGCCCAAACGGTTCAGCATCGGGTTGACCACGGTGTTGAGCAGGCACATACTGAAGCCCGCCACGAAAGCGCCGAGGAGATAGACGGCAAAGCTGCCAAAGACACCCGACAAGGTCTGGATGCCGACACCGATAAAGCCCACGATGACAGCGATGAGGGCGGTCTTCTTGTAACCTTTCTTTTGGAGTAAGTTGCCAGAAGGAATACCCATCACGGCGTAGGCGATGAAGTTGGCGAACACGCCCAAGGTGCCTTGCCAATTCGGGATTTTAAACTGGTTCTTCAGGATGTCGCCCATGGGCGAGGCCAGGTTGGTGACGAACGAAATCATACCGAACAAGAGAATCATCACAATGATCGGGATGAAGTAGTTCTGTTTTTTAACGGTTGTTTCCATTGATATTAGATTTAAAGATTTAATATTCAGTTATTTAACTACGAATTGTACGAATGATACGAATTGCTTTCAACAGAATTTTGCAACTTCGTTGCGGATGAGTACGAATTCGTAAAATCCGCAGCTTTAGCTGCCTAAATTTGAAATCGACATTTGTTCAATTCGTTTAATTCGTAGTTCATTTTCATCATAACAATGAGAATTTAAAAATGATCGTTTCGTTGTATTCTTCGCCCGAACGCAGGAAGGTGCTGGGGAAGTTGGGTTTGTTAGGCGAGTCGGGGAGGGCTTGGCACTCCAAAGCAACGCCTGAATAGTCTTCGTAGATGTGGCCGTTCTTGCCTTTGGGACAACCCGAAAGCCAATTGCCGGTATAGACCTGCACGCCAGGTTGGGTGGTGTAGATCTTCACCATACGACCTGTGCCTTCGTGCGAGAGTTCGGCAGCAAGGCAGAGCTTGTCCTTCTCGATGCCGTCGATGACCCAGCAGCTGTCGTAACCCTTGCCATTAATAAGGTCTGGATAAGGTTCCTTGATGTCGCGACCGATGAGTTTGGCTTGTGTGAAGTCCATGGGCGTGTCGGCCACTTGTCGCATCTCACCAGTAGTAATCAACTCGTTAGTGGCGGGCAAGAAACGCGAAGCGTTCAGCCGTAGATTATGGTCAAGGATGTCACCGTTGCCTTCGCCTTTCAAATTAAAATAGGTGTGGTTGGTCAGATTGACGATGGTGGTGTCCGACGAATAGGCACAGAAGCGAATGTTCAGCTCGTTCTCGTCATTGAGGGTGTAATATACCTTCGACACCAACTCGGCGGGATAGCCCGCCTCGCCGTCGGCGCTTAAGTAGGTGAACACCACACTGTCGCCGTTGATGCGGCTGGCCCATTTTTGGTTGGCGAAACCGATGCTACCACCATGGAGATGGTGCTTGCCGTCGCCGGTATTGATCTCAAGCTGATATTCCTTGTCGTCGATCTTGAATCGGCCATTGGCGATGCGGTTGGCGAAACGGCCAGGCGTCTTGCCCGCACAAGGGCCATCGTTGAAATAATCCCACGGGTGTGAATAGCCGAGGACGATGTCTTCCATGTGGCCGTAGCGATCAGGCGTGACGATGCTCACGATGCCTGCACCGATATCGCTCAATTGCACCTTCACGCCGTTGGCATTGGTCAGGGTATAGAGCTTGATGTCTTTGCCGTCGGGGGTCTTGCCCCAGGTTTTTACTTCGATGTTCATTGTTTCCTATTTTGACTTCGGGACTTCGAGACGCGGGAGTTCGAGACTTCTTTCTGTCCCGTAGTCCCGCAGTCTCGTAGTCTCGCGTCTAAATTACCATAAGTTATTCGGATAAACGCCTTTCTCAATCAGCTCGCGGATCTTGCGCATCACATCAGGTTTGTCTTCCTTGTAGGTCACGCCAAACCATGAGGCGTTGCTTGACAGCACCTTCAGTTTGGCCGAGCCGTCGTGGATGCTCTGGTTGACCATCAGCGGGATGAAGAATTCGGCTTTGATGTTGGTCTGGGCCGGACCCTTCAGGAACTCGACGAAGCCCTTTTCGGAATAGGCGAAGAAATCAGGGGTGAAGCCGAAAAAGTTCATGGAAACGAGGGAATCCATGTCCAAGGGATGTGAGCCTGTTTCGTCGGTGTAGGCCGCGCCGCCGTCTTCGGTGTGCCCGATGGCGGTGCGTTCGACGATGGTCTGCAGGTTGCCTTCCGCGTCGGCGGTGCAGATGCCGCGACTCACCGTTCCAAAGTCCGACATAGTGTTGCGGAGTTTGTAGGCGACCATGCTGTATGCGCCTTTCTTACCTTCGCATTCCATGAGATACTTGGCCAAAACCTCATAGGCTTCCTTGCCGTAGAAGTCATCGGCGTTGATGGCGGCAAAGGGTTCGTGGATCACATCCTTGGCCATCAAAACTGCGTGGCAAGTGCCCCAAGGCTTGACACGCCCTTCGGGAACGCTGAAGCCTTCCGGCAGTTTGTCGAGGGATTGGTAGACATATTCAACGGGGATGCCGAATTTTTCTGTGTTGTTGACTTTCTTGAAGGCCTCGGCGAAGTCCTCGCGGATGACGAAGACCACCTTGCCGAAACCGGCGCGCTTGGCGTCGAAAATGGAATAATCAAGGATGGCTTCGTTGTTAGGGCCGACGCCATCCATCTGCTTCAGGGCACCGTAACGCGAGCCCATGCCTGCTGCTAAAACTAAAAGTGTTGGTTTCATTGTATGCGTAATTGTTTAATTGTTTCTTATCACAAAACCGACAAAACATAAAAAACCGCTTTCTTTTGCTGGGGAAAGCGTCCAACCGGCTCGCTTTCCGGCGGCAACCCGGTTGGGTGCCGCCACACACTTTTCGTTGAGGTTAAACATGGTTTTGAGGGTTTTGTATGTTTTGTGATTATATTAATTTCCTAGCACCATCCGAAATCACGACGTCATAAACCTTCGGCTCGTGACCAAACTTGGCGGCGAATTTCTCCTTTGCTGTGGCGATGAAGGCATCGTAAAGCTCTTCCTTCACCAGATTGATGGTGCAGCCGCCGAAGCCACCGCCCATCACGCGGGAACCCGTTACGCCACATTCCTTGGCGATATCGTTGAGGAAGTCCAATTCTTCACAACTCACTTCATAGAGCTTGCTCATGCCGTAGTGTGTGCCGTACATGCGGTCGCCAACAGTCTCGTAGTCACCTTTTTCCAAGGCATCGCATACATCGAGGACACGCTGCTTCTCACCGATGACATATTCTGCGCGCATGTAATCCTCGGCAGGAATCTCCACATCGATTTCGTTGAGCATGGCCATGGTCGCATCACTCAAGTATTTCACCTCGGGATGCTTGGCGGCGATGTGGGCGCAGGCGTTCTCGCATGACTCGCGGCGACGGTTGTAGGCCGACGAAGCCAACTCGTGTTTTACCACGGTGTCAAGCAACACCACCTTGTAACCTTTGGGATTGAAGGGGAAGTATTCAAATTCCATTGTGGCGCAGTTGAGGCGCATCAGGTGGCCAGCCTTGCCGAAGAGTGAGGCAAACTGATCCATGATGCCGCACTTCACGCCCACATAGTTATGCTCCGTTGCCTGACCGATGCGTGCTAACTCGAACTTGTCGATACCAAGGTTGAGTAACTCGTTGAGTGCGAATGCAAAAGTGCTTTCCAAGGCTGCCGAAGACGACATGCCAGCCCCGATGGGCACATTGCCGTAGAACACGGTGTCGAAACCTTGCAGTTGATAGCCTCGTTTGATGATTTCGCGGCATACGCCAAAGATGTAATTGGCCCAATGTAAATGAGGATGGTCTTCCTCGTTCATGCAAAACTCGCAATAGTCCTCCTTGTCGATGGAATAGGCTCGGACTTTGTCGGTGCCGTTGAGCCTTATCACGGCGTAGATGCCTTTGTCGATAGCACCGGGAAACACGAAACCTCCATTATAATCGGTGTGCTCGCCTATGAGGTTGACACGGCCTGGTGAAGTGTAGGCAACACCCTCGTTTCCAAAGCGTTGCTTGAAAATAGTTTTTAATTCTTCGATATTCATAGCTTAAAGTCAAATTTGGGCGCAAGTTAGGAAAAAATATCCATACCCAATTCATTTGGTCGATATTTTTATATTTTTGCACAATCAAATAATGATATGTCTAACACACAAACCCGTTCGTGATGAAAAAGACCCTTGTTTTCCTTTTTGCAATTGCTATTTCTCTGTTTTCGAGGGCGCAAAGCATTAACTATGAGCAGTATTTCCTCAACGAGGGATCGCTGCGTATGGATGTTTTCCAATGCGGCAATTCTGAAGGCTCGCACTATGTGTTTGAGCGTTTTGTCATCGAGCCCTATTTCGGTGGCTCAAAGGTCAATCTGGTTGATCCTTTCAATTATGGGACAAACCGAGTGAAAGTGATTGACGCTCAAACTAATACTCTCATATATTCGAGAGGTTACAACACCCTGTTCCGTGAGTGGCAAACCACGGACGAAGCGAGGGTGATGGAACGATGCTATGAAGAGTCGGTGAGTATCCCGTTGCCTCGCAATGAGGTGTATGTCATTCTCGAAATCAGGAACTTTGATGGCGAGTTTGAAGAAGTGTTCTCGAAACTTTATGAACCTGATGAGATGTTCAACACTACCGAGCAACGCTATGTGTTTCCTGTTCAGGATATTATGGTCAATGGTGCCCCCGATAGTAAGGTTGACATTGTGATTCTTCCCGAAGGTTACACTGCGGAAGAAATGCCGCAGTTCCTGCAACACTGTCAGAACTTGGCCAATGTGTTTGCCCAAGCGGAGCCGTTTGCAAGTCATATCAACGAATTCAATTTCCGCGCCGTGCTGGCGCCTTCAGAAGAGAGTGGTGTCGACATTCCTGCCTCCCATATTTGGAAGCGCACCATCCTCAATTCGCATTTCTACACCTTTTATATTGACCGCTATTGCACCACGCGCAACTATTTCTCGGTCAAGGATGTAGCGGCGAACGCACCTTATGACCAGATCTACATTTTGGTAAACAGCAGTCAGTATGGTGGCGGTGGATTCTATAACTTTTACTCGATGAGCACGGCGGGCAACATGTCGTCTTCCAGTGTCATCGTGCATGAGTTTGGTCATGCTTTTGCTGGTTTAGCCGACGAATACGAGGAACCAGACAACCCCTTGGCCTTGCTTTACAATCTGGATGTGGAGCCTTGGGAACCCAATATCACCACCTTGGTCGATTTTGAGTCGAAATGGGCCGACCTCGTTGCCCCTGGCACACCTATTCCCACGCCGAATACGAATCAATATAACAATGTAGTTGGAGCTTTTGAGGGTGGCGGCTATTTGTCGCAAGGCATGTATCGTCCTCAACGCAACTGCATGATGCGCGACTATGCGCCTTTCTGTGCCGTGTGCAACAGAACGCTTGAAAACATGATTGAAGCGCATTCCGATCATCCGGTCTCGGTTAAAGCTGATTATGTGTTGCCTAAACCGTCGCTTCGTGTGTGCCCCAATCCTGCCACTGATTTTATCGATGTCTTTGTAAACCAGGGAAGTGGTCAAGCGGAGATTATCGATATCAACGGGAAAACCGTGATGACCGTCCAACTCGACAGTGAGGTCAATAGGGTAGTCGTCAGCGAACTTCCCAAGGGGGTGTATGTCATTCGTGTGAACGGTGAGACAAAGAAATTTGTGAAACAATAAAACTCGGTTATGGGCCTGATAAAGGTGATTTTTAAGCCAAAATGGACAGCCTTGCTTATAGCTTGTCTGATGGTCTCTTGCGTCCATCGTCCCGAGCCCAGCTATCCCATTCCTACCCAACAACAATTGGAATGGCAACAACTTGAAAACTATGCGTTTATACACTTTGGCTTAAACACATTTAATAATATGGAATGGGGCTATGGCAACACGCCATCCCATACCTTTAACCCCACACATTTGGATTGTGAGCAGTGGGTGTTGACCCTAAAAGCAGCTGGCATGAAAGGCGTGATTCTCACAGCAAAACACCACGACGGATTCTGCCTCTGGCCGACCGAAACTACGGAATACTCCATCAAGAACACCTATTATAAGAATGGGGCGGGAGACTTGGTACGCGAGCTTTCGGATGCCTGTAAGAAGCACGACTTGAAGTTTGGGCTGTATCTCTCGCCTTGGGACCGCCACCAACCCGAGTATGGCAATGAGGGCTATGTGGACATCTATCACCAACAGATTGAGGAACTTGTGAGCAACTATGGACCCTTGTTCGAGTTCTGGTTCGATGGCGCTAACGGGGGTACAGGCTGGTATGGTGGTGCCGACGAGATGCGTTCCATCGTAGCGGAACAATATTACGACTATGAGAAGGCGAGGGACATCGTTTGGAAATACAGCCCCGAAGCGAGCATCTTTGGCGGCACTGTCCCGACCTTGCGCTGGATCGGCAATGAAGAAGGCAAGGCCAATGCCACGCAGTGGTGTATGTATAAAACTGACTTTGAATCGCTTAACGATACAAAGGCCTTGCAGCAAGGCCGTCGTGATGGTGAGGCGTGGCTACCTGCCGAGGTGGATGTCTCCATTCGTCCAGGTTGGTTCTACCATGCCAGTGAAGACAGCCAAGTGAAAACCGTGGAGCAACTAATGGATTTGTATTACCAAAGTGTAGGACATAACACCAATCTCTTGCTCAATTTCCCTGTGAATCAAGAGGGTAGGATACCTAGTATCGACTCCGCCAATGCTGTTCAATGGTACCAAAAGCTGCAAAAGGACTTCGCTAACGATTTGCTAAAAGACTGTAAGGTTACGGCAAGCAACACCCGTTCTTGGCGGTTCAGCCCGAAGCACGTTTTGAATGAAGACTACGATAAATACTGGGCAACCGAAGACAGCATACACCAAGCTGAACTCATTTTCGATTTCCCGAAAACTACAGCTTTCAATCGATTAGTATTACAAGAGTATATTCCTTTAGGACAGAATGTTGACGCATTTTATTTAGACTATTACTTTAATGATAAATGGTTGCCTATTGAAGTGGATGAACCAACAACTACTATTGGTTACAAGCGACTTCTTCGTTTCCAGACCGTTAAGGCAGATAAGTTGAGAATTAGGTTTAAGGTATTCAAAGGCACACTGTGCATTAATAAGGTTGGAGCGTTTTTAGTACAATGACTTGTGACAATGACTATGACAGCTTGCCCATGGGCGTGAAAGCGGTCATAGTCATTAGTCATATTAAAAAGACAACTTATGATTGAATATCACCCACTAAAGCCTTTCTTGCCATCAAACGCCAAAGTGCTGTTCCTTGGCAGTTTCCCGCCGCCAAAGAAGCGCTGGTGCATGGATTTTTTCTACCCCAACTTCATCAATGACCATTGGCGCATTGAAGGCCAGATTTGGTTTGGTGACAAGAACCATTTTGTGGACACTGAACACAAGTGCTTCAAAATGAATGAAATTATTGCTTTCCTCACCGAGAAAGGCATTGCCTTCTTCGATACTGCCACGGCAGTAAAACGGTTGAAGGACAACGCCTCGGATGCCTTCTTGGAGATTGTGGAACATACCGACATAGAAGCTCTTTTGAAACAGATGCCGCTATGCCACACCATCGCCACGACAGGTGAAAAAGCCACCACCGAAGTATGCGCTTATTACAATACGAATTCGATTCCTTCACCTAACGAACAAATCATGGTAAGAGAAGGTATTACCCTCTATAGATTACCCTCATCTTCAAGAGCTTATCCTTTATCATTTGATAAAAAGGTTGAAGCCTATCGCAGAATGTTTGAAGAAGTCTTCTAGGATTGCCTTCGGCAAGAAATCTATCAAAAATCTGTTGTTAAAAATCAATAAAAATCCATTTTGGAGGATTTTGAATATGATTTTTGAACGATTTCTTCGCGAAGCGAATCCCATAAATCACCTAGTCATCAAAGCATCAATTGCGGGCAGGATCTCACCGGATTTGCCTTCGAGGTAGATGTCCGTGATGTAGTTCGTATAGGTCGAAGGCTCCATGTTGATTTCGATGATCTTCGCGCCGTTGCGTTTGGCGATGCCAGGAATCATGTTGGCTGGACTGACCTGCCCCGAAGTGCCGATGATGACAAAAGCGTCGCAGTTCTCGGCAGCACGCACCGAGCCATAATAAGCATCTTCAGGGATGCCCTCCCCGAAGAAGATGAAGTCGGGCTTCATCAGTCCGCCGCATTGGGCGCAACGGGGCGGTTCCTCAGTGAGTGTCAGCGATTTAGCATCGACCTTGTGACCGCATTTAGTGCAAACGAAGCGCGACATGTTGCCGTGGAACTCATACACTACGCTGTTGCCCGCCACGGTGTGCAGGTCGTCGATGTTCTGTGTGATGACGCTGCTCAGGCGGCCTTCCTTCTCCCATTTGGCCAGGACAAGGTGCCCAGGATTGGGTTTGATGTCCTTGTTGCTGAAAAAGTTATAGAACACCTCGCGGATGATCTTCCACGACTCCTTGGTGTGGCGATAGTAGAAGTCAATGTCGAGTGAGTTGGGGTCGTACTGGTTCCAGATGCCGCCCTCGCCACGGAAAGGCGGGATGCCGCTCTCGGCGGAAGTGCCGGCGCCGGTGAAGCCCACGATGTTCTTCGCCTTGGAGAGGATTTCAGCGGCTTGCTTGATTTTTTCTTCGTTATTCATAACATTGGTGTTTTGTGTCATTTTCAGATGCAAAGTTATACAAAAATCTTGCAGGATAAGCTGAAAATGCATTTATTTGCAAAGTAAATGAAAGAATCAGATCGAAATATGCAAACACAAAACAACCAAAGAGCCTACAATGGCATTGAGCGACCGTTTCATACGCCAAATGCCATTTCTTCATTAAAGCCGGATGAAGTGTTCGTTTTTGGCAGCAACCTTCAAGGGCGTCACGGCGGTGGTGCGGCACGCGTCGCACAGATGAAATTCGGAGCCATATGGGGACAAGGTGTCGGCTTGCAAGGACAAAGCTATGCCATTCCAACCATGCAAGGTGGAGTCGAAACCATCGAACCCTATGTCGATCAGTTCATCACCTTTGCCAAGGAACATACGGAACTGTTTTTCTACGTCACACGCATAGGATGCGGCATCGCTGGCTTCAAAAACCAAGACATCGCTCCTTTGTTCATTGACGCATTGACCTTAGAGAATGTTTGTTTGCCTGAATCTTTCACAAAAATCATCGAGCAACTATCGCCAAGGAGGCCTAACGAACCGTTTCCTGGAATCACACGCACCACTAGTATCAGATTATACCAACAAGGACAAGTCCGCACCTTGGCTGACATTGCCATGACGCTTAACAACCAGAACCATTATTCTGATTTGGAAAGCTTTATGCGGGATTTTGACGATGTGATCAAATCGTATAGGGAAAGGGGAACCGTTAGTTTTGAGATTTGCAAGATGGTTAAAGAGCTAATACGGAATAATGAGTCAACATTGTTTTCAAATAGCGGCTATCTTGATTTTGATAGGTTTATCGAAATGGTGGATAATCTCTCTGCGTTAGATAAAGACAATCCATTGGAAATCATATACAGTCGGAGGGAGAAAACCAAAATGTTGCGACTTGCGGCTTTGCTCAACGACATTAGGCATTACACCTCCGCTTCTGATTTGATGAATGATTTGAGTTCGATTGCATACGGTAGGTTTAATTGTGGTGACAATCGTTTTATGAACGACCCATTCCGTTATCCGCTTTCCTATTTCAAGCAAGGGCTGGAACTGTTGTGGGATGAGATTCAAGATAACGGTTATATGAGTAATGCGCTTTTGGAGAAAAAGATGTTCACCGAACACGAAGAAAGCGTAGATGAGTACGGACTGAAACATGTCATCAGAAACGAGTACAAGCAAGACGGCCCCGACCATCCGGAAGTGTATTATCCGAAAAGGACAGGTACGGCTCCCGTGTATCTGCTGGACGATAACTATCTGGATCATTGTTCGGGAAGCCCATTGCTCGTCAAGTCATGTGGCGACGGCAAAGGCCCTTATGCCCATCATACTTTGTATGAAATGGAGCTTGTCGAAGGCATTCTCAGGGGTGAATGCAGAAAAGGCAATTACGAAGAGATAGGAGAATATTATATTCCGGTTGGTGATGATTCAAAGCCCATCTTCAAGCAAGGGCATGGTATCATGGAGTTTGATATCCTTCCTGACAGAAGTCGTTTTCTGCAAAAGATACGCAAGAACACGGGACAATGCTAATGGAAGCATTTGGCAAAGAAATACAGATTAAACGTTTCGGTTGTAACTGCTTGGATGAACCAGGGCAACCCATCGACCCATCGGTCAACCTATTCGTCAAAGTCACCAAAAGCTGCAATGCCCGTTGCTCGTTTTGTAGCAATGCCGAAACCTCGATGCCCAGCGCGCCTTTCAATGTGCCCAAATTGCTTGAAATCATAAGGGAGTTGAAAGCCGCAGGAATCAGAGTGAATCGAGTGAACATCACGGGCGGAGAGCCTTCGGTAGTTTCGGCATTGGTGGAGGAAATCCTTCAAAAGATGGAGGATCCTGACTTTACTGATTTACACTTGCATCTGAACACAAATGGGCTGCTGCAACAATCCCAGAGACTTATGCGTCATCCGCGTTGGGATAGCATTTCCATGTCGCTTCATCATTATGACCTGTCTAAACTCTCTGAACTATATGGATGTGAAATACCGAACAGGGCGTTCGATTTTGAAGGAATTGACAGGCAACGTCTTAATGCCAGCTGCAACTTGATCAAAGGATACATCGACTCTCCCAAGGAAGCCTCCAAAATGCTTGATTTCGCTTTGGAGCTTGGCCTTCCTAGGATCGGATTTGTCGCCTTGATGAAAGTGAACGCCTTTTGTCAAGACCATTTTGTGGATTTGGAGGACATCCATCTTGACACCCTCCCACATGTCTATTTCACCAAGTCTATGGATAGGGGTAGCGACTGTAAATGCTCCAACTATCTTTACAACAAAAACTTGAAGATATTGGAGATCTATATGCGAAACTATGCCAATCCCCAGTATTGTGAATCGTCCTTGGTCTATGATGGTGAGTATTTGCGTCAGGGCTTTCATCAAAACAACATCATCTATTGAAGAATGACGACAGCTGAACTATACGAGTCAAGGAAGGACGATCCGCGGTTGAACACGTCATATCCTCTGTATCCGGAGGATTGGGCAAAGTATCGCGTAGAGGGACCGCTTCCTTTCAACGATGAAAAACAGCTCTCGTTTTATATCCATATTCCTTTTTGCAAGCAGCTATGCTCGTTTTGCGAATACACCAGGATGTTGTGCCCTGATGATGGTAGGCAAGAAAGTTATCTTCGGACAGTGGCCAATGACATCAGGCATTTCAAAGAGCAAAATCATGGCTTCACGCTTATGGGTTGTGATATAGGAGGCGGAACGCCCACCGCTTTGTCGGAAAAGAACTTCTTGTTGCTGATGGAAGTATATAGGAACGCCTTGGAGGGATTGGAGCTTTCTTCTAGATACGAGCCAAGTATTGAAGCCACTTTCGACACCCTTACGGAATCGAAATTGAAGGGTATTGTAAATGCCGGCATACACAGGTTGTCTTTGGGAGTACAGTCTTCCTGTGATGCTATTATGAAGAGACATCGGCGGTTGGGCAGTGATGAAAGACAGATGCGGGAATGGCTTGCAATGGCTGAAAGAACCGGCATCAAAAAGGTAAACCTTGATTTCATGTATGGCTTTCAAGGGCAGAACGAGGCTTCCATAGGCCGTGACCTTGAACTTATTGGCCGTTTGCGTCCGCATCAAGTCACATTATATGAGTTGCGGACCAACATGCTTACGTCAAATGCTTCTCTTTCGAAAGAAGAATTGTATGACCAATATTCACGGTATTACGATGGCATAACAGGCATGGGTTACAAGGGGAGGTTTGGCCAAAACACTTTCTCTATGAATGCTGATGATGAGGGCGTTTCTTCCTATCTCAGGGAAAGAATGATCAACGGCGCTTCCTACAAAGGATTTGGCTTGTCGGCACAAAGCATGAGCCGTACCGGTGTTTCGTATAACGTTGGGAAGCTGTCGAAGAATCCCATGCAAGCCTTGAATGACAGTGGTTATCAAGAAGAGTACACTTATTTGTTGCCTTCAAAAGAGCAGGCCGCCAAGTATATGGCCATATCCGCCTACCATGGCTCTTTTTCTGTAAATAGACTGTTGGAGTTGGGAATAGACAAGGATTTCTTGGATGAAAGACTTGGTTTCTGTTTTTCACAGGGCCTTTTATCCTTGGGCGAAAACGATAGAATAGTTGTTACCAAGAAAGGTTTTGCCCATTATGGAGCGGTGTTTTCGCTGTTCTATGGGGATGAGGGCTAGGGTTGTCCGATTCGTCTTGTGTTTTCTATAAAAAAATCATGCAAAATAATCTGAAAATGCGTATATTTGCAGAGTTAATGAACAATTGGAAAAACTATGACACAAAAGCAAGCCATACAACTATTTGAGGAAAAACGGGTGCGTACCGCATGGGATACTGACAGGGAAAAATGGTGGTTTTCCATCGTTGATGTGGTTTCCGTGTTGACAGACAGCGACTATCAAACAGCGCGAAAATACTGGAAAGTGCTGAAAGGCAGACTAATAAAGGAGGGATTTGAGTTGGTAACAAATTGTTACCAACTGAAAATGCAGTCCACTGATGGCAAGCGTTATCTTACCGATGTTGCTGATACAGAGCAACTTTTCCGCGTTATCCAATCCATTCCGTCGCCGAAGGCAGAGCCTTTCAAGCAGTGGATGGCACAGGTGGCGGCCAAACGCATCGACCAAATGCAAGACCCCGAGCTCTCCATTGAACAGG